>Ga0335074_10002701_pt1 | contig 24118 bp, 20 predicted proteins | sample Lox_Sample_23_FD_206715 | JGI IMG/M metagenome (GOLD analysis project Ga0335074, IMG submission 206715) | Soil microbial communities from Loxahatchee National Wildlife Refuge, Florida, United States - Lox_Sample_2.3 | ecosystem: Environmental > Terrestrial > Soil > Wetlands | place: USA... | reverse complement strand
TCAGGTAGCCGTTGTGAACCGCCGTGCTGAACGAGGCCTGCTGGAAGAGCGCCGCGACCGTGTGCGGGTTGAAGATCGAGCCCTCGAACAGCGCCACGTAGGCGCCAGTGGCGGTGTCCCAGAGCTCGGCCAGCGCGTGGCCAGAGAACGGGCTGCTCCAGGCGTGCAGCACGGTCGTGTTGCTGAACGCGTTGATCAGGCCGCCGACGACCAGCGCGCTGAAGAAGGCCAGGACGGTGACGGTGAACGAGTTGCCCTCGGTGACCGCCTGGAGGATGAACCGGCCCCGCCCGCTCAGGTTCTCCGGTATCTCCGGGTCGGGCGGGGAAGCCGCGGCCACTTCGGCCAGCGCCGCGGCCGGCTCTGGCGCGCCGGCGAAGGGATCCTCGGCCACGGGACCCTCAGCCACGGGACCCTCAGCCACGGGACCCTCAGCCGCGGGACCCTCGGGACCCTGGCTAACGGGCTCGGGGTCGGGCGCAGCCGGGCCCGGGCCCGGCGGGGGCGTCTGTTCGCTCATTGGCCAGCTCCTGACGTTCCCGCCTCCGGTGCCGGGATGGCGGTATGGGTCACCGGCCAGGTGGCCTCATCACTGGCCCCCGCCATCAGCAGCCCGAGCTCCTCGGCCGGCACGGTCGGCGGCCGGAATCCGGTGATCTTGCCTTCGTACATGACGGCGATCCGGTCCGCGAGCGCGTAGATCTCGTCGAGTTCGGCGGAGACGATGAGCACCGCCACGCCGTGGTCGCGCTGCTGGACGATGCGCTTGTGCACGAACTCGATCGACCCCACGTCGAGGCCACGGGTCGGCTGGCTGGCCACGAGCACCTTGTGGTCGCGCCCCAGCTCCCTGGCCAGGATCACCTTCTGCTGGTTCCCGCCGGACAGCGTGCCCACCGGCGCCTGCGCCGAGGAGGTCCTGACGTCGAATTCCTTGACCAGCTCGGCCGCGTTCTCGGCGATCGCGCCGAGGTGGAGGTTGATGCCGGAGGCGAACGGCGGCCGGTAGTACTGGTCGAGCACCATGTTGTCGGCCACGGAGAAGTCGCCGACCAGCCCGTCTTCCTGCCGGTCTTCCGGGACGTACGCCAGGCCGGACTCCAGCCGCTGCGAGGGCGTGGCGTGCGTCAGGTCATGCCCGTCCAGCCGGACGTGGCCCGAGGCCGTGGGCCGCAGGCCCATCAGCGCCTCGCACAGTTCGGTCTGCCCGTTGCCCTGCACCCCGGCCACGCCCAGGATCTCCCCGGCCCGGACCTGGAACGACAGCTCGTTCACCCAGACCCGGCCGGTCTGGTCGGCCACGGTCAGATCGGACACATCGAGCACCACGTCGCCGGGCTTGGCCGGCTCCTTGCTCACCCGCAGCTGCACGTTCCGGCCGACCATCAGCGCGGCCAGCTCGTCCTCGGTGGCCGACGGGGGCCGCTGGCCGACCACCGCGCCCCGCCGCAGCACCGTGATCGTGTCGGCGATGGTCTGGACTTCCTTGAGCTTGTGGGAGATGAAGACGACCGACGTCCCGCCGTCCTTGAGCTGCTTGATGATCCGGAACAAGTCCTCGGTCTCGGCCGGGGTCAGCACCGCGGTCGGCTCGTCCAGGATCAGCACGGTGGCGTTCCTGACCAGCGCCTTGACGATCTCGACCCGCTGCTGGATGCCGACCGGCAGGTCCTCGACCACCGCGTCGGGGTCCAGCTCCAGCCCGTAGCGGCGGGATAGGTCGCCCACGTCCCGGCGCGTCCTGCGCCGGTCGAGCACGCCGCTCAGCCTGGTGAACGAAGCGAGGAAATCGGCGAAGGCCGGGGCGGAGTGCCCCAGGCGCGTGTCGCGCAGGTTGGACAGCCCGGTCTCCTCGATGCCGAGGGTCACGTTCTCCGCGACGGTGAACACCGGCACCAGCATGAAGTGCTGGTGGACCATCCCGATGCCCGCGGCGATGGCGTCGTTCGGCGAGCGGAACTTGGCCGGCTTGCCGTCCAGCAGGATCTCGCCCTCGTCCGGCTGCAGCAGGCCGTACAGCACGTTCATCAGGGTGGTCTTGCCCGCGCCGTTCTCGCCGAGCAGGGCGTGGACCTGCCCCGGGGTTACCGTCAGGTCGATGCGGTCGTTGGCCACCAGCGAGCCGAACCGCTTGGTGATGCCCTTCAGCTCAAGTTCCACGTCGGCCCTTCAGGTCCCGATGTCGCACGCCGATGTGGCAGCGGTGCATGACGCTCGCGCACCGCTGCCACATCGGTCGTGCCCTGCTGCTAGACCCCTTACACCGGGCTCTTGGTCGGCGTCTGGATCGAGCCGTTCTCGATGCCCGTCGCAATCGTGTTGAGCTCGGTCTGCAACGTCTGCGGGACCTTGCTGGCGAAGTCGTGGAACGGGGAGAGCACGGCCCCGCCGTTGGACAGCGTGCCGATGTAGGTGCCGCCGGCGAACGTGCCGTTGGCCGCCGCGAGCACCGCGGTCTTCACCGCGGGCACGATGCCCTTGGTCACGCTCGTGATGAAGTACTGGCAGTACTGCGCCGCGCTGATGCAGCCGTCGGTGTCCACCCAGAACATGTTCACCTTGTCGCTGCCCGCCGCCTGGTCCGCCTGCTGGACGGCCTTCGCCGCGCCGAGGCCGACGTTACCCGCGACCGGGAAGATGATGTCCGCACCCTCGCTGATGAACGTCTGGGTCAGCGTCTGGCCCTTGGTCTGGTTGGTGAAGTCACCGGTGAACGAGCCCTTCTGGGTCTTCTCGTTCCAGCCGAGCACCTGCACGCTGGTGTGGTGCTGGGAGTTGTAGTACTGCACGCCGTCCCAGAAGCCGTCCATGTAGATGGTCACGGTCCCGAAGTCCTCGCCGCCGAACGTGGCCACCTTGCCGGTCTTGGTCATGCCCGCGGCCAGGTAGCCGCCGAGGAAGCCGTCCTGCACGGTGTTGAACACCAGCTGGTCGATGTTGGTTTCCGTCGGGGCCGGCAGGCACTGCGAGGCGTAGGAGCAGTCCACGATCGCGAACTTCTGGGTCGGGTTGGCCTTGGCCGCGGTCTCGGTCGCGGCGCCCATCAGGAAGCCGACGGTCACGATGATGCCGCAATGCTGGCCGAGGAACGTGTTGATGTTCAGGGTGTAGTCGCTCTGCGTCGTCGACTGCAGGTACTTGACGGTGACGTTCGGGTCGGCCGCCGCCGCCGCCTGCATGCCCGCCCACGACGAGGCGTTGAAGGACCTGTCGTCGATGCCGCCGGTGTCGGTGACCATGCAGCCGAGGAACTTGGCCGTCGTTGCCGCCGAGGTCGAGCTGGCGGGCGCACTGGATGAGCTGGTCGAGGCCGGGCTGCTACTGCTGCCGCACCCGGCGAGGGCCAGCGCTGCTGACACGGCCAGCGCCATCGTGGCCCATGCGCTGTGTTTCACGCTTACCTCCACTGGGCCAGGCGCTGACAGCACCTGGCCTCGCATTCGTCCTGGGTTGTCCCGCAGGCTATGCCCGGTTACCTCGCCTGGGAAGGGGACACACGACTATCGGACCTGCTCGTTGCCGAATCGGAATCCGATCAGGATGGCATTCCTGGTTTGCCGGACATAAACGCCCCGGTTCCCGCCAGGGGTCTTAGTGCTTTCCTACAGGTGAAAGGCGCCCCTAAAGCGCCTCCCGCGCGCCGCCAAACCGCCTGGCCACCGGCCTGCCTACGAGCTGTACGCGGCCTGCGCGGCTGCCCCGCTGGCCGTCCCGCTGGCCGTCCCGCCGTTCGGGGCAGCGCCGGCGTTCGACGCTGGGACAGCCGGGAAGTCGAGCGTGACCGTGAGGCCGCCGCCCGGCGTTTCGGTCAGGGCGGCGGTGCCGCCGTTGGACGTGGTCAGCCGGTGGACGATGGCCAGGCCCAGGCCGGTCCCGTTCGGGTTCGAGGTGCTGAACCGCAGGAAGGCGCGCCCGCGGTCCTCGGCGCTCATGCCGGGGCCGTGGTCGCGGACGGTAATCCGCGCGCCGGTCGGCGTCGCCGCCGTGATGACGGTAACCCGCTGGCGCTGTCTCAGCGCGTCCAGGGCGTTGGCGATCAGGTTGTCCAGGATCTGCTCCAGGTGCCCCTCGCCGATCCAGGCCAGCACCGGAGCGTCCGCGGCGCCCGCCCCGCCCACCGAGGTGGCGGTCAGCACGATGCCCCGGTCGTCGGCCACCGGATGCCACGCCACCACGCGCTCCCTGGCCACCTCGGCGACGTCCACGGCCACGGGCACCGGCACGACGTTCTCCGCGCGCGCCACCGCGAGCAGGCCGTCTACGAGCCGGGACAGCCGGGCCAGCTCGTCCAGCGCCCCGGCGAGCTCATGCCCGGTGGCGGGGTCGGACTGGGCGGCGTCCGCGGCGAGCAGGTCGAGCCGCAGCCGCAGCGCCGCGAGCGGGGTGCGCAACTGGTGCGACACGTCGGCGATGACCGCCCGGTTCCCGTGGACCAGGGCCTCGAGGCGCCCGGCCATCGTGTTGAACGTCGTGCCCAGGCGGCGCAGCTCAGGAGGTCCCGAGCCGTCCACGGTCCTGATCGCCAGGTCGCCGTCGGCGAGCCTGCGCGCCGCCGCGTCCAGGCCCTTGAGCGGCCTGCTCACCCACCGGGCCAGCCCGAACGCCAGCAAGGCCGCCCCGATCGTCGCCAGGACGCTGACCGTCCCCAGGATGACCCACAACGCGATGACTTCACCGTTAAGCGACCGGGTTGACCGGGACAGGATTACCGTGCCGACCACCGGACCCGGGCCGCCTGCCGCGTAGACAGCCACGGCGGCGGTGACCCATGAGCCCGTGGTCTGCCACTTCACCGGGGCCTGCGGGACGCCTTCGCCCGACTGCTCCGCCAGCGCGCCCTCGTCGGCCTTGCTGGCCAGCACGTTCCAGTTGCCCGGCGGCATGTCCTCGTCGTGCAGCGGCACCTGCTGGTAGCGCGAGCCGGCCAGCCTGCTGGACAGGATCAGCAGGCCGTTCCCGGCCTCCTTCGTCTGCTGAAACAAGTTGAGCAGCGGCTGGTCCGGGCGATTGTCGAGGGCTGTCTGGGCGATCGCCGCGTCGGCCACCGCCATGCCCTCCGTGGCCTCGATGTAGGAACTCCGGTCGTGCCGGGTCGCGCTGAGCGTCAGCGGGACTACGGCGCCGACCAGCACGGCGGTGGTGAAGGCCAGCAGGGCCAGCACGATCCGGGTCGTCATGGCGAGCTCGGGACGTCGGCCAGCCTGAAGCCGTGCCCGTAGACAGTCTCGATGAGGCCGGGGTCGCCGAGCTTGCGCCGCAGCGCGGCCATGTGCACGTCAAGCACCTTGGTGGGGCCGTACCAGTGCTCGTCCCACGCGCGCTCGAGCATCTCCTGCCGGCTGACCACCCGCCCCGGGTCCCTGGCCAGGCACTCCAAGATGGCGAACTCCTTGGGCGTGACCACGACGAGGTGCCCGGAGACGGTGACCTTGTGGGTGCGCAGGTCGACGGTCAGCGGGCCGTGCTGCAGCACCTCAGCCGCGGGCTGACGGCTGCGGCGCAGCACGGCCCTGATCCTGGCCAGCAGTTCCTCCAGCCCGAACGGCTTGACCAGGTAGTCGTCGGCGCCCTCGTCCAGGGCCAGCACCCGGTCGGACTGCTCGCCGCGCGCGGTCACCACGATGATCGCCGCATCGCAGGCCTGGCGGAGCCTGCGACACACCTCCACGCCGTCGATGTCGGGAAGCCCGAGGTCGAGCAGCACCACGTCAGGCACGGGCCAGTCGAGAGCCGCCTGGCCCGTGGTCACGCTGCCCGTTTCGTAGCCGGCCCGGGTCAGCCCGCGGACCATCTGTGTGGCGATGCCGGGGTCGTCCTCTACGACGAGAACCCGGCCAAGACGAGCGTTCACATCCTCCACGCTAAGCACGAAACCTGCCGGAACCCAAACAGGCAAATATCTTAACCAAACCTGAACATCTTCCAGGTTGGGTCCTTAAGAAGTGCCGAGGCATCGTATATATCAGAGTTCCTTGCTCCGGCGCGTTAGCCTCCCTGCCGCTGCCGCGCCGATGACTTGGAAGGGTCCGCGTGGACGGGGCAACCCTGCAGCCCTACCCACGCGGACCCTCGGAACTCCGAGAGCCTCACCACCCACGCTACCGCCTTCTAGACTGCCTGCGTGAGCATTGACTGGCCGCCGTTGCGCGCGGCTGCCACCACGGCGGCCGGCCGGGCCTACGCGCCCTATTCAGGATTGCGGGTCGGCGCGGCGGGCCTGACCTCCGACGGGCGGATCATCTCCGGGTGCAACGTGGAGAACGCTTCCTACGGCCTGACCCTGTGCGCCGAGTGCGGTCTGGTCTCCGCCCTGCACTCCACGGGCGCCGCGACAACCGATCCGCCCTCGCTCGTGGCCGTCGCCGTGGTCGCCGGTGACGGAGCCCCGCTGCTCCCGTGCGGTCGCTGCCGCCAGCTGCTCCTCGAGGCCGGCGGCGCCGCCCTGCTCGTCGACACCGCCCAGGGCCCGGTCGAGCTGGACCACCTGCTCCCGGCCGCCTTCTCCGGCACCGACCTGGCTAGCCGAAGGGAGTCCCGGTGACGGACGCGGTCTCGCTGATCACGACCAAGCGGGACGGGGGCCGCCTGTCCGACGACGACATCAGCTGGCTGTTCGAGGCGTACGCCGAGGGCCAGGTCGCCGACGAGCAGATGGCAGCGCTGCTGATGGCGATCTACTTCCGCGGCATGGACCGAGCCGAGCTCAGGGCCTGGACCGCGGCGATGATCGCCTCCGGCGACCGCCTCGACCTGCGGTGGCTGAACAAGCCCACCGTCGACAAGCACTCGACCGGCGGGGTCGGGGACAAGGTCAGCCTGATCCTGGCGCCCTTGGTCGCGAGCTGCGGCGCGGCCGTCCCGCAGTTGTCCGGGCGCGGCCTGGGCCACACCGGCGGCACCCTGGACAAGCTCGAGTCGATCCCCGGTTTCCGCACGGCGCTGAGCCCGGCGGAGACGCTGGCCGTGCTGTCCAAGGTCGGCTGCATGATCTGCGCCGCGGGCAGCGGCCTCGACCCGGCTGACCGCAGGCTGTACGCGCTGCGGGACGTCACGGGGACGGTCGAGTCCATCCCGCTGATCGCGAGCTCGATCATGTCGAAAAAGATCGCCGAGGGAACCAGCGCGCTCGTCCTGGACGTCAAGGTAGGCACCGGCGCGTTCATGAAGAGCCTCGACCGGGCGCGCGAGCTATCGCAGACGATGGTCGCGCTCGGCGAGGAGCATAAGGTGCGCACCAGCGCGCTGCTGACGCCGATGGACGCCCCGCTGGGCCGCGCGGTGGGCAACGCGGTCGAGGTGGAGGAGTCGGTGGCGGCGCTGCAGGGCCACGGCCCGCCCGACCTCATGGCGGTCACGCTGGCGCTGGCCGCCCAGATGCTGGCCCTGGTCGGCATCGACGCCGACCCCGCCGCGGCCATCGCTGACGGCCGGGCCCTGGACACCTACCGGGCGATGGTCCGCGCGCAGGGCGGCGACCCTGATGCGCCGCTGCCGCAGGCAGCGCACGTGAGGCAGGCGCTCCCGGCTCCCCGCTCCGGCTGGCTGACCCGCCTGGACGCGATGGCGGTGGGCACGGCAGCGTGGCGGCTCGGGGCCGGCCGGGCAAGGAAGGAAGATTCGGTCAGCGCGGCCGCCGGGATCATCTGCCTGGCCAAGCCCGGCGACCCGGTGCGCGAGGGCGAGCCGTTGGTCGAGTTCCGCGCCGACAACGAGGAGCGGTTCGCCGCCGCCCTGGCCGCGCTGGAAGGCGCCGTCGCGGTCAGCGCCGAGGGCTCCCCGCCGCCCGCCCCGGCCGTTATCGAGGTCATCGGCTAGGGCGTGCACAATGATGGGATGCCGACACTAGAGGAAATCCGGTCCGCCCCGAAGGTCCTGCTGCACGACCACCTGGACGGCGGCCTGCGCCCGCAGACCGTTCTTGAGCTGGCCCGCGAGATCGGCTACGCCGACCTGCCCGGTGACAACGTCGAGGAGCTGACCCGGCGGCTGACCGAGGGCGCGCACCGGGGGCACCTGGAGATCTACCTCGACGCGTTCCGGCACACGGTTGCGGTCATGCAGACGGCGGACGCGCTGCGCCGGGTGGCGGCCGAGTGCGCCGAGGACCTGGCCGCCGACGGGGTCGTCTACGCCGAAGTCCGCTTCGCCCCCGAGCTGCACACCGAGCGGGGGCTGAGCCTGGACCAGGTGGTCGAGGCGGTCCTCGACGGGTTCCGCGAAGGTAGCAAGGGCCGCGGGATTACCGTGTACGCGCTGCTCACGGCGATGCGCACGGCCGCCATGTCCCTGGAGATCGCCGAGCTGGCGGTCCGCCACCGCGACCGCGGCGTGGTCGGTTTCGACATCGCAGGCGCCGAGGCGGGCTTTCCGCCGAGCCGTCACCTGGACGCGTTCCAGTACATCAAGCGGGAGAACTTCCACATCACGATCCACGCGGGCGAGGGGTTCGGGCTGCCCTCGATCTGGGAGGCGGTGCAGTGGTGCGGCACCGAGCGCCTGGGCCACGGCGTCCGCATCGTGGACGACATCGAGATCGGCCCGGAGGGCAGCGTCCACCTGGGCCGCCTGGCCGCGTACATCAGGGACCGCCGGATCCCGCTCGAAATGTGCCCGACCTCGAACGTCCAGACCGGCGCCGCGCCGTCGATGGCGCTGCACCCGCTCCGCCTCCTCCGCCAGCTCCAGTTCCGCGTGACGGTGAACACCGACAACCGCCTGATGAGCCAGGTCACGCTCAGCTCGGAGTTCCACACGCTGGTCCGGGAGTACGGCTACGGCTGGTCGGACGTCGAATGGCTGACCATCAACGCGATGAAGAGCGCGTTCGCCGGCTTTGACGAGCGCCTGCACCTGATCAACACGGTCATCAAGCCCGGCTTCGCCACCGCGCGGGCGATGAGCGACGCCGTGGTGCCGGCGGGCCTGCTCGGCGCGCGTCTCCCTGGGTTAACATGAGAAAATTCAGATACCCGAACGAACGTTGGTGCTGCCCCGCAGACCGCTCGGCAACCGCAGGCCGCTCCACCCGCCGCGGATGCTCTCCACCCGCGACGCGCGGGCAGGGACGGCACCGGTACCACTCCAGCCCCAGTTTTCACAGGTCACAGGGTGTGCGGTGCAATTGCGTGGAAGGTTCGGCATGATGGACGGTAAATGTCGCCCGTGAGAGGACGGCCAGGTCGGCCTGATGATGGTGTCGCAGTCGGGACGTGAGGCGCTGCGCCGGTGGGACCCGGACCGGATCGGGCCCTACGTGATACTCGACCGCCTCGGCGCCGGCGCGATGGGCCAGGTGTACCTGGGGCGCTCGCCGTCCGGCCGGCTGGTCGCGGTCAAGACGATCCGGGTGGAGCTGGCCGAGGAACCGGGGTTCCGCACCCGCTTCGCGCAGGAGGTCGCGGCCGCCCGCCGGGTGAGCGGCGTGTTCACCGCGTCGGTCGTCGAGGCCGACCCGGAGGCCGACATACCCTGGCTGGCCACGGCCTACGTCCCGGCCCCTTCCCTGAGCCGGCTGGTGCGGGCCTGCGGCCCGCTGCCGACCGCGACGGTCAGGTGGCTCGCCGCCGGGTGCGCGGAGGCGCTGGTGTCGATCCACCACGCCGGCCTGGTGCACAGGGACCTGAAGCCGTCGAACGTGCTCGTCGCGCCGGACGGCCCGCGCGTCATCGACTTCGGCGTGGCCCGGGCGGCCGAGCGGATCGAGCTGACCGCCGCGCAAGGCGCCGTCGGCACGCCCGCCTACATGGCGCCGGAGCAGGCCAGGGACACCAAGCAGGCGTCCGTGGCCAGCGACGTGTACGCCCTGGGCGCGACGCTGACCTACGCCGCGACCGGGCACGCGCCGTACCAGGGTGACACGGCCATGGACGTGCTGGCCCGCCTGGCCACCGAACCTCCCGACCTGTCCGGCCTGCCCGACGCCCTCACCGAGCTGGTCACCGCCTGCATGGAGCGCGTGCCGCGGATGCGCCCCACCTCCTCGGCGGTCCTGGCCCAGCTCGGGGACTTCACCGAGCACTCCTACCTGCCCGAAGCGGCGGTGGACCTGATCAGGGAGTACCAGCGGGGCCCGCTGCCCGCGGGCGGGGCGATGCCCGGCGAGGACCGCGAGGACACCTCCCCCTCCCAGACCGACCTTCCGGCCTCGTACCGGCCCAAGCCCCGATCCCGGGCCGTGGTCGCCCGCGGGCCCCGGTGGCTCCCGGCCGGCCTGCGCCGCTGGGTCGCGGCTCACCTGGCCTGGCTCGGCTGGGCTGCCGGGGGAGCGGTGCTGGTCGCGGTGGGGGTGGTCATCGGTGCCTCGCTCAGCGGTTCCTCCGCGCCGCACACGCCGTCGAACTCTGGGCAGCCCTTCGGCGGGGGGCCGCCCCCGTCGCCACCGCCCGCGCCGCAGACGGTCTGCGGGAAGGTCAAGACCATGCCGGGGCCGGCCCTGTGCATGGTGGGCTTCAGCGCGGGTGCCCCGAATGCCGCGTTCCAGATCAGCGGGACTGGCTTTGACCCGGGCGCGGCCGTGACCGTGACACTGACCGAACTGGACCCGCAGAATAACCCGATCCTGGATGACGTGTCGGGCGTCAAGCCGGTGGTCGGCCCGGGCGGGACGTTCAGCTTCCCGGTCAGCCGGATCTATCACGGCGGGCTCAAGCTGGGGGTACTTACCGTCGACGTGCGGGAAGCCAACGGTCAGCGGGCCAGCACGGAATTCATGGTGCTGCCTCCGGGCGTCCCGTAGCGCGACCCAACCCGGTAACCCCTGGGTCCACCACAGGTCCTCCTGCCGGGACCGCCACATCGGGTCGGTCAGCAGGCCGAGGTCGACCGAGGTGATGATGCCGTGCTCGATGAGGATCCGCACCGCGACCTCATCGGACAGCCGCACGTCGCCCTCGGCGCCCGAACCCCGGCCCCCCCGCGTGGCCAGCCCGTGGTCGGCGATCTTCCTGCGCAGCACCTTGATGTGCTCGGCCACGCGCGCCGACAGCAGGTCGCGGAACTCCGGGTCGGCATCGAACCGCTCAAGCTCGTGGTACGCGCCGGTCACCTCCAGCGCGCCCCGGGCGATCTCCGGCGTGCGCGGCAGCGGCGTGGTGGCGCCGGGATCGACCAGCCACGGCCGGCACCAGATCAGGGCGACCAGGAACAGCTTGGTCATCGGGTCCAGGTAGAAGGGCAGGACGGTGCCCTCGCCATCCGGCTGGATCGGCGCCGTACCGTGATACCCGTAGCTCCCGTTGGCCTGCCGCTCGCTGGTGACCGAGACCGCCAGCGGCAGATCGTCGTCGAGCATCGCGCGGGACCCGACCAGGGCCGTGCCGCTATGCAGGAGCCAGCCCCCGGTCGGCTCGCAGTCGTCCTCCAGCCGGGGCAGCCTGATCCGGTATCCCTCGCCCTCCACGTACAGCGCGTGGGTGCGGCTGATGTTGACGATCCAGGCGCCCGCCGCCATCGCGGTCACGATCCCGGCCCGCCGGGACAGCCCGCGCCCGGCCGAGATGGCCAGGTCAACCTCCGGCCCGCGGCCGAAGACGATCTGGTTTCCCTCCGGGATGAGCACCGTGTGGCCCGCGGCCGTACTCACCTGCGCGCTCACCGGCATGAGGCCCCCCGGCGGATCTGGCACGTCATCGGATTCCTGCCTGCATGTGCCGCGCCCTGCCTCGCGGCACACAGCAGCGCGGTCTGGTCAGTCTAGGCCCGATTCTGGCCGCCCGGCAGTACCCCGGACTCGGGGATACCGCGGGCGCGACGATCCTGGTTGATTACAGGTGGCAGGGTGCCGGGCCATGTCTGCGGTGGCGCCGCCCGGCCGGGGTGTAGGGGGGGCCTCGCCCCGGATTCGGTCGGCGTCGAGGTGTCGCCTGCGGCAGGCCCGGCGCCCCGCCCGTAACGCCCCCCCGGTTCTCCCTAGATCTCCCTAGATCTCCCCGAACAGGCGGTCGCCCGCGTCGCCCAGGCCCGGAACGATGTACCCGCGGTCGTTGAGGCGCTCGTCAACCGCCGCCGTGACCACCCGCACCGACGCTCCGGGACCGTCGGCGTACGACTCCTCCAGGTGGCGGAGCCCCTCCGGCGCGGCCAGCAGGCAGATGGCGGTGATGGAGGCGGCGCCGCGGTCCGCGAGCAGGCTGATCACCGTGGCGAGCGTCCCGCCGGTGGCCAGCATGGGGTCAAGGACGAAGGTGTCCCGATCGGTCAGGTCGGCGGGCAGCCGGTTGGCGTAGGTGGACGCGATGAGCGACTCCTCGTCCCGGCGCAGCCCGACGAAACCGACGTGGGCCATCGGCAGCAGCCGGGTCATGCCGTCCAGCATGCCGATCCCGGCCCGGAGCACCGGCACGATCAGCGGCACCGGCCTGGCCAGCTTGACGCCGCGGGCGGTGCCCACCGGAGTTTCGACCGAGACGGGCTGCACCCGCATCTCGCGGGTGGCCTCGTACGCCAGCAGCGTCACCAACTCGGCCGTCAGGCTGCGGAAGGTCGCGGTATCGGTGGCGGAATCCCGCAGCGCGGTGAGCTTGTGGGTGACCAGCGGATGATCGATGACGAGCGTGCGCATAGCAAGCTAGTGTGACAGGTGCTGGCCCGGGGGGGCGACCCCCCGGAACCCCCCGCGCACGGCGGGGCTGTCCGCCCCCCCGTTACCCCCTGACCCGGATCCACCGGCCACGGGGACTCGCGCCATGGCCAGGTCGACCTCGATGCGCTGCGCGGTGGCGAGCAGCGGCTGCAGGAGGTCGTCCACCACGCTGTTCAGGGAGCGCCGCCCGGCGTGCGTGGAGACGTTGACAGCGGCGATGACCTGGCCGTCCGCGTCGCGGATGGGGGCGGCGATCGAGCGCAGCCCCTCCTCGAGTTCCTGGTCCACCAGCGCCCACCCCTGGCCGCGGATCTTGCGCAGCTCGCGGCGCAGCGCCGTCGCGCTGGTGATCGTGTGCCCGGTCAGCCCGCGCAGGCTGACCGAGGCGAGGTACTCGTCGAGACGCTCTTCGGGCTGCGCGGCGAGCAGCACCCGCCCCATCGACGTGGCGTAGGCGGGGAACCTGGTGCCGACGCTGATCGTCACGGTCATGATCCGCTTGGTCGGGACGCGCGCGATGTAGATCACGTCGCCCCCGTCCAGCTCGGAGACCGAGGACGACTCGCGCACCTGCTCGACGAGCTGCTCCAGGTGCGGCATCGCGACCTCGGGCAGGGTCAGGCTGGACAGGTAGGCGTAACCGAGCTCGAGGATCTTCGGCCGCAGCGCGAACCGGCTGCCGTCGCTGCGCATGTAGCCGAGCTGGACCAGCGTGCGGAGGAACCGTCGGGCGGCGGCCCGGCTCAGGCCGGCGCTCGCGGCGACCTCGCTCAGGGTGAGCTTCGGGTGCTCCGCGTCGAAGACTCGGATGACGGACAGGCCGCGCTCCAGTGACTGCACGAAGTCCCCGTCGTGACCCGGTTCTTGGCCGTCAGCCACTGGGACCTCCCTGCTCGGTCGCTGACATCATAGGCCGGGGCTCCGTTCGTTCGCCTTCTGAACTATCGTTCGTTTTACGCACGCAGTCAATGATGGGAGCAATCGTGGCGCTGGTTGATCAGGCGGTCCGGCGTTCACCGGTACCCGCTGGGTCACGATCCGCGGCGACATCAGCCCGTAGCCGTTCTAGCTGGGTATGGTCGGCTTCGACATGACTACGAGCGCCCGCACTCAGGTCGGCATCGTCGGAGCCGGCCCGGCCGGCCTGCTGCTGTCGCACCTGCTGGCCCTGCGCGGCGTCGACTCGATCGTGGTCGAGAACCGCAGCCGGGCCTACTGCGAGGCCCGGCAGCGGGCCGGCCTGCTCGAGGCCGGATCGACCGAACTCCTCCGCCAGGTGGGCCTCGGGGACCGCATGGACGCCGAGGGCCTCGAGCACGGCGGCATCTACCTGCAGTTTGCGGGGGAGCGGCACCACCTGGACTTCCGCGACCTGACCGGCGGCCGGTGGGTAACGCTCTGGCCCCAGACCGAGATCGTCAAGGACCTGATCCGGGCGCGGCTGGCGGCGAGCGCGCCGATCGAGTTCGAGGTCTCCGGCACCGAGGTGGCCGACCTGAGTTCCGAGACGCCCGTGCTCCGCTACACCGATGCCGCGGGCGCCCGGCACGAGGTGAGGTGCGACGCGATCGCCGGGTGCGACGGGTTTCACGGGATCTGCCGCGATTCGATGCCGCCGGGCCTGCTGCGGGTGGCCGAGCGCGAGTACCCGTACGCCTGGCTCGGCATCCTCGCCACGGTGCCGCCGTCCACCGACGAGCTCATCTACTCCCGTCACGAGGACGGGTTCGCGCTGCACACGATGCGCACTCCGCAGGTCAGCCGGCTGTACCTGCAGGTGGCCGCGGACGACGAGATCGAGCGGTGGTCCGACGACCGGATCTGGGCCGAGCTGCGGCGCCGACTCGAGGTGCCGGGCTGGGAGCTGAAGACGGGCCCGATCACCGAGAAGGCCGTCTCGCCGATGCGCAGCTTCGTCGCGACGCCCATGCAGTACGGCCGTCTGTTCCTGGCCGGCGACGCCGCGCACATCGTCCCGCCCACCGGCGCCAAGGGCCTCAACCTCGCCATCGCCGACGTGACCGTACTGGCCACGGCGCTGGTCGGCCTGCTGCGTGACCACGATCCGAGCGGCGCGGCGGGGTACTCGGAGGCCTGCCTGCGCCGGGTCTGGCGGGCCACGCACTTCTCCTGGTGGATGACCACCATGCTGCACATCGACCCGCACCAGGACCAGTTCGGCGGCGAACTTCAGCTGTCCCAGTTGCGGTACGTCGTCGCGTCCCGCGCGGCTGCCACCACCCTCGCCGAGAACTACACCGGCTACTACCCGCTCCGCTGGTGACGCGGGACCGGCCGGAGCTTCCCGCGGACATCGCCCCGCCGCAGCGGATCCGCCGTGCCCATGTCGCGAGGCGCCTGATGCGGCGCGGCATCCGGCGGCTGACCAGGCCGCCGGGCCGCGAAGGCTAGCCCAGGCCCAGGTGATGCCGGGGCCGCAGGGCGCGGGCGAGGAGAGCCGACAGGGCGGCGGCGACTCCGGTCTTGCTCAGCGCCAGCGGCGCGGTGAACCCGCGCTCGCCGCCGAGCAGGCCGAGCGCCCACAGCCGGTGCCTGAGCGTGTAGAGCTCGGTTCGCACGGCGCCCGCCAGGCCGGCGCTGCTGCCCGACGCCCAGCCCTCCATGCCGTGGATGTCGGTCAGCAGCCTGGTGAGCTCGTCGTACCCGGTCGGGCCGATGCTCAGGATGACCAGCAGGGCGGCCTCGCGCACCGCGACGCAGAAGTCCGGCTGCGGTCCGTCGTCGGACCCGATCAGCGCGGCCGTCCCGATGTGCCACCGGGCCGCGGGGTCCGCCGCCATCAGCCTGCCCGTCTTGGTCAGCACGAGGCTGGTCCGGTAGCGGCGGACGGCGCCCATCTCGCCCTGGGCCATGCCGCGCAGGGTGTGCAGCGGGAACACGTCCAGCTCCTGACGCAGGGTGCCGACGAGCTGATCCCGCCATCCGAACACCTCAACCGCCTCGCTGACCAGGGCGGGCGCGATGTAGTGCCGCGCGGTGAGGCGCAGCCCCCCATCGGCGTGACCAAGCAGCCAGGCCAGCGTGGGCAGCGGGTCGTCGGGCAGGACCAGCGGCTCGAGCAGGCGCGGGATGAGCCCCCGGGCCAGCCGCGACCGCTCGCCCGGCCGGCCGTGGGCCCAGGCGTCGATGCGTTCGGCGCTGATCCGGCCCAGCCAGGTGTCATGGCTCAGCGACCCGGCGGGCAGGTGCACGCCGTCGGCGTCGTCCGGGGCCTGCGGGCACGATGCCACCTCGGTCCGGCCGGTCAGCCAGCGGTTGACCAGGTCCGCCCGCCTGGTGCGCCAGCCGCGGGCGCCCGCGATCAGCTCGCCGCAGGCGAAGGCCAGCTCGAGCGCGGCGGCGCAGTCGTCGTAGGCCGCCCGCTCCTGTGCTCCCATGACCGAGCCCCAGGCGAGCAGGTCGGTGTCTGGCGGCGCGGCGTTGGACACCTCGATGGCGTCGGTGTAAGCGGCGATCCCCTTCTCATGCCCGACCGCGTAGGCGGTGATGATCTTCTCGGTGTCGCCCGACGCGCAGACCCCCGCGTACCGGTCCAGGCCCGCCAGCAGGAACAGCCGGCCGAGGGCCCTGGCCACCCCGATCCGGCCCTGCGTGGACATCGGCCACTTGACCGGGAGCGCGTACCAGAGGAATTCCTGCAGGCGCAGCAGCGAGATCGTCTCGATGCCCTCGTCGCCAGTCAGCCAGGCCAGGGCGGCCTTCGCGTCGCCCGCCGCCTCCGGGTCCTCCCGGGTCAGGGTCTCGAGCGCCTGGCTCTCTGTCATCACGAGGACAGTCTGCCGTAGCCAGATGCGCGAGGCTAGGCAAAGCCGATACAGCGCCGGGCGGCTCTGGACACACCTGCCGGTCGGGCATCATGGTGCGGTGCCCGGAATCTACGACGAGCCGGAGTTCTACGAGGCCGCGTGCGCCTACCGCGACGTTCCTTCCGAAGTAGACGCCCTGCTCCGCTGGTTTGACGCGCACAGGGGACCGCGGGTCGGCCCGTTGCGTTCCGTGCTCGAGCTCGCGGCGGGACCCGCGGAACACTCGCGCGAGCTGGCGCGCCGCGGGATCGGCGCCACCGCGCTCGACCTATCCGCGGCGATGTGCGCGCGCGCCGGCGACATGGCCGCGGCGGCGGGGGTTGGCCTGACCGTCGTCCAGGCCGATATGCGGGACTTCAGCCTCGCCCGCCGGTTCGACCTGGCCATCACGATGCTCAACTCGCTGTGCCACCTGATGACCCTGGACGATCTGCTCGCCCACCTGGCCTGCGTCTCTCGCCACCTCAGCCCGGGCGGCCTCTACATCGCCGAGCTCGCCCACCCCGCCGACTTCTTCTCCGCGGAGCGCCGGACCAGCAGCGAGTGGAGTTCCGAGGTCAACGGCGGCACGGTCAGCGTGCGCTGGGGCGGCGGGAAGGACGAGATCGACCCGGTCACGCAGGTCACCAGGGAACACGTCAGCGTCACCTACCGCAGGCGGGGCGGAGCGGTCCGCACGGTCACCGACGTGGTGCCGAACCGGTTCTGGACCGCGACTGAGCTCACCGCCGCGTTCCGCCTGGCCGGGGGATTTGCCCTGGCGGCCACCTACGGGGACTTCGAGTCCGACGCGCCCGTCGACGCGACGGACGCCTGGCGGATGATCCTGGTCCTGCGGCGCGAGTAGCCATCCTCGCCGGAACCGGCGGCCATGAGTTCATCCTCGGCCGCGGCGCTCGCCTGGGACCGCCCGCCGACGGCCACGAGCACGCCGGTCAGGATCAGCAACACGCCGACCAGCTGGAGAGCGGAAGGCCGCTCGCCGAGGATCGCGTAGCTGAGCGCCACCGATCCGGCGGGCTGCACGAGCAGCAGCGCGCCGATGATCCCGGCGGGCAGCCGCGGCATCGACACGGTGATCAGCAGCCAGCCGATGACCTGCGAGGTCACCGCGAGCAGCGCGAGCCAGCCGAGCGCCGGCCAGGCCGGACCGAGCCGGTAGTCGTGCAGGACCAGCCCGAGCGCCGCGGCGGTGACGGCGCAGCCGAGCGTGGCCTCGAACAGCGGGGCGGCCACGGCGACGCGCGGGCCCGCGTCCGTTCCCCCCGTGACCCGGGTGAACGTGGCCTGGCGCAGCGTCAGGATGTAGATCGCGTACAGGAACGCCACGGCCAGGCCGAGGCCCACGCCGAGCGCGGGATCGGTGCCGTAGGCCCGCGCGTGCCCGAAGTCGGCGAGCCCGCCTACCAGGACTAGCCCGGCCAGCATGACCGGCGAGGCCAGCATCAGGGACCGGCGCGGCCGCTCACCGAGGAACACCCACGCCATCAGGGAGATGATGAGCACCTCGAGGTTGGTCACCACGGTGCCGAGCCCGGCGCCGATCGCGTCGATCGTGTGGCTCCAGACGATCAGGTCCGCCGCGAGGAACGCGCCCGCCAGCCGGGCCAGCCAGCGGCCGCGGGCGGGCAGCGCCTGGGCCCCGCGCCGCCGCTCGTACACCACCAGGGCGCCGAGCAGGGGCAGGGCGAAGACGCAACGGCCCAGCGCCGTGATGCTGGCCGAGGTCGAGGCCAGCTTCATGACCACGGCCGAGCTGGAAATGCAGGCCGCTCCCAGCAGCGCGGCAACGATCGGCGTCGACGTCCTGGCCGTCACGGCAGCGCTCTCCTTCTGTCATTACCAAACCTGGGCTATGGTGATGACGCTAGCCTGTGCTGTACTCAGGAGTCAACTTGGGTTTTGCTCATGACACCATCGCCGCCCTCGTGCTCGCCGCCGATCTGGTCAACGCCGACGAGCTGACGGACCTCGGCGCGCTCGAGGTGTTCCTGGATAAGCACCAGGTCGACCCGCGGCCGCGCGCCGCGCATGCCGACCTCGACGCCGTGCGCGCGCTGCGACCCCGGCTGCGGGCTGTCTGGCAGGCCACGACCGACGAGTACCTCGCGGAGCTGATCAACGAGCTACTGCGCGCCTCCGGCGCCCGGCCGTGGCTGACCGATCACGGCGGCGGCTGGGGCTGGCACCTGCACGTGACCGATCAGGAAGCGACCCTGGAACACCGGATCGCCGCGCAGGCCGCGTTCGCGTTCGCCGACCTGGTCCGGATGAGGGAGGCGGATCGGCTGCGCCTGTGCGGCGCGCCGGACTGCGACGCCGTCCTGGTCGACCTGTCCAAGAACCGCTCCCGCTTGTACTGCGACACGGGCAACTGCGGCAACAGGCAGCACGTGGCGGCCTACCGGGAGCGGCGCGCCGGGCGGGGGACCGACCGCACCGGCTGATCCCCGTCCGGCAGGCCGTGCCGGAGGTAGCGGTCCAGGATGGACTCCACCACCAGGCTGAGCGAGCGGCCCTCATGCGCGGCGGCCCGGTGCGCGGCCGCGCGTAGCGCGTGGTCGATCTTGATCGTCAGGTGCGGGCGGAGCCCGGCCGCACTGGCCACCCGCCGGTGCGGGAAGGGCGGCGGAGCTTCGCAGCTCACCACGTGCTCCCGCAAGTGGGCGGGCACCCGGCGGCGGACGCGCGCCTGCACCGCCTGCCGGCTGATGCCCAGGGCCTCGCCCAGCGAGCGCAGCGGCCACCCCGTCTCGGCGAGCGCCGCCAGCGTCGCCGACAGCAGTTCGCTGCGCCCCGACGATCGCAGGTCGCGCAGCCGCGCGGCCACCCTTTCGGGCACCACGGGAACGCCCGCTGCGGGACGCGTCGCGGCGGCGGTCGAGACCGGGTGCCCGGTGTTGTCGCCGTCGCGCGCGTGCTTGACGTACTGGCGCAGGCCGTGGGTGACGACCTCGGACATCGTGTGGCCCTCCCGGGCCAGGCGTGCCTTCAGGCGCCGCCGTTGCTCCGCGTCAAGGCGGAAGGTCAGCAGCGGCCGCCGGGGGGCCGGGGCCTCGCCGGTCATCCCGCCGCGGCGCTCACGGCAAGATCCGCGCTGGGCATCGGACCGGCAGCCGCGGCGGCGTGCTCCGCCGCGACCAGGTCCAGGTACCGGCGCGTCTCGACGGCGCGCCTGCGCCGGTTCCAGCCGAGCAGGCGGCCCATGATCTCGCTCACCTGTGTCGCCGCCCCGGCGCCGGAGTCGGCGGACTCGAAGACCAGTCGCATCCGTCGCATCAGCACGTCCTCGACGTGCAGCGCGTTCTCGTGGGTGACCGCGTAGGCGACCTCGGCGCGCAGGTACGGGTGGCCGTCAGCCAGCGGCCGGGCCAGCTCGGGGTCGGCGCGGACGAGGTCGAGCACCTCGGCCGCCAGCGTCCCGTACCTGCCGAGCAGGTGCTCCACCACCGAGCGGGACACCCGGTAGTCCTCGGCCAGCCGTCCCGCCCCGGCCCGGACCGCCGCCAGCCCGTCCGCGCCAAGCAGCGGCACCTGGTCGGTGACCGACGCGGGTACCACCTCACGCCCGAAGTCCGACACGGCGGCGTCCACCACGTCGCGCGCCATCAGCCGGTAGGTGGTGAACTTACCGCCCGCGATGCTGGCCAGGCCCGGCACCGGCACGTCGACCACGTGCTCCCTCGACACCTTGGTCGTGGGCTTGTCTCCCTTGCCGTTACTCTCGCTGGCCGCCACCAGCGGGCGCAGCCCCGCGTAGACGCCGATGACATCGGCACGCGTCAGCGGGCGGACCAGTACCCGGTTCGCCGCGGCGAGGAGGTAGCCGATGTCCTCCTCGGTCGCGTCGGGCTCGGCGCGGTCGCCGGACCAGTCGGTATCGGTCGTGCCGACGATCCAGTGCTCGCCCCAGGGGATGAAGAACAGCACGCTCTTCTCGGTCCGCACGATCATCCCGGCGCTGGCGCGCACCGCTGCCCGCGGCACCACGATGTGCACGCCCTTGGACATCCGGACCCGGTAGCCCGCGCGCACCCCGGCCAGCTCGTGCACCAGGTCGGTCCACACCCCGGCGCAGACCACCACGCTGTCCGCCGTCACGCCGAACTCGCGCCCGGACTCCTCGTCGCGCACCCGGGCCCCGGTGACCCGCACCCCGTCGGCGCCGCGGGTCAGCCCGACGACGGTGGCGCGGGTCGCCACGACCGCGCTGTGCGCGGCCGCCGTCCTGGCCACCGTCAGCGTGTACCGTGCGTCGTCGACCTGGGCGTCGTAGTAGAGCATCGCGCCCGCCAGCCGGCCGGGGTTCAGGGCGGGGGCGAGCCTCAGCGCGCCGCGGGCGGACAGGTGCCGGTGCAGGGGCACGGGTCGCCTGGTGCCTTCCATCGCGTCGTACAGCGCCAGGCCCGCGCCGACGTACGGCCGCTCCACGACCTTCTTGTACAGCGGGAACAGGAACCGGACCGGCTTGACCAGGTGCGGGGCGAGCTTGGAGACGAGCAGGTCGCGTTCCCGCAGCGCCTCGTAGACCAGCTTGAAGTCGAGCTGCTCGAGGTACCGCAGGCCGCCGTGGATGAGCTTGCTCGACCGGCTCGAGGTGCCCGAGGCCAGGTCCCGGGATTCGATCAGGGCGACCCGCAGGCCGCGGGACGCCGCGTCCAGGGCGGCTCCCGCGCCGGTGATACCACCCCCGATGACCAGCACGTCGAATCGTTCGGTGGCCAGCCGGCCGAGCATCGCGTCGCGGTCCCTGGCATCCAGGACCCCATTACTCGCCATTACTCATCCCCCATCAGCTGGGCTTCCCTCGCCATCACTGATCCCCCCATCCAGCCGTGTTCTCCTGACTCTAGGGTATGTACATCGTCAACCTAGCTGCAAACCCCGACACGCGGGTGAACAGCGGTTTATCCTGCGATGTCGGTATCACGGCAAACGGATCCAAAGGGGGAGCAGGTGGCGGATTTCGTCGGCGCCGTCGACCAGGGCACCACGAGCACCCGGTTCATGGTCTTCGACCACTCCGGGGCCGAGGTGGCCAGGCACCAGCTCGAGCACACGCAGGTGCTGCCCCGCCCCGGCTGGGTGGAGCACAACCCCATCGAGATCTGGGAGCGCGCCTGCGCCGTCGTCGCCACCGTGCTGAACCGAGCGGACCTGCACGTCACCGACCTCGCCGCGCTCGGCCTGACCAACCAGCGGGAGACCACGGTGGTGTGGAACCGGCACACCGGCCGCCCGTACGGGAACGCCATCGTGTGGCAGGACACCAGGACCGACGCCATCGCCGCGGCGCTGGACGCCGACGGCCGGGGCGACGTGATCAGGCACAAGGCCGGCCTGCCGCCCGCCACCTACTTTTCCGGCGGGAAGCTGCGCTGGATGCTCGACCACGTCGACGGCCTCAGGCCCGACGCCGAGCGGGGGGACGCGATCTTCGGCACCGTGGACACCTGGCTGCTGTGGAACCTGACCGGCGGCACCTCCGGCGGGGTGCACGTCACCGACGTCACCAACGCCAGCCGCACCATGCTGATGAACCTGGCCGCCCTGGACTGGGACGACGAGCTACTCGAGCTGTTCACCGTCCCGCGTCAGATGCTGCCGCGGATCGCGCCCTCCTCGACCAGGGAACCCTACGGCCTGACCAAGAAAACGGGCCCGTTCGCTGGTGAACTCCCGATCACCGGCGCCCTGGGCGACCAGCAGGCCGCCACGGTGGGGCAGGCGTGCTTCGCCCCGGGCGAGGCCAAGAACACCTACGGCACGGGCAACTTCCTCCTGCTGAACACGGGTACCGATATCGTCCGTTCCCGGGCCGGGCTGCTCACCACGGTGTGCTACCAGCTGGGCGACGCGCCCGCCGTCTACGCGCTGGAGGGGTCGATCGCGGTGACCGGCGCCGCGGTGCAGTGGCTGCGCGACCAGCTCGGCATCATCAGCGGCGCCGCGGCCAGCGAGACCCTCGCCGCGCAGGTCACCGACACCGGTGGCGCGTACTTCGTGCCCGCCTTCTCCGGCCTGTTCGCGCCGTACTGGCGCTCCGACGCGCGTGGTGCGATCGTCGGCCTGTCCCGGTTCCACACCAGCGCGCACCTGGCCCGCGCCACGCTGGAGGCCATCGGCTACCAGACCAGGGACGTGACCGAGGCCATGGAACGCGACTCCGGGGTCCGCCTCGAGGTCCTCAAGGTGGACGGCGGCGTGACCGCCAACGACCTGTGCATGCAGCTGCAGGCGGACATCCTCGGCGTCCCGGTCAGCCGTCCCGTGGTCGCCGAGACCACGGCGCTCGGCGCCGCGTACGCGGCCGGCCTGGCCACCGGATTCTGGCGGGACACCGACGAGTTGCGCGCCAACTGGCGCGAGTCGAAGCGCTGGCACCCGACCTGGACCGAGGACCGCCGCGAGGGCGGCTACGCCGGCTGGCACAAAGCCGTCCAGCGCACCCTCGACTGGGTCGACGTCGCCCCGCAGGACCCCTGAGCCCGGTCAGCGCAGGCACAGGCAGAACGGGTGCCCCGCCGGGTCGAGGAACACCCGGAACTGGGTGTGCGTCAATTTTGTAGGTGACTGGCGGGTAACTTGCTGCTGACGGCGTGGCGTGGCCGGTCAGAGCTGGGTCAGGCGGCGGCTGTCTGGTTGCGGGGCCGCTGCCAGATCTCTTCCCAGTGGCTGGTGGCCGCGCGGCCGCGAGGGCGATGATGGCCTCGGCGCCGGGACGGTCCGGCGCATTCCTGACAGTTTCAGGCGCTGCCCGACGACCGCTTTACAGCCTGCCTCGACGAGGTGACCAGAGGGTCTTAACAGTCGACGAGGTCTGGGCGCTGGTTGAGGATCTGTGACCGGGTGGTGGTGAACTCGGCGTGCGCCTGTTCGGCGCCGGGGCGGAAGACTGCGGCCCGGTGGCAGTTCTGGAAGGCCAGCTTGACGCCGTGGTGCCGTTCGATCGCGGCGCGCATCGCGTCGCTGGCCATCAGCCGCAGCAGCTGGCCGCGGGCCGCTTCATCGGGCGGCGGGGCCTGGTTGTCGGCGAACTCGCCGCCGCTTCCGTCCAGGTCCGCGATCAGGCCGCTGACCACGCCCCACGCGTACGGCAGCGAGGTGCGGATACAGTCGATGAACGCCGCGTCGTCCACCTCGCCGCGGCGGGCCTGCTCCAGCAGGTCCGGCGGAACGGTCAGCGACATGCCCGTGTCCCTTCTTCCCGGCCGCCGGCTGGCGGCTCGTTGCCGCGTCCATCTTCACATGAAAACGATTATCGTTCCAGTAAGGTGAGCGGTGACTGGACGGGTGGGCTCTCCGGGACGGGCTCAGCGCAAGGGGGATGGGTGAAGATCGCGTTCGCGGGCAAGGGCGGCAGCGGGAAGACCACGCTGTCGTCGCTGTTCATCCGGCACCTGGCCGCCCGCGGGCTGCCGGTGGTGGCCATCGACGCCGACATCAACCAGCACCTGGCCGAGGCGCTCGGCGCCGGCGGCCAGCCCCCCGCGATGGGCGCGCACCTGGCACGGATCAAGGAGCACCTGCGCGGCGGCAACCCCCGGATCCCCTCGGCGGCCGCGATGGTCAAGACCACCCCGCCCGGCCGCGGGTCCCGGCTGCTGCGGCCCGGCGGCCCGGACCCGGTCCACGCCCTGGCCGTGGGCACCCCGTGCGGCGCGCTGCTAATGGCCGCCGGCCCGTTCAGCGACGACGACCTGGGCGTGGC
>Ga0335074_10002700_pt1 | contig 24120 bp, 23 predicted proteins | sample Lox_Sample_23_FD_206715 | JGI IMG/M metagenome (GOLD analysis project Ga0335074, IMG submission 206715) | Soil microbial communities from Loxahatchee National Wildlife Refuge, Florida, United States - Lox_Sample_2.3 | ecosystem: Environmental > Terrestrial > Soil > Wetlands | place: USA... | reverse complement strand
AACTGGAATGGCCTCGACACCTATATGGCGGACTTCGCCACGACCTTTGGAACGACCAACAATCCAAGCGGCGCGCGCACGGTACAGCTGGGAGCGAAAGTCATCTTCTGAAAGCAGGCACCAGGCCGGACAAGAAGCACCGGCCTGTGAGACAGGACAGAACTGTCGGCTGTGGAGTTCGAATTTGTTATTCGGCGCTCCGGCGAGTTCGGACTTCAGAACTGGCCGTCATCCTGCTGGCGGTCTTGAGTCCGGAGCAGGCAGTGGCTGGCGAGATGTGAAAACGAGAGGCTGTTCACCATGATGGCGGCGACGCTGATCCAGGCGGCAGATACAATCCGTGGCAGTAAGCGCTTGGAGTTCATACCCGCATGATGATGCTTGGAAAGCTCTCTTTCATGCGGCTCGGTCTCATTGTCGCCCTGACTGCCGTGCTGCACGCGGGAGGGCGGGCCGAAACGCGCGCTCCCCGGCCCGTACTCGAACCGGAGAGCTTTCACCACTATTTCACCGGGTTCGTTCGAGACGAGCAGGAGATGCTGGGCTCAGCCCCGCCGCTTCCGTGGCAGTGGTTCGTGCGCAACATACCGTGGCTGGACACTCCCGATGCGGAGATTAACCAGATTTATTACTTTCGATGGTATGCGTTCCAGAAGCATATTGAGCGCACGCCGGACGGATACGTCATCACCGAATTCCTTGACCGCGTTCCGTGGTCGGGCAGCTACAACACGATTGACGCTGCGGCTGGCCACCATATTCGGGAAGCTCGGTGGCTACGCGATCCGGAGTACGTCGATGATTACACGCGCTTCTGGTTCGGACCCGATGGGGAGCCGCGGCTCTACAGCTTCTGGGCGGCAGCTTCAGTCTACCAAGTATATCTGGCCACGGGGAACCGCGAACTGGCCGTCAGTTTGCTGCCGGCGCTCGAACGGAATTACTGCTCGTGGGAGGCGACGCACCAGGACCCGAACGGGTTGTTCTGGCAGATCGACGATCGCGACGGAATGGAATACAGCATCAGCGGAAACGGCTATCGGCCCACGATCAACAGTTATATGTATGGCGATGCAATGGCAATTTCGCGGATCGCGGCCATGGCGGGAGACTCACGGGTATCTGTGGAGTACCGCGAAAAGGGAATCCATCTGCGTGGGCTGATCGAGAGTCGTCTGTGGAATCCGCATGATGAGTTTTACGAGACGGTAGCACAGCACGCGGCTTCAGGATGGTCCGGCGTGCGCGAACTGATTGGCTACATTCCCTGGTACTTCAACATTCCGCCACCGCAGCACGACGTTGCATGGAAGTTCCTCTTTTCACCTGAAGGTTTTGCGGGCAGGTATGGGCCAACAACCGCGGAGCGGAGCAGTCCGCGCTTTCGCTACAAAGTGCGCCACGAGTGTCTCTGGAACGGCCCATCGTGGCCTTATGCGACAACCCAAACCCTGGTAGCTCTGGCCAATCTGCTGAACGGGCCGAAGCAGACTGTGATAGCCAACGCCGACTATTTCCGCCTGTTCAGTACCTACACGCATTCGCAGCACATTCGCCTTCCCGACGGGCGTACGATTCCGTGGATCGACGAAGATCTCGATGCAGACACGGGAGAATGGATTGCCCGTGACATTCTTCTCGCCCGGCACGCTCTACCGAAGAACCGCGGTCGCTATTACAATCATTCCGGCTATGCCGATCTGATCATCACGGGTTTGATCGGCCTGAGGCCGCAGGCTGGAAACGAAATCGTAGTGCATCCTCTTCTGCCGCCCGGCAAATGGAGTTACTTTGCTCTGGACGGCCTGCCGTATCACGGACACCTGCTGACCATCCTCTACGATCAGACAGGCGAACGATATCACCGGGGAAAAGGCTTTGAGATTCTGTGTGACGGCCGCCTGATTGCCCACGCCGATGCATTAGAGGATCTGTGCGCAAAGCTCCCCAACGAGCGGCAATCATCAGACCGCTGACCGATTGAGGCTGGCGCCTCGCGTGTCTGGACTTCCGTGTCTGCGCCTTGTCATGCGCACCGCTTGCTTTGCGGGGCGTGCTTTCAGATGGTGCACTGCCCCTCCCTCCGACAAATAGCTCTTACTGCAATCCAGCCGGAGTCATCGATATCTGGCAGCATCGGGATATATATGTGTGACTCCAGTCTTCACGTTGATGGTCCATGGAGCAGGCGACGGCAGGACCATCTGGCCGTCCCCGATCTTCAAAGGCATCCAAAGGTACCGTGAGTCCCACAGCGAGTCCGGCTTCCAGATGTCTCCCAGAAAAATGACTGCAGTGTTCTTTGTGCCGCGCACCTTCAGCAGCATGCTGGACTGCGAACCATAGGTATCCGGCGAGCCAGGAGCGATCTCTCTGAACGATCTCCACGGTCCCGAGAGCTTTGACGCAGTTGCAAATACGTTGGGATTAGGGCTCCATCCGGTCAGGTGCGACCCGAGCACAAAGTAAAGCCCGTGATAATGCACCAGGGCTCCACCCTCGAGGGACAGTTGAAGAAATGCGACCTGCTTCACTACAGACAACCGATCCGGCGAGAGGCTGGCGATATAGAAACCGCCGGACGGGCGCGACTCGAAAATTAGATATGCGGAACCGTTGTCGTCGACGAATTGGCCAATGTCGCGCGATTCCAGGCCGAGCGGACGGAAGCTGCGAACGTATCTGTACGGTCCCGTTACGTGGTCGCTGACAGCGACGGCGACCCGCGCCACATGGTAATGCGCATCGTCAAGATGCATGTACATGACGAAGTGGTGTGTGAGCGGACTGTAGAAGACCTTTGGCCGCTCCAGAACCCAGTGTGGCCCCAGGTGCTCCGGATCGGCAAGCTGAAGCGGATGTCCGCGAAACTTCCAGTGAATCAGGTCGCGGGAGGAGTAGCAGGCCACGTATCGCCTGGCAGGATCAAGGCCCTGAGAGCGATCTTCCCCGAACCAATACCACGTGTGGCGATAGTAAAGGATTCCGCCTCCATGGGCTTGAATCTGACGCCCCCGCGTGTCGCGCCACACTGCACCGGGTCGAATCAAACCATGAATCAATGCGAGGCAGCTTGCCGGCAGAAGCGCAAGCATCATAAGAACCACCCGGCGGTGGTTCCTCTCGAAGTAGCCCCTCAATCGCTTATCGACTTGATGAGGCATTATGGAGGCCAGTTTAGCTTGCTGAGTTGCACTGGTGCAATCGATTTACATCACTTACCAATGTTGATCGGCGACGGGGAAGACATCAAGTTCGGAGAGGCGCCTTTGTCCTGTATGCGGTAGTGTTGAGGGAATCACCGCGCCAGGCCGTCTCCGGAAGCCGAATCTGAGAGGTCTTGCTTCCGAGGTCAGCAATGAGCATAACGGCCAGCGATTCTGCGGTGAGAGGTTCCGGCACGACTCAACATCTCTTCCGGGTTCGTCCCGCAAGGGTGAGTAGCATCAGGATACGGGCTGTTTGTGTCCCTGAATGTCGTCTCGCAGGCGATGGTGTTCGTCGCGGATTCGGATATGTTCTCCCGTGAAAAGCCGGTCGGGGAAGATGTCGAGACAGTAGCCGTTGGGGTGAGCGGCGCTGGGGACCTTCAGTGCGGAGATTCGTTCAATGGCGTAGAAGGCGGCGCCGAGGTCTTGGGTCGGCGTCGTCTTTCCCCGAGCGTTGAGGATGAAACGCGATGGTGTCGCGCTGACAAGTTCCTCGCGGGAGGTGCCAAGCTGGGTGCAGAGATCGGGTTGGGTCAGGTCGAGAACCGCGTGCAGGGTGACTTCGAGCGTCAATAGCAGCTCAGGGTTCCGCGGCGCGTCGGCGAGTTTGCCGTCAGCGGTGTCGAAGAGAGCCTGCGTTTCCCTGAGAGCGGTGATCCGGCTGCCGGCCGTATAAAGCACAGGAAATACTCTGGGCGGGTTGTAGCGGCCGCCGTTCTCGAATGCGCCGATGGCGGACAGTGGATCGTGGCGCCAAAGCTCTTCGATGATTCGGTAGGTATGACCGGAGAAAGGGGTGAGCGGTGCCACGGCCAGAGCGGATTTGAGGCGATCGGCGGGGAACACTCATTCTCCCTATGCGGGTTGTCGGGCGGTCATCGCGCTCACGTACATCTCCAGCGGCGTCAGATCGCCATGCTCGATGAATTCAATTGGCGCATGGCTGTCCAGATTCCGGTTCGGTGCGTTCAGAAAAATGCGGGCATGATGCCGGTCGCCGGCATAGAGATCCAGCAGAGTCACCCAGATCCGATAAAGCCTGCGCAGGCTCTGCTGCAGACTGCTGGCATCGGGACTCTTGCGAACGCCGGGAGCCTTGCGTCCCACAGCGCCGGCAATGGTGGTCACGGGAACTCCCATCTCTTTGGCGATGCGCGCGGCATCAAGACGGCCGGAGACCGGGTTGAAGAGCGCAGCTTCGATATCCTTGACGGCAAGCGTGGCGGACATGGAGCACCTCCACTCATTGTGATGATACAGGCTCACGGAAGTTGCGTCAAAGTAGCGTAAAAGTGTCATTATTGTAGCATCGCCTTCTCACAGAAACAAAGTAGCTGATTGATATAAAAGTACTTATCGCGATCATATTCCTATCCCGTGTCCGCTGGGGTTTGCAGTGCTGATTTCGAACGCAGAGCTTTTGCTAATGTCAGTGCCGAGTAGCTTGACCAGTTGGGAGGCGTTGTCAGTGAAGAGCTTCGCCTCATGGTTGGCGCGGGAGACGGCCACGTAGCCGAAGCGGGAGCTGAGAAGGTCCGGATGGACGCTGGTATCGGCGTGGATTAGCACCCGCTCGGCGGTAAGGCCCTGGGCGCTGTGGCTTGTGACGGCGTAGCCGTGATCGAAGTGCTGCATCTCGTGTGGATCGAATGTGACGCTCTTCTCTTTGTCGCCATCCATGAGAGCGGCGATTCTGCCATGCTCGCCGATTTGCCGGATGGTCCCAAGGTCCCGGTTGGCGACGCCGAGTTCCTTGTTTGGCGCAGTGAACTGGAGGCGGTCGCCAACAGCAAACTCCTGTTCGATCTCGTGGTAGGCGGAAATACCGCGCAGGCGAGACGGATCGTACGTGACGTGGCTTCCATCTAGTTTCTCGACAGTCAGGAGGTTGGCTTTGGGATCGGTCGCGACCACGCGTGCATAGCTGCCTCCTCCGATGCCATGCGCAGCGCTTCCGCGGATGTAATGCAGGACATCGCCCACCTCATAACGCGCGGCCCATGCCCGATCCGCGCCGGTCATCTCAGAACGCGGCGCAAGCACGCGCATGGAGCGGTTCTCTGGCGCGACAATCCCGCGCGCCTGCAGCTCCACGCGCACAGCTTGATTGATCTCGCGCCGCGAGGCGTTGTCAGGGGAAACGATGATGGTGTTGCCGGGGCTGTCAGCATAGTTCTGTGCAATCGCGGCGATGCGCTTCTGCGCGTCGGCGATCTCCGTCACCCGGCCCTGCTGTTCGAGCAGAGCCAGGCCTTCGGCTATCTCGCCGCGCGACAGATGCTCGACGGCGCGCAGCAAGTCCGGGTCTTTCTGGCGCACGATTTGGTCGAGTTTCGCGGTCTTCATTCCGGCATCGACAAGCTGCTCGAAGGGCTTTCCCGCCTCGACGCCCTGGTGCTGTCGCACGTCGCCGATGAACAGAACGCGGTCGCCCGGACCGAGTTTGGCGAGGAAATCGCGCACCTGTCCAGTGCTTGCAAGACTCGACTCATCGACCATGTAAAGATGGCGCTCTGGAGCCGGCTGCCTGGAACGCGCAAGGAAACCTTGTAGTGTATCGGCGGAGATCCCCGCGTCGCGGAGTTGGCGAGCGGCACGGGAAGTCGGGGCGAACCCCTCGACGAAATACCCGCGCTGTTCTGCGGCTTCGCGAACTGTTTTGAGGGCCGAAGTTTTGCCCGCGCCGGCAAATCCCTGAAGCCCCTGTAATACATCCCGCGAGGTCAGAATCTCCTCGGCTGCAACTCTCTGAGCGGAGTTGAGATGGGGATACTTCGCCGTGTGCGCCATGGCACGCTGAACCGGCATAATCTGTTCGGCGCGGCCCTGTCCGTGTTGCATTCGCTTCAACACTTCCTTTTCAGCTTCTACGGTTTTGGTAGTTGTGAACTGCCGCGCGGTATCGTGCTTCTGGCTCGATACAAGCTGGAATTCGCCGGAGGCCAGACGTGCCTCGATACTGGCGCGGACCTGACCGTATGTGGTCTCTCCCATGCCGCGTCGCAGGGCGTCACGGTAAAGCGTGCGCTCGTCCGTGACGGCCTCGCGCTCGAAGCTGCGTTCACGGGCAAAGGTCACGGCCTCCTGCGCCGCCTGCCGGATTTTCTCGGGAGCGTGCTCTATCGCTTTTTCCCGGCTGCGTTGCCGTGCCTCCGCAACCACGTGATAAGGCTGGTTGCCGAACTCGGCGGCCAGTTTACGGTGTGCGGCCAGCACTTCCACCGGCGACTGAATCTGTTTTTTGTCGCGCGTCGCGCGCGCGGAAATCTCCGCCGCTTCATAGCCCGACAGCCCGTTCTGCCGCATGTGTTCGAGGATCTGGTTCTGGCGCCGGCTCGAAGCATCGAGATACTCCTGCGAGTATCCCTTGATCTCGGGAGCGCCGCTTCTGCCCCGCTCAATCTCGTAGCCCAGTTCCTTGAGCTGGAAGGTGAGTTCCGACTGATAGACGGCGGTGGCGAACTGCTGCGACGCGAAGAAGCCGCGTTCCTGGAGGGCGCGCGTGGAGCCGTCCGCACGCTCCGTGACATTGAAGACGACGGCATGGGTGTGAAGCTGGGGCGCGGCGTAGCCGTCCACCGGCCGCGCAGTATCGTGCTCGAACTTGGCGACGATGAATTGACCGGTGGACTCGGCGGGCCGGTTGCCTCCGATGCGTGCCTGCGTATACCGTTCCAACTCATTCAAGGCAACGGTCACCGCCTGGCGGTGCGCAGCACGCACCCGGTCATCCCCGCCGACAAGCGCGGTGAGAGACACCGACTTGGGCGCGCTGAACGTAGCGTCCCACCCGGCCCGGTGCTCGACGGACTTGATGGTTTTTCCATTAGCATCCTGGTACTCGAACGACTGGCGATGCTGTACAAGCTGCTCGCCCGAATACGGATGCTGGCCTTCGGAAAGCCGGTGGAATTCCTCGGCTCCGACCGCACCCGTGAGACCATATTTTTCTGCCAACCTGCCCTGCCACTCATCGCGCACGGTCTGCCCCTGGCTCCAATAACTCTGGTCGGGTGACGTGAATTCCTGGCGGTGGTAGTTGTCGAGCTTGCCCGCCGAGAGCGCCTTCGAGATTTTTAGCATACGTCAGTCTCCCAGTGAGAATCCGCTCTGGATCGCCTCGGCATCCTCTTCGACGGTCTCAGGTTCTGCGGGCTTTTTCGCCAGCGTCTTCGGGTCGAAACCGAGGTCGTCGTCTTCGAGCGGGCGGGGGATGAAAGCGGGCTGCGTCGCAGGAATTTCGTGGTACGCGAACGAAAAGTGGGCGACCAGGTTACCGAGCTTCAAAAACGCGTGACGGTCAGGCAGACCGGAGATTTCGGAATCGAGTACCAACGGCTCGACCTGGCGCTCCAGCGTGAAGTTTTTCCCCATGCGGCGGTCGTCGAAGTAGGTCTGCCGCATTCTCTCAATTTCAATCTTGCCGATGGCGCTCGACACCCACTCGGCAGCCTTCGGCTCCGTGGTTTTGAGGAAGATTTTTGTGGCCGGCTGCGAGAGCATAACCTCGGCCATGTGGCCGTAGATGGTTTCAAGCTGGGCCTTGCCTTGGAAGCCCAGCACAATCGGATTTTTGCTCTTGCGGTTCTCTGTGATGGCGGTGTGCAACTGCGGCAGGCGTTGCAGGCTGGCCAGCTCGTCCAGCACGAACCACACCGGGTGCTGATTCTCTTTGGGCTCGTTCAAAAGCCGCAGAACAAGCAAATCGATCCAGAGACTATGCAACGGGCGCAGAGCCTCGCGCTCACTGGGTTTCGAGGTCAGAAAGATCCAGCCTTTGCGTTCCTCAGCCCACTCGGTTGCACTCCAGTGACGAGCGTCCTTCTCCTTCTTGGGCAGAAATCGCAAGCTGTCTGCGATCAGACCGAGGGACGCCAGGACGCCGTTGCGCTGCTGCTGGGCGCCCTTGGCGATCATGGTCGCCATCTCGGTGTTCTGGACCCGGCGGTCGATCTCGTCGGGGTTCGCCATCCACTCGACCAAATCCTGCGGGGTGGGGCCGAAGGTCAGAAGATGGGCAAAAATCTTCTGGGGCGTTTCGGTAAAGAACTCCCCTTTCTTGTCGGTCGTCGGCTGATATAACGACGCGGCAATGGCCTTGGTTTCGGCGCGGCGGCGCAGCTCCTCGGACGGCCCCCAGTACGGGCAGCGGGCGTCCAGAGGATTCAGGATAATGTCACCGCGGGTGCTGTCATAAAATCGCTGCACGAACTCGCAGGCCGGGTCGTATACTATTGCCGCATCACCTCGTTCCCCGATCTGCAAAAGTAGCTGCATAATAAGCCGGGTCTTACCGGCGCCAGTGTCCCCCATCAGCTCTATGTGCTGCCCTTCGGCGCTGCGCGGAATCCGCATGAGCCGCTTCGACTCAAGGGTCTTGAAGCCCACGCCATCGCCCTTGACGGCCTTGTTGAACGCCCTGGGCGCCACGCGCATCGGGCCTTTGAGCAAGCGGCCATACTTCATCTCTTTGAACCGCTCTACATCTTTTCGCGCAGCCCAGGTGAGCAACAGGAGCAGTGTTGCCAGGCCAGCTAAGAGCGGCCAGCGGAAGACCCTGGCCACCGTGTAACCGTGATAGACAAACCGCCGGAGGTAAGCATGGAGCGGCCCGTTCCGAAAGGTCATCTTCTTGCCGCGAAAAAGGTAAACGAGGCCCGCGGCACGGGCATCGGGAGACAATTGAAGCGGTAGCGGCGGCCCAAATACCTGCGGCGTCATCCCTGGTTCCACGTCGGCCGCGATAGCAGGCCGTGCGCGGAGATGCCTGTCGGCGACAGAGATGAGTTGGTATTGATCGGCCTGCCGGAACCCGGCCACCGCACTCGAGCGAAGGTACGGCCAGAGGTCAAGCCGTTCGAGCGGCGGCATAAACGAGACAATATAGATGCGCAAAAAAACATTGGTCAGCACCAGCGCCAGAGCGATCGCCGCATAGCTGTAGACCGGTCCTCGCAGTGGCGTGATAATGGTTTCCCTGCGTCCCCAATGGATCGTATTCATGGCTGGTCCGTACTCCTTTCCGCATAGCTGGCGAGCACTTCCTCGGCAACTTTGCGCTTGTTCGCCTTCACGTGCTGGAGCATTGCCTTGAATTGCTCCGCGGTCATTTTGTCTCCCCGCAGCAACGGCTCCAACGTGTTGATGAGCAGCAGCCTCATTGCCTGGAGTTCAATAAACGCTGCACGATTTTGAGGCGTGCGCTGTTCCCGAACAGCGGCCAGAACTATATCCCGAACCCATTCGCTGAGCCATTGTCCGCGTGATTCCGCAAGGCGCTGAATCTCTGTGTACTCCGCCGCTGTCAGCTTTGTGCTGACAGTATGATCGCGGCTGATGCGCGGAGACCGCTGACTTTCGGGACCAAGCGAAATCCGGTCTGCAACTGGCATCGTGGGCCTCTTTTTTCCGAGTAGCTGTATAGCTACCGACCATTCGCAACTTGCCTTGTATCAGCGAGTCTCCATACGGCTACAAAAGTGGCCGTGCAGCACCCTTTGAGGGATGGAGTATCGAGATTCTTCCGGTGCGAAGCACCGTAGTGGCTCTGCGAAGGATGCTTGTGCTGATTCATGCCTTCAGCACCCGCACAGAACCGTTGGACTCGGCCCCAGCGTTCGACTTGCTTGCGGCTGGCTCCCCGGTGTCTGAGCCTGGGTTACGACGAACGCGTAACGTGGGCGTGATTCGCTGCGCATCATGAGTGCGAAGGAACTCCTGGAAGTCCCGGTCTTTGGCGAAGACATAGGCAAGCGCCTGCTCCATGACTTCATCGGCGGAAGCGTGGATGAAAGCGGCATACTGATCGACCTGCATTGCGGTCGTATCCGTCAGCCGAATCGAGGCGCTAACGAAACGGGTTTGGACAACTTCAAGCAGTGGCATTGGGTTCTCCTTCGGTGGTGGGATCAGGCGGTCTTTCGCCGGACAATCATGCGCTGCGCTGTGGCTGCAATCTCTCGGGCACGCGCGGTGCAAAGTGCGGCGGGAAACTCGAAGCGGCGGCGCACTTCGAGCATGGTGATTACGTCGCCGATCAGAATGCCTTCGGCCAGCCAAAGGCGGGCCGAGGCGACATCGACGGTGCGCTGGGCGTAGTAGAGCGGATCGGGTTTGTCGGCGCGCCGCGAAGCAAGTTCGCGGGTCAGTTTCACGGCGTCATGGCCGTGGGCGAGCTGTTCGCAAACCCAGGCCCAATCTTGCTCGGAATGGGAGCGCTTACTCGCCGGCGATTTCCCCGTGTTCCAGCGCAGCGGCTGAATGGAAGCGCAGGCTACGGTATCGATGCGGAAATCGTCGGGACCGTAGATCGAATCGGATGGATATTCGACCGCGACGGGATGAGCGGGAGAATACTTATGATTGACGAAACCCGGCACGCGCAACACCCGGTTGCGATCGGTGCAAGCGGGGTCGCCGCCGAAGGCACTGGCAAGCAGTTTGAGCGTCTGTTCCTGGCGCTCGAAGTCGAAGCCGGCGACCCGCCATAGCGCCTGGTATTTGCCCGGCGATGTGGAGAGAATCGCACTTGGCGCCGGAACATTATCCGACGCCCGCAGCGCAGCGAGCCGAGCGTCGCCATCGGTATCAATATCTATATAGAGGTGACGGATGGAAGCGACACATTCTTTGAGCCGCTTCCGGCTGCCGGAACCCAGAGGATTGGCGGAGACATAGACGCTTGCGCCGCCATCGTTTTCAAAGCCAAGCCATGCGAGATAGCTGGGCTGGAGCGCCTGTTCAAGCGTCACTAGACGCTGCTGGGGCCTGGGTTTATTCTCCCGGCGCAGCAGGAGCGCGATGGTTTCGCTCGAAGCGAAACAACGGGTAAGAAAGCTGGCTGCGACCTGGTTCATGGGTGACACCTCAGAAAACAGCGATTCCACGGGCCATTAGCAGGAGGAAAGCCCGGCGCGAACCGGGCTTTCGCTGCGAGGAGGAAGAAGCCTATTCGGCTTCAACTTCCAAAGGAATCTCCTGCTCGACCTCTTCCTCCGCGGCGGCCTTCTCCGCGCGGTCGAGCTTGAGGATGGAGTTGACGCGAATGCTGTCGGCGCGCACCGGCTTCTTCGCCTTCTTCGGCGTGTACTCGGTGTGGCGAATCTCGCCCTCGACCTGCACGTGCGCGCCCTTCTTGAGCGTGCCCGCGAACTCGCCGAACTTGCCGAAGACGATGCAGCGATGCCATTCGGTGTGCGAGACGTACTCGCCGGACTCTTTGTCCTTATAAGAGGTCTTGGTGGCGAGCGAGAAGGTGATGAACTTCTGGTCGTTCTTGCCGGTGCGGACTTCAGCGTCGCCGCCGAGGTAGCCGATGAGAGTTGCACGATTCAGATACATGGTGAGTCTCCGTTTTTGAATTCCCGATCTGGTCGGGTCACACCGGGCGAAGCCAAGCGAGTGGGCGCGACTCCCAAGCGCCAAGCCGTGCATTCTGGAGCAGGGGCCCAGACTTGCTCCGGGAGAGGAGTCCGGAAAGCAGAACGGCGCAGCGCCGCCGGGCGTCGCTAAAGCCCCGAAGCAGTGACCGAACAGTCGAGGAATTGCACCCGGAGACGCGCATCTGAACGATGCGATCTCTCCGCTTCCTCGCGATGCCATCCGCCGGCAAACCAGATCCAGATTCCGCGCTGCCAGAGCCCGGAGCAAAGAGCCGCATCTCGCACCCGGTATCGCGCGTCTGCCGTTCGGCGCGCCCGCAGTCAAGAGCACACGGGAAGGGTGAGATTCCGTTTATCGTGCCGAGTCCAATAAGGCTTTCCATAGCCGTGCCTCCGATTCGGAACTCCATTCCTCAACTCACGCTGCAGCCGCAGAGGAAGTGCGGTAGATCTCCTCCGTCTCGAAGGACTGCTCCGCGTGGCTATAGCCCAGTACGCGAATCAGCTCGCGTACGCGGCGGCGGCCCGTGGAATCGCGTTCGCAGTAGAGAACGAAATCGACTGCCTTTCCCGTCTGAGAGCGGATGAACTGCTGGTTCAAATTCGCCCTGGCGCTCAGCGCCATATCGGCCAGCCTGTCCAGCGCATCCAGAGCCGAATCGGCGTGCAATGTCGAGAGAGTTCCGCCGTGGCCGGTGTTCATGGCCTGCAGCAGGTCATATCCACACTCGTCGCGGATTTCGCCCATGATGATGCGGTCCGGGCGGTGACGCAGGGCCGCGGCCACCAACTGGCTTGGGGTAATGGCAACCTGGCCGGGAATCGCATCGACCGCCTCCCAGCGAACCGCATTGGGATGGGCGATCTTCAGCTCGGCCGGCTGCTCGATGACAATGAGCCGTTCATGGAACGGAACGTGATCAAGAAGGGCTTTCATCAGGGTCGTCTTGCCCGACGCGGTTCCTCCGGCGATGATGCCGTTCTTCCGCTCACCGATGAGTCGCACAACCGCATCCCTTACCTGCATGGGCAGACTGCCTGATGCGATCAGCTCATCCGAGGTGAACCAGCGGTTGAATTTGCGCACGGTGAGGGTGGGGCCGTTGATCGAAGAGGGAGGGCCCACGACGGCGACGCGGGAGCCATCGGGCAGGCGCGTATTGAGGATGGGATTCTGGCTGGTAAGGTCTTGCCCGAGAATGCGCGCAACGCGCTCGATGGCCGCCTGAAGCCGCTCGTTGGTGTAAGGGGCCGCCAGCGAAATGTGCTCCACCACTCCGCCGCGGTCCGCATAGACGCCGGTGGCGCCGTTGATCATCAGATCGGAGATGGACGGGTCCAGCAGAAGCTCCCGCAGCTCGCCCGGAAAGAACGGCAGTATCAGCTCGTAACTCACCGCGTCACCCCTGCGGCTGGTGCCGCGCCGGAGTTCGGAACCAGTGGGTCCACCGAGACCTCGTTTTCGTGGAACTGAGTGATCGTCAGACCGAGCGGATTGATGGTCTCGAATTGCGGGAAGACTTTGGCCTGGTCGCTGACCTGCGCCGGATTCAGATAGTAGGTGACGCTCAGCATCCAATGCTCGGTGCGCGGCTGGCGGGAGTGATCGGGCGAATAGATCCTGTCGATGGCGACCAGCGCCGTGCCGCGGGCGACGTTTCCGCCCTGGATCTTCTGGACGGACATGGAGGTGATCGTCACGTCGCGCACCTCCACATCGCTCTGTTCCATCTGTCCGGCCATCACCTGCGAAACCAGGTGGTTCCGGTTGTCCTCGGCCATCAGTTGCGAAGCCAGCGATTGCGACAGAAAGTAGTAATTGAGCGGGTACTTCGTCGCAATGGTGTCGCGGTTGATCGTGTAGCGGTAATTGGCCCAGTCGGTGAGGTACGTGCGCACTTCGCCTTCGCGCGGCGTGTAGTTGAGATCGCTGTACTGGATCGCCTGGGCGCGGCCCATCTCGTCGATGCGGATATAACGATTGACTATCGGGTGGCGGGCCAGGGAGAAATTGAGCCACATCGATCCGCAGAGCAGGACCGTTCCACAGCCAATGAGGAGTCGATACGCCTTCCGTTCGGCGTAGTGCGAGGCGTACACCTCGTTGCCGATCTGGTCGGCGAGCACGGCTTGCTTTGGCGTCATGGTCGCTTCAACGGGTGCTGTGCGCATGGACATGGGGAACACTTGTCCTTTGTTCAAGAGTGAGAAACAGGTTCAACGTGTAAATGAAGACGACGACAGACAAGATGGCGAGGGCCGAAAGAAACAGATAGCGCAACGGCCTCGATAACCCGAGCCTGCGAAGTAAGAGAATTCCGAGGATGTACTGCCACATAGTTTTATGCACCTCCAGTCATCACGGCGGCCGAAGCTGCAACCCCTATCGCCTGGGTGATGTTGCTGGCCATACCGGCAGCTCCGCCGAAGATCGCCTGTGTCATGCTCGGAATAAAGAGCATGTTTACGATGAAGGCGACGAATACCATGATGCAGGGAATAAGATTCGCAAGCCACATCTCAATCGAGTAATTTCCATTGAAGGTCTGCTGCAGAAATGCGTTCATGAAACCGGCCCACACGAAGATGAATGCCGCCGCGACCGCGCGGATCATGGCGAAACTGATGAGCACGTCGAGGAATTGAAAGAACTTGGTTCGGAACGTCCTGGTCATCAGCAGAGGTACGAAGATCGGACCAAATAAAGCCGTGACGCCGTACAGGATGAAGGCGCTGCAATTGATGACGAACAGGATTGCGGACGCGATGCCGAGTAACACCTGCACCACGAAGTAACAGAGGATCTGAACAGGCGCCATCAGAGACGGCATCGCTGTGTTGTCCCCGGCCGTCTTGAGCAGTTGAAGTAGCTGATTGAGCGAGTTCTGATCGAAAGCTGCGACGATGGCCTGAGCGATGTATGAAAAGAAATGATTGATGCCGAAACTTGCGCCCGGAAATGGGTTCACCCAGTAGTTCAGCAGGAGTGAGCAGACGATGAGCCGGAGCATGAAGTTTGTCAGATCCCCGGCGCGCACGGGATGGGTGTGAAAACGCAGCGTCATGCTCGACGTGTTCCAGTTGACGACCATGCTGATGAGCGTAAAGAGAGAGATGCAACTGAGTTCCGTCAGACCAAGCTGCGTAAGCGCCCCGCCGTTCTGCGTGGTGAGGTTGGTCAGATTGTTCGTGAACTGGTAGAGCCAGTCCACGCCGGAACTTGCGCTCGGTAATGCCTGGGCCAGCAATGTCGTGGGGACCATATCGCATTTCTCTCTGTGCCGATCAGGGGATGTACTTCTGCCAGGTCTTGCCCTCGTTCGCGGCTGCGGAGCTGTGCTTCTTCTTGTCCTGCTCGACCTGCTGCCGGAATCCCTCGTACTGTTGCTGCCGCTCTAACGCCGCTTTTGCCGCCTCATGCCGCCGATAGGCCAAGTCGCCGGCGATAGCCAGGAGCACAGCGAGGATGGCGAGCAGGATTTTCGTCTGGATAGCTTTGAGCATTGCGCCTCCGCTCACGGCAGGTAACTATCCCAGGTGTTGCCTTCGTTGGCCGCGCTGGTGTCGTCTGCGTCGCGCTGCTCTGCGACGTAAGCGGCGGTATTCAAGTCCATCGCGGCGGCGTTGCGCTGCTCCATGTTTGACACAGCCATCTCCGACGCAAGGCACGCCTGCAACACGCCCTGGGATTGGGTCTCCGACATTCTCTGCATCTCGCCCGCGTTGAGCAGATTCAACTGCTCGACTTCGCTGTTGGTAGCTGTGCTGCCGTCAAGCTGCTCTGACGCAAGACTGTTGTTGGCCGCGGCATTCTGTGTTCGAGCCGCCCGGTACTGGCCGACGGCGGTCAAGCAGTCGGGCGAAACCGAATCCGACGCCTCGATCATGGCGAGTTCGGAAAGCTGAGTGCTGCCCGGCGTCTGTCCGGCCAGGTAGGTGGTGGTCGTGCCGTTGACCGGGACGGTAGCCGCCGTCCATGCCGTGCTGGACGCGGCGGGCGAGTTCGTATTGAGTGCCACCGTCATGCCGTTGGTTTCGCCAAACATGTTGCGGACGTTCGCGTTTTTCATGCCATTGAGGGTGGTCTGCCACTGCTGCTTGATCGAAAAATGCTCAATGTTGTTTTTGAGCATGTTGTACTGCGTTTCAATGGTGGTGAGCTGCGAGACAAGGTTGGCGTAGCTGGTCGGATCGAATACGATGTCGCCGATGCCGAACAAGGCAAAGCTGGGCGTGGCCGAGAGCAGCAGCGCCGCGCCGCCGATGATCCATTTCTGACGTTTTGTCATGATGAAGCCTCCTTCCGGACACTGGGCTATAGAGTTGGGTCCATGCGGTGTTCCGCGTAGGACGGAATCAGGATGTCGCGCCCCACGTAGATGCGGGCGCGCGAGCCTTCCTTGAGCGTGATGACCGGCAGCCGGTTGAGAAAGTGATTCAACACTTGCTCGCCTTCGACGGCCGACTGCTCGGAGATGCCGTTCTGAATTTCCGTAGACGGCGTGAGGATGCTGCCGTTGTTGCCGATCTGCGCCAGCCCGCCCAGGCCGCCGATGGCGGCAGCGGCGGCGAATGCCTGAAAGTATCCGTGGCTGACCTTGGTAGCAAGGCCCGTCGTTCCGATCTGGTCGAGGCCAGGGTACTTGTCGAAATCGAGCGAAAACCCATCCGGGCTGATGGCGCGGTGAAAGACCACAAACAACTTGCGTTGCTGCGCGTTGCCGACGCTCTGCACCGTCCCAATCAAGCGTGTGCCCTGCGGCACCAGAAGCTCCTGGTGATCGTGGGAGTAGTAGTCGGTGGTCAGCATGACCAGGACTGGGCCGCTGAAACCGCCGTCAATGTGGTTGGTCACGACCCCCTCAAGGATGGTTCCCTCGAAGATGCGGTACAGTCGGCCTTGATACTGGTCGAAGCTGTACGGCGCCATCGGATCGGCGTTGGGGCCGGGCGCGGCATGTTGCGAGACAGGCTGCGCGCCGGACGGCGGCGCGGAAACCGCCTCACTCGCACTGTTATGAGTCGTCTCATTTGCGGCTTCCGCCGCCGTTGCCGGGCCCGCAGTGTTCGGGTGCTCGAAGTCAATCGCCTCGGTGTCGCTGTCGATGGCGTTCTGATGCTGTTTTTCTTTGGCAAGCTCGCGCTGCTTCGCTTCCGCCCGCTCCTGGGAAGCGTCCGACGTAATGACAGGCGCATTGGGACTCTCGCCATAGATCGCCTCCCGCTGCGCGGCGGTCATCGGCGGCGCGCTGGCTCCTTCCGGCCCCGGTATGCCTTCCGCCGCCTCAAGCTGCTGCATGGCGGCTGCCATCTCCTGCTGGTGCTGCCGTTCCTGGGCATCCCGCTCCGCCTGCAACTGTTGCTGAGTCTCGAAGCTGTTCACCTGCTGTGCGTTGGGCGCTGCCGGGCGCGTCACGGGAACGGTTCCGGCGGGCGCTGTCTTCTTGTTGCCCTTCAGAAGGCTAGAAAGATTGGCAATACCGATGAGCCCCATGATGACGACCAGGGCGATAATGACCGGCATCGTCTTCCGCACCGGCGGCTTCGCTTCGGGCTGCACCGGGACGGTGGGGGACGGATTTTCATTGGGCTCTGGCATGGCTAGTTCCTTTCATCCGTCCGGTGGAACTCCACCTTCTGCTTGCCGATGGCGAGATACCCGCGCTCCAGTTCCTTCGGGACCGTATACAGACCATCGTTGAAATCGAAATTGACGAGCGAAGGTTTGCCGTCCTTCACTTCGTAGAGCGCGGGCGTCTCCTGGAATTGGCCGCGCAGGTAGGTGAACTTGTCATCGCGCCAAATCTCCTGAAGCCCCAGCTGTTTGCCCTTCGACTGGTCCCAGGTGAAATCGAAGCGCAATGTGCCCGGATACCGGCTGCGGTATTCTTCCTCGTTTGTCTGTTCCGCTGTGAGCGCGGCGGCCTCGCCGGCATGGGCTGCCGCGATCTCCTGCTTCGCCTGATCGAGTTCGGAAGCGGGCACGAAGACGGGCAATTCTGTCAGCTGCTCTTTCGCGGCCGCGTCGCCTGGCGTAATGAAGACTTTGGAGTCGAAGTGGGGATCTGGATCGGCGGAGATTTCCTGAAGCTCAAGGGTGTACTCGTTGCCGTGATCCGAGATGATGTGAACGTCCGTGGCGCTGCCGGCAACCTTCGGCTTGATGCTGATGAAGCGACTGGCGGCGTGGCCGCCATCGAAGACCCAGTCCACCGTATCGCCGGCGAAGACGTTCGCCACTTTCTCCTCCGGAGGAAGCACGATCAGCGTTGATTGCAGCAGAGCCGCACGGACCACAGGGGGGGCGGCGGTGGAGGAGACTACCACCGTCCGCGGTGCGCTCGGCTCCAGGTGTTTTGGCGTCGGCTGCGCGTGTACCGCGGAGGCGGCTGCGAACGAGAATCCAAGCGTCACGGCGATGGGGATGAGCGGTTTCATTTTCATGGTCGGTCCTTCCGGTTACGCGGACTCGCCCTGGGCAAAGCGTGCGATGCCCTCGGTGAGCCCGTATTTGGCGATCAGTTGCGAGCGGCGCATCCGGTCTTTTGGTTTGGTCGAAAATGTTGCGTAGCTGCGGCTGTCGAGATTGAGGACGATGACCTTCGTGAGGCCATCGCGCCGGATGTAGAGGGCCTCGCGGTTCTGCAGGCTCTCGAACAGCGCGATCTGCTGGTCGCTCATCTTGAACAGCTCGGCATACCGTTTCCGGTTGAAGGTCGCGTCTCTCAAGAACAGAAACGACGTGCACGAGTTCACGATGGAGTCCGCATTCGCGCCGAGATCCTCGGCCGACTGTCCGATCAGGGTCACACCGCCAAGGTTCTTGCGCACAGTCTTGATCGAGGCGAGTGCGCCCTCCAGAAGCTGGCGATTCTTCATCGAAGAAAAGATTTCTTCGATGAGGATGTGTTTGGGAACGCCAAGATTCGCCGGCGCATAGAGCACGTCGTTGATACGCCGCAAGAGCCAGACCATCAATGGCTCGATCAGGTCGACGTATTGCTCATTGTTGACGCCCTGAAAGTCGAAGCATTGAAGACGCGACAATGAGAGGCTGTCCTCTACGTTGTCGAAGATGGCGTGGTAGACGCCCTTGCCCACCCATTTCGACAGATACCGGTCGAGCTTCTTGGGCAGGAAGAGATTCGATAGGCGACGGTTTTCCCGGTCAAGCAGGTACGTGTCCCGCACGGCCTTGTGAATCACATCGTCGTCTTCGGGCTCCAGTTCCGCGCCGCCGTTGGTGAGCAGCAACTTCACGAACGAGTACAGGAACTTGACGTTGTTCTCCGTGGGTTCGAGAGCAAAGGGGTTCACGCGGGGGCCGTCCTTGCCGATGCGATCCACGCGCCCGCCGTACAGCTCGACGACACTTTCGTAGCTGCCGCCGATGTCGAAGATGTAGGTGAACCCGCCGTACTTCTGCTCGTGCGCAACGGCCAGGTTCCCATGGACCGACTTGCCGCTGCCGGTTGGCCCGATGATGAGCATGACCCGCACGCCGTCCACGTAGGCGTCCTGAAAGAACGGCGTCCGCGTACGCGTCTCGAAGACGTTGAGATATTCGTTATCAAGGTCTTCCGAGTGCGGATGACCGAGATGCGGTCCGAAGATCGATGACAGCCGCGCATGATGATCCTCGGCCAGCCACATCGGGAAGACGTTGAACTTCTGATTGCCCGGGAACATCGCATAAAACGCCGACAGGTTCCCCAGCGTCTCTTCCATGACCTGCGCCCGTGCATCGACGAAGACGCGATGCACCGCGGGAGCAATGCCGCGCAATTTGTCCGCGCTGCGCGCGGCCACAAGGAGGCGAAGCGAATATTCGCCCTGGGCCTTCTTGTCGAGATCGCGGATGACTTCGCTGAGATCGTCAACCTTCCGGTTCGCTGCCCTGGCGCCTGCGCCGGTGTCGAGCGATGCGAAGTCGTGCCCGCTCATCACGCGGGTGAAGACGCCCACTTTGAAAAACGAGATGAACTTTTCCTGCGCGCTGATCTCGCCGCGCGCCGCGGCCGTGGATTTCGGCCGCCAGGTGGAGCACAGCACGCTGTCACAGTCGAGCGATGTGAGACCTGTAAACAGGCATGGCCGGGATGCCTCGGGCGTCGTCTTCAGCGAAAACATCTGTACATACCGTCTGCCGACGCACAGATAATCGCTGTGCCAGGCGACAGAATTGGTCACGATCTGGCGGTCTACGCCGGCGTCACTGCGCAGGCTGCCCCTGGCCGCCCACTCTTCGAGGTTGAAGAGATAGCTGAAGAAGCGAAAGACATCGTCATTTTCGAGCAGCCGTAAGCCGAGTGAGCTGGCGAGATGGCCTTCGAGCAGCGCGGCCGTCTTTTCGAGGTCCGCCAGCATCCGCGAGGTGTCGGCGGCATGTTCCTGGGGCTTATGGGCGAAGGCGGCTGCCTTCGGCGGCTCCAGCGTCAGGCACCAGTGCAGATCGATGCGCCGGAAGCCTGCCGTCTTTTCGAGGAAGGCCAAACGATCATTGACGAATACCTGCGTGACCGGATTTGCGTAGCTCGCCTTCCTGGGCAGGTCGCAGCCGGCCATGACGCGCGTGTATTGGTAAAGGCAGGAGCCTTCGGGCAGGCCGCGCAGCGCGCCTTCAATCGAGCGCATCTGCGCTTCAAGCTCCTGGTCGGTCAAACCCTCTTCGTCAATTCCGGCGAGCGCAAACAGGCATCCATAGCCGCCGCCCTTGAGCGCGAAGATTCGCTCGTTGACGAAGCGCGCAATCGGGACGATGCTTGACGCGGCTCCGGCGGTGGCGAACCAGGGAACGAATTTAGATTGTTCAGTGTTTGCGCGGGTCATAGTACGATCTCTGGTTGAGACTCAGGCCCCAGAGCTGAAACATCTTGGGGTGTTGGCGAACGATCAGCCATGCGGCCGAGACAAGCAGCGGGAAGCTGATGACCGCGATGATGCGGAACCCGGCGAGGAAAGCCGTTACCGAGACGAATACGATCGCCATCCATGCTGTGAGGTCGAGGCCCAGCTTGGCCCTCGGACGATTCAGCGCCTGGTTGATTGGTAACGGTTCTCCCCGCCTGGCCATGGCCGCCACCTACTGCATCGTCTGACCGGTGAGCGAGCCAATCCATCCGGCGCCCCATCCCAGCACCGCGGCGCCGAAGAGCGCGCCGAAGAGCCCCGGAATGGCCTCTGTAAAACGGCCGCTCAGCATCCGGATTCCGGCGAAGATCAGGCCGCCGAAACAGATGATGGCTCCGGCATAGATTGCGAATGTCCGGAAACTGTTCATCAGCGTGTTGGCCCCGGAGAAATCGATCGTTCCCTGGGCATGGGCAACGGCGTTGCCGGCGCCCATGAACAAGAGGGCAGTCAGGGTCGGACCCATCACGTGGGCGGCGCGGAGAAGGCTTTCTTTGGTGAGGAGTTTTCTCAGCCTTCGGCGAGGCTGAATGGACAGCCGATCAGGAGCCTTATCCAATCGGCGGAGAGGATGGAATCGATTCACTTTGCACCTCCGCTGACCTGCAGGTCAGCTATGGCGCAAAGTTAGGGATCGTTTCAGGTCGTGTCCAATGAATTCCCAGCGGCGTGTTATGAACATTCGTCATAACTGCCGTTCGGCCTGTACGCTGAAGTCCCTAGATTTCGTAGCTGTGGAGCGTCTCGGGAGTTCCGACCCCGCCTCGGTACAGGGAAGCTCTTACGGCAGGCTGACTCGAGAGGCAACAGGAGAACGTGGTCCCATCTGTCAGCTCAATCTGCACGTCGGTCCCGTCGCCGATGTCCTTATGGATGCGTAGGGACTGGATCGTCTTGCCGGAAACCTCAGGACACTCGATGTAATTTTCCCGCATCGGCACAACCTCACAGCCTCTTAGAATCGCACGGCCTGGCTTCCTGCTGTCTGGAAAAAACGGTACGAAATATTCACAACGCCCCGAGGGCCCAGCCAGCCGCCAAACCCCAGCAGCGCTTGATTGTCAACATATCACACTCATCGTGTGTAGACTCATAGTGGTCAGGATCGAAGTATGGGAGTGTGGCGACACGCTCCGTCAAGTCCCGATTCGGCTCCACGCTACGTAAGCTCCGCGACGAACGGGGCTACTCGCAGGAGAAATTGGCGGAACGGGCCGGGCTCCATCGCAACTATGTGGGCGGCGTGGAACGGGGCGAGCGGAATGTGGCCCTGGAGAACATCGTCAAGTTGGCACGGGCGCTGTCCGTTTCGCCGCGAGAGTTCTTCTCAGATTTTCCATGATGGTCCAACTCAAATCGCGACGCACTGCGTCGCGATTTGAGTTCACACATGCATTTATGCGGTCGAAAATCGCAGCGTTCATTGCCTGAGTATTCGCAAACGGTCGACTGCAGTACCGGATGATGTTGAAGTGCCCAAAATGAAAGTCGGATGTGAACCAGGTATCCCGCATAATTCCATTCTCAACCGGAAATACCAGTTCCAATTAACGCAAGTCGCTCTTGAATAAGAGGAACGCGTTCGGCATCCAGGACGAATCCGGGAAGCACGTCGAGGAATCGAGATTCCGCGAGGAGAGTCTTTGCAGCTTCGGCAAGATAGTTCCGAAGAGATCCTGGACACGCTGCGATCTCCTGGAGCAACGTGTCCCGTCCTTCGATGACGGCAACGAAGTCCTCAAGATCGTGGCTGGCTTGGAAGTCGATCCGCCCCCTTCCTCGAAACGCTTCCATCTTTGTTGCCAGGAAGAATGGCGCAGTAATGACCCGGATCCTTTGACCTCCGGGCAGAGTAACCGCGGCCGCATGTTGGAGCGCCGATTCATACCAGATGTTCGTAAACCCGAGCACTTCCTTGTTCAGGGCCAGAACATCGAGCGTCAAAGCGCCATTGTGCCAGCGGCAAGTGAGGCCGGTGTCTTCTGTGAAGTGAGCTTGGCGAAGGCGTTCTGAAAACGCGACGTAATCTGCGTAGGTGACGATCTCTGCAATCACATCGACGTCGGTGGTTCCACGGATCGGCGCGGCGGCCTCGTCGGTAATGAGCAAGCCCAAGGTAACTCCGCCCACAAACACGATTTCGTCCAGAAAGGGGGCAAGTTTCCGGACGGCATCTTCCAGCATGGGAAGATTCGGATCAGGCATTGATCTCCTTCCCCAGGAGTTCGACTGCAAGGTTTCGTTCGCGCGTTCTTCCGCTACGGATCGCATCGCAGAGAGCTAGGACACTGTAGAACTTGGGATCGAACAGCGCGGCTGGGGGCGCGCCCTTGTAGAGGGGGGCGAGGGAAATGCCGCGAACTTTTCCTTGCGCATACGGCCATACCGCAGGCGGTTCGCGATCCTCCAACAAGCGCGATTTCAGCGGCTCGGCCGCTCCCGCAGTCGGAACTCCGCGTGCCATCGAACCTCTCTCGGGCGGAAAGGCGTAGCGAAGCCCGTGCGAGAGGAATTCCATCAGGCCGGACCGATTCACTCGTTTTTCTTTACCGGCTACCTGGAGCAGCCCAGCTTCCGCACAGCGTTTCATGGCCTTTGAGACTTCCGAAGGAGAGATAAACAGACTCTCGGCCAGGCTTCTGGACTGGGGCGGTGTTTCGCCCGTTATGGCGAGTTTTAGAAGGATTGCGATGTCTTGTCCTTGCATGGCCTCATTGTAAGCCGGCAATTTCCAATTTGGAAATTGGAAATTGCGGTTCCAGTAAGACGGCGCAAAGCAACGGCCATTCAGTGCATTTCCCAATGGTGAAACGCAGTCCCAACTGACCCCCAATCGACCATAAAGGTTTTATTTTCATTTGTTTGTTGGATCCACTTCCCAGTTTCCAATTTGGAAATTGGAAATCCGGAAGCCGAATCCAACGACCGTTGGGTTGAAACTCCAAAACCCACTCCCGACTGGCTCCCAAAAGGGTGTCCAGAGGGTGCTTTTCCGTACTCCGGGGTAGCCATAAGTGACGCAAAGTCCGTTAGATACGCGAGCTCCCGGTCGCTCATAACCCAAAGGTCGCTGGTTCAAATCCAGCCCCCGCAACCATTCGGATAATACCCCGCAAACGGCTTAGAAGACTCCGGCTTCTAGGCCGTTTCTGTTTTTTGAATGAACCTCAGGTCGGATGCATCCGCCCTGCTGGCGGCGCGTCGGCCTCTCGGGCGGAACGCCAGAATCAAACGGCGAAATTGACTGCGGTTTCCTCGCCCCGCTCGCCGTGCTTTATAGTTCTTTCGTAGTCAAGCAAGAGGCCCTCTTTGCATCGAGATTCCTTTGCCGCCGCGCTGGCCGCGCTCGTTGTTGCCGTTTGCGCCGTCCCCGCCGTCAGGGCGCAAGGCCATCCGCTCCCCGGCCTACTTCTCGTCGACCAGAAAGGCGACCGCAGTCTTGCCCTCGTCGATCCCGCGGCCGGCAAAGTCATCGCCAACGTCGCGGAGAACGCCGTCACCGGCCACGAAGTCGCCGCCTCGCCCGATGGCCGCCTCGCCTTCGTGCCCATCTACGGCAACTCCGGCGTGGGCAGGCCCGGCACCGACGGCCGCACCATCGCCGTCATCGATCTCGCCAC
>Ga0335074_10002699_pt1 | contig 24122 bp, 14 predicted proteins | sample Lox_Sample_23_FD_206715 | JGI IMG/M metagenome (GOLD analysis project Ga0335074, IMG submission 206715) | Soil microbial communities from Loxahatchee National Wildlife Refuge, Florida, United States - Lox_Sample_2.3 | ecosystem: Environmental > Terrestrial > Soil > Wetlands | place: USA... | reverse complement strand
CGCGCAGCCGGCCGAACGGTGGAAGTGCAGAATTACATCGATAACACCGGCGTGCAAGTGGCCGACGTGGTCGCCGGCTTCCATTTCCTGCGCAAAATGTCGTACGACGATGTCGTCCGCCTGATGCAAACCACGCGGTTCGACTATTACTGCTGGGATCTTTATGCCGAAGTGTCTTCACACCCTGAGCTAAAGGAATGGCGTAGCCAGACCCTGCACGCGATCGAGCATCGCGAAGGGGAACTGTTGCATCTGGCGTCGAAAATCAGTGAAGTCATCGTTGGCTACCACCTGGACACGATGTACCGCATCGGCGTGCGCTATGACTTGCTGCCGCGCGAAAGCGAGGTTCTTTGGCTCAAGTTTTGGGAGACCGCTTTCGAACAGCTGAAATCTCGCAGCGCGATTTATTTCGAGACCGAAGGCAAGAACAAAGGCTGCTGGGTGATGCCCGCCAGTGCGTTCAAAGAACAGACCGGCGAAGACACCGAGGACAGCAAGGTGATCGTCCGCTCGAATAACACCGTCACTTACGTCGGCAAAGACATCGCGTATCAGCTTTGGAAATTCGGTCTGCTCGGCAAGGATTTTTATTACGTGCTTTGGCCCGAGAAAAATGTGTACGTCACCACCGGCGAACCGCAGCCGCCGGGGCCCGAGTTTGGACATGCCGATTCCGTCTACAACGTGATCGACTCGCGCCAGTCTTATTTACAGGACGTCGTCGTCGCGGGCCTGCGCGCTCTCGGCTACAACGAGCAGGCGGACCGCTCCGTCCATTTCTCCTACGAAATGGTCGCGCTCACGCCCGGCACCTGCGTCGAACTCGGCATCGAGCTTTCCGAAGAAGACAAAAAGCGCCCGTACGTTGAGGTCTCCGGCCGCAAAGGGCTCGGCGTCAAAGCCGACGATCTGATCGACAAACTGATCGAAAAGGCGCTCGAAGAAGTGGACGCGCGTCATCCTGAAGCGCCCGCCGAAGAGCGCAAGCAAGTCGCAACGCAAATCGCGGTCGCCGCCCTGCGCTATTTCATGCTCAAGTTCACGCGCAATTCAGTGATCGCGTTCGACCTGCGCGAAGCCCTCAGCTTCGAGGGCGACACCGGACCTTACGTGCAGTACACGGCCGTCCGGGCCGGCAACATCCTGCGCAAACTGGCAGAACGCGGCGAAGAGCTGCCCGATTTCAGGCGCGAGCTTGACCGGATCGCCTTAGCGCAGCAACTGACGTCTCCGCCATCCGGCGACGATTTTTGGCAACTGCTGCTCATGGCATCGAAATCGGACTCAGCCGTCGAGCGCGCCATCGCATCCGGCGAGCCCGCGCATGTGGCGAAATACGCCTTCCAACTCGCGCAGGCGTTCAACAACTTCTACCACGGCTATCAGGTCTTAAGCGAAGAGAATCCCGACAAGCGAACTTTCCTGCTCTGGATGACCACCTACTTCCGCGCGCAGCTCGAACGCATGCTCGCGGTGCTCGGCATCGACGTTCCTGAATATATGTAGCATCCGTGTGGCGGTCATAACACCGCGATCACTTTTGGCTTTTCGTCCACTTTGCATTCCGCACAGCGGATCATCATCGCCTCGCAATAATACTTTTTGCCAATGTCGCGAGCTACTTCTCGCATGGCCGAACGCAGCATGGCCTCGCTGCCGAACCACTCGCCATATTCGGCCGGCCCACTGAACGGAGCAATCTTCGCGCGGTAGAGATACCCGTGCGCGTGCTTCTTCGCAATCATGAATTCACAGGTTCACCGGCGGGATGGTCAGCCAGAGGCTTCGGGGATTCCACAGCGGAACTAGCCAGGAGTTTTCGCGCCGCCATCTCCGCGCGCAACACGCGCATCTTGGCGCGATGTACGTTTCGGCGCGCCTTCATCTTGTTGAAACGGGCAGCATCACTGCTTACTCTGGACATTTTACGGGCTCCAATCTTATCCAATCGTAGATACTTTCACCCCGGAGACCACGAGACGGCCAGATGGAAGATCAACGCAGAGCCACGTCTGATTGGGCGAGGGCGGCAAACAACCGCGCCTCAAGCTTATCAGCTATTGATAATCGATGCTGTGCGGCCCGCGCAAGTTGACAGGCCATCACCGCGCAGGTAGCTTACAGGTATGACGATTCATCTCAAACCTGAGCTGGAAGCCCTAATCCAGCAGGACCTAGAGCGCGGGCCCTACCAGTCTGTCGATGAATTTGTCGCCGAGGCGGTTCAGATGCTGCATGAACATGAGCAATGGCTGGCTGAAAATCGCATGGATATTGCCGCAATGATTCAGCACGGTTTTGGCCAGGCGGAACGCGGCGAAACGGTCGATGGGGACGAAGCATTTCGCCAATTGCGCGAGCGGCATGATTAGCACCGCACGCCACGCTGATGGCCGCGTTCCGGCTCACCCCGGATGCCATTGCTGATGTGGACGCAATCTGGTTGCACATTTATGAAAGCAGTCCCAAAGCTGCGGACGCCGTAGAGGATGAAATCCGTTCGGCTTTGCGCATCGCTCGCCGAAAGTCCTCTTCAGGGCCACCTTCGTCGCGACTTGACTGAGCTGCCTGCTCGCTTTTGGACCGTTCCCAAGTACCCAAACTACATGATTGTTTATAGTCCCCATGCAAGACCGCTTGCAATTTTACGTGTTCTGCACGGCATGCGCGATCTCAAGCGGTTGCTCAAACCCTGACGAACCTCCTCCGATGATCGCGACCCTCCGGCCCACCGTCTCCAATCGAACCAAATGCCACAATCCGATAGCTTCGGTGCCGCTTCGGGCTTTCTCCAAATAGGCGGCAATCCCGACGGTTGATCGCGCAAAACTGAGTGCTGGGCAAGCAGGTATCGTGGAAGCCTTGGCAGAAAAACTGGACGCTCGATTGTGGAAGCCGGAAACGGCGGCCGAGGCCAGAGAGCGCATCAACGAAGTCATAGAGCTCGCCGATCAGGATCTCCTGGACGTTGCCCGCTCGCGCGACGTTGAACAGGAGGCCGTCGACCTGCTCAATGAGCCCCCGATCCGGTGAAGTTTGGCTGGCAGACCTGGGACTCGCCAAGACGCGTCTTGTCGTCGTACCTCTCACGACTCAGCGGAGAAATGGTCTTACGAAGTGCCACTGCCGCGGTTCCCATTCCTCGACCGTGAATCTGTAGCCGACGTTAAGGGACTAGGATCGCTACCGATCGTCCGCCTCGGGGGGAATCCCCGCCCTTTAACTCATCCACCAGCCCGTTCGCTTTGGGATTTCGTTGACTGCTTTCCCGTATTTTCTGCTCCGATGCATCTGCAGGCTTCCCTGTACTGTGTGGCAAGGTCCTGCATTTCGCTCTCGAAGCTGACATTTGTCATGTCGATATAGTAGCCAAGCGCGCGAAGGAACGGCCCGTAGGCATTCACTAACGCCTGGTCTAGCCAAGCCAGCGACGGAGCGATGTGCAGATCATCCGCGCTGGCATCGTACGATTGGACAATTGATCTAAAGTCTGTGTGGTGCATTGAGCACGTCCAGTTGTAGATAGTGACGTAGAGATCCTTGAGGCCCGCAGCTTCGGCACGCTGGTAAAGAGTCTCCTCGCACCACTCACGGCGTACTTTCCCATTTTTGGTGAAGCGTGGAACGATGGTGTCATACTCCGCGAGCATCGATGCTACCTCGGCAGGATCCAGCTTGCTCTTCTGCTCGCCGTCCATCAGTTCGTAGAGTTGTTTTCTCTCGATGATGTTGAAATCCGCGAAATCCTTAATGGCGTCCGGATTCTTTGAGAGATAGTGAATATTGCACTCCGCCTCGAACATGCTGCGGACGATTTTCATCGCTGGAACGCCGTACCCATTCATCACGAGTGTAAGGACGGCACCAAGGTCGTTGGTCATGAGGTGGAGGAGACGGCCAACGACCTGCATAGCCTGTCCCTCAACTGGGACGCGAATGACTCGATTGTGCAGCGATACGAGGTTTTCGACCAAAGCAAAGAATGGCTTGTACTTCTGAAACACGGGGTTCCACATCTCAGGAAAGCCAACGGCAACCGTAATTGGGGGCGACCCAGACATACTCCGAGAGTAGAACAATTCGCACTAAACAAAGTAGGTTATTTGCCGTGACGTGCGCAATTTCATTTAAATTGGCGTTGATTCGGCGGACTGTATCCACCTCTAATGCCGCACATTGTCAGCTGCGGATCGACGCAAGCCACAGTCGCGTTCTCGGAGGCAACCCGGGTGGACCGCGCCCTCCCACCCACCGTCTACAATAAAGACAAATGCCACAATCGAATAGCTTTGGTGCCGCTTCCACCCTCACCGCCGCCGGCCACCACTACAAGTACTTCGCCCTCGAAGCCCTCGAAAAGCGCGGCGCGAACATCGCCCGCATCCCCTATTCCATCCGGATCCTCCTCGAAAATCTGCTGCGCACCGAAAACGGCGCCACGGTCAAGCCCGCCGACATCGAATACGTCGCCGCCTGGAAAATCGGCGCGCCCGCCAAGGAAATCAACTTCAGCCCCGCGCGCGTGCTGCTGCAGGATTTCACCGGCGTTCCCTGCGTGGTCGACCTCGCTGCCATGCGCGATGCCCTGCGCGACATGCGCTCCGATCCCAAGCGCGCCAACCCGCTCATCCCCGCCGATCTCGTCATCGATCACTCCGTGCAGGTGGACGAATTCGGCACCCCCGGCGCATTCGGCGTCAACGCATTGCTCGAGTTCCAGCGCAATCAGGAGCGCTACGCATTCCTGCGCTGGGGCCAAAAAGCATTTCAGGATTTTCGCGTCGTCCCGCCCGACACCGGCATCGTGCACCAGGTGAATCTCGAATATCTCGCGCCCGTCGTCTTCACGGATCGCAAGCAATCGCCGCCGCTCGCCTATCCCGACACGCTGGTAGGCACCGATTCGCACACTACGATGATCAACGGACTCGGCGTCGTCGGCTGGGGCGTCGGCGGCATCGAAGCCGAAGCCTGCATGCTCGGCCAGCCGATCTCGATGCTGCTCCCGGAAGTGGTCGGATTCAAGCTGCGCGGCAAACTCGCCGAAGGCTGCACCGCCACCGACCTCGTCCTCACCGTCACGCAAATGCTGCGCAAGAAGGGTGTAGTCGGCAAGTTCGTCGAGTTCTACGGACCCGGCGTGGCGGCGCTGCCCGTGGCCGATCGCGCCACCATCGGCAACATGGCGCCCGAGTATGGCGCAACCATCGGCTTCTTCCCCATCGATCACAAGACGCTCGATTATTTGCGCCTCACCAATCGCTCGCCCGAGCAGATCGCGCTAGTGGAAGCGTACGCCAAAGCGCAGGGCCTGTTCCTCACGCCCGATGCGGCCGATCCCGAATATTCCGACACGCTCGAGCTCGATCTCAGCGCAGTCGTGCCGTCCATGGCCGGCCCCAAGCGCCCGCAGGATCGCATCAATCTTCCCGACGTAAAAAAGAACTTCCTCGACACGCTCAGCGCCGCGCAAAAATCCGCCGAAGTCGCCACCAACGGCTCCAAGTCCACCATTAAGGACGGCTCCGTGGTCATCGCCGCCATCACCAGTTGCACCAACACGTCGAATCCCTCGGTCATGATCGCCGCCGGGTTGCTCGCCAAGAAAGCCGTCGAAAAAGGACTCAAAACGCAGCCCTGGGTGAAGTCAAGCCTCGCGCCCGGCTCCAAAGTCGTATCCGATTATCTGAACGACGCCGGCCTCACCCCCTATCTCGAAAAGTTGAAGTTCAATCTCGTCGGCTATGGCTGCACCACTTGCATCGGAAACAGCGGGCCGCTCCCCGAGCCAGTCGCCGACGCCGTACAAAAGGAAAAACTCACCGTCGCCGCGGTCCTGAGCGGTAACCGCAACTTCGAAGGCCGCATCAATGCGCTGGTCCGTGCCAATTACCTCGCATCTCCGCCGCTGGTGGTTGCCTACGCCCTCGCCGGACGCGTCGACATCGATTTACAAAACGAACCCATCGGGTCCGACCCCGCCGGTAAGAGCATATTTTTGAAGGACATCTGGCCCACCACCGAAGAAGTCCAGGCAGCCGTCGGCAAATCCGTCCGCGCCGAAATGTTCCACAAAGAGTATTCCGAGGTCTTCCAAGGCGATGAGCGCTGGAATTCGGTGAAGGTCCCCTCCGGCGACCTCTATGAGTGGACCGATACCTCCACCTACGTCCGCAAGCCGCCCTATTTCGACCACATGGTTGATCCCAAGACTTCGGTGAAGGACATCTCCGGCGCGCGCCTGCTCGCGATGCTCGGCGATTCGGTCACCACCGATCACATCTCCCCCGCCGGCAACATCCCCGCCGACGGCCCCGCGGGAAAATTCCTGATCGCGCACGGAGTCAAGCCCGCCGACTTCAATTCCTTCGGCGCGCGCCGCGGCAATCACGAGGTAATGGTGCGCGGCACGCTCGCCAATATCCGGCTCCGCAATCAACTCGCACCCGGAACCGAAGGCGGCTGGACCACGCACATCCCATCCGGCGAAAAGATGTTCATCTATGATGCCTCGGTGAAATATCAAAAGGACGGAACGCCGCTCCTGATCATCGCCGGCAAAGAATACGGTTCGGGATCTTCGCGCGATTGGGCCGCCAAAGGCACGCTGCTGTTGGGGGTTCGCGCCGTGATCGCCGAAAGTTTCGAGCGCATTCACCGATCGAATCTCGTCGGCATGGGCGTACTGCCAATGCAGTTTTTGCCCGGCCAGAATCGCGAATCGCTCGGATTAACCGGCTTCGAGGAATACTCGATCGAAGGCATTCCCGACGCGATCGCAAAGGGCACCAAGGCGCGCGTCAAAGCCGGCGACAAATCATTCGAGGTGATCGTCCGAATCGACACTCCGCAGGAAGCCGAATACTATCGCAATGGCGGCATTCTGCCGTACGTCGTCCGACAACTCGCTGCCAAGGCCTAACTCCCCTGTCGACGCCGGAGATTGATATGATTATTGCCGAACTCGAATTTGCCGAGTCCAGGTCAGACAGCAAAACGTAGAAAGGGCGAAAACAAGAGTCATGGCGAAATCACCAAAAACTTCCTTCGGCCGTCGCGGATTTCTGAAGAATGCCGCGGCAGGAGCAGCAGCCGGTGCAGCGGCGTTGGTAGGCAGCGCCCCGCTTGTGGAAGGTCAGACTCAGGGCGCTCAGTCGCACGGCAAAGGTGCGCACTCCACCGATGCGCCCGCGCCCACCGAGGCGCAGCTTTTCCGCGAAGCCGGGAACATCCGCCCGCCGTCCGTCGAGGTTCGCAAGATCACCAAGCCCGGTTCGGACCTGATGGTCGAAACGCTAAAGCAGTTGGGGATCGAGTACGCGGCCGCGAATCCCGGATCGAGCTTCGAAGGTTTCCAGGAATCCGTCATTAATTATGGCAATCCGCCCAACGTAATGCCGGAGTGGATCACCGCGCTGCACGAAGAGTCGGCCGTCACCATGGCTCATGGCTACGCCAAGGCCGAAGGCAAGCCCATGCTCGCGGCGCTGCACGGCACCATCGGAATTCAGCACGGGGCGATGTCGATCTATCAGGCCTATTACGATCGCGTGCCGGTGGTGATGGTCGCGGGCAACGACGTCGATTTCATTCCCGCTCACACCGCGCACGACATGGCGGGGATGGTTCGCAGCTACACGAAATGGGACGCGCAGCCTGAGACCGTCGAAGACGCCCTCGTCGCTCTGCAGCGCGCTTACAACGAAGCCATCACGCCGCCTATGGGACCGACGCTCGTGGTCCTGAGCTCCGAGATTCAAAAGCTGAACTCGCCCAACGTCCAGATCCCGACCTACAAGCCGCCGCAGTTCCCAACCATCGACACCTCCACCGCCGGTGAAATCGCCAAAGGCCTGCTGGCCGCGCAAAATCCGAGAATCAACGTTGGACGTTTGCGAACTCCCGAGGGCGTGAAGCGGTCCGTGGAACTCGCCGAGCTCGTGGGAGCCTGCACCAGCACCGAAGCCATGCGCGGGCCGATGAGTTATCCGCAGCGCCATCCGCTATGCGGTCCCGGCGCCGACACCAATTACGACTACACGATCGGGCTCGAAGCCGAGGGCGAACAGGCCGCCATCAACGGCCCGGGGCTCGCGAAAATCGCCGAGGAGCGCGACGTCACGCACATCGACTTCAAAGGTGTCCGCACGCCCGCCAATTTTGGCCGTGGCAACCGTGTGAAATCCGCGATGCCGCTCGAAGCCGACGCCGAGGCCAGCCTTCCCCTCATCATCGGCGCCGTGAAGAGCCAGATGACGTCCGATCAGAAATCGCGAATCAAAGAACGATCGGAAAAACACGCCATCGCCAATCACGATGCGCATGTCGCTGCGCTCGAAAAAGCAGTTCAGGCGGCCAGCGCCGGATGGAACGCATCACCGATCACCACTGCCCGAATCTACGCCGAACTCTGGCCGCTGATCATGAACGAGGATTGGTGCTTCTCCTCGCCTTCCAATTTCTCGGGGGCTCACAATGTCCAGCTTTGGGAACACAACAAGCCTTACAGCTACCTCGGTGGTCAGGGCGCGGGCGGCATGGGCTACGGCGCACCGGCGTCCATGGGCGCGGGACTCGCGGCCAAAGCGCGCAATCGAATCGTGATCAATATCCAGACCGACGGCGACATGAACTACGCTCCCGGCGTGCTCTGGACTGCCGTGCATCACAAGCTGCCGGTGCTCTCCATCATGCACAACAATCGAGCCTGGCACCAGGAGTACATGTTCATCCAATACATGGCCGGTGTCCGCGGACGCGGCGCCGAGCGAGCGATCATCGGCAACACCCTGCGCGATCCGTTCATCGACTATACAAAGATGGCCGCTGGCTACGGCATGGCGGGCGAGGGACCGATCAGCGATCCCACCAAGTTGCAGGCGGCGCTGCGGCGCGGAATCGCTTCGGTGAAACGCGGCGAGCCCTATATGATCGACGCGATCACGGAGCCGAGGTAAGAGGGTACCAGCATGAAGAAGATTTCGAAGAGCTACTTCTTGGCTGCGGCGATCATCGCGGCTCTTGCCGTGTCGGCCACTCCGGTGTACGCGCAGCGAGGTCCTGCCACGGTGGGCAACAAACCGGAGCCGACCAGCCCGGTCAAGGGAAACGCCGTTGCCGGCAAGAAGCTGTATTATTCCTACGGCTGCTACGCGTGCCACGGCTACACCGGCGAAACCGGCTATCGCGCCTTCGTCGGAAACTGGGGACACCTCGGCACGGATCAGGAATTCATCACCTTCCTGCGCGGCCGTGTCAACGTGGCGCCGGTAATTCCTTCGGATCGCATGCCGAATTTCAGTGAAAATGTGATGTCCAACAAGCGGGCCGAGGACATCTACGCCTACATCCGCACCTTCAAGAATCACGCAGCGCCCGTGAAAGACATTCCTTCGCTGAGTGAAATCGTTTCCGCCGCGAAGCGCGAAAAGAACTAAGTAACACGTAACAACTCGGCCGCCGGTAAGTCCCATAGGCAGCATGCGCTGGCGCCGCAGTCGATCCCCGCTCGTTGTAGCCTGCCTCATCAGCCTGGCGCTGCCGCTTTCGAGCCAGCAGGCCATCGAAACCGAGACCATCTCCATCGATGCCCATGCAGCCACCCGCCCGTTCCCTCATTTTTGGGAACAAACCTTCGGCTCCGGCCGGGCGATTTTGTCCCTGCGCGAAAGCTACCGCCGCGATTTGCGGATGATGAAATCGGCCACCGATATTCACTACGTCCGCTTTCATGCCATCTTTGACGACGACGTCGGCATGTATTCCGAGGATGCCCAGGGGCAGCCGGTCTACAACTGGTCCTATGTCGATCAGATTTATGATGGCCTGCTCGCAAACGGCATCCGCCCATTCGTCGAAATGAGCTTCATGCCGCGCGCGCTGGCCGCATCCGATGTTCCCCAAGCGTTCTGGTATCGTCTGCTGCCGTCGCCGCCGAAAGATTATGCCAGGTGGGGTGACATGATTTATAACTTCGCCAAGCATCTCGTGGATCGCTACGGCGTCGGCGAAGTATCGCAGTGGTATTTCGAAGTCTGGAATGAGCCCAATATTGACTTTTGGACCGGCGTACCGAAGCAATCCACCTACTTCGAGCTCTATGACCCAGCCGCCCGCGCCATCAAACGTGCCGATCCCGCATTACGGGTCGGAGGGCCGGCCACCGCGCAGGCAGCCTGGATTCCCGAAATGATCCAGCACTCCATCAGCGCCCCGGTCCCGCTCGATTTCGTCTCCACACACGTGTACGCCAACGATCTATCGAAAGACGTCTTCGGAACCGATGAAAACATCAGTCGCGCCGATATGGTTGCCCGCGCCGTAAAGAAAGTTTTCAATCAAGTGAAGGCCTCCCCGCGTCCAAACCTGCCGATCATCTGGAGCGAGTACAATGCCAGTTACAAGAACGAACTGGATGTTACGGATTCCGCTTTTATGGGACCCTGGCTCGCCAACAACATCCGCCTCTGCGATGGCCTCACCGCCATGATGTCCTATTGGACGTTCTCGGACGTTTTCGAAGAGCAGGGTGTCGTCAAAACGCCGTTTTACGGCGGCTACGGGCTGATTGCCGAAGGCGGTGTCCCCAAAGCGGCCTTCAATGCGTTCGCCATGCTGCATCGCTTAGGCGATCAACGCATTCAGCCGGATCTCGCCAACGCCCTCGCCACCAAGCGTGCCGATGGGACTCTTGAGATCGCCGTCTGGAACTATGCGCCGCCCGGCACTGCCGGCCCGCAGCGCGACGTGCATATCGCTATCGAAGGATGGAGTGGAACGCCCAGCTACAATATTGAGATCCTCGATCAGAATCATGGATCGGCTCTCACCGCCTGGCGCGCGATGGGCAGCCCCGCGTTTCCAACTCGTCAGCAGTACGAAAGCCTGCGCCGCGCAGCATCCGCAACCCTGCACATCAACGGTGCGTCTAACATAATGCTCCCCGCCTACGGACTGGCTTTGGTTGAAGTCCGCCATCGCTGATGATTCATCGCGCGATAGCAATCCTCCTGAGTGTGTTGCTGGTGGCCTCCGGTGCGACCGTCGAGAACTCACGCCCGGCGCCCGTCGTTAACCGCGATCAGGTTGCGCCTGTATCACTGTCCGATCGCGCCTTCCTCGAAGACCTGGAGCACCGCAGCTTCCTTTACTTTTGGGAGCAGGCCGACCACGGCACGGGCCTGGTTCTGGATCGCGCGCGAGTGGACGGAGGCCGCGCCAAAGGTCCGAACCGCGACGTCGCCAGCACCGCAGCCACCGGCTTCGGGCTGACGGCTCTCTGCATCGGCGCCCAACACGGCTGGATCACCCGACAGGAGGCCGCCGACCGGGTCCGCACCACGCTTCGCTTCTATGCAGACAAAGCGAACGAAGAACACGGCTGGTTCTATCATTGGATGGACGTTTCGAACGGCGACCGCAAATGGGATAGCGAAACCTCTTCGATCGATACCTCGTTCCTGCTGGCCGGCGCACTCACCGCGGCGCAATATTTTGCGAACGATCCCGAGATCCCGAGGCTGGCTCACCAAATTTATGACCGCGTCGATTTCCCATGGATGCTGGATGGCGATCCGTTGCTGCTTTCCCACGGCTGGGTTCGCGGCAAAGGCTTTCTGAAATACAAATGGGACACGTATTGCGAACTGGGCCTCCTGTATGTGCTGGCGATCGGCTCACCAACTCATCCGATTTCCGCCGAGTCCTGGTACGCGTGGCGCAGGCCGCTCTATCAATACGGAAAGTACGACTTTATTAGCGGCGGGCCGCTCTTCACGCATCAATATTCCGAAGCCTGGATCGATTTCCGCAATCGGCGCGACCGCGGATTCCTCGATTTCTTTCTGAACTCGATAAACGCCACTCGAGCCAATCGCGAATACAGCTTGAATCTGGGCCTTCCCGGAACCTTCGGCCCTGACATCTGGGGCATCACCGCGTCCGATGGTCCGAAGGGCTACCGCATCTACGGCGAGATCAAAGCCTTCGATCCGGTAGATGGGACCGTGGCGCCCGCCGCCGCCGCCGGATCGCTGATGTTTACGCCCGATATCTCGATCCCGGATCTGAAAGCCATCAAGGAACAATTTGGCGATCGCGTCTTCGGCCGCTACGGCTTCGTGGATGGCTACAATCCCACGCTGAAGTGGTTCGATACCGACGTGGTCGGCATCGATGCCGGCATTACGTTATTGAGCGCCGAAAATTTGCTGACCGGCGACGTCTGGCGCTGGTTCATGGCCAATGAAGCGCCGGCCCACGCCATGGACCTGATCGGTTTCAGCCAGCCTCCGACGAAGGTCGTAAAAAAGCAGGCGCGGCCGAAGAAGCGCCGCCGGGCCTGAACTATCGGTAGCTCGCGGCCTGCAATTCAAACAGGCTGGCATAACGGCCGCCATTTGCTACCAGTTGATCGTGCGTCCCCTCTTCGTGGATCTGCCCGTCTTCCAGCACCACGATCCGATCCGACTTGCGCACCGTCGAGAAACGATGCGAGATCAGCAGCGCCATCTTCCCGCATGACAAATCGGCGAAACGCGAAAACACTTCGGACTCGGCAACTGCGTCGAGCGCGGCCGTCGGCTCATCCAGAATCAGCACCTGCGCATCGCGCAGATAGGCCCGCGCCAGCGCGAACTTCTGCCACTCGCCGCCGGACAAATCCACACCACCCTCAAAGCGGCGCCCCAGCATCTGATTCAGTCCGTTTGGAATGCGCTTGATCAAGCGCTCGGCGCGGCTCTTCTTTACGGCTTTCCACAGGGCTTCGTCGTCGTTCACCGCCTCAATCTTTCCGACTCCGATGTTCAGGCGGGCCACCATGTCGTAGCGCACAAAATCCTGGAAGATGATGCCGATCTCTTTGTGCAGCTCCTCCATGTTGTAGTCACGCAGATCGTTTCCATCGAGAAGAATGACGCCGCTGGTCGGATCGTAGAGCCGCGCCAGCAATTTCACCAGCGTCGTCTTGCCCTGGCCGTTTTCGCCTACCAACGCGACATGCTCACCGGGATTCAGGCGCAGATTCAAATTCTTCAGCACCATGCGCGCCGCTCCTGGATAATGGAACGAAACATCGCGAAACTCAAATCCGGCGCGGATCGGCCGCGGCATCGGGATCGCATTGGGACGCGACCGGATCGTCGGCTTCAACCGCAGAAACTCCACCAGGTCCGTGAGGAAAAGCGCCTGATCCGAAATGTGCGAGAACAGCGAGAACACGCCCTGCAACTGGGAACTCGATCCCGCCATGGCGCCGGCCAGCAAAACGAGCGTGCCGACGCTGATCCGCCCGTGGATCGCCTCCCAGACCAGATACGCGTATCCACCGTAGTAGCCGACGGAACTGAGCAACGTAAACGCCGAACCCCAGATCAGCCGCCTGCGTGTGAGGCCCGTGTTCTTGCGGATCATTTCCTCGGTCAACGTAGAGTAGCGGTCGTGCAGGTGCCCGCCCAGCCCAAACAGCTTCACTTCTTTGGCGTTCTCTTTGCTTGTGCCGAGCAGCCGCAAATAATCCAGCTCGCGGCGCAGGGGCGTGATCTGATGCGCCAGGGAATAGCCCAGGAAAGCGAAATAGGTCTCGCCCACGAACGCCGGCACCACGCAAATCACCAGCAGCAGGAACAGCCAGGGCGAATACAGAACCAGTCCGACCGAAAGCGAGATCAAGGTGACGGATTGAAGCAACAGCCGGCCCATCGAGTTGAACATCCCGATGCGGTCCGTGGCTTGCTCCCGGGCGCGCTGCAGCCGGTCGTGGAAGCTGGGATCTTCAAACGACGCCAGGTCCAGCGTGGTGGCATGCTGGATCAGCCGCAGGCTGACTTCGCGTGTAAATTCGTCCGCCAGGCGGGCATCGGTGTAATCGATCCCACGGCCGAGCACCTGATTCAATGCCGCCATGCCGAACTCGGCGACGATCAGCCAGATCATCTGGTGCGGGAACGGACCGGGACGCTTCACAGTGGCGACCACCATATCGATGATCAATTTGGAAACGATCAGAATCCCGAGCGGAATCAGCGCACTCACCAACCGCAGTGCGATCCCGGCCGCCACGGGGGCGGGCGCTGCGTCCCACACCAGACGCAGCACGGGCGGAACGTTCCGGAGCGACGCTAGTCGATCACTCCACGAGGCTTTGCTAGGTGACACCGGGGACGACATCCGTCAACCAAGAAAATAGGGCAAATCAATGACCGCGAGCAAGAGAGGCTTAAATCGAAGGTAACATCTTGATACTAAGGGTACTCGGTTTACAAACCGCCAAAGCGGCATCGCTCAAAAATAGCAAATTATACTCTGGCCGGAACATGTTGCCGGTTTAGCTGAGCTCACCTCAAACATTAGAATCCTGTCGAGCCCACCCGCTCTCCAGTGCAGGCGCCGCAGCCGGGTGCCGATCCAATGCGAGCAGGAACGAGCGCAAAGTTGTAGGTTTGAAAAGATAAAATCGGCGGCGACACAAGTAACAACGGTGCGGATGCACGCCAATCTTTCTCAAAATGGCATCCTTCAAGCTGCGTGGCATGGACGGCCGGAACGAAATCGATCCGCAACGGGAGCATTGGAAGATCAGCCTTATCTTCATGCTTAGTAGTCCAACTTAACAATAGCTTCGCCCTGGAAGTTCAAGCTTAGCCTGAACCGCGGCGGTAAATCCTACCGAAGACGTACCGGAACTCTCATAGTACCGAAAATTCCGCCGCCCAAACAACTACCGGAAATCTTGCCTGTGAGATCTAATAGTATCAGGTGACGCCCCGCGCTGAAATGACAATCCGGTCACTCGAGGACTTCGACGCACTGGTCCGCGAGTGGTTCACGGCGCATTTTGCCAGTCCCACCGAGCCACAAATCCTTGGCTGGCCTGAGATTCGCGCCGGCCGCGACGTGCTGATTTCCGCGCCTACCGGCTCCGGCAAGACCTTGGCAGCTTTCCTGCTGTGTCTCGATCGTTTGGTTCGCGCTGCCCGCAACGGCGCGCTGCCCAACGAGACCGAAGTTGTTTATGTATCGCCCCTAAAGGCGTTGAGCAACGACGTTCATAAGAATTTGGAAGTACCACTGGCGGAGATTTCGGCCCTGGCCGCGCGCCAGGGTATCGCGTTCGCGCCAATTCGGACCGCGGTGCGCACGGGGGACACACCCGCATCCGAACGCCAGCAGATGGGCAAACATCGCCCGCACATCCTGGTGACGACGCCTGAGTCGCTTTATATTTTGCTGACTGCGGCTAAATCGCGCGAGATGCTGAAGACGGTTCGCACCGTGATTGTGGACGAGATCCACGCCGTGGCTGACGACAAGCGCGGCTCGCACCTGGCGCTCTCTTTGGCGCGGTTGGACGCGTTGGTAACAACGGGCATCAAGCCGCAGCGCATCGGGCTGTCGGCGACGGTCCAGCCAATCGAGCAAGTGGCCGAATTTCTATCGCCTGAGGCGCACATAGTTAACGTGGGCCATCGCCGGGCGATGGAACTGGCGGTCGAGGTGCCGCGCGATGAACTCGGGCCCGTCGGCAGCAACGAGATGTGGGCCGAGATTTACGACCGCGTGGCTGAGCTGATCCTCACGCACCGCACCACGCTCGTCTTCGTGAATACGCGGCGGCTCTCGGAGCGCGTGACGCATGCTCTTACCGAGCGTTTAGGTCAAAACGTGGTGCTGCCGCATCACGGCAGCCTGTCGCGCGCCTTGCGCCTGAACGCCGAAGCGCGGCTGAAGAACGGGGAACTGCGCGCGGTGGTTGCCACCGCATCGCTCGAACTCGGCATCGACATCGGATCTATCGATCTGGTCTGCCAGATCGGCTCGCCACGTTCGATCGCCGTGGCTTTACAGCGCGTCGGGCGATCCGGCCACTGGGTGGGCGCGATGCCCAAAGGCAGATTCTTCGCCACCACGCGCGACGAGTTGATCGAATGCGCCGCGCTGGTGCGCGCGATCCGGGCGGGGAAGCTGGATCACCTCGAAATTCCTAAAGCGCCGCTCGATATCCTGGCCCAGCAAATCGTGGCCGAATGCGCCGCGCGCGATTGGCAGGAAGAGGAACTATACGAGCTCATCCGCGGCACGTACCCTTATCGCGATCTGGATCGCGAGCATTTCGAAGCGATCGTCGCGATGCTCTCGGATGGCATCGCGACCCAGCGTGGCCGTAGCGGGGCATTCCTGCATCGCGATCAGGTAAATGGGCGATTGCGCGGTCGCCGCGGCGCGCGTCTGGCCGCAATCACATCCGGCGGCGCGATCCCGGATACTGCCAATTATTCCGTGGTCGCCGAGCCGGATGGCAAGCAGGTCGGAACGGTGGACGAGGACTTCGCCGTCGAGAGTCTGGCTGGCGATGTCTTTCTGCTCGGCACCAGTTCCTGGAAGATCAAGCGCGTGGAGCTGGGCCGCGTGCGCGTCGAAGATGCCAAGGGTGCGCCACCGTCGGTCCCGTTCTGGAATGGCGAAGCGCCGGGACGGACCATCGAACTATCGGAAGCGGTGGGCGAGGTGCGTGAGGCGATTGCGGACGATCCCGATCAGGCGCTGCAGTTTCTGGCGGACGAGTGTGGCGTCGATGAAGCGGGCGCAAAGCAGGCCATCGCGTACGTCCTGGCTGGCGCGGCGTCACTCAACGCGCTGCCGACGCAGAAGACTGTGGTCGCCGAGCGATTTTTCGATGAAGGCGGTGGGATGCAGTTGGTGATCCACGCGCCTTTCGGCTCGCGCATCAACCGGGCCTGGGGATTGGCTTTGCGAAAGCGCTTCTGCCGCTCGTTCAATTTTGAGCTGCAGGCCGCGGCCACCGACAACGGCATCAACATCTCGCTCACTGAGCAGCATGCGTTTCCGCTCGCCCTGGTCTTCGAATTCCTGAAAACGCAAACGGTAGAGGATGTTTTAACTCAGGCCATGCTCGATGCGCCCATGTTCACGGCCCGTTGGCGTTGGAATGCGTCACGCGCGCTCGCGCTGCCCCGGTTCATGGGCGGCCGCAAGGTGCCTCCGCCGATCCAGCGCATGCGCGCCGAAGATCTGCTGGCCGCCGTCTTTCCCGATCAAGTGGCGTGTGCCGAAAACCTCACCGGCGAGATTCGGATTCCCGATCATCCGTTGGTTGAAGAAACTATCGATAATTGCTTGCACGAAGCCATGGATCTGGATGGGCTCAAGCGCGTGATCGCGGGTCTGGAATCGGGCGTGATTCGCAAAGTTGCGATTGATAACGCCGAGCCGTCGCCCTTTTCGCATGAGATCCTGAACGCCAATCCCTATGCTTATCTGGACGATGCGCCGCTCGAGGAACGCCGCGCGCGGGCGGTTCAGTTGCGGCGAACGCTGCGAACGGATTTATCGGGTGGCGCGGGCATTTTGGATCCGGCTGCGATCGCAACGGTAGCCGCCGAATCCTGGCCCGACGTTCGCGATGCCGATGAATTGCACGACGCGCTGCTCAGCTTGGTCGCTTTACCCCCTGTCGAGGAATGGCGCGACTTTTTCGGGCAGCTCAACTTAACTGGTCGCGCCGGCGTGATTGAGCGTGCCGGCAAGGCATTCTGGGTTGCAACCGAGCGCCGGCATTTGATCGACGATGTTCTCGCGACCGTCCGCGGCTGGATGGAATCGCTCGGCCCGGTAACCGTGGCTTCGCTCGCCGGAACGCTCGCGCTCCCAGTGGATGAAATCGAAGCCGCGCTACTTAAACTCGAATCCGAGGGCCAGGTGATGCGCGGCCGCTATTCACCCGCGTTGGCCGAAGGCGAAACAGAGTGGTGCAACCGGCGAATTCTGGCGCGCATTCATCGCCTCACGCTGGGCCAGTTGCGCAAGGAAATCGAACCGGTCACGGCCGCACAATTTAACGCATTTCTGTTTCAATGGCAGCATCTGCTGCCGGGAACCCGTCTGCACGGCGTCGATGGTGCGCTGCAAATCATCAAGCAGCTCCAGGGCTACGAAATTTCTGCTGCCGCTTGGGAGCCGGAAATCCTCGCGGGCCGGGTCGCGCGCTACGATCCGGAGGATCTTGATCGGCTGTGCCTTGCTGGCGAAGTCATGTGGGCGCGGCTTTCGCCGCATCCCGCGTTCGAGGCTCTGGAACCGCGCCGCGTCCGTCCCACGCGGACGGCGCCCATCGCGATTTTCCTGCGTGAAGACGCCGATTGGTTGGCCGGATCGCATCATGAATCGAAACTACCTGCTTTATCGCATGCCGCGGGCGAAGTGCTGGCGCAAATCGAACAGCGTGGGGCATCGTTTTTTACGGATTTGGTACGCGCCACCGGCCGGCTCGCAAGCGAAGTGGAAGATGGACTCTGGGAGTTGGTCGCCGCCGGGCTGGTGACTGCCGACGGTTTCGAGAATCTGCGCTCGTTGGTCGATCCCAAGCGCCGCCGTGGCGAAGGGCGGGGAAGGTTGGCGCGTCCGCGGCATGCCGCCGGCCGCTGGGCTTTGGTCCGCCATTCGGATTCCATAATGACCGGCGAAGCGCGTGCGGCGAAATTCGCCGATCAACTGCTGGCACGTTGGGGCGTGTTGTTCCGCGATCTTCTGGCCCGCGAATCGCTGGCTCCGCCATGGCGCGATCTGCTGCCGGTTCTGCGCCGCAAAGAATCGCAGGGTGAAATTCGCGGTGGACGTTTTGTGGCGGGATTCAGCGGCGAACAATTCGCTCGTCCCGAGGCTTTGGACATGCTGCGAGCTCTGCGCCGCGCCGGCGCCGAGCCAGCGAATCTTCCGGACGTTCCGAATTCCGATCCGCTCAACCTCTCGGGAATCATCCTGCCGGGTCCTCGCGTAAGCACATTGACGCGATCCGGATTTGTGCCGCCCCCTTCCGTTACAGCAGCGTCAGCGGATCAACATCGATAACCAGTGCCGTGGCCGGCCACTTTTGCTCCCGGGCGAAGCGCTGCAAATCGCGCAGGGTCTCATTCAATCGCCTGCGGTCGGCCGCTTTTAACAAGAGCTGATAACGAAATTCGCTCTTCAATTTCGGCACAGGCGCTTCGGCGGGCCCTAGCACTTTGATTCCCTCTGGCGCGGGATCGAGCATGCGGCCGAGTTCGGCGCTCATCGCTAGCGCGTCTTCCTGTTTCTGGCTGCGGACCAGCACATTGGCGAGCGCGGCGAACGGAGGATAGCGCATCAGTTTTCGAAATTGGATTTCCTTTTGATAGAAGCCTTCGTAGTTTTGCTCCGAGGCCAGGCGCACGGCGTAGTGTTCGGGATTGATCGTCTGGATCAGCACGATGCCCGGAAGATTCCCGCGACCTGCGCGTCCCGCGGCTTGGGTGAGTAACTGAAACGTGCGTTCGGCCGCGCGAAAATCCGGCAATCCCAGCCCCACGTCGGCCGACACGATTCCCACCAGTGTGACGTTTGGAATATCGTGGCCTTTGGCGATCATTTGCGTTCCAACTAAAATGTCGAACGCGCCGTCGCGAAACCCATGCAGGATGCTTTCGAAATGCCGCTTGCCGCTGACGGTATCGCGATCCATCCGGGCGATGCGGGCGCGGGGAAAATCGCGATGCAGCTCTTCTTCCACCTTTTCCGATCCTGTCCCAACGAAATTCAGGTATTCGCTGCCGCATTTGGGACAGACCGACGGCACTTTCGCGGCGTAGTTGCAGTAGTGGCACAACATGCGGCGATCGCGCCGGTGATAGGTCAGCGTGACGGCGCAATTCACGCATTCCAGCCGCTCGCCGCAAGCCCGGCACGCAACGAAACTCGAAAATCCGCGGCGGTTCAGCAGCAGCATGGTCTGTTCGCCGTGTTCCAGCCGCTCGGCGATGGTTTCCACAAGCCGCCGCGAAAACGTCGCGAGCTTGCGCGTTTCGAGGAACTCCTGGCGCATGTCGATCACTTCGACATCGGGCATGGGCCGCTGCTCGATCCGCTCGGGCAATTTGATCAACGTGTACTTGCCGCGTTCGGCGTTGTAGCGGCTTTCAAGACTCGGCGTGGCGGAACCGAGCACCGCAACTGCGCCAGCTTCCCGGGCGCGCACGATCGCGACATCACGGCCGTTATAGCGCGGCGTCTCCTGCTGCTTGTAGCTCTGGTCATGCTCTTCGTCGATGACCACCAGGCCTAGGTTCTGCACCGGCGCGAAGACGCCGGATCGCGTCCCGACCACCACGGTCGCCTGTCCCGCACGAATCCGCCGCCATTGCTCCGCGCGTTCCGCGTCATGAAAAGCCGAGTGCAGAATCGCGACACGGTCGCCGAAGCGATGCAGGAACTGGCCGGCGACGGCCGGCGTCAGTGCGATTTCGGGCACCAGGAGAAGGGCGCTCTTGCCGAGGGAAATGGTGGCGTCGATCGACTTGAGATAGACCTCGGTCTTTCCCGATCCCGTGACGCCTTCGAGCAAAAATGTTTGAAACTGCCCGCCACGCTGCGCGGCTTCGATCTGCTGATAGGCATCCAGTTGATGGGGATTGAGTGTCCGCGGCGGAACATCGGTGGTAAAGATGCCGGTGGGTGCTTCCGGCTCGAGTGTAATCAAGCCCCGCCGCGCCAGTGACCGCGCCGCCGGGCTGGCGCCCTTCACCGAAGTCTCGAGAGCTTCTAAATTGTGCGTGCCCGGATGCAATTCGAGAAAAGCGTGCAGCTCCCGTTCGCGTTTATTGAGCTTCATGCCATCGGGAGGCCGCATCAGCCATGACGCGCGCAGCCGGGTGGACGATGCGCGCAGCGGATCGCGCTGCGCTTCGAGATCTTCCATCGCGACGAAACCCTTCTTCTCCAGAGATCGAATCACACGCAGCGCGTTCGGCAGCTTCTTCTGCAAGTACGCGAGCGACAGCGGACGCCCTTCGAGCAGCCGCAGAATCGCCAGTGCCGGATCTTCTTCGTCGGCGCCCAGCAGCAGTTGCCGAGCCGTATCGCGACCGGCATCCGTCAACGAGTAGAGCTTGGTTTTGCGGACTTCGCCGCTCAACGGCGTCATGCTCCGGAGAACTTCGCCGAGCGGGGCGCAGTAGTACTGGGCGATCCAGCGGCCCAGGGAAAGCAGCTCCGCGTTCAGCACCGGCTCCTCGTCGAGGAGTTGGAAAGCCTCCTTCACTGGCCCATCGGGTGGGTCCGAACGCAGCGCGAGCACCATTCCGGTAAGTTTCCTTGATCCGAACGGAACTACAAGGCGGCAGCCGGGCTGCACACGGTGTTGCAAGGTTTCGGGTAACTGGTAGGTGAACGCTTGATCGAGCGGCACCGGCAGGCTGACGTCGCAATACGTCATGAAATTCTGTACATGAAAGCCGAATTGTAGCGCAGGCGCGGTCTTACCCCTGATTTCCCCTTTACAAGCGGCAACAAATCTTGCAAAATTGTTCTTACTTTTATCCGACTCTTGCACGCTGGCGCCCCTTGTAACGGGCTAGTCACGACCGGCGTCAATACAGTAGATATTTGCGACCTGGTTGTCGATAAGGAGATTGGGTCGTTGTTATGGACATTGTTGGAGACAGAAAGTTCGTAGAGGTGCCCGGGGAAAAAACCCACGAACTCCCCCCGCTTTTGGTTCGCACCACCCCCCATGTGAGAAGGCTGGATCGCGTGGTTGGCATGGCCAACAACCTGATTGACGCCGAAGACATGATCGCGCCGCCCGCCTTCGATTGCCCAGTGAATGAATTTGAGGCGGATCGCCGCAAGATGGATCTGGCGATCAATCTCGCCGATCAATATCTGCGATTCGTGACGCAATGGCAGTGGGGCGACAGCATTCTCGAATGGATCCGCCAGTGCGAGATCACGTTCGGCGCGCGTCTGGAGCTGCGCAATCTTTTGCGCCCCGACATCTGGCCGCACGCCGGGCGATCGAGCTTTGTGATGCTGCTGGAAGATAAGGCCGTCGAGAGCGAAGGCGTGGAGTTTGAAAAAGCAGTCGGGATGCGGTTGACGTTCCGCCAGCCGCCGCCGATTTCCTGCTTCTCCAACCAATTTCTGTTTTATCTGAACTCGAGCGTCGCGACGACTGCTTTCGAAACTTGGGCGCATATGAACCCTACGCCGCTCTCCTGTCTGCCGCCGGAGCGCTTCACGTTCCAGGTGATCGACATGTCGCTCAGCTAGAATCCGTTGACGGCGCGTGGCCGCCGCGCCAACAAATCGATTTGCTGCGGCGCATCCGGTTCCTCGCCATTCGCTACGCCCAATTCGCGCATCTTCCGCAGCGCCGGCACGAGCCGCGAATCCCAGGAGCCAACTGACTTGTTGTACGCCTCTACCGTTTTCTCGAGCAGGCGTCCGGTATCGGAATAGTGTTCCTGGACCAGTTGCACACGCTCATACATCTCCGACGCTACGCGGCGGATCTCCTCGGCGTTCTCAGCAAGCTGTTCCTGATTCCAGCCGTAGGCGATACCTTTGAGCACGGAGATGAGTGTGACCGGCGTTGCGATCACCACTTTCTTCGCCAGGGCCTCTTCGATCAGCTCCGGGCGGCTTTCGAGCGCCGCGCTGAAGAAATGATCGCCCGGCAAAAACAGCACCACTAATTCCGGCGCCGGTTGAAACTGGTTCCAATATTGTTTGCTCGCGAGCTGTCGCACGTGTTCGGATACCTGCTGGGCGTGACGCGCCAGCGCGGCTCTGCGTGTCGGCTCATCCTGAGCAGCGGCCGCGTCGAGGTACGCGGTGAGCGGAACCTTGGCATCCACCACCAACGTGCGATCGCCGGGCAGCCGCACGATCATGTCCGGACGGATGCGCACGCCATCGCCCTCGCGCGTCTCTTGCTCGGAAAAATCGCAGTTGCGAACCATGCCGGCCAGTTCCGCCACGCGCCGCAGAGTAACCTCGCCCCAACGGCCGCGGGCTTGCGGCGATCGCAAAGCCGTGGAAAGTGTCGCGGTCTCGCGCGCCAGTGTTTGCACCTGTTCGCCTAAGCTCCCGAAGGCCTTTTCGCGAGCGCGCTCCAGTTCGCGGACCTGGGATTCCAAGCGGCCCAACGTCTCAGCCAAAGGTTGGACGACACCTTCGATGGCAGTTTGCTTTTGCGCCAGATCGCCCGTCATTTCAGCGCGCGTGGTTTCGAGAGTGCCGCGGGCCGCTTCGAGAAACGCACCCTGGTTCGATCGCAACGCGGCAGCGGCCAGAGCTTGAAACGTTTCGGTCAGCTTGGCGGCGCCAGTCTCCGCGAATTGCCTCGCTGCTTCAAGACGCGCCAAACGAGCGCGCATCCAGAGGCCCATGATGAGCCCGCCCGCGAGGAATCCGACAACGAAAATAAGCCACAGCATCAGCCATCAGTGTAGATCATTTTCAGCTAGGAATGTTTAAATTCCCCGCCACGCGATCCAGGCCGCGCCAATCAGGGTGGTGATTACCGCAAGCGGCGCGCCCACGCGAAAATGTTCCCAGAACCCGATCTTCACGCGACTGCCGGCTTGCTGAATCACGATCAGGTTGGCTACCGACCCCACTACCGTCAAATTCCCCGCCAGTGTCGACGCCATGGCCAGCACCAGCCATGCCCGCCGCGGGTCGGCCAGCGATCCGATGAAGGGTTTGAAGACCAGCACTGCCGGAACATTGCTGACGATGTTCGAAAGCAGAGCTGCCAGTCCGCTCAGCAGGAACGGATTGCCCAGGTGCAGACGGCCGGCGAGTTCGGCCAGGCCGGTCTCAAGCGATGTCGTCTCCATGCCGGCCACCACGATGAACAGTCCGGCGAACATCACCAGCAGCGGCCAATCGATACGCTGATACACGTCTTCCGGCCGCACGCGACGCGTGATCAACAGCACGGCGCCCGCGACGATCGCGACCTTAGGCACGGGCCAACCGGCGAAAAACATGACGATCATGGCGAGTGCAACCACCAGGGATTTCCACATCAAGCCGCGGCGCACGCGCACTTCGCGCTTGGCGACGGTCACGGTCTCGGAGGTCGCGAACTCGGATCGATAACTGAAGAAAATCATCGCGACGGCGAACACCAGTCCCGCGGCCGCCACCGGCGCGAGTGAGGTCAGAAATTCGCGGTACGGAATGCCGGAAAAGCTACCGATCATCATGTTCTGCGGGTTGCCGGTGATGGTAGCCACGCTGCCGATGTTGGCCGCCATGGCAACGGCGAACAGATACGGCACCGGGTTACGGCGCAG
>Ga0335074_10002698_pt1 | contig 24131 bp, 23 predicted proteins | sample Lox_Sample_23_FD_206715 | JGI IMG/M metagenome (GOLD analysis project Ga0335074, IMG submission 206715) | Soil microbial communities from Loxahatchee National Wildlife Refuge, Florida, United States - Lox_Sample_2.3 | ecosystem: Environmental > Terrestrial > Soil > Wetlands | place: USA... | reverse complement strand
GGCACGACCCGCAGGTCGTCGTGGTCCTTGATCACCAGCCGGGTGCCGTCGCCGCTGACGGCAAACCAGTCCAGCTCCCCGGCTACCTCGGTGACCTCGCGCTTGCGCAGGTCGAAATGCTCGAGCGACGGACGCGGCCGGTCCCCGTCCGGGTCCGCGCCGCCTTCGGCGAGCACCCCGGCCACCGCCTCGCGCAGCCAGGCCAGGCCGCCCTTGACGGCCTGCAGGCCGGAGTACCTGGCCTCGGGCACGGGCACGGCGACCACCCGGTCCGCGAGGCCTTCCTCGTCTAGGGATACCACTGGCCGTTCGGCAGAATCTGACTTGTCACCAGCCTCATGGCTCACCGGACGGCCTTCCGGCAGCGGCCCGAACGGCGAGGGAGTCCCGGCCGCCAGCGGCACCAGGTAGGGCCGGCTGCCCAGCGGGAACGACAGGTCGAAGGACTGCGCGTCGTAGACCGGGTCGAAGCTGCGCCGCGACACGAACGCCAGGTACAGCCCGTCCCCGGCGAACGCCGGATCGGAGTCGGCGAACCGGCCGTCGGTCACGTCGACCACCGCCCGGTCCGCCAGGCGGGCCATCCGGATCCGGCGCAGCGGCTGCGGGCCCGGCTGCGACCAGGCCAGCCACGCCGAGTCCGGGGAGAAGCACAGCCCGGTGACCACCCCGTCGTCGGAGGCGGCCACCTCGCTGACCTGGCCCGAGTCCACGTCCACGACCAGCAGCCTGCCGTCGTGCACCGCCACCGCGACCGTCGCCCCGTCGGGCGAGGCCGCCAGGCCCTCCACCGAGCCGAGCAGGCCCCCGGCGATCCGCACCGGCCCAGGATCGCCCGTCACCGCGGCGACCTCCAGCGCGTCCGCGCCGGAACCGTCGCTGACCCAGACCACCTTGCCGGTCTCCCCCAGCACCCGCGGCAGGCGAGCGCGGGCCGCCGGGTCCACCTGGAGGGCGCGGGCCGGGCCGTCCTTGTGCGTCAGCCAGTGCACCGTCCCGCGGACCTCGACCACGCTGGCCTGACCGGTCTGGTCGCAATCCAGGTCGCCCAGGTGGTCCCGGGCGGTGATCAGCCGCGGCGCGCGGGCCGCGGCCGGCGAGGCGAGGGTCACGTCGACCCGGTGCGGCTCCGGCGCATCCGGGCCGTCCAGGATCCACAGGTCGCCGGCCACGGAGTAGACGATCCGCTGCCCGTCCGTCGACGGGTTCCGCGCGTAGAAACCGTCATGATCGGTGTGCCGCCGCACCCCCGTGCCGTCCAGGGCACAGGAGTAGATGTTCCCCGTGCCCTCGTGGTCGGACAGGAAGAACAGCCGCCCGCCGACCAGCATCGGGCTGTGCAGTTGCGTCCTCAGGTCGGCCAGCACCCGGGTGAACGGGGAGTTCTGCCCCGCCGCGACCCACAGCCGGCCCGCGGTGCCGCCGCGGTACCGCTTCCAGTGCGACGGGTCGTCGCCGAACCGGCCGGTGAGCAGCGCGGTGGCCGCTTCCTCCAGGGCAACATCGGACACCGGGCCGAACGGCAGCCGCCTGGGCGGGGCGCCCTCGGGCGGGATCGCGTACGCCCAGCTGTACTGGGACTCGGGCTGGCCGGCCGCGCTGATCGCGAGCACCTCGCCGCCGGGGGCCCAGCCGGTCACCCTGGTGGTGGCGTCGCCCCAGTAGGTGAGCCTGGTCGCCTCGCCGCCGTCGGGGTCGGCCGCGTAGACCTCCGGGTTCCCGTCCCGTCGGCTCGTCCACGCGATCCGCGATCCGTCACGGGAGAACCTCGGGTAACTCACCTGAGCGGCATCGGCCGACAGCCGCCACGCGCGGCCCCCTTCGGCCGGGGCAAGCCAGACGCCGTCCTCAGCGACGAAGGCGACTAGCTCACCGTGAACATGTGGATACCGAAGATAGCCAGCTGACGTCACGCCGTTCATCCTACGGTCTAGAGCCAGCCCCGTTCCGAGGCATTTTCGGCGCCCGGATCGCTCAGACGCTCTCCGCGGTGGCGCGGACCGACCAGGTGGCCAGCCCGATGAAGATCAGCAGCCAGACCACCAGGCCGATGGCCAGGCCCGCCGAGACCGAGGTGTTCGCGATCACGTCGGTGGCGATCTTCACCGCGTCGTACGTGGGCGTGAGCTCGCCGACCTTGCGCAGCCCCCCGCCGATCGGGAACAGCAGGCCGCCCAGGATGGCGAAGACGAAGTACACCGCGATGGCGATCGGCTGCACCTGGTCCGGCAGGTACCGGTAGCCGATGGCCACGGCGAGCGCCGCGAAGATCGTGGCGCCGAACCAGATCGTCACCGCGATGGCCAGGAACTGCCAGACCGGCAGGTTCACGCCGCCGTAGAACCGGCCGAGCAGCAGCACGATCACGATGGACGGCACGGTGGTCGCCATCGAGACGAAGATCTTGCTGATCACGTAGCCGTTGGCCGGGAGCGGGGTGAGCCGCAGCTGGCGGATCCAGCCGTCCTTCCGTTCCTGCGAGATGCGCTGCGCGTTGCCGGTGAGCGCGCCGCTGAAGCCGCCGAACATCGCCATCGCGACCATGTAGTACGCGTGGAACGAGACGCCATAGGCCAGCGAGGTGACCTGCTTGCCGAGCAGCAGGTACAAGACGACGGGAAAGCCGACCGTGAAGATGAGGTATCGCCTGTTGCGCCGCAGGCGCATGATCTCGACTCGCGTCAGCTCGAATATGCCGCGCATGTCAGTTCGTCTCCTCTGCTCGTGCTTCTGCTCGTACGTCACCGCTGGCCAGGTCGTCTTCGGCGGTGATCGCCAGGAAGGCCTGCTCCAGGCCGAGGCCGGTAACCTCGATCTCGTACGGGCGGTAGCCGGCGTCCAGCACCGCGTACAGCGTGGCGTCCGAGTCGGACGTCTGGATCTGCACCAGGTCGTGCCGGACTTCCAGGTTCACCAGGGCGGGCAGGCCCTGCAGGAACTGCTCGGGCACCGGGTCAAGCCGGAAGGACAGCCGCCTGGCCCCGGCCCGTGCCTTGATGTCGGCCGGCGTGCCGTCCGCGAGCAGCCGGCCCCGGTTGATGACCAGGATCCGGTCCGCGGCCTGGTCGGCCTCTTCCAGGTAGTGGGTGGCGAACAGCAGCGTGCGCCCCTCGGCGACCTCTTCCTTCATGCTGTCCCAGAACAGCCGGCGGGTTTCCACGTCCATGGCCGTGGTCGGCTCGTCGAGCACGAGCAGCTCGACCTTGCCGCAGATGGCCAGGGCGAACCGCACCCGCTGGGTCTGGCCGCCGGAAAGGCGGTCGACCCGCTGGTCGGCGATCTGCGCGATGCCCGCCCGCTTGAGCGTGACCTCCACCGGCTCGGGCCGCGGTTGCAGGGTCGTGACCAGCGTGACGAGCTCACCGACCGTTACCTCGGGCATCAGCCCGCCCGACTGGAGCATGGCGCCCACCCGGCCGGACTTGACCGCGTGGTACGGGTCCGAGCCGAACATCTTGATCTGCCCGCTCGTGGGCTTGCGCAGCGCGAGGAGCATGTCCAGCGAGGTCGACTTGCCCGCGCCGTTCGGCCCCAGCAGCGCCACCGTCTCGCCCGCGCGCAGGTCCAGGCTCAGCCCCTCGACCGCGTGCAGGCTCCCGTAGTGCTTGGAGACGTTCTCGAACGACACGACCGGAGCGCCGTGCCCGCTGACGGTCTTTTGACTCCCGTAACTTGAGGAACTTGCGTCACTCCCGTCACTCTGGACAGCGTCGGAGCCTGTCCCGTAGTGGCTCATCCCATGCCCCTGTCTTCCGGTTCCGCATGACTGATCCCCGCTTGTTCGCCGGTAGTCCCAATACCATCACGACGGGGGCGGCGTCCAGTAGTGCCGTCTGCAAGCGGCCGGTCGTGACGCCTGTCATGGCCGGCGGCGCGGCGCGTGCGGGTCGGCGCGCCGGTCCTCAGCGGCCGGCCGCGTACCCCTGCATGCCGCGCGCGTTGGCGGCGGCGTACAGCATGCCACCGCGACGGGCGACCGCGCTGACCCGGCCGAGCGACCAGGCGGGCCGGACGTTGACCAGGTGGCCGCGCCTGCGCAGGTCCTCGATCACGGCGGGGTCGGCTCGGGACTCGATGTCCACGACGCGCGGCTGCGCCAGGCGCGGGTAGAACGACGACGGCACGTGCGCGGAGTGGAACGCCGGGAAGTCGATCGCCTGCTGCAGGTTCATCCCGGCCAGCGCGTGGTTGAGGAAGAACAGCAGCGACCACTGGTCCTGCTGGTCGCCGCCGGGCGTGCCGAACGCGAGGTACGGCTCGCCGTCCCGCAGCGCGAGGCTCGGGGTGAGCGTGGTCCGCGGCCGCTTGCGCGGGGCGAGCGTGGCGGGCAGCCCCGGCGTGAGGGTGAACATCTGCGCCCGCGTGCCCAGGCAGAAGCCAAGCCCGGGGATGACCGGCGAGGACTGGAGCCAGCCGCCGCTCGGCGTGGCCGACACCATGTTCCCCCACCGGTCAGCCACGTCCAGGTGGCAGGTGTCGCCCGGGCCGGCGGTGCGCAGCGTCGGCTCGCCGGTGCCCGCGTCCAGTTGAGGTTCCACGCCCATGTCCGGCTCCGCTCTCGCCTCGCCGTGGCTTGCGCGGCCGTAGCCGCCCGCACCGCCGACCCCGCCTTCTCCATTTAGGCCGAACGAACGGGTGACAAACGCTGGCAAGCGCGGCTGCCTGCCCTCCGGGGTGCCCGGAACCAGGTCGGCCGACGCCTGCGGCCCGATCAGCGCGCGGCGCGCGTCGGCGTACTCGGCGGACAGCAGCGCCTTGACCGGTACGTCGGTGAAGTCGGGGTCGCCGTACCAGGCCTCACGGTCGGCGAAGGCCAGCTTGGCGCATTCGACCACGGTATGGATGTAGTCCGCGCTGCCAGGGCCCATGCTCGCCAGGTCGAACCCGCCGAGCAGCGCGGACTGCTGGGCGAACACCGGGCCCTGGCCCCACGGCCCGGTCTTGCACACGGTCAGGCCGAAGGCCTCGAAGGTCAGGGGTTCCTCCCGGCGCGCCCGCCAGGACGACAGGTCGGCGTAGGACAGCAGGCCCCGCTGTGGCCGGCCGGTCACGTCCATCACCTCGGCGGACGCGAGGTAGCCCGCGATCGCCTCGGCCACGAAGCCCTCGTAGAAGGCCCGGCGGGCCGCCTCGATCTGCTCGTCGCGGTCACCGCTGGCCGCCTCGGCCTCGGTGAGGATGCGCTGGTAGGTGGCGGCCAGCGCGGGGTTGGCGAACCGCGAGCCCGGCGCGGGCACCGCGCCGTGCGGCAGGTAGACCTCGGCCGAGCTGGGCCAGTGCTCGCGGAACAGGTCGGCCACGCTAGCGATGCCCCAGCTGATGGCGGGCACCAGCGGGTAGCCGCCCGCCGCGTAGCCGATCGCGTAGCCCAGCACGTCCCTGAGCCTGAGCGTGCCGTAGTCGCGCAGCAGCATCAGCCACGCCCCGAACGCTCCAGGCACGCAGGCGGCGAGCAGCCCGCTGCCCGGCACGAGGTCCAGGCCGAGGTCGCCGAACACCCCGGGCGTCGCCGCCGCGGGGGCCGTCCCCTGCCCGCACAGGACGAAGGTCTCCCCGGTTGCGGCGTGGTGGGCGATGACGGGGACCTCACCGCCGGGGCCGTTCAGGTGCGGTTCGGCCACCTGGAGCACGAGCGCCGCGGCGACCGCGGCGTCGAACGCGTTACCGCCCTGCTCGAGCACCGCCATGCCGGCCGCCGAGGCGAGCCAGTGGGTCGAGGCCACCATGCCGAACGTTCCCGCCAGCTCCGGCCGGGTCGTGAACTCGGGAAATTCGCTCATGACCCGATCTTCCCACCGGGCCCGCGCGCACCCGTTTGCGTGTCGGCTGGCGCGGCACCCCAGGCGTGACCGATGATTACTCATTGCAATCATTCCACCACGCAGAGGTGACAGGCTGATGCTCACGACTCCCCCCGCCGGCCGGCGGGCGCGCGTGCGGCGCGTGGCGCCGCTGGTCCTGACCGCGGCGGTGCTGGCGGGCCTGCTGGCCGCGTGCGGCACGGCGAAGGCACCCCAGGCCGGCTCCACGCCGGCCGGCTCCGGCACTACGCCGGGCCGCCAGCCGGCGGGCGCGGCCGGGTCCGCCTTGCCGGTGGCCTCTACCGCGTCCTCGGCGCCGGGGCTGAACGGCCTCGCGACGTGCCAGTCGTCCTCGCTTCAGGTCACGGTGGACACCAGCCAGTCCGGCGCCGCGGCAGGCAGCACCTACTATCCGGTCGACTTCACCAACACCTCGGGCTCGGCTTGCGGGATGTACGGCTACCCGGGCGTCTCCTTCGTCACCGCCGGGAGCAGCGCGGGCGCGCAGATCGGGGCGGCGGCGCAGGAGAACCCCGCCTTCGGGAAGCTGGCGGTCCGCCTGGCCCCCGGAGGTATCGCGCACGCCTGGCTCCAGGTCGCCGCGGCAGGCAACTTCCCGTCGTCGACCTGTCAGCCGCAGACGGCGAGCTGGCTCAAGGTGTTCCCGCCTGGTCAGACGGTGGCCGTCTACGTCAACCACACGTTCGACGCGTGCGCGTCGACGAGCGCGCAGCTGCTGATCGTCATGCCTGTCCGGGCCGGCCTGGGGGCGCGCGGGGTCACGCCCTGAGTTCAGGTAACGTCTGCCGCATGGATCTTTCCCCGCGGCTGCGCGCGGTGTGCGACCTTAACGTCGCCGAGGTGCGCGAGGGCGGCCGGCACGAGTACGACGGCAAGCCGCAGGACCTCTCCCCCGAGGGCGTGCGGGCCGGCCTGGCCCGGCTCGCGTCGGCCCGGGCCGAAGGCGAGCCGGAGCCGGACCCGCACGACGAGGCTCAGCTCGCCGCGAGGGAGGAGAACGCGCGGGTCGTCTACGCCGACCTCGAACTGCACCGGCGCAACCCGGTGCTGCACCTGGCCGAGCTAGACCTGTCCTGCTACGACCGGGACTACGCGCCCGCGGCGGAGCGGGCCGCCGCCCGGGCCGAGCACCTGGGCGCCTGGCCGCGGGCCGTCGAGGCGGCCGTCTCCGCCCTGGACCAGGTGAGCTCCCCGGTCGCGCAGGCACTGGTCGGCGCGGTGCGCGGGCTGGCCGCCGGGCTCGCCGATGAGCCGGGAGACGCAGTGCGGGAGGCCGCGCTGGCCGCGCACGCGCGCCTGGTCGCCCACGTGGAGCAGGCTGCGGCGCACGGGGACCCGGATCCCGCGCTTGGCCCGGCCGGGCTCGCCGCCCTGATGAGCAGCGCGGAGGCCACGCTCGCCGACCTGGACGCGCTGGCGCAGCAGGCGGACACGGAACGGGACCGGCTGCACGCGCTGCTGGCCGACGGCTGCGCGCGGGTGACGCCCGGCCGGCCCGCCCTCGAGGTGGCCAGGGAACTGGTCCGCGAGCATCCGGACGGGGCGGGGGTGATCGACGCGGCCCGGGTGTGGACGCAACGGGTCATCGAGTTCACCCGCGACCGCGACCTGGTCCCCTACCACGACGGCGTCTGCCTGGTGGGCCTGTCGCCGCCGTCGCGGCGGTGGGCGATGGCGATGATGTCGTCGGCGGCGCCCGGCGAGCCCGAAGGTCCCTCGTGGTACCACATCACGCCGCCGGACGAGTCCTGGCCGGAGCAGGAGCAGGAGGAGTGGCTGGAGGTCTTCAGCGACACGACGCTGCCCGGGATCACCCTGCACGAGGTCGCGCCGGGCCACTTCTCGCACGGTCGCGCGCTGCGCCGCCTGACCTCGCCGGTCCGGGCCTTCGTGGTGTCCAGCGCGTTCGTCGAGGGCTGGGCGCACTACGCCGAGGAAATGGCCGTCGAGGAGGGCTTCGGGGCCGACGACCCTAAGATCGCGATCGGCGTCTGGCTTGAGGCACTGGTCCGGGTGACGAGGCTGGCGTGCGCCATCGGGGTGCACACCGCGGGCATGACGGTGCAGGAGGCGGCACGGCGGTTCGAGGCGGACACTCACCTGTCCGGTCCCGCCGCGCTGTCCGAGGCCAGCCGCGCCACCTTCGACCCGACCTACGGCCGCTACACCTGGGGCAAGCTGGAGATCCTCAGGCTGCGCGAGCGGGCCAGGAAGGACTGGGGCACCGGCTTCACGCTGCAGCGCTTCCACAAGGCCCTGATGGACCTCGGTTCTCCGTCTCTCGGCTTGCTCAGCACCGCCGTCGACCGCGGCTGACGGCGGGGCGAGCGGTAACCTGGGCCCATGCGCAGACTGACGTCCGTGGCGAGCATCGCGAGCGCGGTGGCTGTGGCGGCGATCGCGCTGACCGGGTGCGCGTCATCGACCCCGATCGCCGTCACCAGCGCGTACGTGCCGCAGCCGACGACCCCGGGGACCACCGTCGCGTACCTGGACATCCGGAACAACGGCCACGCCGACCGCCTGGTCGCCGCGCGCACCAGCGTGGGCGGGACGGTGCAGCTACGCGCCCGGGTGCAGAGCCGTACGGGCGCCCTGATCATGCGCGCCGTGCCGGGCATCCCGATCCCGGCGGACTCGCTGACCCGGCTGAACCCGGACAACTACCAGCTACTGATCACCGGTGCCGGGCCCATGCACGACGGCAAGGACGTCTGGCTGTACCTCACCTTCGCCGACGCCGGCACGGTCACGGTCCTCGCGCAGGTGACCAACCCCCAGACCGGCGGCAGCAGCTACTTCCTCAACTGAGCCACAGGTCGCCGGCACGCCTCACCGGTAACCCGATGGCGCCTGCTGGCGTTGCGGTCCGGCGGGTCAGGGGGAGCCTGGCCCGGGTGTCGTCGTCGGCCGGGGTGTAGACGACGATGCGCGTCTCCGGCAGCTCGGGGATGCTGAGCTCGCTGAGGACCAGCCGCAGCGGCCCGGCGTCCGGATGGAGGTAGGTGAGCCTGCGGGGCTCCGGGTCGGCCACCTCGTGCCGCGCCCACAGCTCGGCGAACTCGCGGCTCAGGCTGGCGAGCCTGCGGATGTCCTCTTCCCAGTCCGGGTCGCCGACGTGCCTGCCGTACGCCGAGCGCAGCCGCGCCACCATGTAGGGGATATGGGTGTCGTACTCGACGAGCTTGGCGCGCGCGCTCGGCTCGGTGACGCAGCACCACAGGGTGTTCTTATGGATGCACGGCATCGTGTGCCACTCCCAGAACAGCTCCTCCGACGCCTCATTCGCCATCAGGCTGTCGTACCTGCTGTCGATCACGCTCGCCGGGAGCGGGTCGAGAGAGCGCACGATCTCGCGGATGGTGTCGGGCACGGCCCGACGGCTGCACTCGGTGCGCAACGGCGTGGCCTCGGCCAGGCGGTACAGGTGCTCCCGCTCGGCCCGGTCAAGGCGCAGCGTGCGCGCCACGGCGTCCAGGACCTGCATGCTGGCGTTGATCTGGCGGCCCTGCTCCAGCCAGGTGTACCAGGTGACCCCCACGCCGGCCAGCAGCGCGACCTCCTCGCGGCGCAGGCCCGGGGTGCGCCGGCGCGAACCCGGCGGCATGCCGAAGTCGCCCGGGCTCAGCCGGGCCCGCCGGGCCTTCAGGAACTCGCCGAGCTCCGCCCGGCGTCGCTCACCTGCCCGCCGCGCAACCCTGTCTGGTGCCTCGTAGGTAACCACAAGCTCTTCCCATCACCGGCTGCCCCCACTGATTAACCTAGCGGCACCCACCGACATTCCGCCGGGCCAGCCGCAGACCAGCGCGTTCTAGGCGGAGGTCCAGGCGACGGGGAGGCGTTTCACGCCGCGCTGGAAGTTCGAGCGCAGGTAGCTGGGCTGGCCCGCGTACGCGAGGGATGACGTGCGGGCCAGCACCTCGTCGAACAGGGCGCGCATCTGGCTGCGAGCCAGGTGGGCGCCCAGGCAGAAGTGCGGGCCGTGGCCGAAGACCAGGTGCGAGTTGGGCTGGCGGCCGATATCGAAGCGGTCGGGGCTGGCGAAAACGGCGTCGTCACGGTTGGCCGAGATGAACGAGACGACCACCTTGTCCCCCGCCCGGATCGGCTGGCCGCCGAGTTCGCAGTCGCGGGCGGCGGTCCGGCGGAACGTCATCACGGGCGTCCACCAGCGCAGCATCTCGTCGACCGCCACGGGCATCAGCGCGGGTCGTGCGCGGAGGGCGTGCTGGGCTTGCGGATGATCGAGCAGCGCGATGCACCCGCCGGGCAGGCCGTTGCGGAGCGTCTCGTTGCCGGCCACGGCGAACAGCCAGAACATGTTCTCGAACTCGGCCACCGAGACCTGTCCGCCGCCCTCGTCGCCCTGGGCCAGCAGGATCGACATCACGTCGTCGCCGGGACGGCGCCGCTTCTCCTCGGCCAGCAGGTGCGCGTAGGCGTACAGGTCCGGCATGCCCTCGCGGGTCCGCGGGTCGGGCATCCGCCCGCCGGCGTCGGGCACCGGGCGCAGCGTGAGCGCCTCGGCGGCCATGGGCGTCCCCGCGGCCGGGTCGAACTCGGCCGACGAGGCGTAGTCAGGGTCCTGATAGCCGATCACCCGGTTGGACCAGTCGAACAGCAGCCAGCGGTCCTGCTCGGGCATGCCGAGCACGTCGGACAGGGCGAGCAGCGGCAGGTCCGCGGCCACGTCCTTGGCGAAGTCGCATTCGCCGCGGCGTCCGGCGAAGGCGCGGTCGCAGATGGCGCGGGCGTGACCGCGGATGCCGTCCTCCAGCTTCGCGACGGCCCGCGGCGTGAAGGAGCGGCTGAGCAGGCGGCGCAGCCTGGAGTGATCGGGCGGGTCCATGTTGAGCATCATCCGGCGGACGTAGGCCAGCGCCTGCGGCGTGCCGGGGTCGCGGATCTGGGTCGCGCCGAGCGCCGAGGAGAACAGCTCCGGCTGCCGCAGTACCGATTCGACGTCGGCGTGGCGGAGCACGAGCCAGAACCCGGGGCCCGCGGGCCAGCCGAGGACGGGGATCTCCGCCACCCACGCCACCGGGGCGTCGCGGCGCAGCCGGGCCAGCGCTTCGAAGGGGACGCCCCGGGTGTAGGTGGCCGGGTCGAAGACGGCCTCGGTGTCGGGGCGCGGGGCCGGTGAGGTGGTGCCCCGGGCCGAGGCGAGGTCGGCTGCGGGCCTGGAGGGCTGGGTCATTCCCTGGCCAGGAACTCCTCGATGGACGTGGCGAGCGAGACGGGGGACTCGAACATCGCGTAGTGGCCGGCGTCGGGCATGATGGTCAGCTCGGCGTCGGGGAAGACGGCCCGCCAGGTCTGCTCCATCACGTCGGCGGACATGGCCGGGTCGTTGACGCCCACGATCAGCTTGACCGGGGCCCGCGGGCCGGCCATGGCCTCGGCGGAGAAGTCGGTCTTGGCCCAGGCCTGGAGCCACGCGGCGAACGCTTCCTCGGTGGAGTTATCCAGCGAGTGCTGCACCATGTCGTTGATGAAGACCTTGGTCAGCTTGTTCCCCGTGGTGAAGTCGATGATCGCGGCGCGGTTGCCCGCGTCGCCGGCCGCGCCGTGGAACAGCGCCCAGGTCTGCTCGTCGAAGGGGACCTGGCTGGCCGGCACCGGGCTGATGGCGACGAGCCTCCGCACCCGGTCCGGCGCGGCGAGCAGCACGCGGTGGGCTATCTTCCCGCCCATCGAGTGCCCGACCAGCGAGAAGCGCTCCCAGCCCAGCTCGTCGGCGACGGCGAGCGCGTCGCCCGCCGCCTCGTCGATGGTGAACTCGCCGGGCACGTCCCTGCGGTCGCCGTAGCCGCGCAGGTCCATGAAGGCCCAGGTACACGCCGTCCGGTCGATCCAGTCGGGGAGCGAGCCCCAGCCGTGAGCCGACCCGAACCAGCCGTGTACGGCCAGCACGTGATGGTCTCCGGATCCGACGGTCACAGCCGAACTCGCCACGGTGCCTCCCGCTGAGCGCCAGCCTTCCCTGTACGAAGACGGTACTCCCGAGGGGCACCACCGATCGTTCGGCACAAAGATCTTTGGGGGCCAGCCAGGTAGTGGTAACACCAGGATCAGCAGGCTCTCTCCACGGCGAGGCGTGCTGGCACAGGCTGGTGGCATGACCACGACAACTGATCCCCTCGTCCGGGGCAGGGCCGCGGGGGCGGCGCGGGGGCGCTGGCTCATGCTGATCGTGCTGCTGGCCGGGCAGTTCATGGCCCTGCTCGACGTCACGATCGTCAACGTCGCGATGCCCACGATCGGGCGGTCCCTGCACGCGTCAGGCGCCGAGCTCCAGCTCGTCGTCGCCGGCTACACGGTGAGCTACGCGATGATGCTGATCACCGGCGCGCGGATGGGCGACCTGCACGGGCGCAGGCGGGTGTTCCTCGCCGGGGTCGCCGTCTTCACACTGGCGTCGCTGACCTGCGGGATCGCACCCGGGATCGGCGTCCTCATCGCCGCCAGGTTCGTCCAGGGCGCGGGGGCGGCGGCGATGATGCCGCAGATCATGAGCGTCATCCAGGTGCGGTTCTCCGGTGCCGCGCGCGCCACGGCGCTGAGCGCGTATACCGCCGTGCTGTCCTCCGGGTTCGTCGCCGGCCAGGTGATCGGCGGTGCGCTGGTGACCGCGAACCTGTTCGGGGCGACCTGGCGGCCGGTCTTCCTCGTCAACGTGCCGATCGGGCTCGCCGTGCTGGCTACGGTGCCGCGAGTGGTGCCGCGGGATGAGCCGGGCGTCTCGGGGGTTTCGGGGGTTTCGGGGGTTCCGGGGGTTCCGGGGCGCGGCCGGCGGCTGGACCTCGTGGGGCTGGCGATCGCCGTGCCCGCGGTGTTCGCTCTTGTGCTGCCGCTGATGCTCGGGCACCAGGAAGGCTGGCCCGCCTGGGTGTTCGCGTGCGTCGCGGCCGGGCTGGTCCTGGCCGTCACGTTCGTGCTGGTCGAGCGGCGGATCGCGGACCGGGGCGGCGACCCGCTGCTGAACCTGGCGGTGCTGCGCGCGCCCGGCCTCGCGCCGGGGCTGGCCGCGGTGGCCGTGCTCATGATCACCTACGGCGGCTTCCTGTTCAGCTTCGCGCTGCACCTGCAGGCCGGGCTGGGTGACAGCGCGCTGCGCGCGGGGCTGACCTTCGCGCCGTGCGCGCTGGTCTTCGGCATCTGCGGGTACTTCTGGCGGCGGCTGCCGTCGCGGAGCCACCACCTGCTGGCCCCGGCGGGCTGCCTGGTCGCGGTGGGCGGCTACCTGGCCGTCGGGCTCGTCCTGCGTGCCGGGGGCCAGGGCGGTCTGCTGCTGCAGGTGGCGATGGTCGTGACCGGGGCGTCGCTGGCGCTCGGGTTCAGCCCGCTGGTCACGCACGCGCTGGTGCGCGTGCCGCTGCACCACGCCGCGGACGCGAGCGGGCTGCTCACCACCACGATCCAGCTTGGCCAGGCGGTGGGGGTGGCGACGTTCGGCAGCCTGTACCTGACGCTGGATGCGCACAGGTCAGGGGCAGTCTCGGCGGCCTCCGGGCACGCGCTGGCGATCACGCTGGCGTGGCTGGCGGCGGCGATGGTGCTCGGGGTGGCGGCCGGGATGGCGCTGGCCCGGACGGTGGCGGCGGCGCGGCCTCCGGCGGTCGCTGGCGAGTAGGCGCCCAGCTCGGCTGCGGTCCGGCCGCGCCGCCGCCCAGTGGTGATCGGGTCCGTTCAGGCGGCCCCGATCACACCGTGATGGAGACGTCCTCGCCGTCTGGAGCGGGGACGGTCTCGTCGTCGAACCAGACCCCGCCTTCGGCGAGGTACCGGAACTGCAGGGTGCTGCCGGCCTTGACGGTCACGGCGGCACTCCTGGTGTTGTTCGCGCGGGGCCGCAGCGGGTGGGCGAAGGGATCCCAGTCGTTGAAGTTGCCCACCACCGATACGGCTCCGCCCGGCTCGTCGGCGGGCAGCGCGAAGGTGACCCGGACCGTGCCGTCACGGCCGGGCTTGGTTGTCTTTATCAACTGCTCTCTCCGCTTTCTGGCGATCAGCGAACATGGTGCACTAGCTATCTCGAATTTACGTGCGGTAGGCAGTCAAAGTCACGCACCGGGGCGCCGGCGTGTCGCTTCGCTGCCGACATGATTCGGCTTGCCTCGCGATGGTTCGCGATATATCGTGGGATCACCTTTTGGGGATTCCCCGTATGACTACGGAGGGCACGATGGCAACGGGATTCAACGTGCGCGTCGGGGACGCCGATCGCGATGCGATCGCAGCCCAGCTACGTGAGCATTATGCGGACGGGCGGCTGACGCTCGACGAACTGAACGAGCGCCTCGACCAGACGTTCGCGGCCAGGACCACTGCCGACCTGAACGCGGTGATGCGAGACTTGCCGCACGTCCCGCGGCCGGCCGCGCCACTTGTGGCATCCACCGGGTCCGGCTACGACTCCTCCGGCAGCGGGTATTCCGGCCGGGGCCGGTGGTTCACCTCGTTCGCGCCGGCGATGGGGCTGGTCTGGGCCTTCGTGATCCTGGGCGCCGTGATGCTGTTCGGGCTCGGCGGGGGTGACAGGCCGCTGGCCATCGTCGTCCTCCTGGCGGTGTTCGCGCTGCTCAAGCGGCTGTTCGGATTCGGCGTGCGGCGCGCCGGGCGCGGCGGTCGTGGTGGCCGCGGCGGCGGTCGTGGTGGCGGCGGCGGGCCGAAGGGCCCGCGGGGACCGCGCGGCGGCGGGCGGGGACGCCGCTTCGTCTGACCGGCGTCGCCGTGACGGCCTCGGCCGGCCTGGCGTTTTACCGGAGTCCGGAGGATTCGGGCTGCGATTCTGCCCCGGTGGGTTCCGCACCGGGCCATGCGGAATTATCGTGGGACACAGGTAGTTAGGCCTGGCGAACCCGGGAACCCGATGACGAGGCGATACGACGTCCGAACCGGAATGATGGAACACGACTCCGACGCGGGGCAACCGCGTGAGCAGCTGGTACCAGGGTGGCGCGTGTCCGGCCGCGGCCGGTACGACTACGACCTGCGGATCGGGGACGCCGAACGCGACACGGCGATGGCCCATCTTCGCGAGCACTTCGTCGCGGGCAGGCTGACCTTCGACGAGCTGACCGAGCGGCTCGATCTGGCGCTCGCCGCCAAGACGCAGCGCCAGATCGACGGCCTGATGGCCGACCTCCCCCGCCTGCCGAAGCCCGTGAGGGTGGACGCCCAGCCGCCCGTCCGTGACCAGGATGCGGGCCGGTTCCTCGTCTTCGCGCTGCTGCTTTTCGCCATGGCCACCTGGATACTGATCCTGGCGTGGATGTCCCGCCACGCCTACGCCTACGGGGGGCCGTACGGGTTTGCGCCGCACGGGCTACTGGGCGGTGGCGCCCCGATGAAGATGCTCCCGTAGGTTCCCGCAGCGGATCAGGCGTCGGCCAGCGCGCGCAGCGGCACCACAAGGTAGCGGTAGTCAGGGGCGGACTCGTCGCCTGCCTTCGGGCTGCCGGTGATCAGGGCCGGCTTGGTCGGGCTGGTGAACTGCAGCCTGATGCGCCCGTCCTGCGCCGGTGAGGCGGCATCCCGGCCCGCCTTGCCCGGCTTGCCGGCCTTGGCGTGGTTCTCCCCGCGATTCTCGGCGCGGTTTCCGGCGCCCTCTGGGTCCTCCGGGTCCTCCGGGTCTTCCGGGTCCTCGGCCGGTCCCGGGGCACAGGCGGCAGCGGTCAGGGCCGCGCCGAGCCCGTCGAGGAGGTAGCCCGGGCTGAACGCGATCGCGGACTGCTCGCCGGTGAAGTCGGCGGCCACCGTCTCCCTGGCCCGCGCCTGCCCCTTGGTGCCGGCCTCGATGGTGACCTTCCCCGGCCCGAACGACAGCCGGACCGAGCTGCCCCGTTCGGCGACGAGCGCCACCCGCCTGACCGCCTCGGCCAGCGCGGCCGCCGGCATGTCCCCGCAGCTGCCGAACTCCTCGGGGAACTTGGAGCTGTACTTGATGTACTCACCTGCGATCAGGCGCGTGGTCAGCCGGCGTTCCCCCGTCTCGAAGCCGATCATCGCGTCGGCCGCGGGCACCGACGCGGCCGGGCTGGCCTGCGCGCCCCGGTTCCCGCCTGACCTGCCCTGACCGAGCACCATGATCCGGACCGGGACACCCGGCGTCATCATCCGCGCCGCGTCGGCCAGTGTCCTGGCCGGCACCAGCAGCGTGCTGCGCGCGCCAGGGTCCGGCTCCGGCTCCGCGGGAGCCCAGCGGAGTTCCCTGATGGCCAGCCGGTACCTGTCGGTCGCCACCATCGTGATGATGTCGCCGTCGATCTCAAGGTTCACCCCGGTGATGATCGGCAGCGTGTCATCCCGGCTCGCCGCCGGGGTGACCTGGCCGACCGCGGTGGCCAGCGCCCCGCCGTCGACCGTGCCGGCCAGCCGGGGCAGCTCGGGCAGTGCGGGGTACTCGCCGATGGGCAGCGTCACCAGGCTGAACGACGCCGGGCCGCAGGTCAGCGTCACGTCATCGGCGTCGTCGACCTCGATGGGGTGCTCCGGCAGGCTGCGGGTGATCTCGGCCAGCAGCCGGCCGGGAACGAGCACGGTCCCGGCCTCGGCCACGTCGGCGGGCACCCGGATCCTGGCGGACACCTCGTAGTCGTAGCACGACAGGGTCAGCCCGTCCGCCTGGGCCTGCAGCAAGAGCCCGGCCAGGACGGGGAGCACCGGCCGGGTCGGCAGCGAGCGGGCGACCCAGGCGACCGCCTCCGCCAGCACATCCCGTTCCACCACAAACCGCATCCCTGCCGCCTCCTCCGCGCGTAACCATCCTCACCACGCATACTCGCACGCGGCACCGACATTCCTGACCGGCCCGAGGGCCAGGAAGAACGCGGCGCTCCGCGCTGTTCCGATCAGTCGTGGACGACGTCGCTGCCCTCACCCTCGGCCCCCGGCAGGTGCCGCTCTCGGTCCTGGACCTGGCCCCGGTGCCGGACGGCGGGAACGCCGGCGACGCGCTGCGCGCCACCATCGACCTGGCCCGGCACGCCGAGCGCCTCGGCTTCGGCCGGTTCTGGGTCGCCGAGCACCACAACATGCCCGGCATCGCGAGCTCGGCACCGCCCGTGCTGATCGGCCACATCGCCGACGCAACCACGACCATGCGGGTGGGCTCCGGGGGCGTCATGCTGCCCAACCACGTCTCGCTGGTGGTCGCCGAGCAGTTCGGCATGCTGGAGGCGCTCCACCCCGGCCGCATCGACCTCGGCATCGGCCGGGCGCCGGGCACCGACCAGGTGACAGCCGCCGCGCTGCGCCGCCCACCCGAGGGCCTGTCGGAGGACGACTTCCCCGACCAGCTCATGGACCTGCTCGGGTTCTTCACCGGCCGCTGGCCAGATGGCCACCCGTACGCCCAGATCACCGCGATGCCGGGCCTGGGCCACCAGCCCGCCGTCTGGCTGCTCGGCTCGAGCGGCTACAGCGCCCAGGTGGCCGGCCTGCTCGGCCTCCCGTTCGCCTTCGCGCACCACTTCAGCCCGGCCAACACGCTCCCGGCGCTGGCCCTGTACCGCCAGGCTTTCCGCCCCTCGCCGACCCTGGATCGTCCGTATGCTATGGTCGCGGCCGCGGTCGTCTGCGCGGACACCGACGAGCGGGCCCGCTTCCTGGCCGGTTCCGGCGCCCTGTCGTTCCTCCGCCTGCGCTCGGGCCGTCCCGGCCCGCTGCCCTCTCCCGAGGAGGCGGCCAGCTACCCCTACAACCCGCTGGAGCGCGCGTTCATCGCCGACCGGCAGGCCACCCAGATTGTCGGCGACCCTGACACCGTGCGCCGCGGCCTGGCCAGCCTGCTCGAAGCGACGGTCGCGGACGAGCTGATGCTCACCACCATGGTCTTCGACCCCGCCGACCGCCTGCGCTCCTTCGACCTGGTGGCGGCCCTCGCCCGCGCCCCGCAGCCGGCCGATACTCCGTAACGTCTTCGTACTGGTGGCGACTAGCCGCCAGCAGCAGCCAGGTGCCCGGCGTTGCCAGCCGCCCGGGGTTGCCCGGCCTCACCAGCCCCACCAGTCCCAGCAGAATCTGGGTGCAGTCAATGGTTGCGGCAACCTACCAGGAAGAATTGGTACGTTGCCACATCCATGGGTTAAAACCGGCCCGGCCTCCGGTAGGTCGGCGCTAGGTCGGCGCTAGGAGACCAGGCCGGGGGGCGCGGAGTCCAGGGTGGCCTGGATCGCCTGGGCCAGGGCCCGGGCAGATTCCGCGGTGAGCTCGACCGCGACGCGCGCCGAGGGGCCGGCCCCCGGGTCGAGGAAGTCGATGTTGAGGGTGTGCTCGGCCTGCGCGTGCACCGGGTGGTCGAAGTAAACGCTCGCGTCGGTCAGCTTGAACCAGCCGGCCGGGCCCTTCCCGCTCCCGCTGATCTGGACCTTCTCCGTCAGGTACGTGCACATGTCGGCTCCTTTCCTGGCCGCCAGGGCTGGCTCGCCGCCGACGGTGAAAGACTTCCGCCATGACGTACCTAGCCGCCGATGACCGTTATAGCAGGCTCCCCTACCGCCGCTGCGGGCGCAGCGGGATCAGGCTGCCCGAGGTGTCACTGGGACTGTGGCAGAACTTCGGTGACGGCAACCCGATCGAAACCCAGCGCGCGATCATCCGCCGCGCCTTCGACCTCGGCGTCACCCACTTCGACCTGGCCAACAACTACGGTCCCCCGTACGGCAGCGCCGAGGTCAACTTCGGCCGCATCATGCGCGAGGACCTGCGGCCCTACCGCGACGAGCTGATCATCTCGACCAAGGCCGGCTATGACATGTGGCCGGGCCCCTACGGCGAATGGGGCTCCCGTAAGTACCTGCTGGCCAGCCTGGACCAGTCGCTGCACAGGATGGGCCTGGACTACGTCGACATCTTCTACTCGCACCGGTTCGACCCGGACACCCCGCTCGAGGAGACGATGGGCGCGCTTGACACCGCCGTCCGGTCAGGCCGCGCGCTCTACGTGGGTATCTCCTCTTATTCTGCCGAACGCACAGATGAAGCCCTGTCCATACTGCGCAGCCTCGGTACCCCGTTGCTCATCCACCAGCCGTCGTACTCGATGCTCAACCGCTGGATCGAGGGCGGGCTGCTCGACCTGCTCGGGCGCGAGGGCATCGGCTGCATCGCGTTCTCGCCGCTGGCCCAGGGGGTGCTCACCGGCAAGTACCTGAACGGCGTCCCGGCCGGCTCGCGGGCCAGCCAGGACGGCTCACTGTCGGCGAATCAGATCTCCGAGCCGGTGCTGAAGCACGTGCGGGCCCTGAACCAGATCGCGCAGGCCCGCGGGCAGAGCCTGGCCCAGCTCGCGTTGTCCTGGGCGCTGCGCGACCCGCGGGTGACGTCGGTGCTGATCGGCGCGAGCAGCGTCGCGCAGCTCGAGGAGAACCTCGGGGCGGCCGGTCACACCACCTTCACCGACGACGAACTGGCCGCGATCGACCGCGACGCGGTGGACGCCGGCATCAACCTCTGGGCGGCCTCCAGCGCCGGCTGACCGTAACCCCCATCCCGGTCCGCCCGGATCCACCCAGAGGTTGACACCCGGGATCAACCCGCAGGCCGATGCCCGGGCGTCCCGCCGGTGCGTAGCGTGGCAGGTGCCGGTCCACGACAGGCGGATGCCGGCCGGGAAGGGATGAACCATGGACACCGCCACCATCCAGTACGCGCCGGGCGACCTCCGGGTGTCCGACGCCGACCGCGACCGGGCGATCGGCGAGCTGAGCCAGCACTTCCAGGCGGGCCGGCTCACGCTCGAGGAGTTCGACGACCGGTCCGGGCAGGCCCTGAAGGCCAAGACCGGGCGGGACCTGGCGGATCTGTTCACCGACCTGCCGCCGGCTCAGGCCCGGACCCCGGTTATCGGGGAGCCAAGGGGCCTTGGGGATGCGGTCGCCGTTCCCGCGGCCAAGTCGTACCTGCCCGCCGTGCGGGCCGTCACTGCGCTCGCGGCGCTCGGGGCCGTCGCGATCGTCGTCTCGGTGTTCGCCAGGACCGGCGTGGGTCACCACGGGCTGTTCATACCGGTCCCGGTCTTGGTGGTGCTGTTCGTGGCCCGGCTGTTTGTCATCCGCCACCTGGTCGGGCGGCGGTCGCGCCGAGCTGACGGACCGCTCCAGTAAGGATCAGCCTGCCGGCCGATGACCCGGTGCCCGTCCGTGCGTAGCCTGGATGGTGCAGCGCCGCGAGAGCGGATGCCGGCGGGGAAGGATGAACGATGGACACCGCCAGCGGGGAGTACGGGCCAGGCGACCTCCGGGTGTCCGACGCTGACCGCGACCGGGCGATCGGCGAGCTGAGCCAGCACTTCCAGGCGGGCCGGCTCACGCTCGAGGAGTTCGACGACCGGTCGGGGCAGGCCGTGCACGCCAAGACCGCGCGGGACCTGGCGGCCCTGTTCACTGACCTGCCTGCGGCCCAGGCCATGGATACCTGGGATCCAAGGATTCCTGCGGGTCTAAGGGGTCCTCAGGGCGCCGCCGCCGTTGCCCAGGGCGGCAGGCGTGTGACCGCCGCGCGGGTCATCGCGACGGCCGCGGGTATCGCCGCCGTCGTCATCGTCGTCTCCTTGCTGGCCAGGACCGGTGTAGCGGTGCACGCGGGAATCGCGCGCCACGGTTTCACCCTGCCGGTGCCGCTCCTCATCGTGCTGTTCTTCGTCTTGCGCGTGGTCTGGCGCCGGCCGCGGCAGCAGGACCCGCAGCCTGACGACCCGCCTCAGGACCCCTAGCGCGAACTAGCGCGGTGGGCGGAGGACCTGCACCAGGGTGGGGTCCGGTCGCTCCTCGCCGAGCGATGGCCGGGGCCCCGTTCCCCGGTACGAGGGCTGCGCGGCGAGGTGGGCGAGCACTACCTCGTCGAAGGTCGCGGTGTCCAGGCAACGCACCGCCGACTGCGCAAGCCCCACTACTCGCTTCGGTCCGTGGTCCCGGGGCCACGGCGCCAGGACCGCCCACGCCGCGCCCCGGTGGGTGAAGGTGTCGCACAGCCGGTAGGGCTGGGCCTGCGGGCTTCCGGCGAGGGCAAGGGTGAGAACCAGGTCGCCCCAGACGTCGCAAAGCTCGACGACCGGCACTTCGGTGCCGGCAGCCACCGAGTGGCGCTAAGAGAGCCCGCCGTGGAATGGCGGGAACACCAGCCAGCGGGTCGTCATCGGCCCCCTGAGCTAGGGCCGCACTGGAGCCCGCCGTGGAATGGCGGGAACACGTCGTGAGCAAGCCGCCTGACCGCCTGACCGCCTACGAGGCCGCAATGGAGCCCGCCGTGGAATGGCGGGAACACCCTCTCGCGCCGCACAACGTCACAGGGAGCGGGACACGCCGCAATGGAGCCCGCCGTGGAATGGCGGGAACACCGGCCGCGCCGGCGGCGCCGCCGCATGGCTCGCGCTGCAGCCGCAATGGAGCCCGCCGTGGAATGGCGGGAACACGTGCAGGCTCGCGGTGGTCGGGCAGCCACGCCAGGAGGCCGCAATGGAGCCCGCCGTGGAATGGCGGGAACACCGGCCTGGACGTCGCCGAGCGTACGGGACAGCAGGATGATGAGGAAGCCGCAATGGAGCCCGCCGTGGAATGGCGGGAACACCGCGGCGAGAGTCGTGTCTAGAGCCACCGTGATAATGCCGCAATGGAGCCCGCCCTGGAATGGCGGGAACACAGTCCGACTCCTCGGCGAACGCCGTCACGGTGACGCCGCCGCAATGGAGCCCGCCGTGAAATGGCGGGAACACCGACGGGCTGATGCCGGTGAGGCTGGCGATGACGTCGCCGCAATGGAGCCCGCCGTGGAATGGCGGGAACACCGTCGATCAGCGCGAACGCGGTGCTGCGGATGTGCCTGCCGCAATGGAGCCCGCCGTGGAATGGCGGGAACACGCAGGTGACCTGCGTGAACGCCACATCGGCTGAGGTGCCGCAATGGAGCCCGCCGTGGAATGGCGGGAACACTGAGCTACCTCGCCAGCTCGCCGCACGGCCCGCTGCGGCCGCAATGGAGCCCGCCGTGGAATGGCGGGAACACTCACCGAGGCGGCCCGCGCGGAAGCGGCCGAGAGCGCGCCGCAATGGAGCCCGCCGTGGAATGGCGGGAACACTCGCCGAGCAGTGTCTGCGCGACGGGAAGGAACAGGCCGCAATGGAGCCCGCCGTGGAATGGCGGGAACACCAGGCCGGGTATCCCGGCAGTGGGCCGACCAGCGGGCGCCGCAATGGAGCCCGCCGTGGAATGGCGGGAACACCACTTCCCGGATACGCTCGTTATCTTTCTGGGTATCGCCGCAATGGAGCCCGCCGTGGAATGGCGGGAACACGGATCAACGCCGCCAACGTCGAGCGCAAGGCGTGGCCGGCCGCAATGGAGCCCGCCGTGGAATGGCGGGAACACGCTGCGCCGAACGTGTTGCGGGTGACCTGGATGGCGCGGCCGCAATGGAGCCCGCCGTGGAATGGCGGGAACACATACGTTCTCAAGCTCGCCGGAAACTCCATTTACGGGCCGCAATGGAGCCCGCCGTGGAATGGCGGGAACACCTGAACGCCGATGGGGTCACGTGGCAGATCGGGATGCCGCAATGGAGCCCGCCGTGGAATGGCGGGAACACCTGGCGCCCGAGGTCGCGCATGAGGCGTGGGTGGCTGCCGCAATGGAGCCCGCCGTGGAATGGCGGGAACACCGGCCGCCGAAGTACGCCACGTGCCGCGCGGACGGGCCGCAATGGAGCCCGCCGTGGAATGGCGGGAACACCGAGGTCACCGGCGGCGATCCGGTGTCGCCGAAGGGGCCGCAATGGAGCCCGCCGTGGAATGGCGGGAACACCGCGACGTTCACGTTCGGCCGGGGTGAGGTGCTGCTGCCGCAATGGAGCCCGCCGTGGAATGGCGGGAACACACCGACAGCGAGGATAAGCCCGGCACGTCCACCTACGCCGCAATGGAGCCCGCCGTGGAATGGCGGGAACACCCGGATCGCCAGATAGTGGCATTGCCATGGTTCCTCCGCCGCAATGGAGCCCGCCGTGGAATGGCGGGAACACAAAGCCAAGCCCGGCCGCTGGCACTCTCCCGAAGGAGGCCGCAATGGAGCCCGCCGTGGAATGGCGGGAACACCGGGCCGTACTCCAGGCCGATCTCGCCGTAGAGCTGGCCGCAATGGAGCCCGCCGTGGAATGGCGGGAACACCCGGGAAGCCGTAGCCGCCGTCGTCCTTGAGGCGGTAGCCGCAATGGAGCCCGCCGTGGAATGGCGGGAACACCGCGCAGAGCCCGCCAGAAGCCGCCCAAGCCGACAGCGCCGCAATGGAGCCCGCCGTGGAATGGCGGGAACACGGGGTCCGTTTGCTGGTGCTGGAGTAGCCCACAATTCGCCGCAATGGAGCCCGCCGTGGAATGGCGGGAACACCCGCCCGTTGTGGACTGCGCTGCCGCGTCGACGGACCAGCCGCAATGGAGCCCGCCGTGGAATGGCGGGAACACCGACAGATGGCACCTCGCCCGGCCGCCGGCGGGGGCGCCGCAATGGAGCCCGCCGTGGAATGGCGGGAACACGTCGCCCGCCGCGCCAGGGCGCTCCGCGAGGCCGCGGGCCGCAATGGAGCCCGCCGTGGAATGGCGGGAACACCGTGATGGCGGCGGCGTTCTCAACGGTCCAGTGGATGCCGCAATGGAGCCCGCCGTGGAATGGCGGGAACACCGGTCACGCTCACCCAGGCCGGGTACCAGGTGTACGTGCCGCAATGGAGCCCGCCGTGGAATGGCGGGAACACAGGAGCACTCCCGTGACCGAACCCGCGCCCGGCAAACATTCAGTCCCCGTTGAGGGCGCGGGTGGAACGCGGCGCTGGGCCTGGCTGATGGTGTCAATTTGATCACTGAGGGAAGCGGTGCAGCGGTGCTGTGATGTGGTGGCGGTGTGCCTGATACGCCGGATGCGCCTGATGTGGTTGCCGCGCTGCAGGAGGCGAACGCGCGGCTGCGGGCGGAGAACGCGGAGCTGAAGGCGCAGATCGCGGAGCAGGCGGAGCGCATCGCGCGGCTGGAGCGGCTGATCTCCCGCAACAGCGGGAATTCGTCGATGCCGCCGAGCACCGATGACCTGCCGGGGAAGAAGCCGCCAGAACGCAGGACCGGCCAGGGCGGGGTGAAGCGGAAGCCGGGCAAGCAGCCCGGCGCGCCGGGCGCGTTCCTGGCCTGGAACGAGCACCCGGACAAGACCGAGGACGTGTTCCCGGAGGGCATCTGCCCGTGCGGCGCTGACCTCAACGGGGCCCGCGACCTGGGGGTGAGGTACTCGCACCAGGTCACTGACCTGCCCGAGGCGCGGGCGGCGA
>Ga0335074_10002696_pt1 | contig 24139 bp, 26 predicted proteins | sample Lox_Sample_23_FD_206715 | JGI IMG/M metagenome (GOLD analysis project Ga0335074, IMG submission 206715) | Soil microbial communities from Loxahatchee National Wildlife Refuge, Florida, United States - Lox_Sample_2.3 | ecosystem: Environmental > Terrestrial > Soil > Wetlands | place: USA... | reverse complement strand
CCGTGTCGATGTATCCCATGATCGTGTTCATCTGCTTCTTCGAGATCACCGGGCCCATGTAGACGCTCTCGTCGAGCGGATCGCCGACTTTGAGCGTCTTCGAGCGCGCGACCATCCGCTCGCAGAACTCGTCGTAGATGCTCTCTTGAACGAGAATCCGCGAACCGGCCGAACACACCTGACCGCTATTGAAGAAAATCCCCGCCGACGAACCCTTGACCGCGGCGTCGATATCCGCGTCGTCGAAGATCAGATTCGGAGACTTGCCCCCGAGCTCGAGTGTGAGGCGCGTGACGAACGGCGCCGCGTTTTCCATGATGAGTTTCCCGACGGAGGGTGAACCCGTGAACGAAATCTTGTCTACGTCGGGATTGGTCACGAGCGCCATGCCCGCGCTACTGCCGGGTCCCGGAATGATGTTGAGCACGCCCGGCGGCAGGCCCGCTTCGAGCGCGAGCTCGCCCAGCAGCAGCGCGGTCAGCGGCGTCTCCGTCGCGGGCTTCATCACGATCGTGCAGCCGCATGCGAGCGCCGGCGCGATCTTCCACATCGAGTTCATCAACGGGAAGTTCCAGGGCACGATCGCGCCGACGACGCCGACCGGAACGCGCGCGATGTACGTGTGCGCGTCGGGACGCACCGGCACGACGTCGCCGGTAATCTTATCGGGCCAGCCGGCGTAATACTCGATGCAGTCGAGCATCGCGGGATAGTCTTGCCGGCGCACCGAGCTGATCGGCTTTCCACCGTCGAGCGATTCGAGCGCGACCACCTGCTCCGCTCGTTCGCGGATCAAATCCGCAAAGCGACGCATGATGCCCGCGCGTTCGGCCGCGCGTATCTTGCCCCACGGCCCTTCTTCGAGTGCTCTGCGCGCCGCCTTGACGGCTAAGGCGACATCCTCGGCATCGCCCTGCGCGACGTCGGCGATCACCTCTTCGGTCGCGGGATTGAGCGTCTGGAACGTCTTGCCCGAAGCCGCATCGACCCATTTTCCGTCGATGAGCAGTTTGGTTTGCGGCACGCGGACCGCCGCCTTCGGCGTTGTCGCGGTAGTCATGACTTCAAATAACCCCCTCTGCGCGTAGGCGCTCGACCTGCGCAGCGTCGTAGCCCATGATCTCGTGTAGGATTTCCTCGTTGTGTTCGCCCAACAGGGGCGCGCGCCGGTACTCCACCGGCGAGTCCGAAAGGCCGAGCGGACACCCGACCGTGTAATAGGTTCCGCGCTGCGGATGTTCGACGCGAGCGATCATCCCACGCGCGCGAAGCGACTCGTCGTCCAGAAGCTCTTTCATCTCGAGGACGGGACCGCACGGAATATCGAGCGCGCTACAGCGCTCGAGCACTTCGTACTTGGTATATTTTTGCGTCCACGATTCGATGATCGCAAAGACGTCGGAGAGAATCGGCACGCGCGCCTCGGGGCTCGCGTACCGCGGATCGTCGATCAGTTCCGGGCGGCCGATCTCTTTGCAGAGCGGTTCCCAAATCTGCGGCTGGATGATCAGGTAGACGTAGTCGTTCGGACCGCCCGGCGCGCAACGCAGCGCCGACCCCGGATGACCGCCGCCGGACGCGTTGCCCGACCGCGGGACGACGCCGTTGAAACTACCGTTCGGGTACTCCGCCAGCGGACCGCGCCGAAGGCGCTGCTGATCGCGCATCTTCACCCGGCACAGGTTGAGCACCGAGTCCTGCATCGTGCAGACGACGCGTTGACCGGCGCCGGTGTGCACGTCGCGCTGGTAGAGCGCAGCGACGATGGCACCCACCGTATGCACGCCGGTGCCCGAGTCGCCGATCTGCGCGCCGGTGACGAGCGGCGGTCCCTCTTCCCATCCCGTCGTACTCATCGAGCCGCCCATCGCCTGCGCGACCGGTTCGTACGCTTTCGCGTCCGCGTACTGGCCGGGACCAAAGCCCTTGATCGACGCGTAGATCATCCGCGGATTGAGCTCCTGGATCTTCTCCCACGGAAATCCCTGGCGATCGAGCACGCCCGGACCGAAGTTCTCGACCAACACGTCGCAGCGGCGGATGAGTTCGGTGAAGATCTCCCTGCCCTGCGGCGTCTTGGTGTTCAGCGTCAGCGAGCGTTTGTTGCCGTTGAGCATCGCGAAGTAGAGACTATCGGCGTCGGGAATATCGCGCAACTGCTGACGCGTGATATCCCCACGGCCCGGCAATTCGACCTTGATGACGTCGGCGCCGAGCCACGCGAGGATTTGCGTGCACGAGGGACCCGATTGCACGTGCGTCATGTCGAGCACGCGAATGCCGTCCAGCGCCTTTTTCGTTTGCTGTTGGATCATTTGTACATCGTTTGATTTTCGGTTCCGGGGGCGTAGGCGTCCGGGTCGAGCCAGACGTTGATGATGGCGCAGGTTCCGGCCGCGCGCGCGCGTTCGAGCGCCGGACGGATCTGCTCCGGCTCGCGCACCGCCTCGCCGTAGAAGCCGAGCATGTCGGCAAATTTTTCGAAGTTCACGTCACCCAAGTAATTGCCGACGTCGCCGCGTTCTTTGCCGTACTTCTGGATCTGACCGCAACGGATTTGGTTCATGTAGCTGTTGTTCCCGACGATCGCGATATACGGGGTCCCAAACCGCACGGCGGTCTGCATGTCGAAGCCCGTCATCGCGAACGAGCCGTCGCCGAAGAGCGCGACGACTTCGCGGCTGGGGTGCGCGAGCTTCGCCGCCATCGCGAAGCCGGTTCCGACACCGAGCGAACCGAGCGGCCCCGGATCCATCCAAAGTCCCGGCGCCTTGGGCCGCACGACGTTGCCGGCAAACGTGACGACGTCACCGCCGTCACCGACGAAGATCGAATTGTCGGTCAAGAAGTTGTCGATCTCGTAGGCGAGGCGATACGGATGGATCGGCCGCGCATCGCTGCGCAGCTTGGGCAGGCGGGCGGCGACCGCCGCTTCTTCCTTTTCGCGCAGATGCGCGACCCACGCGCTGCGCGCCGACGCCGTGCTTCCCTTCGCGGCCGCGCGCGTGACGGCGGCCAGAATGACGCCGACGTCGCCGACCAGTCCGAGCTCGATGTCGCGATTGCGGCCGACGGTTGCGTACGACATGTCGATCTGCACGACGGTCGGCGCTTTGAGGCTCTTGCCGTACCGCAGGCGGAAATCGAACGGCGTACCGACGACGACGATGACGTCGGCCTGCTCGAACGCTTCGCGCCGCGTGAGCTGGAAGTTGAGCGGATGATCGGGCGGCAGCGTGCCGCGGCCGGCACCGTTCATATACGCCGGGATCTGCAAGCGCTCGGCGAACTCTCGCGCCGCCTCCGTCGCACGGCACGTCCATACTTGCTGCCCGAGCAAGACGCACGGCCGCTGCGCTGCCGACAGGATATCGGCCAGACGCTGGATGTCGCTCGGATCACCGAGGCTCTTGGTCGATGCGCGATAATGGCCGGCTTGCGGAATCACCGCCCGTTCCGCATCGACCTCGTGATCGAGGACCGTGCGCGGAATCTCGAGGTAGACCGGGCCGAACGCGCCGCTGAACGCCTCGCGTGCGGCCATCGCCACGAAGTCCGCTACGCGTAACGTGGAGGGGACGCTGGTCGAGAACTTGGTGATCGGCCGCAGCATATCGACGTGGGGCAGGTCTTGCAGGCCGCCCATCCGGTGCTGGTAAAGGCCGGCCTGGCCGCCGATCAAGAGCATCGGGCTCTCGGCACGAAACGCATTGGCGACGCCGGTCATCGCATTGGTCGTGCCGGGTCCGGCCGTAACCACCGCGCAGCCGAGATTGCCCGTCATGCGAGCGTAACCGTCCGCCGCGTGCGCCGCGACCTGTTCGTGGCGTACGTCGACGATCCGAATCCCTTCGTCGATGCAGCCGTCGTAGATGTCGATGATGTGTCCGCCGCACAGCGTGAAGATCGTGTCGACGCCTTCGGTCCGCAGCGCTTTGGCGACGAGATGTCCGCCGGTAATCGTTCGAACTGCCTCAGATATCATGTACGTGCTCCGCGACGTGGCCTGCCAAACCAAGTGCATGCTCGCGGACCAATCGCTCCGCAAGCGGTCCATCTCGCATTTCCAGTGCCTCGATGATGTGCATGTGATCGACCATCGAGCGCTCGAAACGATGGTCTTCGGAGATCGTGCGGTGCCGGATCGAGCGCACGTGGATCATGAGCGCATCTGCCATTTTAGAGAGTGTGGCCGAGCGCGCGAGTTCGATGATCCGTCCGTGAAAGGCGAGATTCGCGTCGGAGTATTCGTCGAGTTTCGCGCCGAGCTCGCCGTTTTCGAACGTCGCAAAGATCGTCCGCAGCGATGCGGTCTCCGCGTCGCTGGCGCGCTCGGTGAGTAAGCGCGCAGCCATGCTCTCGAGCGCGGCCCAGATCTTGATGATCTCGACGAGTTCTTCGCGGCTCTTGCGAACGATGAAATAGCCGCGCCGCGGAACGCTCTCGACGAATCCCTCTTGCTCCAGACGTGCAAGCGCGTCGCGGATCGGCGTTCGACTCACGCCCAGACGTTTGGCGAGATCGCGTTCGTCGAGCCGCAGATCCTGATCGGCGCGCTCGTAGATGTTCATCTCGAGCAGCGCGGCGCGCAGCGACGCGTACGCGCGTTGCGCGAAACTCGCTTCGGATTCGAGTTTGACCAGACCCAAAGCCACGCCCACAACCTCCTGGGACCCGGACTCTATGGTATTTGGTATACCAGACCCTTCTAGGCGCACGAAGCGCCTAATTTTTCTCCAGTTCTTCGAGCCTCTTCGGCCAGCCGACGTGAAGCAGCCGGGAGAGCGCCCGATCGGCCAGCAGCTTGCCGCCGGTTTGGCAGCGGGCACAATAATCGGTCTCGTTGTCCGCATAGCGGATGCGCTGCACGGGCTCGCCGCAGTCGGGGCAGGGCTTGCCGTAGCGGCCGTGCACCGCCATCTCGGGCCGAAACGCGGTCACCCCCGCGGGAAACTCGTGCCCGGCTCGTGCTTGGAGGCGGTCGATCCACGTTTGCAGCGTCGCCCGCGTCGCCTCATAGAGCCGGCGCCACTGATCGGGCGTCAGTTTGCGTGTCAGCGCGACCGGTGAGAGGCGCGCGGCATGAAGAATTTCGTCCGAGTACGCGTTGCCGATGCCGTCCACGATGCGCGGGTCGGTGAGGGCGCGTTTGAGCGTGCGATTCTCGCGCGTCAACGCTGCCCGGAACACATCGAGCGAGCTGCGCAGAACATCGACGCCGCCGGGATCGAGCCGGCCCAGCGCCGCCTCGCCCTCGACGAGATGCAGCGAAGCTCGATGCTTCGATCCGGCTTCGGTGAGCACGAGCGAACCGTTCGGAAAATCGAATGCCGCAAGCGCGTTGCGCCCGGTCAAGGGCGCATCACGGGGACGCCAGTGCAACCGCCCCGCGATCATCAGATGCAACACGAGCCAAACGTCGTTGTCGAGCCCGACGGCGATCCGCTTACCGATACGCCGCACGCTGCGTACGACGCGTCCCTCGGCGCGGGTGAGCGGCGGATCGGCCGTGCGCAAGAGAAACGGCGCGCCGATGCGCACGCGTTCGAGCGTCCGGCCGGCGATGCGCGGCTCGAGTGCGTGGATGTACGCCGCGATCTCGGGGAGTTCAGGCACGGCGTGCCAGTGTAACGACCGTCGACGTGCCGGCGTCTTCGAAGGCGACGGCACGCACGTTCGGAAACGCCGCTTGCGCGAGATCGGTAAGAACGTGACCCGGAACCGTCTCGATCAAACACGTCGCGCCTAGTTCAACCAAGAGCGTGGATGCATCGTGCCAGCGCACTTCGTGCGCTACGCCGCCGGCGAGGTCGTCGCGCAGCGTACGCGCGTCGCGGATCACGCGCGCTCCGATGCTCCCCACGTAGGTAATTGCCGGATCGTCGATCTCGATCTCCACCAGGACTTCGCCCAGCCGCGCGGCGACCGGCGCAAGCAACGGACAGTGTGACGGCACGGCGACGTCGAGTCGCTCGGCCTTGCGCGCTCCCGCTGCGGCGCCGGCATCGAGCACGCGTTCGAGCGCTCGGCTTTCGCCCGCGAGCACGAGCTGCGTCGGCGCGTTGACGTTCGCGACGTAAACCGGATCGCCGGGAACGACCGACGCGCGCACGATCTCACGTACCACGCTCTCGCGCAAACCCGCGAGCACACCCATGCCGTACCCGCGCGGAAAGAGCGCCTCCATCGTGCGCGCGCGTTCGCCGACCGCAAAGAGCGCATCGCCGAAATCGAGCGCACCCGCGACGACCGCGGCGGCGAAGCCGCCCACCGAATGGCCGGCGACCGCGTCGATGCGCACACCGGTGCTCATCAACACGCGCGCCGACGCCACGCCGGCAACGAGCAACCCGAGTTGCACGTCGACCGTCGATGCAAGCGACGCCGGATCGTCGCGCGCGCTCGGGTCGTAGCCGAGCACCGAGCGCGCTTCGTCGAACGTCTCGCGCGCAAGCGGTTCGTTCGTAAAGCGTGCAAACATGCCGGCATGTTGCGAGCCTTGGCCCGGAAAGAGGAGCGCTACACCCACGTGCCGCGTTCGAGCGAGTCGAGGAAAAGCGTCGCGGCAAGCAGATCCGCTGCGCCGCCGGGCGAAGCGCCGCGGGCGAGGAGATCGGCTTCGAGCGCTCCGAGCGCGCGCAAACCGCCGGCGGTGCCGGCCCCTCCCGCGGCCAGCGTCGCTGCCGCTCCCGTTTGCGCCGCTCGCAGCGCCGCAAGGCCGCCGCGATGCAACAGACATGTGTCATCGAGCGTCGTCATGATCGCGAGCAGCGCATCGATACGGGCGACGGCTTCGCTAGCCCCGCGACGACGCGCCGCGCGCAAGCGCGGGAGCGCGACCTCGACGACGTGCGGAAATCCGTTCGCGGCTTCACCGACGGCGCCGCCCACGCCGTACCGCGCACGCGCTCGCGCGCCGTTTGCATCGTCGCCGCCCCGAGCCGGGTCCGCATACGCTGCAATGCCGGCAGCCGTTCGCGCGAGAGCGCGCGGATCGCGACCTGCCGTGATCGCGTGAGCGGCGATCAACAGACCGAGCGACCAAATCGCGCCGCGGTGCGTATTGACGCCTCCCGTCGCACGCAGCATCCGCGCCTCGCCTTCGCGTCCGATGGCGCCGAGCCGAGCGCGCAACGCGCCGTCGAGCGTCGCGCCGCGCGCAGCGGCGAAGACGGCGGCGAACGTCTCGCCTAGCGCTTGCGCCGATCGCAGCAGCAGTTCGAGCGTGAGATCGACGTGCGCGCCGCTGCCGCGCCGGTCGACGAGCGCCGGTTTGGGCGTCAGCTCCACTTCCGCGATGAGCGCCTGCACGGCCGCTTGCGGCGGCGAAAAGCGCGGGAGCATCCGTGGGCCGCCCGGTGTCTTGACCATCAGCTCGCCGCCGCGCAACGCTTCCTCGAGCGCAGCGCCGTAGTTGTCGGCAAACGCCACCTCGACGTCGACGCGCAGCGGAAGATCCGCGATCTCGCGCGCGAAGGACGACAACTGCAGGTCGGTCGGTTGAGCGCGCACGAGGACGTCGAGATCGCTGTCGTCGCGCAAGGCGGGCACGCCGGTTGCGAGTTCGAATCCGGCCGCTCCGATCGGCCCCGCGCGCAACCCGGCGCCCGTCGCGGCGCGCATGACCGCGCAAAGCGCGGTGAAAGCCCCGTGCTCGCGCGGGGCGCGTGCTCCAGCCAGCATCTCCGGCGTGATCACGCGTTCGATTTCGTCGGCGGCGACGGTCGTGGCAAGGCGCTGCGCGCGGGTTACGCCGCGTACGCCGATCGCAACGGCATCTCGTACGTGCGAACGCCGCACCGCAGCCCAAGGAGCGCGTTGCAAGCTCTGCGCGGCCCACTCCGGTAGATCGCGGTTCAAGCGCGCAACCGCACGCGCGTTCAGCCGGACGAGATCGTGCGGATGGAGCGGCTCATGCATCCCACTGCGCCCGCAATTCCTCGCGAACGCGGCGTGCGAGCCCGCGCGTGCGCAACGCATCCGGCGTGTCGAGACGCTCGTAGGGATTGCGCAGCCCCAATCGCGGATCGCGCAACGCCTCCGCGAGCGTGTGCATGACGCCTTCGACGTCGGTTGCGCTGGGGCGCTCCGGGTCGCTCACCGAAAACAGGCGGTCGATCGCGCCCAGCGTTGCAAAGGTCCGGATATCGCGCGCGGTCGCCGGAACCTCACGCGCAACCCGTACGAGGTCGTCGCGCTCCATTCGCGTAACGCGCGCAACCGCCGGTTCGGACATCACGTGTATCTCGATGCCGGGATCGTCGAGCGCGCCGATCCATCCGGCCTGAAGCCCATGCGAGAGAAACGCACCGGAGATCGCTTTCCCAACGACGAGCGCAAGCACGGGATGACCGGCGCGCCGCGCGCGGATGTACGCATCGGTCGAAGCAGCAAGCGCACGTTGCAGGCCGACCGCTTCTTCGCGCGTGCCGAACGCTTGCCCCGGCACGTCGACGATCCCCAAAATAGCAGACCCGCTCGGCGTCGCATTCACGGCGGCGGCAACGCCGAAGCCTTCATCGATCCCCATCTCGCCGGCGCGCGCGCGCGGAAAGCGTCCGTTCGGATCCGGCACGACGGCGATGGCCCGGACGGCGCGGCCGCCGATCGCCGTGTCCGCTACGAGCACCGACGGCGGCAGTCCGCCAACCGGCGTTTGCGTGCCGGTCAGCCGTTCAAACCAGACGCGACCGCGCGAGCTGACCGCGATCACGGTTCGATCCCCAGCGCGCGTAAGAATGCGTCGCGTTCGAGCCGCGGATCGGGGAAGGCCGGCGCCTCCAACGCGGGCAACGGGTGCGGATCCGCGAACGCGCGCTCCACCGCGGAGCGTATCGCCGCCACGTCGTCGGGGACGATCTCGCTCGCAAACCCCTGCTCGTGGCGCATGCGTCCGCCGGTGACTCGCCAGATCAGCGGACGATCCGACGAATCCATCTCGTCGAGCCCCGACTCCGTTTCGATCACGTCGGGGCCGTTGAGTCCGATACGCGCGCCTTCACTCACGATGATCGTGCTGCAGAGCGACGTCGAAAGCGCAAGGCCGCCGTAGACGCCGACCCGTCCGGCGATCACCGCGACGACCGGCATCACGAGTCGCAACGCAACGATCGCGTCGCAAATCTCCGCGACGGCCAGAATGCCGAGATTTGCCTCTTGCAATCGGATCCCGCCGGTGTCCAGTGCCAGCACCATGCGCGTCGGCGATCCGCGTTCGAAGTCCCGGCGCGCGAGCTCGAGCGCACCGGCGATCTTCGATCCGCCGATCTCGCCGATCGAACCGCCGAGGAAACGGCCGTCGGTTGCGACCACGCAGGCGCGCTGCGCGCCGATGGTTCCGCGCGCGACGACGGTTCCATCGTCGGACTGCGGCACGACGCCTTGCGTTGCGAGGTACGGGGACGACAGACGTTCGAACGGGCCGATCAATTCGCGGAAACTGCCGGCGTCGAGCAATGCGCGCGCGCGTTCGCGCGCGCCGCGCTCGGCGAACGATTCGGCGAGGAGCACGGTCATAGCGCGCTCTCCAACGCCTGTTCGAGTCGCAACGCGACGACGGCGGGCGTCGCGCCGAAGTCGTTGATCTCGATCCGAACCGCGACGGGATTGCGCGCAAAGAAACGCTTGAGCACGGCCTGCCACGTCGTCCCGAAACCGGTCACGCTCGTGCGCACGACGATCGATGCGCTCCCGTCGGCTGCGGGTTCGAGCAGAATCTCGCAGTTTCCGGACGCAACGACGCCGACGTGCGCGCGTTGCTGCACGCCCTGCGAGGCCGGATATTCATAGGTGAGCGTCTCGATCATCACCAGCTCCTGAAACGTTTGGGCGGGTCGTAGAGACCGCCCGACCATTGCACGAGTTCGCGAACCGAGCGGGCGGCAAGCAGCGTGCGATTCGCCTCGTTGCGCCGTACGCCGAGATCCTCCGGAAACGCTACCACGCCGGCGGCGCGCAGGTCCTGCGTCTGCGGCTCGCTCGCGCGCAGGCCGATCGGCGTCACGCCGGCGATCGCCGCCAGCGCCGCTCGCCGCTCGTCGAGATCCCGCGCACGGTAGAGATACGCGATGCCTTCCTCGGTGACGACGTGCGTCACGTCGTCGCCGTAGATCATCACCGGCGCGATCGGAAAGCCGGCGCCGCGTCCCAGTTCAACCGCGTCGAGGCGCTCGACGAACGTCGGGATGCCGCTCTCCTGAAACGTCTCGACCAGCTGAACGACGATCTTGCGGCCGCGGCGCACTTCTTCATCTGAAGAGGTCATTTCGAGCCAGGCTTGCGTCGAGTGCCGCCGGCCGCGCGGATCGCTGCCGAGGTTGGGTGCGCCGCCGAACCCGGCGATGCGGCCAAGCGTCGCCGTGGACGAGTTGGCGTCGCGATCCATCTGCAGGGTCGACCCGATGAAGAGATCGGTTGCGTAGAGTCCCGCCGCCTGACAGAACGCGCGATTGGAGCGCAGCGAGCCGTCGCGCCCGGTGAAAAAGACGTCGGAACGCGCGGCCACGTAACGCTCCATTCCAAGTTCGCCGCCATAACAGTGGACGCTGCGAACCCAACCGCTTTCGATGGCCGGAATGAGCGTGGGATGCGGATTGAGGACCCAGTGCGTGCAGACCTCACCGCGCAGACCGAGGCGCTCGCCATACGTCGGCAAGATCAGTTCGATCGCCGCCGTGTCGAAACCGATGCCGTGATTGAGGCTGCGCACGCGATGCCTCTCGTAGATACCGCGAACGACCAGCATCGCCATCAATATCTGCACGTCGTCGATGAGCTCGGGATCGCGCGTAAAGAGCGGCTCGATATAATACGGCTTATCCGCGACGACGACCAGGTCGACCCAGTCGCCGGGGATATCGACGCGCGTGCAGCGTTCGACGAGACGATTGACCTGGGCGATCACGATGCCGTCGCGAAATGCGGTCGCTTCGCAAATGGTCGGCGTTTCCTCGGTGTTGGGGCCGGTATAGAGGTTGCCGTCGGCGTCGGCCTCGTCGGCCGCGACGAGCGCGACGTCGGGCGTCAAGTCGACGAAGTAGCGTGCAAAGAGCTCGAGATAGGTGTGGATCGCCCCGACGCGCACGCGGCCGTCGGCAACCTGTTGCGCGAGGCGCAGCGACTGCGGTCCGGAGTAGGAGAAATCGACGTGAGATGCGATCCCACGCTCGAAGAGCGCGATGTGCTCCGGCCGCCCGATGACCGAGATGAGCAGATGCAGGTCATGCACGAACGCGGGATCGACGGCGGCAAGCGAACGCGAGAGAAAATCCGCCTGCTTTTGGTTGTTGCCTTCGAGACAGACGCGATCGCCGGGCTCGAGCAAGGCCTGGAGAACCGTCGTGGCGTCCTTGGTTTCGATGCGGCCATCGCGAACCACATGAGCGACACGCGCCAGGCGCTCGTCCTTGCGGCGGCGTCGCATGTTCCAGGCCTGATTCACCCGGAGGGAGTTGGGCTAGGCGGGAAAACGCCCCTGCAAAGCGCTGCGCGATTCAGCGAGGTGTAACGCTTCTTCGAGTCCGGCTATGTTGAAGATTCTGCGAATCCGCGCAACGGTCGGAACCACGATGCCGATACGCTGCGGCGCGAGGTTTGCCGATCGAATCAAGACGTTGAGGATCGTCGAGTCCAGATAGGTGCACGCCGTGAGGTCGATCACCAGCGGACGGCCGTCGCGCAGCCCATCCTCGATCAGCTTCGCAAACTGCGCGGCCGATCCGATGTCGAGCTCGCCGTCAACGGAAAGTATCCGCGCCCACGACTCAGCGTCGCTGACCGTTACGCTTCGCAACCCCATCGTCACGGGCTCATCGTAACCCAACGGGCGCATAAAATCACGCTGGTGTCGCAGCGACACGGTACGTCCTAACGGCCGGCGAAGGCTCGTGCAGCCGCCATGATTTCCGCCTGCACTTCGCCTAGGGATTCATCGCGCAGCACCGTCGCCGGTACGCGATCGCCCAAATACGGATTGCTTCCGTGAAACCAGGCCCGCGCGACGTCGGCATCCTTCGCGTCGATAATCATCGAGGCAACCTGCAACGCGAAGCGTAGGACGTGGGGGCGCTGCGGCAAGCGGCCCCGGGTCCACTGCACGACCGCCCGGGTCTCGCCGACACCGCCGATCATCGCCACCGTTTTCAGTCCGAGCAGGTCCATGAGTTCCTCGACGACCTGGCGGATCGGCAGGGCCATAGCGCGTTCATGCGCCTCTGCGGGAGAGAGCTCACCGCGCCGTCCCCGATCTCTCGTCACATGCATAATCCCATATCGAATTCCAACTCATATTACGCAGCCAAACAACCCCTTTGTCAACCCTCCAATTTTCCGTATGGTGGCTTCCGGCAAATGAAGGACCCCGCGCCGGAAGCGCGGGGTCCCTCGTTCGAGCTTTCTCGCTCGCGGTTGTGGGGAGCGACCGCTATGCCGTCGCTTTCACCCGGTTCGGATCGACTCTGACGCCGGGGCCCATCGTGCTGGCAAGCGTAACGCTGCGCAGATAGGTGCCCTTCGCCGCGGCCGGCTTGGCACGAACGATCGCGTCGAGCAGGGTGACCACGTTTTCGAGCAGCTGCTCTTGCGCGAATTGCGATTTGCCGACGATGGTGTGAATGATCCCGGCCTTGTCGAGGCGGTATTCCACTTTACCGGCCTTGATGTCGCGGATTGCGCCGGCGATGTTCGGTGAAACGGTCCCAGCCTTTGGATTGGGCATCTTTTGCGCCAGGATGCGGCCGAGCTCTTTGCCGACCTGCGCCATCATGTCCGGCGTCGCGACCGCGACGTCGAACTCGGTGAAGCCCGCCTTGAGCTTGTCGATGAGATCCTGATCGCCGACCATCTCCGCGCCCGCTTCCTGCGCGGCCTTGGCGTTGTCGCCCTTCGCAAACGCAATGACGCGAACCGTTCGCCCCGTGCCGTGCGGCAAAAGCACCGTGCCGCGCACGTTCTGATCGCTCTTCTTCGGATCGACGCCGAGACGAATGTGGATCTCGACGGTTTCGTTGAATTTCGCGTTGGCGTTCTTCTTCACCAAACCGACGGCTTCAGCCGGCGTGTAGAGCGCCTTCTTGTCGAAGTTGGCAACGAGGTTCTTGTAACGCTTTCCGTGATGCTGCGGCATTACTCCACCTCCACGCCCATCGAGCGCGCCGTTCCGGCAATGATCTTCTTCGCGGCTTCGATATCGTTGGCGTTGATGTCGGGCATCTTGACTTTGGCGATATCCTCGAGCTGCTTCTGCGTCAGCTTGCCGACCTTCGTACGATTGGGCTCTTTCGAACCCGACTCGATCTTCAGCGCCTGCTTGATGAGAAACGACGCCGGCGGCGTCTTGGTGATGAAGGTGAACGTGCGATCCTCATACACCGTAATCTCGACCGGAATGATCATGCCCGCCTGCGACGCGGTACGCTCGTTGTACTGCTTGCAGAAATCCATGATGTTCAACGAGTATGGGCCCAGTGCTGGGCCGATCGGCGGCGCGGGCGTTGCCTTGCCCGCGGGAATCTGTAGGCCGATCTTGCCTACGACTTTCTTAGCCACGACTGCGTCTTTCTTGTTAGTACGGTCCGCTTCCGGACGCGTTCCGCACTTGGAAGACGCGGGGCAACATCGTGTTGCCTTCGGTTACGTGGCCGCGCCTCACGCCCATCCAGGGCTCCGGCGCGTCCCGAGTCTTCCTTCGTTGCGGAACGCTTCGTTGCGCGTCCCTTCCCCTCAGCAGTCTCGCGCGCCGGGGTCGTTCGCACGAGAAACCTGTCAGATACTACCGCAATCCCTGCCCTTCCGCAAGCGCAGTGCGCAGGTGCGGCTGCGTCGGGCCGGCGCGGCTACGTACGAGCCGCGGAGCCAGGATGGCGAGAGCGGCGAGAAGTGCAGCAGGAGCGATTCCACGGATGGAATCGCGACGAGCGGCGCGCGGGACCGATGCGGCGCACCGACGCACTGCGCTTGAACCTCCTCGACCCGATGGAATCGCGACGAGCGGCGCGCGGGACCGATGCGGCGCACCGACGCACTGCGCTTGAACCTCCTCGACCCGATGGAATCGCGAGGAGCGGCACGCGGGACCGATGCGGCGCACCGACGGGACTGCGCTTAGACTTTCTCGACCTGGAAGAACTCGAGTTCGACCGGGGTTTCGCGGCCGAAGATCGAGATGAGCGCGCGCAGGCGTTCTTTCTCGGGCTGGATCTCGTCGACGACGCCGGTGAAGTCGAAGAACGGGCCCGACGTGACTTTGACGCGATCGCCCTTGGCGAAGTCGATCTTGAGCTTGGGCGCCTCGATGCCCATCTGCTTGAGGATCGTCTTGACTTCTTTCTCTTGCAGCGGCACGGGCTTTTCGCCGGGACCGGGGCTGCCCACGAAACCGGTGACGCCCTGCGTATTACGGACGACGTACCACGACTGGTCGTCCATGATCATCTCGACCAGCACGTAGCCGGGAAAAACTTTCTTGGGCGTGATCTTGCGCTTGCCGTCTTTGAACTCGACTTCGTCTTCCATCGGCACGAGCACGCGGAAGATCTTCTCGGCCATGTTCATCGAGTGAATGCGGCGCTCTAGATTCGCTTTGACTTTGTTCTCATAGCCGGAGTACGTGTGAATGACGAACCAGTTGCGGTTGTCTTTCTTGGCCGGCGCAGCCGCCTCCGCGGCTTCGTCCTCGAGCGGCGCGACGTCCGCGACGGGCGTTTCGCCTGCGTCGACGGCATCGTCGACGGCATTCTCGACCGGATCGACCGGATCGGCCAGATCGATCACTTCCTCCGGCGTTTGGAATTCGCGTTCGATATCGGACATCATATTAGATATTGGGCAGGTGCAGTAGCTGAATCAGCCAGCCGAATCCCTGATCGAGCAGAAACGTGTAGAACCCGATCCCGATGACCAGCAGCAGCGTGAGCACCGTTGCCGAGACCCACTCGTTGCGCGTCGGCCACGTCACGCGGCGCAGTTCGGTGAAGATGCCGCGCACGAAGTCGCCGCCGGTCTGCTGCTGCACCTGGCGCGTCGCCGCGGATCCACCGCGCCCGGACGCGGTCTTCTTTTGCTCGTTCACCAAACTACTTTCGTTCTCGAGGGTTCAATCTTGGCAGGGCGGACAGGACTCGAACCTGCAACCGGCGATTTTGGAGACCGCTGCGCTACCAATTGCGCCACCGCCCTCCGCTTTTGCCCCGGCTTGGTTCGCTCGGGGCTCGTGATCCCTTGATCACGGCGCTCGTCTCCGTCCGTCGCGTCGTTACTTCGTCTCGCGGTGGGGACGGTGGCAGCGACAGAAGCGGCAATATTTCTTCAGTTCCAGCCGGTCCGTCGTTTTTTGTTTGTTCTTCTGCGTGTTGTAGTTACGACGCTTGCACTCGGTGCACGCCATCACGACCATCACGCGATTCTCTTTTTTCGCCATCTCTTAGCTTACCACGCGACATGAAATAAACGGCCCGGAAGCCGTTCTTAGCCCAGAGACTGTATCATAGGGCAGCCCGCCCCCGCAAGCCTTGGAGCCGGGACCGGCTCCAAGGAGGGCGAGGCCGGCGTGGATGATAGGAATAGACGAGGCCTCGCACCAGCATGTGGGGCGCACGCGTGGGCGCTCGTAGCTCAATTGGATAGAGCAAGGCACTCCTAAGGCCGAGGTTGGCGGTTCGATTCCGCCCGAGCGCAGGTTTGGGCGGGCGGCCCCGGGGCCGCCCGTCACGCGAGCGGCGGGGGGTTGCCCTCTTCTCGCCAAGCGACGAACCGTTCGACCAGCTCGGGATCGAACTGGGTGCCGGCACAGCGTTGCAGCTCGGCCAGCGCGGCATCCTCGGTAATTCCGCGATGATACGGACGATCCGCAACCATCGCCGAGAACGCGTCGAGGATCGAGACCGCTCGCGCCAGCGGGTGAATCTCCCCGCCGGCGAGTTGTCCCGGATAGCCTTTGCCGTCCCACCGTTCGTGGTGCTGTCCTACGATCTCCGCGACCTCGCCGTACCCGGCATTCTGCATCAGAACGTGGCGGCCGTATTCCGCATGCCGCATAACCGCCTCGTACTCGGCAGCGCTCAGTTTTCCGGGCTTGCTCAACATGCGGTCCGAGATCAGCAACTTGCCGACGTCATGAAGAAAGCTCGCTTGCAGCAGCTTCGTCAGCGAGGCGTGGTCGAGGTCGAGGTTATGCTCGGACCACAATTTCGCCATCGTGTTGACTTGGAGCAGATGGATCCGCATGAACGGATCCCGGTCGAGCAACGTTTCGACGATCGAGGAGAGTCCGTCGAAGGGCCCGTGGATCGTGTTTGCGGCTACCTCGTCGGTACCCACCGGGATGCCGCCGAGCTTGCGGCTCAGTCGCGTTCGATGCTCGCAGAGCGCGACGACCTCGCAGCGGGTTCCGGCATCGAACGGCGCGACGACAAAACCGCAGGCAATGGTGATCGGCAGAGTTTGATCGGAACTCACGTACACCAGCTCCGAAAGCCGCGCCGCGATACGCGCGACGCTCTGTTCGACGAGATCGGCCGTACCGCCGCGTACGATCGCCATGAAGATGTCGCCGCCGAACCGTCCGACCGCGATCGTGTCGTCGGCATCTTCGAAGGCGGTGAGCATCGCAGCGATCCGCCGCAGCACGTCGTCGCCTTCGGCATAACCGTAGAGCTCGTTGAACTGCGCAAAATTCACTACGTCGAACGTGATTGCCGCGACCGGCTGCGTCGACGTCGCGCTCGAGAGCGCGCGATCCAGCTCGCGGGACACGCGTGAGTGATTGGCGAGCCCCGTGAGCGAGTCGTATTCGGCGGTGCGCGCAAGCGCCTGATACATACGCTGGTTTTGCACCGCCACGCCGACGAAATGTCCGATCGCCGCGATCGTTTCGACTTCGGGCTCGGTGTAGGCGTCTTCGTGCACGCTCTGGACCGAGAGGCAGCCAACCATCGTTCCGCCCGCCCGCATCGGCACGAAGATCGCCGAGTTGGTGTCGTTGGTCCATGGACGATCGGGATTGATCGGATAGGCGCCCTGCGGTGCCCACACGGCCCGGCGATTGCCCCAGATCACCTCGCCGCCCTCGATGACGGCACGAGCCCGCGAGTGCTCCGTCAGCGCGATGTGGGGATAGCGCCGAATCTCCCCATGGTCGTAGATGTACTCGATCGCGTGTTTGCCTTCGGCATGCGCAAGCGCGATAAAGACCACGCTCGAGTCGATGTGTTGCGGCAGCATGGTGGTGAGACGCTCGAAGAGCTCACCCAGCGAAAGATCGGTCGCCAAAAGCGAGGCGGCCTGACGGATCAGCGAACGTTCGTCGCCACCCTCCGCGCGCTTACCGACCAGATGCTCCCTCATGCCGGCTCCTGATTGGGACCTGAACCTGGGGCTTTCGGCCCATCAAACGAAAACCCCCGGCATGGACTACGATTTGCTGCTCGACCAAGTAATCGGACTACTAGCCGGCGAGACCGACTTCATCGCCAGCGCCGCCAATTTCGCGGCCTTTGTCTTCAACGAACTGGCGGAGCTGAACTGGGCCGGGTTCTACTTCCCCGCGCCGAGCGGAGAGCTCGTGCTCGGCCCCTTCAACGGGCGACCGGCGTGCACGCGTTTACCGCGGGGCCGCGGGGTCTGCGGAGCGGCATTCACCTCGGGCCGGACCATGGTCGTCGATGACGTTCACGCCTTTGCCGATCACATCGCCTGCGACAGCGCCTCGCTCTCCGAAATCGTGGTTCCGCTCTGCGACGACGGCCGCGTCTTCGGCGTCTTCGACGTCGACAGCCCGATTCGCGCGCGCTTCAGCGCGCAGGATCGTGCGGGGATCGAGGGATTGGTAGGCGCGTTCGTCGCGCATGTGCGCGGCAGCCGCGTCACCCCTTCTTGAACTGCAACGAAAGCGAGTTGATGCAGTAGCGCGTGCCCTCGGGTCCCGGCCCGTCGTCGAAGACGTGCCCAAGGTGCGAGTCGCAGTTCGCGCAACGAACCTCGGTACGGTGCATGCCGTGACTGAAATCATCCAGCAGCCGGACGTGTTGTTGTTCGTCCGGATGCGTGAACGACGGCCACCCGCAGTGCGAGTCGAATTTCTCGCTCGACCGGAAGAGCTCGGCGCCGCATCCCCCGCAGAGGTAGGTGCCGTCGTCGCGGACGTTGAGCAGCTCGCCGGTAAAGGGTCGTTCGGTACCCGCCTGTCGCAAGACCGCGTATCGCTCGGGGCCGAGCTGTTCGAGCCATTCTTGGTCGGTCTTTTTCACGTTCATCTCACACTGTAGACGATAGGGGGCAGCCCCTTGGTTGCGCGAAACTGGTGCCTCCCGGAGGAGTTGCCATGCGATTGATCACCCGTGCGGACCTGGACGGCCTTACCTCGGCCATTCTGCTACAGGAAGTCGAACCGATCGACGAGATCGAGTTTGCGCACCCCAAGGACGTGCAGGACGGCAAGGTCTCCGTTACGTCCAATGACATCCTCGCCAACCTACCCTACGACGAGCGGGCTGCGCTGTGGTTCGATCATCACGTCAGCCAGTCCGACGCCGCTTGGAACTCGCAGATGCGCGGGAACTTCGAGATCGCGCCGAGCGCCGCGCGCGTGATTGCCGACCACTACAAGTCGGCGAAGTTCGAGCGTTACGCTGAACTGCTCGCCGCGACCGATCGGGTCGACGCCGCGCTGCTCACGCACGACGACATCGTCGACCCGAAAGGCTGGGTGCTGCTGGGCTACACGCTCGACCCGCGCAGCGGACTCGGCGCATTCCGCGAGTACTTCCGACACTTGATGTCGCTCGCGAAGGAACAGACGGTCGAGCAGATCCTGCAAGATCCCGACGTTCGCAAGCACGTCGAGCGGCTCAAGAACGAAGAGCCGGCGTTTCTCGAGCATCTGCGTGCGACCTCACGCCAGGACGGCAACGTCGTCATCACCGACGTGCGCGGCATGAAGAATTTGCCCAGTGGGAACCGCTTCCTGATCTACGACCTTTTCCCGGCGGCAAACGTCTCGGTGCGTCTGGCCGACGGGCGTAACAACGAGTTCGTCTCGATTCAGGTGGGACACAACATTCTCAAGCGCGACTGCAAAACCAGTGTCGGCGACATGCTTGCCGCCTACGGAGGCGGCGGCCATCAGGGAGCCGGAACCTGCCAGCCCGCACCGGCCGACGCCGATCGCGTCCTCGCCGAGATCATCGAGACGCTCAAGCGTAACGGCTAATACTCCAAGTAGAAGGCGACGTTGGGGAGCGACTGCGGATAGGTCGGCCCGATCAGGATGTCGATGATCTCGTGTGAGTAGAGCGGGATCGAGTTTGCATTGTTGCCCCAGTACGTCAGGTTCGTCTCCGAGACGACTCCGTCGTTTTGGTCGCCGCGATAGACTTGGCCCGAGGTAAAGACCTCGACCGGTCCGCTGAACGGACCAAAGCTATCCGGGCCGGTCGTGATTCCCCACACGTCGAGGACGTTCTTGAGATCGAACACCGGCTGCGTGATGGGCGTGCCGCTCGGGTCGGTGTATTCGATGTGCACGATACCGCTCTGATCATGCGTATGAATGTAGTAGAAGCACTGCGCGGTGTCGATGAAGCCGTCGCTCGCCTGACCCGGGTCTACCATGCCGACCGCAATCGGTAGCGCCACCTGCTCGCCCTCGTAATAGATGCCGAGGTAGATGTGGATGTGATAGTTGTTCGACATCGTCGGGTCGCAGTCGATGTCGCCGTCGACCGGAGCGCCGGTCGTGCCGCCGCTCGACGTATCGCCCTCGCTCGGCGTGAACATGCCCGTCTCACCGCTCACACAGCCGGCGCACGTCTCGATCGTTTGCGACGAATCCGGCGGCGGCGATGGTGTCGGCGTTAAGCCCGGCGTTGGGGTCGGCGTCATCGACGGCAAGGGGGTCGCGCTCGGCACGCTCGACGGAGCGGTGCTCGGGGCGACGGCGGGAGAACCCGGAAGCGGAGACCCTCCGCCACCGCCCCCGCAGGCCGCCAGTGCACCCGCAACGGCGAAAAGTCCGAGGACGCCCAGGGCACGCAACGCTCTGCTCATACGGTTCCGAGCGTAACCGAAGCATTCGCACAGACTCGAAGTGCAGGGGGCCCGTTTGCGTTGGGCCTTCCGGCCCGGAAAGCAAGGGGCCCGCGAATCAACGCGGGCCGCTTGCGACGCTGGAGCCGTTGGCGGGGATTGAACCCGCGGTCTCGTCCTTACCAAGGACGTGCTTTACCACTAAGCTACAACGGCGGGGGCACGTTGTGTGACAGGGCGGCTGGAGCGGGCGGCGGGAATCGAACCCGCGCTGTCTGCTTGGAAGGCAGAAGCACTACCACTATGCAACGCCCGCGAACTTGGGCCGGGCTGGATTTGAACCAGCGTAGCGCTTTCGCGCGCCGAATTTACAGTCCGGTGCCATTAACCACTCGACCACCGACCCATAGTGCGCCGTCCGGACGGCTAACCACGGTACGATACCACGGGGCCTGAGTCCTCGCAAGGACGGCAGCGGTCGACGCCGCTACAGCGGGGCGTTGTATTTGACCAAAGCGCGCTCGCGCTGCCAGCCCTCTCGTTCGTAAACGTCCTGCGCACGCTCGTTCTCCGCGGGCGTCTCCAGAAACATCGCGGCGGCCCCGCTCTCACGAGCGTAGGCGACGGCAGTATGAATGAGCAAACGCGCGATGCCGTGCATGCGATGTTCCGGCTCGACGAAGAGATCTTCCACGATGAGCACCGGAGCAAGGCGCACGGTACTCCACGTTTCGAAGATCTGAATGAAGCCGAGTGCCTTTCCGTCGCCGCTTGCAAAGAAGAGCGCGCTCGATCCGTCGCGCAGATGCTTCGTCATAAAACGCCGCTCGCCGGCATCATCGGGCGACTGTCCGTAGAAGACGCGATACGAACGCACCAGCGGCACGAGGACGTCGACGTCACTGGGGGTGGCGCGCCGTACGTTGATCTCCATGGTGGTCACAGTACCTCCACCAGGGGCGCCTCTCCCTCCGCCTTAATGACTTCCTATGCCGAAGAATTACGATGCAATCGTCATCGGTGGTGGTCACAATGGCCTCGTCGCCGCATGCTACCTCGCGCGCGCGGGGCGGCGCGTGCTCGTGCTCGAGCGGCGCTACGTCGTCGGCGGCGCATGCGTGACGGAGGAAGTCTTTCCCGGTTTCAAAGTATCGACGGCGGCCTACGTCAATAGTCTCTTTCGTCCAGAGATCGTGCGCGATCTCGATTTGAAGCGCTACGGCTTCGAGCCGATCGAGCGCGACCCGGCTTCGTTTACGCCGTTTCATGATGGGCGTTATCTGATGCTCGGTCGCGGTGGCGCGCGCGACGCCGAGGAGATTGCCAAGTTCAGCCGGCGCGACGCGCAAGCGTTTCCGAAATACGAAGCCATGCTCGAGCGCGTGGCGAGCGTCATCGAACCGACGATCGCGCAGATTCCGCCCAACGTTCTGCGCCCGCGTCTGGGCGATCTCGTGCGGCTCGGCGCGAGCGCGCGCGCGTTGCAAAAGATGGGGCCGAATATGAACGAGGCAATCGAGATGCTCTCCGGCGCGGCACGACCGATCCTCGATCGTTGGTTCGAAAGCGAAGAGCTCAAAGGGACGCTCGCAACCGACGCGATCATCGGGGCGTTCATGGCGCCCTCGATGCCCGGCACGGCGTACGTGCTCTTCCATCACGTGATGGGCGAAACCAACGGCAAGAAGGGCGTCTGGGCGTACATGCGCGGCGGAATGGGCGGACTCACGCAAGCGCTTGCGCGCGCAGCAATCGATCTCGGGGTCGAGATCAAGACCGAAAGCGAAGTCGTCAGGATCTTGACCGCCGGATCTTTCGCGACCGGCGTCGCGCTCGCCGGCGGTGACGAGTTCTACGCGCGCAAGATCGCAAGCAGCGTCGACATGCACCATACTTTCGAGCTTTTTCTGGACCCCTCGACCCTGCCGCCCGCGTTTCGCGAGGCCGTCGGCCGCATCGCGTATGACAGCGCGTCGGTCAAGATCAACGTTGCACTCGAATGCCTGCCGAGCTTCACGGCACTGCCCGGTCACGAACCGGGGCCGCAGCACCATGGCACCGTCCACTTCTGCCCCGATCAGGATTTCATCGAACGCGCCTACGACGACGCGAAGTACGGCGAGCCGTCGCGAGAGCCGGTCATCGAATGCTGTCTGCCGTCGTCGCTCGATGAGACGCTTGCGCCGCCGGGCAAGCATCTCATGTCGATGTTCGTCCAGTACGCACCATATACATTGAAAGACCGGCCATGGACGCAGGGCGTCAAGGACGCGTTTGCAGATCGGTGTTTCGCGCTCATCGAGCAGTACGCGCCGGGCTTCACCTCGTCGGTGATCGATCGTCAGATTCTCAGCCCGGTTGATATCGAGGAGATTTTCGGGCTCACCGGCGGCAATATTTTCCAAGGCACGATGCCGCTACACGATCTCTACGCCTTTCGTCCGGTTCCCGGCTATGCGGACTACCGTACGCCGATCAAGAATCTCTACATGTGCGGATCGGCCGCGCATCCGGGTGGCGGCGTCATGGGAGCCGCGGGTTGGAACGCGGCACGCGTCATGCTGCGCGATCGTTGAGCGAAGGGGGGCGCCGTGCGGCGATGTTGAACGTGGCACCCGCGAAGTGCCGACGTGGCTGAGTGGTTGAAAGCTCGCGATTTGTAATCGCGCCTCGAAAGAGCTCGCCGGTTCGAATCCGGCCGTCGGCTCCATCTCTTTAGTGTAGGCGCAGCATCACATATGCAACCAGTCAACCCAAAATGGCTCGAAAGCGGACTCGTGCTCGTGTGCGAGCGCTGCTTCAAAGAGCGCATCCCAGAAGAGTCTCCCGAAGTCGCCGAACGGATCGGCGATTTCAATCTACGCGACTGGCTGAAGGCCGAGCTCAAAGCCAACGAGGAATGGGGGCACATTCGGGTCATTGCCACCACCTGTATGGATGTGTGCGCATTGGGCAAAGTGACCGTCTGCCTCGACCCCAAGAATGGCGACCCTGCAAACGTACTCGTCGTGGATCCCGTCGGCGAGCGCAGCAAACTTTACGCAACGATCGTCGAATCCATGGGTCGAAACTCCCGCTCACGGTAAATACTGCGCCTCGCCCTACCGAACACCTATAGAGCCAATCACGGGTCCGGGTGCGTCCCGCAACTTCCGCTCTTATGGGCAGGGGGCTATTGTCATGGGATTCGTCGCCCGTTTGGGGAGAGCTGCCCTCGCCGCAGCGTTCCTACTTCCGCTTATTACGCACGAGCCGCCTCCGGCGGGCGCCGATGCGGCCATACGCGTCGGCGGTTCGACCAATGATACGCCCGCGTTGAAGGCGGTAGCCGCCGCCTATCGGAGCGCGCATCCGAGCGCAACGTTTTCGATCGTGGGAAGTAGCTCGGGCGAAGGCATCGCCGCCCTGCGCGCGCACACGATCGACATTGCCTGCTCGGACGTTGCCGTGAACGATCCGGCGTTCATCGACACGAAACTCGGCGTCGTCGGCTTCGTCTTCGTCGTGGGAAGCGGCGCCGGCGTAACCAATCTCACGCGCGCCGACGTGCAGGGCATCTATTCAGGGAAAATCACCAACTGGAAACAGATCGGCGGAAATGACCTGCCGATCGTACCGTTCAGCCGGCCCATCGGCGCCGGCACGCGGTTCATCTTCGAAATGACCGTTGCAAAAACGCTGGTCCCGATGACGATCGAGCCCGACGCAACGTCGGTCGTCAAAGCCGTAGCGGTAACGCCGGGCGGCATCGGCTACAGCTCGACGAACTACGTCGGCGATCATCAGAACCTCGTGGTGAAGTATGAGGGCGTCGCCCCCACCGATGCCAACATTCTCGACCACGTCTACAAATTCGAGACCGACGAACACGCCTACACCTTGGCTGACGCCCCTGACGAAGCCAGAGCATTCTTGGCGTTTGTCGCGACGCAGGCGGCGATCCTCAAATCCTTTGGTATCCTCTCCGCGGCCGGTCCCGGATCCGCAGCGCTGAAGAAGAGCACGAATTCCGGTCGGGGGATCGCGTCGCTGCGCGACTTCGTAACCTTTGTCACCACCCAGCGGGCTGCACTTGCGGCCTCCGGCATCTACTAACCACTACTACCGACCTCAAGGAAGG
>Ga0335074_10002695_pt1 | contig 24151 bp, 23 predicted proteins | sample Lox_Sample_23_FD_206715 | JGI IMG/M metagenome (GOLD analysis project Ga0335074, IMG submission 206715) | Soil microbial communities from Loxahatchee National Wildlife Refuge, Florida, United States - Lox_Sample_2.3 | ecosystem: Environmental > Terrestrial > Soil > Wetlands | place: USA... | reverse complement strand
GGGCGCAGCGCCGGGATCCGGGCCAGCGCCGACTCCGCGGTGCCGGCCTCGCCGACCACGGTGATGTCCGGCTCGGACTCCAGCAGCTCGCGTACCCCGCGCCGGACGATCTCATGATCATCCAGCAGAAATACGCCTATCTGTCCTGTTCTGCCGGCCGCTTCATCCGGCTGGCCGGTGCCGCCCGACTCACTCATCATCCACCGCGCTCCTGTCCGAGCCGCCAACACCGCCAAGGTTAGAGCCGAGCGCCAACAATCGCGGTGAGATCGGCGAGCCGGCACGTGTAGCCCCATTCGTTGTCGTACCAGCCGAAGACCTTGACCAGCGTGCCAGCGGCCTGGGTCAGGCCGGAGTCGAACACGCACGACGACGGGTCGCCGACGATGTCGCGGGACACCAGCGGGTCGGTGCTGTAACGCAGGATACCGGCCATGGGGCCCGCCGCGGCCCGGGCGAACGCGTCGTTGACCTGCTCCGCGGTCGCCTCGCGCGCCAGCACGGCGGTGAGGTCGGTCAGGGATCCGTCCTCCACCGGGACGCGCACAGCCACCCCGTCCAGACGCCCGGCCAGCTCGGTGATCACCTGCCCGGTGGTGCGTGCCGCCCCGGTGGTGGTGGGCACGATGCTGACAGCGGCGCTGCGGGCCCGGCGCAGGTCCTTGTGCGGGCCGTCCAGCAGCATCTGGTCACCGGTGTAGGCGTGCACGGTGGTCATCAGCCCATGCACCAGCCCGCAGGAGTCGTTCAGGACCTTCGCCATCGGCGCCACGCAGTTGGTCGTGCACGAAGCGTTGGAGATCACATCGTGGCGCTGCGGATCGTAGTCACCGTCGTTGACCCCGACCACGACGGTGAGGTCGGCGCCCTTGCCCGGCGCGGATAGCAGCACCTTGCGCGCTCCACCCTTCAGGTGCAGCGCCGCCTGATCACGAGAGCGGAACTTGCCCGTCGACTCGATCACGATGTCGGCTCCGAGCCCGCCCCAGTCGATGTCGGCCGGGTCGCGGCTGGACAGAACCCGGATCGGGTTGCCGTCAACGATGATCGACTCGTCGGTGTGGCCGACCTCGGCGCGCAGCCGCCCGTAGGTGGAGTCGAATTCCAGCAGGTGTGCCAGCGTCCGTGCGTCGGTGATGTCGTTCACGGCGACGACCTCTATGTCGTCCCGTTCCAGCGCCCGCCGCACGAACGTACGCCCGATCCGGCCGAACCCGTTGATCCCGACCCGGATAGTCATGATCTTCCTCCCAGCTCAGTGCGGTGCCGCACGGTCGCAACGCCCTCTCCTACAGCTTTGCCCCTGCCCGGCACGCGCGGATACGGCCCTTGGGCATCTTCCGGAGGGTCTTTAGGCCCTGGCCGGATGCCGGTGCCCTGGCCCGTGCTGGCGCCGGACCGCCGCCTGGCCAGCAGCTCCTGCTTGACGCGGGCCGGGACAGACAGCGTGACCTGATCAGAGCCTTGTCGTCCACCGCGGGCCGGTCAGCGACCATTCAGACGTCCACATGGCCAGGCGCCGCCGGTCGATTGCCAGGCGGCCCACCCAGTAGCAGATGAACAGCGCGACCGCCGCGCCCAGCACAGCGCCGATGGCCAGCACGACCGAACTGAAGATCGACCCGGCGGTGCTTACCGGCGGAGCCACTGGCTGGCCGGAGCCGGTCAGCCACACCCGGACGCGAGATCCGGCCGCTGCTCCCGAGATGCCGGGCGCGGCGATCGTCGAGAGGACGCCCCTCTCCTGTCGGCCGTCTGGCGCCCGCCAGCGGGCAACGGCCTCGCCTGTGGACGTCAGATAGTTGTCGGAGGGGCCGGCCTGCATCAGGACCGCCGTGGACGGGTGCAGGTGAGCCGCATCGGCCTGCTGAGCGTGATAGAGACGCTCGCCGAACCAGGGCGCCGCCGCGACAGCCACGAGGAACGCCGCGGCGAGCAGCGCCACCAGGGAGCCTTCCAGCCGATCGGTGGGTCGCCGCAGCCTGTTCGGGCCGATGAGCAGGCGGGCCAGCCGTACGGTCAGGGACGGTGTCTGCACCGGCGGCTGGGTCTTTCTAGCCATGATGGTTCACCTCCGGCCGGTATGTACCGTCAGCCTGACGCAGCGTGATCCCGGCGAGCAGGGGCATAGGCCCCCAGCCGGGTAGGCCCTTGGTCCGTACGGTGTCGGCGGCGCTCCTGCCTGCCGGGGCGCTACGACCTCGGGACCAAGGTCTCCCAGCGCCGGGCCAAGGGTCCCTGGCCTTCATCTGGCGTGGCCGCGAGCGTGGGACTGCGACCAGCGCGACCCCGGCTGGTGAGCTTTCCGGGAGGCAGACATGACGGCTCGAGCCCAGAACGGCAGCGAGCGCCGGATCGTTGTTGGCGTGGACGGATCGGAGCCGTCGAAGGCCGCCCTGTCCTGGGCCGTGGCGCAGGCCAGGCTCACCGGCGCCGTCGTGGAGGCTGTCATCGCCTGGGAAGTCCCTGCCACATACGGCTACCCGGTGCCGGTGTCGGGCGTCGACTGGGGGGATCTGGCGCAGCAGGTCCTCAGCGAAGCCATCGCCGATGTCGCGGACGCTGCTGCACCCGCCAAGATTTCGTACAAGGTCGTGGAGGGAAACCCCGCTCAGGCACTGGTGGAGGAATCGGCAGGAGCCGACCTTCTAGTCGTCGGCAACCGTGGCCACGGCGGGTTCGTGGAGGCGTTGCTCGGGTCGACCGGCCAGCACTGCGTACACCACGCCACCTGCCCTGTCGTGGTCATTCGTGATTCAGGCGCCGGTCACCGGGCGGAGGGAGGGTCGCGCTGATGGGACCGCAGGTTTCCGCAGGACGGATCCTGGTGGGGGTCGACGGCTCCCGGGCCTCGGCGGCTGCGCTGCGGTGGGCCGCGGCAGAGGCGCAGATCCGGGGCATGCGACTGCACGTTGTGCACGCCCTGGATCAGCATGCCGCGGCGCCAGCGCACTACGCACCGCCGGGCGCCGGGCAGGATGCGGCGGGTCATGCAATGGAAGTATCGGCCCTGAAGGCGCTGGTACGGGAAGCCGTGAGTCCGGATGGCTGGCCGGCCGTCCAGGTCGAGGTTGATGCCGGCCTGCCAGTCCGGGTGCTTCTTGCCCGCGCGCCAGGCGCGGCCATGCTCGTCTTGGGCAGCACTCGCTCCGTTGGCTTCGCCGACGCCCCAGCCGGCAAGCCCAGGGCCCCGCTCGGTCCGGTCGCCCGTGACTGCCTGCGCGCGGCACCGTGCCCGGTCGTGATTGTCGCCGAGCCCAGCGTCCAGCCCGAAGCTGAGCCGGCGCGCGTCGGATGATCTGGCCGGGCCGCGAACACCGGCCAGGCGCGGCCATGACTGGCCATGACTTAGGCCATCCATAGAGAGGAGTCATCGTGGCAGACACACGATCGCTGCAGATACAGACCGAGACGCGCGGCGCGGTGCCCGAAGGCGCGGCCAGCTTCGCGGTGCAGCGGATTACATCATTGCTGCATGCGGCCTCCGAACCGGTGCTGTCCGCCCGGGCCGAGCTGATCATGGCCGCAGACCCGGCCGTCGAGCGGCCAGCGACCGCGAAGGTCAACATCGACCTGAACGGGCGGCTGGTCCGAGCCCAGGCGACCGCCGAGACGATGCGCGAGGCGACTCAGCACGCCTGCGACCGGCTGCGGATCCGGTTGGAGCGGGCGGCGCGGAACTGGGCGGCGATCCGTGGGGGCCAGCCGTCGCGCGAGCCAGGCGAGTGGCGGCACCAGAGCCCTCCGAGCTCGCGCCTGCCCTACTTTCCCCGCCCACTCGGTGAGCGCGCCGTGATGCGGCGCAAGTCGTACGCAACGGCATGCCTGACCCCGGAGGAGGCGATCGCCGACACCGAGCTGCTGGGCTACGACTTCTACCTGTTCACCGAGAAGTCAACCGGTGAGGACGGTGTGATGTACCGGGTCAGTGACGGGCACCGCCTGGTGCTGGCACACCCCCGGTCCGGTCGGCTCGGCCCTCTTGCACCATCGATCACCGTGGGCAAGCTGCCGGTGCCACGCCTGCCGGTATCCGAGGCGACAGCCCGGCTGGAGGCTACCGGTCAGCTGTTCGTGTTCTTCGTGAACGCCGAAACTGGCCGCGGCAATCTGATCTACCACCGCCAGGATGGCCACTACGGCCTCATCGAACCCGCCCAGTGACCCGGCCAGCTGGGGCACCTGCGTGACAGCCCGGCGGTGACGCTGGGGCTACCGGAATCGAGATCGCCGCACGGCTCAGGCCTGGTCCAGTTCCGCGGCCGTGGGCAGGTGGGTGTCTTCGGCGGCGTAGGCCAGATGGTTGACCACGTCGACCACTCCGTCTACGGATCGCGCCATCCGCGCTGCCAGCGGGACCATGCTCTTGCGCTCGACCTCGCCTCCCAGCGTCACGATCCCGTCTGTCACCGTCACTTCGGCCCGGCCCGGGTCGCAGCCGAGGTAGTTGGTGATCACTTCGCCGAGTACCTCGTCGCGGATCTCGTCATCGGTACGCAGGTACACCTTGAGCAGGTCCAGGGGAGCGACGATGCCTGCCAGGGTGCCGTCCGCCTCGGTCACCACCAGGTGCGACACGCGTGCCCGGTCGAAAGCCCGGGCCGCCGCCACGATGCTGGCCTCGGCACTGATCGTGATCGGAGGCGAGCTCATCACCTGGCCGGCCACCAGGCCTTCCGCCTGGGCGCGGTGATGGTGGCTGTGCGGAGGGCGACGTGCCGCCGGCTCGTCCTGGTATTCCTCCTTTCTTATCAGGTCGCTCTGGGAGACGATCCCGGCGATGTGGCCGTCCGAATCCAGCACCGGCAGCGCGTTCAGCCCGTGCTCGGCCATGATCGCGGCCAAGGTCTTGAACGGGGTGTCCAGGCTGACGGTGGCGACCGCCGCAGCCATCACCGCACGGACTGGCCGATGCGTCATTGCACCCTCCTGGCAGCTGTCGAAGGCCGGGCGGCTTTCTGGTGCCAAGTATCCATCGCGCCCCGTCATCCGTCACGGGTCGCGATTTGCGCCCTGCTTGTGCGGATGTCGCGGCGTCCAATGGTCCATTTCAGAACGTGACGGAAGTCCCCCTTATTAGGGGGATTTCGGCCGTGGCTGGGCCGGGGGCGGGGGCGGGAGGCTCTAGGTGTTGGAATCGTCCCGGGTCTTCAGGTCCGGGTCCAGACAGGAGGCATGGCAATGAGTCCGAAGGCCCTCACCGTCCTTGGCAGGGCGGGGCTGGCTGTGATGGTGGTCTTGGCGGTGGCAGGTGGCCTGCTGCTGTGGGGGTCCACCTATGTGCACAACACGGTGCACAGCCAGCTTGCTGAGCAGCAGATTTACTTCCCGCCGAAGGCGGCGTTCGCGCACCCGAAGGCGGGGACGGAGATCACGCCGAACATGATCCCGAGTGTGTCGCAGTACGCCGGGCAGCAGCTGCTGACCGGGCAGCAGGCTGAGGCGTACGCTGATCACTTCATCGCCCAGCATCTGCGGAACATGGCGCCGGGCCAGACGTATTCGACGCTGTCGGCTAAGTCGCTGGCGCAGCCGAACAACGCCAAGCTGGCGGGTTTGGTGCAGACGGTGTTCCGTGGTGAGACGCTGCGGGGGCTGCTGCTGAACGCTTATGGGTGGTGGAAGGTGTCGCAGATCACCTACATCGCCGCGCTGTGCGCGTTCGGCCTGGCGGGCCTGTCGCTGATCGGTGCCGGGGCGGCGTTCGTGGCCGGCCGGCGGCGTACCCCAGCCATCCAGCCCGCGGCCGCCGCGCCTGCCGCCCCGGCCTGCAGACCGTGGCCGCCCGGCGCCGCCGCGGCGGCGCGCAGCGCACCTGTGAGGCGGCCGGCCCCCCATTCGCGGCATTCACCGGCCGGAGGCCACCCCCGTGACGCCTCACGGCCCGGTCTCACTTCGCACCGGCCGCCCCACAGGCACCTTCCACCGTCACCGTTAGCGTGGGTACCGCACAGAGGCAAAGGTCCTTGTCATCTGGGACCGAAGGGGTCCACCGGTCGTCGGCATCGCGCGGCGTCAGCTTCTCTGCACATCACGTTGCGTGAATCGCCACATTCCGGGCAGGGCGGCGGCGCACCCGATCGCCTGGTAGATCCCGACGATCTCCCGTTTGCGTCCATCCCGGGGAGGCCTGTTCAGGCGCAGAGGCCAAAGGGAAGGCGCAGCCCCGCCTCAATCTCGAGCAGACGGTTGTACTTGGCGGTGCGCTCGCCGCGGGCCGGAGCTTCGCTCTTGATCTGGCCACATCCGGCGCCCACGGCGAGGTCCGCGGTGAGCGTCTCGGCAATCTGCCCATTTACATGGCCGACGGCCCGGCGTACGCCCAGGCCGCCGAACCGGGCCGGGTCGCCGTCGCGCAATTCGCGGGCTTACCGTGATCCGGTCGACGCTCCCGAGGGCACTCCGGCCCGGGCGCTCACGCCGCCTCCTGCCACCATCGTGACGGCCAGTATCGGGTGGCCCCGGGAGTCGAGGGCCTCGATGGCAGAGAGGTCCCTGATGGTCAGCATGGCGCGCACCGCTCGCCTAATCGGCGATGTTCGAATTGGCCAGTGCGGCCGGGTCGAGTTCCGCGGTTCCGTTCCCGGAAGCCGCCATGACCGCCGGCTGGGTTCGTGCGCTGCTGGCGGCGCCTGCCTCGCGGCTGGGGAAGGCCCCGAGCTCCTCGATGGTGCTCATCAGCGGGGCCGGGAACACCACGGTGGTGTTCTTGTCCACGCCGATCTCGACCAGGCTCTGCAGGTTCCGCAACTGGAGCGCGAGCGGGTGAGCCATCATCGTGTCCGAGGCCTGGCCGAGCGCGGCGGCCGCCAGGGACTCGCCCTCCGCGTTGATGATCTTGGCGCGCTTTTCCCGCTCGGCCTCGGCCTGCCTGGCCATGGCCCGCTTCATGCTGTCGGGCAGCTGGATGTCCTTCAGCTCCACGAGCGTGACCTCCACGCCCCAGTCGGCCGTGATGGCGTCGAGGATCTTGCGGATGTCGAGGTTGATCGCGTCGGTTTCGGACAGCGTCTGATCCAGGGTGTTCTGCCCAACGACCTTGCGCAGCGTGGTCTGGGCGATCTGGTTGATGGCCGCGCTGACGTTCTCGATCGCCAGCACCGACTTGACCGCGTCGACCACACGGAAGTACGCGACGGCCGACACGTCCACGCTGACGTTGTCTCGGGTGATGATGCCCTGGGACTGGATCGGCATCGTCACGACCCGCAGCGATACCTTGCGCAAGATGTCGACGAACGGGATGATCACACGCAGCCCGGGGGATCGCGTCCCGCGCAGCCGGCCGAGCCGGAACAGCACGCCCTGCTCGTACTGCCAGACGAGCCGCACCGCCAGCGCCAGAACGACCAGCGCCAGCACCGCTGCGACGATCACGATGATGATCAAGGTATTCATGTCATGCTCCGAGTATCCAGGGCAAGGGGGCGTCAGCCCGTTGCCGCCGCTGTGGCTGGCTCCGGCTGGTGCTCACCTTCCGTGCCCTGCTGCGGCGGCACGATGAGAACCGGCCGCCTGGCCAGGTGCAGCAGCCGATGCGCCACGCTGCCGAACGGGAGGTGCGGCAGATCCGCCCGGCCGCCCGACCCGATCACGACGACGCGGGCGTTGTGTTCGTCGGCGGCGGTGAGGATGCTCCGCGCGATGTGCCCGAGCTGGGCCTCCCGGATCTCGCCTTCGGCGGTGACCTTGGCGTCCTTGAGGCCGGCGACGATCTTGCTCACCACCGCTTCACCCTCGCCCTCGCCGCAGTCGACCTGCATCCGGCCCCAGCGGCCGACGGCGAACTCATGGACGTGGACCACGATGACCTTGTCGCCGCTGTCCTGGCTGAGCTCGCGCGTCATGTCCGCGGCGGCCGACACGTGGCTCTTCGCGTCCACGGCCAGCACGATTGTCTTGTTCATCGTCCCTCCCCGGGAGTGTGGCCCGGAAGATCCGGCACCTCGACGATCCGGCTGCCACGGCAGCGGCGCTAGGACCGAAGGTCCCGGAAAGGGCGGCCGATCGTCCCGCCCGGCGGCTCGCTGCCGCGTGATATCAACCGAGCCAGGGATAATGAGGAGCCGTTCCATCGGCTCGGGTGGGCGAGGTGGAGATGACGCACCGGAGTGACCGCACACTGGCAGCCGCCGGCCTTGCCCGCGTCGAGGGTGAAGGTGCGATGTACGTGCGGGTCGGTGACGGCCGGGTGGAGGAGGTGCGGCTCGACATCTACGAGCCGCCGCGCTTCTTCGAGGCGTTCCTGGCCGGCCGGTCCTACACCGAGCCGCCCGATATCACCGCCCGGATCTGCGGGATCTGCCCCGTGGCCTACCAGACGAGCGCCTGCCAGGCAATCGAGGAGGCCTGTGGCGTCAGTCTTCCCGGGCCGCTGGCGGACCTGCGGCGGCTGCTGTACTGCGGCGAGTGGATCTCCAGCCACGCGCTGCACGTCTACATGCTGCATGCCCCCGATTTCCTCGGCTACCCGGGTGCCATTGAGCTGGCCCGCGACCACCGGGAGATCGTCGAGCGGGGCCTGTCGCTGCGCCGGGCCGCCAACGCGCTCATGGAGGTGGTCGGCGGTCGGTCGGTCCATCCGGTCAACGTGCGCATCGGCGGTTTCTACCGCGCTCCCTCGGCGGCGGACCTCGCGCCGCTCGCCGGGCAGCTCAGGCAGGCGCTCGACCTCGCGGTGGACACGGTGCGCTGGGTGGCGGGCTTCGACTTCCCGGATTTCACTTGCGATCACGAACTGCTGGCGCTGCGGCAGCCGGGCCGCTACCCGATCGAGCGCGGGACGCTGGTCAGCAGCGGGGGACTGGCGTTCCCGGCCGCCGAGTTCGAGCAGCACGTCATCGAGGAGCAGGTGCCGCACTCCACCGCGCTGCACGCCAGGCTGGCCGGCCGTGACCGGAGCTACCTGACTGGGCCGCTCGCCAGGTACACGCTCAACTCGCAGTGGCTGCCGTCAGCCGCGGCCGCCGCGGCCCGGGAGGCCGGGCTCGGCCCTGGCTGCCGTAACCCGTTCCAGAGCATCGTCGTACGGGCGGTCGAGATCGTCTGCGCGGTCGAGGAGGCGCTCCGGCTGATCGACGGCTATCAGGAACCGGCCAGCTCGTTCGTCGCGGCCGTGCCGCGCGCCGCGACCGGCCACGGCGTGTCCGAGGCGCCCCGCGGCGTGCTGTATCACCGGTACGAGCTGGACCAAGACGGGATCGTGCGCAGCGCGCGCATCGTGCCTCCGACGTCCCAGAACCAGGCCGCGATCGCCGGCGACCTGCGCGGGTTCGTCCAGGACCGGCTCGACCTCGACGACGAGCCGCTCACCCGGGCCTGCGAGCAGGCGATCCGGAACTATGACCCGTGCATTTCATGCGCCACCCACTTCCTGACCGTGCACGTGGACCGGGCATGACGGCCGCGGACCGGAGCCGGGTGGTGGTCATCGGCGTCGGCAACGAGTTCCGGCGCGACGACGGCATCGGCCCCGAGGTGCTGATGCGGCTGCGGGAGCACCTCGCCACCGGCCCGGATGCCGCCGCCGAGACCACGGTGCGGCTCGTGTGCAGCGATGGCGAGCCGGCCAGCATGATCGAGGCCTGGACCGGGGCGTCGCTCGCGGTGGTCGTCGACGCCGTCGTGGCGGATCCGCCTTCCCCTGGCCGCCTCCACCGGTTTGCCATCGGACGGGACGACGCCTCGGGCGCCCAGGCGGTCAGCTCGCACGGGCTGGGCCTCCGGGACGCGATCGGCCTGGCCGCGGCGCTAGGCCGGATGCCCGAACACCTGGTCGTTCATGCGGTAGAGGCGGGCGACGTCGGCCACGGAGTCGGGCTCACACCGCCGGTCTTGGCCGCGGCAGCCACCCTCACCGGGGCGGTTCTGCGCGAGGTGCGGGCCGCGCTCGGGCAAAGCCGGGAGCGGCCGCGTTGAACGTGGCGAAGACCCGGCCGATGCCGTCGTCGGACATGCCGAGCTGCCGCAGCTGCGGGATGAGCGAGGCGGTGTTCGGCTCGGCCACCGGGCCAAAACAGCCGTAGCAGCCACGGCCGAACGCCGGGCAGATCGCGCCGCATCCGGCCTGCGTCACGGGGCCCAGGCACGGGGTGCCCTGAGCGACCATGACGCAGGTATTGCCGCGGCGCTTGCACTCGTAGCACACACTGTGACCCGGTATCCGGGGCTTGCGGCGGGCCAGCAGCGCCGAGATCAGCTCGATGAGCTGGCGCTTGTCGATCGGGCAGCCCCGCAGTTCGAAGTCGACGGCCACGTGGTCGGCGATCGCGGTGGAGGTCGCCAGGGTCCGCACATACTCGGGCTGGGCATAGACCACCGCGGCGAAGTCCGCGACGTCCGCGAAGTTGCGCAGCGCCTGGATGCCGCCGGACGTGGCGCACGCGCCGATCGTGACGAGGGTCTTCGACTGCGCACGGATCCGCCGAATCCGCTCGGCATCCTGCTGCGTGGTCACGGAGCCTTCGACGAGCGACACGTCGTAGGGCCCGGGCTCGTCCGTGGATGTCGCCTCGGTGAAGTGGACGATGTCGACCTCGGCCGCCAGCGCCAGCAGCTCGTCCTGGCAGTCCAGCAGGGTGAGCTGGCAGCCATCGCAGGACGCGAACTTCCACACCGCGAGTTTGGGGCGGGTCATGTCAAAGCTCCCGGACGCTCAGCAGCGGGGCGGCCCGGGCATAGCTGACCACCGGGCCGTCGCGGCACAACAGCAGCGGGCCAAGCTGGCAGTGGCCGCACTCGGCGATGCCGCAGCGCATGTTCCGCTCCAGCGACACCCGGATGTTCCCCGGCGGGACGCCGTGCTCGCACAGAGCCCGGGCCGTGAGCCGCATCATCACCTCGGGTCCGCAGACCAGGACCAGCGCGGCGGCCGGGTCGAGCTGCGCCCGGCCGATCAGCTGGGTCACCACGCCGACGTGCCCGGTCCAGCCCGCCGTGGCCCGGTCGACGGTGACCAGGATCTCCGCCCCGCCCTCCCGCCATGACTCCAGCTCCGTGGCGAACACGAGCTCGTCCGGGCTCCTGGCCCCGATCAGCACCACGATCCGCCGGTACATCTCACGGGCCGTCAGCGCTGCGAGCACCGCGCCGCGCAGAGGGGCGAGCCCGATGCCGCCGGCCACGACGACGAGATCGTGGCCGGTCGCATCGGCCACGCCCCAGTCCGTTCCGTATGGTCCCCGGACTCCGATGACCTGTCCCGGGTCGACCTCGCAGAGGGCCCGGGTCACCGCTCCCACCGACCGGATCGTCTGGACCAGGCCGGGGCCGGCCGAGCCGCTGATCGAGATCGGCACCTCGCCGACGCCGAACGCGTACAGCATGGTGAACTGCCCGGGCAAGTGCGGGCCGATCGGCTGGTCAACCGGATCCAGGCCCAGCGTCACTGTGTCGTGCGTCTCGGCCGCCCGCGAGGCGACCCGGTAGCGGGCAGGCAGCGTCTGCACGGTCATCCCGCATCACCGCCGCCGGGCGGCCCGTACAGGTCAAGGAGCCGGATCCGGGTGGCCTGCAGCCGGCGGACGGCCGCGGCCAGCATCCGCATCGCTAGCTGGTAGCCGAGCCCCGGGTGATGCTCGCACAGGACCTGAACGGCCGGGCCGTCCAGCTCGAAGGCGGTGGCTGGCTCCAGCACCTGCGCGCCGAACTGCCATTCATGGGGCGGTGACAGCCAGGAGAATCCGATCACGTCGCCGCCGCCGAGCGTCTCGACGATGAGGTTCGGCCGTCCCGGCACGGGCAAGTCCAGCGCCACCTGCCCCGCCGTGAGCAGCCAGCAGTTCGCGGCGGGCTCGCCCTCGTCGAACAGCCGGTGACCGGCCGGGACCTCGACGGCAACGGCAGCCCCGGCCAGCAGCGCCACGTCCGAGGGAGGCATGCCGCGCAGGAATGCGTGGCCCGCGAGCGCCGACGCCGCGACCGCGTTCATGACTCCTGGCTTCCGGCGTCCGTTCCGCCCGGCAGGACCTCGTCCTGAAGGGCAGCGACCTCCTCGGTCAGGTCGATGCCCACCGGGCACCAGACGATGCAGCGGCCGCATCCGACGCAGCCAGAACTGCCGAACTGGTCGTGCCAGGTGCCGAGTTTGTGGGTGAGCCACTGCCGGTACCGGCTGCGCGGCGAGGAGCGGACGGACCCGCCATGCAGGTAGGAGAAATCAAGATCGAAGCACGAATCCCAGAACTGCCAGCGCTCGGCGTGATCTCCGGACAGATCGGTCGTGTCCTGGACCGTGGTGCAGAAGCACGTCGGACAGGCCATCGTGCAGTTCCCGCAGGTCAGGCATCGAGCCGCGACATCATCCCAGCGTGCAGCGTCACCGCTGGCGGCCATCAGGTCGTGCAGGATGCCGGCCGGCATCGACCGGCCCATCCGGCCGGCCGCCGCGGCCACGGCGGACCGCGCCCGCCGCGAGGCCGCATCCCCGGCTGGCCCGGTCGGCACGGCGGCGATGACGCCGGCGCCGGCCGGGGAGCCCACCTCGACCAGGAACTGATGGGTGCCATCGCCCGTCATCTCGGTCAGCGCGAGGTCGTAGCCTGGCCCGGCTTCCGGGCCGGTGCCCATGGAGGTGCAGAAGCACGTCTCGCCCGGCTCCGTGCAGTTCACGGCCACGATGAAGACACCCGAGCGGCGAACGGCGTATGGCGATCCGGCGTGCTGGCCGCCGCCCAGCACCTGGTCCTGGATCTTGATCGCGCTCAGGTCGCACGGGCGCACGCCGAAGAACGCCAGCCTCGGCGCCGGCTCTTCCGCCGGTTCGGCCTCGAACCCGCCGGCCGTCCGGTGAGCGGACCACACCTTCTCCCGCGGCGGGTGCAGGAACTGCTTCCACGACTGCGGCCCGGCGGAATGACCGAACGCCGCGCGGTCGTCGCGGCGCCGTATCCGGTAGCCGCCCGGCTCGAGCGAAACCCCCCAGCCGAACGGGAGATCATCGGCCGACTCGAGTTCACGGAGGACGATCGCTCCGTCGCGCACGGTCGGACCGATCACCCGGTACCCGGCACTCCGCAGCGCGGCGTGCAGTGGCCCGAGGCCTGCGGCCTCCATCAGCAGTGGCCCATCCGCTGCAGTGGCGTCCTGCATGGGGCCCCCTTCTCGCCCACCCGGTAAACGACATGGTCGCGCATCATTCTGGCTGAAGCGGCCCTGTGCTGGCAGGGTCATAGGTCCCTCGCAGACCGTCGAGGGCTGGTGCCGCCGCAGGACCAGCGTCCCGCTGTCACCGGACCAAGGTCTCTGGTGACGGGCGGCGGGGCACGATGCCATGGACTGCGAGAGTAACCGGAACGCTACAGGGGGTATAGAGCGGATGTTCGTCACACGGTTTCAGGGACAGAAAAGCCACGAGGTTCTGTGGGCAGCGGAGCTGCTTGCCGCGGCGGCCGCCGCCGAGGGCAGGCCTGCGGCGGCCGTCCTGGCAGCTCCGGGGGTATCGCTGTGCACGATCGACGGCCGGGCCACAGCCGATGCCGGCCCGTCGCCGGTCGCAGACGCGCTGATCCTCCAGGAGCCGGCCGGGCTCAGCCGAGCCGACATCTTCGCCCGGCTGAGCCCGGAGGCATACCTGCTAGTGAACTCGACCTGCGGGTTCGGCGACCTCGGCGCGGGCGAGCGGGTCGGGCGATTCTTCCGTGACCGCGCGCTCATCCTGCCGGTCGCGCGCCTGCAGCCAGGACTGCATGGCGTCGCGGTTCGCAGCAGTGGCCTGGTTGGCGGCTTCGCCGCGCTGAGCCGGGTCGTCGGCCTGGACAGCCTCATCACGGCCATTCACCGGATAGACGGCCGTCCCGGATGGGCGTGCGTGGAAGCCGCGAAGGGCGGCTATGAGTTCGTGCGGGCCGAGAGGGAAGCGCTCGCCGCCTGAGCTCGCTCGCCGCCTGAGCTTACGTGCCGCAGGCCGACTACAGGTCGCCGGTGACGCGTCACCCGCCAGAATCCGCCATCGGGCCTGCCCCGCCGGGACCTAAGCCCTGACGAGCCAGGCCCGACGACCGTCATGGACCGAGCCCTTCGCCCGTGGCCGGCGCACCAGGAGAGCAATTACCTGGATATAAGTGCTGATGATGGGAGATGCAGGAGCGATGAGCACCAGAGTCGTGGATGTCATGACGTCAGACCCGGTATCGGTGCGGGCCAATGCCCCGTTCAAGGAAATCGCGGCCAGACTCCGCGAGCAGCATGCCGCGGCATTCCCGGTCCTCGACGCGGACGACAAGGTCATCGGTGTCGTCGCGGAGGCGGATCTGCTCCCCAAGGAGGCACTGGAAGCCGGGCACGAGGGCCATCGCGGACGGTTGGCCAGCGCGAGGCACCGCGCCGAGCGGGACAAGGCTCTGGGCGTGACCGCATCGGACGTGATGAGCCAGCCGGCGGTCACCATCGGTCCCTTTGACCTGGTCAGCCACGCCGCCCACGTGATGTACGACCGCAGGGTCGGCTGCCTGCCCGTCGTGGACGATGGCCGGCTGATTGGCGTCATCACCCGTGCTGACGTGCTGCGCCTGTTCGGCCGGACCGACGCGGACATCCGCTGGCAGATCCTCGACAAGATCATCTTGGGTGAGTTCCTGCTCGATCCCAGCGCGTTCTCGGTGTCCGTGCGAGACGGCGTCGTCACACTGACAGGCAGGCCAGGGACCTCGGACGTTGGCCACGACATTGTCAATGCGGTGCGGCACACCGAAGGCGTGGTCGCCGTGCGTGATCAGCTCAGTTACCCCACGACCCGCTGACCGGGCTGACCAGCCTCCGGCCTGCGGCCCGGACGCTCAGCTCTCCGCTGGGTAGCTGAGGCGGTCGCGGACGCCGATGACGCCCTCGAGGTGGCGGATCGTGGCGAGCATGCTGAGCGCGTCGGCGCGCCGGTCTACCGACCCCGTGACGGTCACGACTCCGGAGGCCACCGTGACCACGAACATCTCCGGGTCGAGCCCGAACTCGCCGACGATGACGTCCTTCATGACTTCATCCCAGATCTCGGTGTCGGGACGCTCGAACACGCTGAGCACGTCGGTCCGGGTGATGATTCCGCGGAGTCGCCCGTTGGCGTCGACCACGGGCAGTCGCTTGACCTTGTGCGACTGCATCAGCCGGGCGGCCTCGGCGACCGGCGCATCCTCGTGGATCGTCGTTGCTGGCTTGGTCATCACGTCGGCAGCGATCACACCGGCGGCCTTGGACCGCTCCTTCGGCCGCCACGCCAGCCGGATCGCTCCCTGTGGCAGTGCCGGGGTGGTCGCCTTGAGCAGCAGGTCCGCCTCGGACACGACGCCGATCACCCGGTCCGACGAATCGATCACGGGAAAGGCGCTGATGCGGCGGCGGCGCATCACGGTGACCATCTCCTTGAAGTCCGCGTTCTCGCGTACAGCTACCACGCTGTCGGTCATCACGTTCTTGACCGTTGTCAATTTCACGTCGGTCACCTCCCATTGCCCCATTCCAGCGCGCCCGATACCTCGTCCGCCGGAGTCCAACGACCAGCGGGAACGGGACGTACGGCCCGCTCCGGCCGGGACCTTGGACGCGTCCGGGCGTGACCCACGGGCTGCTGAGGGCGAACGCCCCAGCGATGGGGGACCTTCGGCCGATGCCCCGGGAAGCGCAACGCCAGATATTTGAGGTAGGAGGCGCAATGGAGATTGAACTGGGCAGCAAGCCGGCCCTTGACGACGGCGCCAGCGCCTACGCGCTGCTGTCGGATGGCACCACGATCGAGATCCGCGCTGCCACACCGGGCGACCTGACCATGGTCAGGCTCATGCACGAGGCGATGTCCCCGGACAACGCCTACCTTCGATTCTTCGGCATCAGCAAGCTGTCGGCGGAGCGGGAGGCGACCAGGGTCTGCCGCCCAGCGGCGCCTGATCGCGTCGCGCTTCTCGCGTTCAAAGGCCGCGAACTCGTCGGCGTGGCCACCTACGAGATCACCAAGGACGCCGACGCGGAGATCGCGTTCGCCGTATCCGACGAGATGCACGGGCGGGGCGTCGGCACGCTCCTGCTCGAGCACCTGGTGTCGGCCGCGTGCCGACGCGGCGTCCGCAGGTTCGTCGCGTCGGTCCTCAGCGAAAACGCCGAAATGCTCAAGGTCCTGACCGACGCCGGGCTGACCGCCCGGCGCCAGTACCACCACGGCGTCGTCGACCTTGCCTGCGACCTGCCCCACAGCGACAGCGATCCGCACTGGGAGCCCTATCAGGAGGCGGTCGACATGCGCGAGGGTCATGCGGACGTGGCCAGTTTGCGGCACGTGTTCCAGCCGAGTTCGGTCGCGGTCGTCGGTGCCAGCCGGCGCACGGGAACCGTCGGCCGCGCCATCCTGCACAACATCGTCACGGCCGGATACCAGGGAAAGGTTTACGCGGTTAACCCGCACGCCGTGCACATGGAAGGTGTGCCCTGCCTGCCGTCGGTGACCACCCTGCCCGAGCCACCCGACCTGGCCGTGATCGCCGTACCGCCGGCCGCCGTGCCGGCCCTGGCCGATGAGTGCGGCCGGCGCGGCGTCAAGGCGATGGTGGTGATTACGTCCGGTCTCGACGCCCTCCAGGGCGCCGACCTGCTGGCGGCCTGCCGCCGGTACGGCATGCGGCTCGTCGGCCCGAACTGCTTCGGCGTCGCGGTGCCCGGCATCGGCCTGGACGCGACCTTCGCGGCCCGGCACCCGGCGCCCGGCCGGGTGGGCCTGGTGATGCAGTCCGGCGGTCTCGGCTTCGCGCTCGTCGACCGCCTGTCGCGGCTGGGGCTGGGCATCTCCTCGTTCGCGTCGGTGGGGAACAAATACGACGTCTCGAGCAACGACCTGCTGACGTGGTGGGAGCAGGACGGCGAGACCGAGCTCGCGGTCCTGTACATCGAGTCGTTCGGCAACCCGCGTAAGTTCGCCCGGACCGCGAGGCGTCTCGGCGCGCGCATGCCCGTCCTCGCCGTTCAGGCGGGCCGGTCGGCCGCCGGCCAGCGGGCCGCGACGTCTCACACCGCTGCGGCGGCGACGCCGCTGGTCACCCGCCAAGCCCTGTTCGAGCAGGCCGGTGTCATCGCCATGGACAATCTCGGGGAGCTGCTCGACGCCGCGGCGCTGCTCGCCAGCCAGCCGGTTCCCGCGGGCCGCAACGTCGCGGTGATCTCCAATGTCGGAGGCGCCGGGGTGCTGGCCGCCGACGCCTGCACCTCATGCGGCCTGACCGTGCACAAGACGAGCGCGGAAACCCGGCGCCGGCTGCGCGCACTGGTGCCGCCCGACGCGGCGATCAGCGGCCCCGTGGACACGGGCGCCGCCGTGCCAGAACCTACCTTCCGGCGGTGCCTGGAGCTCGTGGCCGGTGACGAGGGCGTGGATGCGGTCCTCGTCCTCGTGCTGTCCACCGCGGCGACCGGTCATCTCGTCACCGCGATCCGCGCAGCCGAGGTGACGAAGCCGCTCGCCGCGGTCGTACTGGACCAGGACGAGGGCGTCAGCCTGCTGCGCCGGGCCACCGACGATGAGGAAGGCGAGACCGAAGGACGGCCAGACCTCATCCCCTCGTATGCCTACCCGGAGTCCGCGGCGCGCGCGCTGGCCCGCGCGGCCACCTACGGCGCCTGGCGGTCGCGGCCGCGTGGTCACATCCCGGAGCTGGGTGACGTGCGGGAAGACGACGCCCGTACGCTCGTGCGGACGTTCCTGCACGGCTCGCCCGGTGGCGGCTGGCTGCCGCCGGAACGGGTCACGGAGCTGCTGGGCTGCTACGGCATCCCGCTGGCCGGCCTCTCCCCGGTCACCAGCGCCGACGACGCGGCCCGCGCCGCGGCCGACCTCGGCGGCCCGGTGGTGCTGAAGGCCGATGTGCCCGGCGTGGTGCACAAGACCGACGTCGGCGGCGTGCAGCTGGACCTGCGCACCGAAGCGGACGTGCGGCGCGCGTACCGCGAGCTGAGCGGCAAGTTCGGCCCGAACGCGCGGGTGCTGATCCAGCCGATGATCACCGGGGGAACCGAGGTCATCGTCGGCGTGGCGCAGGAGCCCGTCTTCGGCCCGCTGGTCGTCTTCGGTCTGGGCGGTGTGGCCACGGACGTGCTCGCCGACCGCGCCGCGCGGCTGGCCCCGCTCAGCGACAGCGACGCCGACGAGCTCATTCATGCGATCCGTTCGGCGCCCCTGCTGCTCGGCTACCGTGGCGCGCAGCCCGCCGATCTGGAGGCCCTGAGGGAAACGCTGCTCCGCGTGTCCCGGCTGGCCGACGACCTCGCCGACGTCGCCGAGCTCGACCTCAACCCGGTCATCGCCCGCCCGGACGGGGTGTTCGCGGTGGACGCCAGGATCCGGATCACGCCGGCCCAGCAGCAAGACCCGTTCCTGCGGAAATTGCGCTGACGAGCCGGCCGTCGCTGAGGCGGAGCACTTGGTCGACGTCGCCGTCGGCCACCGGACGGTGGGTGATGAGCAGCACGGTGCGTCCCGCGGTGGCGGTCAGCAGGTCGCGGGTCAGCGTCTGCGCCGTCTGATCGTCCAGGTGTTCGGCGGGCTCGTCGAGGATCACCACCGGGAAGTCGGCGAGCAGCACCCGGGCCAAGGCCAGCCGCTGCCGCTGGCCGCCGGACAGCCGGGCGCCGTGCTCGCCGACCTCGGTGTCCAGGCCATCCGGCAGGCCGGCCACCCAGTCGTCCAGCCGCGCGCGGCCCAGCGCCCCGGCCAGCTCGGCGTCGCTGGCGTCCGGCCGGGCCAGCCGGAGGTTCTCGCGCAGCGTCGAGTCGAAGATGTGCGCGTCCTGGGCGCACAGGCCGACCACGGAACGCACCTGATCGGAGTCCAGCGCGGTGATGTCCGTGCCGCCGAGGGTCACCGTCCCGCCGACCGGATCGAGGAAGCGCAGCAGGACCATGGCGAGTGTGGTCTTGCCCGACCCGCTCGGCCCGGTCACCGCGACGCGATGCCCTGCGGGCAGTTCGAGGTCGGCTCCGTGCAGCACGTCCGGGCCGCCCGGCTCCCAGCGCGCGATCAGGCCGGACACGGAGATGTCGTAGGGCGGTGCGGGCAGCGGCGCCGGCCTGGCCGGCTCCCGGACCGGGTCGGGACTGCCCATCACGTCCGCCACCCTCGCCGCCGCGCTGCGCAGCCGGGGTATCTCCTGCGCCGCCGGAGCCAGGTCCTTGACGACGTCGTGGACGGCCAGCGGGAGCAGCGCGAGCACGGCGAGCGCCACGCCGGCCATCACGCCCGATGAGACCCCTGCCACCCCGAGCACCAGGCAGGCCCACAGCGCCGCCCCGGCCGCGAGCGTGCTGGCCGCCGCGCCGGCCCCACGCGCGGTGGCGGATCTGGCCTGGACCCGCGCGACCCGCTGATTGGCGTCCATCACCGCCTGCAGCGCGCTGTGCCTGGTTCCGAAGACGGAAAGCTCGCCCGCCCCGGCGAGCAGGTCGACGGTGGCCGCCGCGAACTCACCACGGCGCGGTGCCAGCGCGCGCTCGGCGCGGCGGGAGATGACTCCCGCCAGCAAGGGCGCGGCCAGCGCCGCTGCCACGATCGATATCGCGAGGACCAGGCCGGCCGCGGGGAGCAGGGCGGCGGACAGGGCAACGGCGGCGGCGCCGGTGACCGCCGCGGCCGCGTACGGCAGCCGCACCCGCAGCCAGCGGTCGGTCAGCGAGTCGACGTCGCTGACCAGCCGGCTGATCAGGTCGCCGGAGCGGAAGACGGCCACCCCGGCCGGGGCCAGCCGTTCCAGCCGGTCGTAGGCGGACACGCGGAGCCTGGCCAGGACCCGCAGCGCCGCGTCGTGCCCGGCCAGCCGCTCGGCGTACCTGAAGGCGCCGCGGCCGATGCCGAACGCCTGGACCGCGGCCACCGGGACCATCAGGTACAGAACGGGCGGGTGCTGCGCTGACCTGGAGATCAGCCACGCTGACGTGGCCATCAGCCCAACCGAGCACATCGCGGCCAGGGTTCCCGCGGCGCCCGCGAGCGCGAGCCGCCCGCCGTCGTGCCCAGGTGATGCGGGGCGCGTCACGCGAGCACCTCCTCACGTGGCCTGACGTCTTCCGCTCGCTCGGGGCGGTGGCCGACGTTGATGACGCGGTCGGCGGCGGCGATCACGCGGGGGTGGTGCGCGGCGATCAACACGATGCGGCCGGCGGTGGCCTGCGCGCGCAACGTGCCGAGCACCCGGTCCTCGGCCGCGGGGTCGAGCCCGGCGCTCGGCTCGTCGAGCAGTAGCACCGGGCGCCCCGGCAGGAGGGCGCGAGCGAGCGCCACCCGACGGCGCTGCCCGGCCGACAGGCCGCCGCCGCGTTCGGTCACCCGCCGGTCAATCGGGACGTCGTCGAGGGCGGCGGCCCGCGCCGCCGCCTCGACCGCGTCGTCCGGCGCGTCAGGCTGGCCGAGCCTGACGTTGGACGCCACCGTCCCCGGGAACAGGTAAGGATCCTGGGGCACCCAGGCCACCAGGGCCCGCCACGCGTCGCGGTCCAGGCACGCCAGGTCCGCGCCGGCGCTGCCCCCGCCCCCCGTGATCGTCACCCGCCCGGCGGACGGCCGGGCGAAGCCGAGCAGCACGTCGATCAGCGTGGACTTGCCGGAACCGCTCGGCCCCGCGAGCACGGTGATCTCGCCCGCTCTGATGACCGCCGACAGCCGGTCAGGTGCGGGGCGTGACCGGCCGGGATGGACGACGCTGACCTGCTCGATGCGGATGAGCTCTATTGCCTCGGGGAGACGGCCCCCCCGGCCTCCCGGCCGGAGTCTCCGCTCGTCCCCGCTCCCTCCGTCGCCCCCCTGCGGCGTTTCGATGACGGCGATGGCGTCGCCGGCGGCGGCCAGGCCGTCGGCGCTGGCGTGGAACTGCGCGGCGGCCTGCCGCAGCGGCAGGTACGCCTCGGGGGCGAGGATCAGCGCCAGCAGGCCGGTCCGCAGGCCGAGGTGCCCGTAGACCAGGCTGAGCCCGACCCCTACGGCCACCATCGCCACCGACACGGTCGCGACGAGCTCCAGGACCAGGGAGGAGAGGAACGCCACGCGCAGCGTGCCCATGGTGGCCCGCCGGTATTCCCCGGTTACCTCGCCGATGGCGTCGCGCTGCGCCTTGGCCCGGCCGAACACCTTCAGCGTCGCCAGGCCGGAGACGACGTCGAGGAAGTGGTGCGAGAGCATGGCGAGCGCGCGCCAGCGCTGCCGGGCGTGCTCGGCGGTGGCCCGGCCCACCAGCGCGCCGAACAGCGGGACCAGCGGGAGGGTCGCTGCGATCGTGAGCCCGGCGAGCGGGTCGGCGACCCCGACCCGGATCAGCACCGCGATCGGCACGATCGCGGCCAGCATCAGCTGAGGCAGGTACTTGGCGAAGTACCCGTCCAGCGCCTCGACGCCCTCGGTGGCCAGCGCGGTGATCTCGCTGCTGCGCCCTCCGCCCGTGCCCTCGCCGCCTGCCAGCCAGCGGGGCCCCAGCTCGGTCGCGCGCGCGAGGAGCTTGCGGCGGAGTTCGGCCTTCGTGGCCGCGCTGGCGTGGTAGGAGGCGGTCTCGGTGCCCCAGGCGACGAGGACCCGGCCGACGACCACAACCGCCAGCGCGATCACCGTGCCGCGCAGCACGGCGAGGGTGTCCCCGTGCTCGAACGCGCCGGAGATCGCCCCGGCCAGCAGCTGGGCCTGGATGATCACCAGACCTGCGGTCAGCGCGCCGAGCAGGGCCACGGCGGCGATGTACGGTTTTGCCTGACCGGCGTGCCGCAGCAGCCGGGGATCGAGCGGTTTCACCGGCTCGCGGCGGTCGGCTGGCCGATCGTCGGCGCCTGCGGGGGTGGCTGCGGGCTGGCAAGGACCCGCTTGCGGAACACCCAGTAGGTCCAGCCCTGGTAGGCCAGCACGAACGGGAGGAAGATCGCAGCCACCACCGTCATGACCATCAGCGTCTTGGCCGCGGAGGCGGCGTTGGCCGTGGTGAGATCGTAGGCGGTGCTGATGCTGGACGGCAGCACCCGTGGGTACAGCGCGGTGAACAGCGCGCCGGTCGCGGCGACGATCGCCACGGCGGTGCCGGTGAACGCGTAGCCCTCGCGGCCCGCCCGGCTGGCGGCCAGGCCCGCGACCAGCGCCAGCGCGGCCAGCGCGGCCAGCGCCACCGAGGCGGCGCCGGTGGTCCCGGTGTGACCGGGTGCGCGGTAGCTGGCCTCGGTCCAGGCCAGAAACCCGCCACCGGCGAGCACCGCCACCACGCCGATCGCCCAGGCCGCCGAGGCCGCGCGGCGCCGCAGGTCGCCGGTGGTCTTCAGGGTCAGGAACACCGCGCCGTGCAGGGTGAACAGGCTCAGCGTGGCCAGCCCGCCGAGCAGCGAGTAGGGGTTCAGGAACGTGAAGAAGTTCCCGGTGTAGTTGTGCGCGGCGTTCAGCGGGATGCCGCGGAGCACGTTGCCGAACGCGACTCCCCACAGGATCGCGGGCACCAGCGAGCCGAGGAACAGCGCCGCGTCCCAGCCGGCCCGCCAGCGCGCGGAGTCCCGCTTGCCGCGGAACTCGAACCCCACCCCCCGGATGATCAGGGCGACGAGCACGAACAGCAACGGCAGGTACAAGGCGCTGAACATCGACGCATACCAGAACGGGAACGCCGCGAACGTGGCGCCGCCCGCGGTGAGCAGCCACACTTCGTTGCCATCCCAGACCGGGCCGATCGTGTTGATCATGACCCGGCGTTGCAGGTCGTCACGGCCCAGCACTGGCAGCAGGATGCCGACGCCGAAGTCGAACCCTTCCAGCAGGAAGTACCCGGCCCACAGCACGGCAATGGCGATGAACCACAGGTCGGACAGGTGCACGGCAGGTTCCTTCCTCAGTAGACGAGCGCGCGGGTCTCGGCCTGGCCGGCGGGTTCCCCGGGCTCTGGCCCGGCCTCCAGCCCGGCCTTGATGTACTTGAGCATCAGCCCGGCCTCGATGACCGCGAGCACGCCGTAGAGCAGGGTGAGGACGAGCATCGAGGCGAGTACCTCACCACCCGAATTGGCCGACACCCCGGCCGCGGTCTTGAGCTGCCCGTAGACCAGCCAGGGCTGGCGGCCCGTCTCGGTCATGATCCAGCCGAACGAGTTCGCGGCGAGCGGCAGCAGCGGCAGCGCGATCACCGACCACAGCAGCCAGCGCGAGCGGGGACGGCGGCCACGCCGGATGGCCACGAGCGCGATCAGCGCGATCAGCGCGGCGAGCAGGCCGACGCCGATCATCAGCCGGAAGCTCCAGTACACGACCGGGACGACCGGGGTGTACGAGCCGGGGCCGTAGACCTGGCTGTAGTGGGCCTGCAGGTTGTCGATGCCCTGCACGCGGGTGTTCCAGTTGCCGGTGGCGAGGAACGACAGCAGCCGCGGCAGCGTGATCTGGAACACCGGTTTGGTCCCGTTCAGGTTCCCGATCGTGAGCAGCGAGAACGGGGCGGGCTTCGACGTGTGATACAGCGCCTCGGCCGATGCCATCTTCATCGGCTGGTACCGGGTCGTGAACAGCTTGCCCTGGATGTCGCCGGTGGCCATCGTGACCACCGCGGCGGCCAGCGCGGTGATCGCACCCGCCTTGGCCGCCGAGCGGAACGCGGACACATCGCCGGCGGAGGCGTCGCGGTGCCGGATCAGGTGCCACATCGCCACGCCCGCCACGAGCGCACCGGCGGTCAGGAAGCAGCCCGCGATCACGTGCGGGAACCCGGCCAGCTGCGCCGGGTTGATCAGGACCTTCAGGAAGCTGGACAGCACGTCGATGTGCTTGGCAGCGTCGTAGGTGTAGCCGACCGGGTGCTGCATCCATGAGTTGGCGACGAGGATGAAGTAGGCCGACAGCGTGGTGCCGACCGCCACGATCCACATGCACGCGTTGTGCAGGCCGGGCCGCAGCCGGTCCCAGCCGAAGATCCACAGTCCCAGGAAGGTGGATTCGAGAAAGAACGCCAGCAGCGCCTCGATCGCCAGGGGCGCGCCGAAGATGTTCCCGACATAGCGCGAGTACTCCGACCAGTTCATCCCGAACTGGAATTCCTGCACGATCCCGGTGACCACGCCCAGCGCGAAGTTGATCAGAAAGAGCCTGCCGTAGAACTTCGTGAGCCTCAGCCACCGCTCACGACCGGTGCGCAGCCACGCCGCCTCGAACCCGGCAACCAGGAACGCCATCCCGATCGTGATCG
>Ga0335074_10002693_pt1 | contig 24183 bp, 24 predicted proteins | sample Lox_Sample_23_FD_206715 | JGI IMG/M metagenome (GOLD analysis project Ga0335074, IMG submission 206715) | Soil microbial communities from Loxahatchee National Wildlife Refuge, Florida, United States - Lox_Sample_2.3 | ecosystem: Environmental > Terrestrial > Soil > Wetlands | place: USA... | reverse complement strand
TCGAGCGGCCGCCCGAAGATAACGGTGCCTCCGATCCCGCCGGCAACCTCCGGAGAGTCCATCAGCCTGCCGCTGAATAGCTATGCGGCCGTTTCGGGCCTCCAGCAGACTGTGCTGGAGGAGGCGCAATCGCTGCTCACCCAGAAGTGCATGGCCGACCGCGGCTTCGTCTACTTCAGCCAGACGACACCGGTAGAAGAGCAGGCGATCCTGCAGAATCTCGAGTACGGCTTCGGGGTCACCAGCCTTGCCAATGCGAGCACCTACGGCTACGGCCAGCCTCCGACCTCCACCAGCCCGGCGTCCCAAGGGCTGTTTATCGGCGGGTTCAGTTCCTTCAGCCAGCTCAGGCAGGAAGCGGCGCTGGCGGTGGCGCTGCTCGGCTTCGCGCCCGGCGTCAGAATCGCGCCGATTCACGAAGAGGGCTGCCTGCAACTGGCCAACGGCGAGATCTACGGCCGCGGCATCAGCCAGGTTGGCGATCCGGTGCCAGCGATAGCCCAGCAGGCAGGTATGTGGACTCAGTCCGACCCGCGCGTCGTTGCCGTCGATGCTGCCTGGTCGAGGTGCATGGCGCAGCGGGGCTATCACTACACCAGCCCGCAGCAGCCAGCCGACCATAACTGGCCGAGTAAGCCAACGAAGAAGGAGGCGGCTACCGCCGTCGCGGATGTCGCCTGCAAGCAGCAGACAAATCTGACCAACACCTGGCTTACCGTGGAAGCGGCTTACCAGACCGCGCTCATCGGCGAGAACATCGGGACGCTGGCGAGCCTGCAGTCCAGTTTCCAGAAGGCACTCAACCACGTGGAAACGCTGCTTGACGGCGCTACGGAGCTGGGACAGCCGAACCCGGCTGGCCAGCGACCGCTCCCCGCGCAGCCTGCGCCCTAGCGTGCGGGGTTGCCGGTGGTTAGCCGGTCATCGTCATCGCGAGCCAACCGGTCACAGCGGTGCTGGCGGGTCAGAATGGCGCGTCCGGATCCGCCTCTTCCGTCTGCCCGGCGAGCGCGGTAGCAAGCCTGGCGCGGGCGCCCTCGAGCCATTCCTCGCAGATGGCGGCCAGCTCCTCGCCGCGCTCCCACAGCTGCAGCGACTGCTCGAGCGTGAGTCCGCCGGCTTCGAGGCGCTTCACGAGCTCGATCAGCTCATCCCGTGCCTGCTCGTAGGCGGGCCGGACTGGCTTGTCGTCGCCCGCACCAGCTGCTGCCGTCACGGGCGTCAGCCTAGTGCTCCGGTAACGCAACGGCTCGTCAGGCCGATCAACTCGGCAGGGGGGACCGTCCAGCTGTCACAGCAAGGGGTCACCATGCGGAGTCACGATCACACCGGCGTTCAGCGCTTCTGCGGGCTTTCCCGTGCGGGATCGTGCTCCGCCAGGCCGCGCCGGCGCCAGGCGGACTGGTCCGGTGCGGTGGCCGTGATGCGGCCGGTCGGGCACCCGCGTGAGCGCTGCCGCGGCCTGCGAACCAGGCCCAGCTACCTTGCCGATCTCGGCAGCTGCATGTTCAGGTTCGCCTATTCCTGGGTGACCTGGCGGGTGGAGGGACCGCGCGGCTAGGACAGGAGCTAGGCCGTCGGGCCGTCAGCGGTTACCTGCAGCTGATCTTCTGCAAACCGGATCGTGAGCTGCTCGCCATGGGCTACTTGCGCGGCAGTCAGCACCACCCGGTCGTCCCGCTGCTGGACGATGGCGTAGCCGCGCTTGAGAGTTGCCGCCGGGGAGAGCGCGACCAGCCTGGCTCTGATATGCGTCATATCGTCGGCCGCGCGGTGCAGGCGCGTGGTCATCGCTACCCTGGCGCGATCCGAGAGGCCGAGGATCTGCTCAAGCCGCCGGTCGATCTCGGCGGCCGGACTCGCCATGGCCGGCCGCGAGGTGATGGCGGCCAGCCATGATTCCTCCCGGTCCACCCGCCCGGTGACGCTGCGCCGGGCGCGGGACCGAAGCTGCCCGATCAGCTCGAGCTGCTCGCTGACGTCAGGAACCGCACGCCTGGCCGCGTCCGTCGGCGTCGAGGCGCGGACGTCGGCCACCAGGTCCAGCAGCGGAACATCCTGCTCGTGGCCGATCGCGCTGATCACGGGAGTAACGCAGGCGGCAACGGCACGGATCAGGTCCTCGTCCGAGAACGGCAGCAGATCCTCGATCGAGCCGCCGCCGCGGGCGATGATGATCACGTCCACTGCCTTGTCGGCGTCCAGGCGCTGCAGCGCTGCGGTGACGTCCTCGCTCGCATGCGGTCCCTGAACGGCGACCTGCTCGACCCGGAACTTGACGGCCGGCCAGCGGCGCGCGGCGTTCTGCAGCACGTCGCGCTCGGCGGCTGAGTCGCGGCCGCAGATGAGGCCGACCGTCCGTGGCAGGAACGGCAGCTTGCGCTTGCGCTCTGCCGCGAACAAGCCCTCGGCGGCAAGCGCTTGCCGCAACCGCTCCAGCCGGGCGAGCAGCTCGCCGATGCCGACCGCCTTGATCTGCGTCGCCGTCAGCGCAAGCGAGCCCCGCGCGGTATTGAACTCCGGTTTCGCCCAGACGACGACGCGAGAGCCCACCGCGGGCGGCGGGCTGGTCGCGTCGAGCACAGCGGTCGTGCAGATCACTCGCGCCGATACTGCCGCGACAGGGTCGCGGAGGGTCAGGAAGACGGTACCGCCGCGCCTGTTCAGCTCGGCGATCTGTCCTTCCACCCAGACCCGGCCGAGGCGGCCGATCCAGTCGCCGATCAGCCGCAGCACCGTCCGGAGCGGTACTGGCGCCTGCTCAGACGTCTCTAGCGGCATGACGGCTCTGCCGAGGGCTTCACCCGTCGGCCGCCAGCTTCTCGATGCGCCGCTCGAGCATGCCGAGCACCTCGGGCCGCTCAGCGTTACGGCGCTCGTGGTCAGCAAGAATCCGCAGCTGGCTCGCGTCGAGACCGCGAAGGCGGGCACGGATCGAGGCCAGCGACAGCTCGTCATAGTTCGGCAGCGGCAGGACTGTCGCCGCCTCGGCCGCGACGGCTGCGCGGCCCATCGACGTGGCAGGCGCTGGCATGGCGCGGGCGCGCGTGGCAGGGGCTGGGGTGGCAGGGGCCGGCGTGGCAGATGCCGAAGCGGCGGCTACCCGCGCTGGTTCAGCCCGCGCGAGCGACGCTGGCGCAGAAGCCTCGACCGCGAGCTCCTCAACGAGATCCTCGACCGCAGCCTCCACGGCGGCGGCCTGCTCAATCGTGAGATCGCCGACGGCCTCGTCGACCGCGGCCTCGTCGACCGCGGCCTCGTCGACCGCGGCCTCGTCGAGAGCGAACTGCTCGGCGTCGAGGTCGTCGTCCAGGTCCTCCTCCGACAGCAGGCGGACGTTGCCGGTCTTGTCTAGCGACCGCCAGCGAGAGTCAGGCTGGCCTGACCTGACTCGGCCCGGCCGAGCGGGACGCCCGGCCGTGGACCGGTGCTGCGGCTCTGCCTTGCCGCCGGGGCCTGCGCCCGTCTCGACCAGAGTGGCCTCCGGCCGGTCGGCGAGCAGCAGGAGCCGGCCGATCCCGGCGAACACGGCCCGCAGCCCGAATGTGGGCGCGTGCTTAGACCGTCCGGGGAGGTGCGGCATACCCATTGATCATCGTTCTCCCGATAGCTACGGTGCAGCTCAGAAATTATTGTGGCTGCTGGGATGCCAGGTAAAGGCACGCATCCCGAATCCGTTGCTTGTGTCGCAGACCACCCATGGCTTGCCGCCGAGGACCCCCGGACGACCAGCCCGCCCGGTGCCTGGCCGTGTCCTGATAGTGATCACCTATGCTGAGCGTATGCCTGCCCAGCCCCGCCGAGTGCTGCTCGCCAAGCCCCGTGGCTACTGCGCTGGTGTCGACCGGGCCGTCCAGACCGTGGAAAAGGCCCTCGACCTCTTCGGCGCGCCGGTCTATGTACGTAAGCAAATAGTGCATAACACCCATGTGGTTCAGACTCTCGAGAAGCGCGGCGCGATCTTCGTCGACGAGACAGAGGCCGTCCCGGAGGGCTCTGTCGTTGTGTTCTCCGCCCACGGGGTTGCCCCGGAGGTCCGCGAGGAGGCCCGCGGACGCGGTCTGAAGACCATCGACGCGACCTGCCCGCTGGTCACCAAGGTCCACAACGAGGCGCGCAGGTTCGCAGCTCAGGGTTACGACATCCTGCTGATCGGCCACGAGGGCCACGAGGAGGTCATCGGAACGACAGGCGAGGCCCCGGCCAACATCCACCTAGTGGACGGTCCGGCTGGCAGCGACTCCGTCGAGGTAAACGACCCGGCGAAAGTTGCCTGGCTGTCGCAGACCACCCTGTCCGTCGACGAGACCACGGAGACCGTCGCGGCGCTGCGCGAGCGGTTCCCCCAGCTGCTGGACCCGCCGAGCGACGACATCTGCTACGCCACGCAGAACCGCCAGGCCGCAGTCAAGCGGATCGCCGCCGACTCCGAGGTCGTGATCGTGGTTGGCTCGACGAACTCGTCCAACTCGGTGCGCCTTGTAGAAGTTGCGCGCGACGCTGGCGCCGACGCGGCCTACCTGGTCGATGACGCGACGGCCATCGACCAGCAGTGGTTCGACGGTGCCAGCACTGTGGGAGTAACCAGCGGTGCGTCCGTACCGGAGATCCTTGTCGACGGCGTCCTCGCCCGGCTCGCCGACTACGGGTTCACTACCGTCGAGGAAGTCGAGGCAGTGCCCGAGCGAATGGCTTTCGGGCTGCCCCGCGAGCTGCGGAAGGCGGCAGGCGAGCAGGCCTGACTGCCGACGGCGAGTCGGTGCCAGACCGCGCCTCCCGGAGGCCGGATCGCAGTTCCCTGACGCAATCGGGCAGGCCCTGCCGCCAGGCCACGCCCACGCACGCGGCCGTGCCGGCGAACAGCCACGGGGCTGCGCTCGCAAGTGTGAGCAGCGTCCCTTCGAGCACGGACTCCAGCCGGCCGTGGTTCGAGCTGCCTTGGGCGGTTAGTGCCTGCGTCATGATCACCGACGCCAGGAAGATCACCGGCGCGGACGCCACGATCTGAAGCTGCGCGTCCCGCCGCGCATAGAGCGGCGCTAGTACACAGCCTGCGCAGAACCCGATGCCCGCAAGCTCGCCTACGTTCAGCCACTCCGCGAGCAGGCAGGCGACCAGGCTGAGGAGGAGCATCCCGATCACCGCCCCCCGCAATGTCACGTGGGAACGAAACGAGGTCGCCCGCCTCTCGGTCCGTCCGCCGGATCGGGCCGAACCTGGCGGACGAGCGGTGCCAGCGATCCCAGTGCCAGCCAGAGCGGCACGGCCGACCGGGCGCGGCCTGTCGGCGCGTTGTCCGTCGGGACGATGATCGCTGAACCCAGCATCGCGGGCGCCGATGTCGCGCCGCGTCCGCTGAAGCCGGGCGTTGTCAGGCCCGGCGGTCTCCCGGCCCTGACCCGTCACCACCTCAGCCGGCTGCACTGATCGCCCGCCCCGCGCCGAACAGCTGCTGCTGGCCAGAGAACTGCTGGCCTGGGGTGTCACGCGCCGGGCCTGGTTCAGGTACCAGCTCCGGCCCTGTCTCGACGACGAATTCCGGGGCTGAGAGTGACCGCACCGTCTCCTCGACCGGCCTCAGCTCGTCGAGCTCGTTGTCCACGACGCCCATCTCGTTGAGCTTGCGGGCGCTGACCAGCACCCGGCTCTCGAGGGAGCCGACAGTCTGGTTGTAGCTCGAGACCGCGTTGGTCAGTGCCTTGCCCAGGCGGTCGACGTTACGGCCGAGGCTGGCAACGCGGTCGTACAGCTCGCGGCCCAGATCGAAGACCGCGCGAGCGTTATCCGACAGCGCTGCCTGCTGCCAGGCGTACTGCGCCGTGCGCAGCATCGTGACCAGCGTCGTCGGGGTGGCAATGTGCACCCGGTGCGCCATTGCGTGCTCGAGCAGGCCGGGGTCGTGCTCGAGCGCGGGCGCCAGAAAGGCCTCACCGGGAATGAACAGCACGACGAATTCCGGCGACGGGCTCAGCGCCGCCCAGTACGCCTTGGCCGCGAGCCGGTCGACGTGGTCGCGAAGGTGCCGGGCGTGCGCGCCAAGCCGCGCTTCACGGACGGTCTCGTCGGTAGCCTCGGCGGCCTCCAGGTAGGCGGCCAGCGACACCTTCGAATCGACGACGATGTTCTTGCCGCCAGCCAGCCTGATCACCATGTCCGGCCGCAGCGCTCCGTCTGCCGACACAACGCCGACCTGCTCGTCGAAGTCGCACTTGTTGCTCATCCCGGCCAGCTCGACGACACGGCGCAGCTGCATCTCACCCCACCGGCCGCGTGCTTCCGGCCGCCGCAGCGCCGTCACCAGCGCCTGCGTCTGCGCGCGGAGCTGGTCCGAGCTCTCGCGCGCGAAGGTGACCTGCTGCGTCAGCGCCGCGTGGGACGAGCGCCTGGCCGCCTCGGACTCCTGAAGCTGGCTCTCCACCCTCGCCAGCGTGTCGCGCAGCGGCTGAACGAGCTGCTCCACGGCAGCCTTGCGGTTGTCCAGCTCGCCGGCCGCGACGGCCCTTGCAGTGTTGAGCCGGCCTTCGGCGATCTCGAGGAACGTCGTGGTGCTGCGAGTGAGCGCCTCATCGGACAGCACCCGGAAGCGGTCGGCGAGCTGGCCGTTGAACAGGTCTTCGCGATCCTGCGCCGCGCGCTCGGTCAGCGCCGCGCGATCCGCGGCGGCGCGGGCGCGCTCCTCGGCAGCCCTGGCCTGACCGGTCAGGTCGGCGGCCAGCCCGGCCAGCCGCCCGCGCGCCAGCAGGTAGCCGATGACGGCGCCCAGCAGGGTTCCGAGCAGGAGCCCGATGAGCAGCGAGATCGCGTTCATATGATCATGGTTGCAGCCAGTACCGACAGTTTCGCGGTGCGACACACCTTCGCCATGCGCACGCGTGCGGGCGGGAGCGAGGCAGTCGCCAGACCTGGCGGTACCGGCAGCCGACTAGAATTCCCCGGTGAGCCTGTCCATCGGCATCGTCGGCCTGCCTAACGTCGGCAAGTCCACGCTGTTCAACGCGCTGACCCGGGCGAGCGCGCTGGCGTCGAACTACCCGTTCGCCACGATCGAGCCGAACGTCGGCATTGTCGGCATCCCCGACCCGCGGCTGGACGCACTCGCCACGCTTTACGACTCGGCCAGGATCGTGCCGGCGACTGTCCGGTTCGTCGACATCGCCGGCCTGGTCCGCGGGGCGTCGGCCGGCCAGGGCCTTGGCAATCAGTTCCTCGCCCACATCCGCGAGACCGATGCGATCTGCCAGGTCGTGCGTGTCTTCACCGACCCGGACGTCACCCACGTCGAAGGCGACGTATCGCCGCAGCGGGACATCGAGACCATCGCGACCGAGCTGATGCTGGCGGACCTGCAGACCCTGGAGAAGGCGGTGCCGCGGCTGGTCAAGGAGGCCAAGTCGGCCAAGGATCCGGAGCGAACGAGAAAGGCCGATGCGGCCGCTAAGGCTCAGCAACTGCTGGATAGCGGGACCACGCTGTTCGCCGGAGCGCAGGCAGCCGGGATCGATCTGGCCGATGTGTGCGAGCTGCAGTTGCTGACAGCCAAGCCGTTTCTCTATGTATTCAATGCCGATGAGGCTGAGCTTGCCGACGACGAGCTGAAGAAGAGCCTGGCCGCCATGGTCGCGCCTGCCGAGTCAGTCTGCCTAGACGCGAAGACCGAGGCGGAGCTGGCTGAACTTGAGCCAGAGGAGGCGGCGGAGATGCTCTCCGAGCTCGGCCTGGGCGAGCCGGGCCTGGCTCAGCTGGCGAGGGCCGGCTTCGCCGCGCTGAACCTGTCGACTTTCCTGACGGCCGGACCGAAAGAGGCGCGGGCATGGACTATCCCGGTCGGCGCCACCGCCCCGGAAGCAGCCGGCGTCATTCATTCCGACTTCCAGCGCAACTTCATCAAGGCCGAGGTCATCTCGTTCGACGACCTCATGGCAGCCGGGTCGGTCGCTGCGGCCAGGGCTGCGGGCAAAGCCAGGATCGAGGGCAAGGACTACGTCATGCAGGACGGCGACGTAGTCGAGTTCCGTCATGGAAGGGCATGAGACCGCAATCAGGGCTGACGGGCAGTTGCCGCTGGGCGAGGTCGTGGGCATAGACCGAGGCTGTCAGCCGGATGTACTACGACCAGTCTCTGACTCCGAGTGCTGGGGGCCGCCGGGCACGCTACGGCGAGCCTAATGTCAGTATGGGGGATCATCGACGCGCCAGCGCAGGTCCTGGAGATGAATCGGCAGGCGATCGAGATTGGCTACGCGACCGCGCTCGAGCACGTGCGCGACGGGGAATATGACGACTAGATCGGGCGTGGCGCTCCGCTTACGACGTGTCGCCTGTCGCGGTCTCAGCCGCTAAACAGAGGTCATCCGGATGGCGAGGCTCAGCGGCTCACGCGACTCCGGCGCCGAACTGGCGGCGCTCATGGCGCGCAGCGCGTCCACAACGGCCACGTGAGTCCGGGTTGCGACTTTCGTCAGCTGGAGCGGCGTTCGGACCGGCTGCATCCGCTGCATGGCGAGTTCCCGGAGCTGGACAGAGCGTACGACGATGCCGGAGAGCGGGTGGTTCTTCGTGTCACCGGCCAGCCGCGTCGTCCGTCGGGCAGTAGCCGATAGCCGCAGGGCTCATTGAGCAACTCGCGGCGGCCTTCGCCCAAGCGGCGGACACCGAGACCGACTCCGAAGCCAAGAGTCGGCTCCATGCAGTTGTCCGCGAGCGGCGACGCCGCCAAGTCGATCGCCGTGAACATCGCATCTAGCTACCTCGAGTGTTGCCGCGCCGATAGGCACTCGCCGACCTCTAGGTACTTCCACTCATGCAAGCAGTCAGAGGCCGAGGATAGCGTCGAGTTATGAACGCCAGATTTCAGCCGGGGGATCATCTCCATGTGCGGCGGCCCCTCGGCTACTTCCACCACGGCATTTACATCAGCGACGACCGCGTTATCCAGTTCGGCAGCGGCATCACGCTCCTTGACAAATCGCGCACCGCGGTCAACGCCGTGTCACTCGCGGAGTTCGAGGACGGCGGGACCGCCACGGTCGTACATCACGGCTATGAGAGCCTGCTCGACACCGGCTACCACCCGCCAGCCGACGAGCCGTGGAAGATCGTCGAGCGTGCCGAGTTCATGCTCAAGCTGCAGCCCCGCCTGCAATACAATCTCATCGGCCACAACTGCGAGCACATCGCCAACTTGTGCGTCAGCCAGTACTGGGGCGAGAGCTACCAGGTCCGCCGGTTCTTCCGCAATCGCGCCATCGTTACTGGCGCGTTCATGATCTGGCTTTCCGCCCGGTCCCGCAGGAGCCTTCCCGTGCCCGGCTGGGTGGCGCCGGTCGCCGTCGCGTCGGCGCTCCTCACGATGATCACCATCGGCATGTACAACGAGCAAGTCAGGAAGCTCTGGCAGGAGATCGGGCCGCAGTGGCGCGAGCTGGAGAGACGGCTGGACGAGGATCCCCGGAACGGGCTCGAGTTCTAGGGCAGGCCAATGTGTCGTTCGCGTCACTGCCAAAAGATCACCGCCCCAGCGATCAGCCCAGAAGCAAAGCATGCGAAATACCAGCGGTTGTGGCGACCCATGGTGCTGCTGGACCGATTCAGCTATCGCTACGTGCACAACTGGTCCACGATCAGGCCATGAGCCAGCGCAAACCGGCGGGATGGCCAGGCCGCTTCGGGGGAAATACCTATAGTCGCAAGCCAGGACAGGGCTTGCTTGCGACTAGAGGCGGCGTGTCTCAAGTCGGTTATGGGTCTACTTCCAGTCGGACGAAGACTTGATTCCCTCCCTGCCTACCCGAACTGTCACGTCAACACGTCCGGCAAGAAGTGCCAGGACCTCATCCAGATGAGTTTGTAAGACCTCGGCTGCTTCCTAATCCAAGGCGCGGACCCACACGTGATGACCGATGGCGTTTTTCATGCGCCGTCGGCCGAACTCCTTGTCTGTGCTGATGAGCGCGGCATCGTGCTCGGTCGCCCACACCGTCAGGTCGTCATCCCTGCCGTCCATCAGGCCGACACCACTGGCAGTCAGGCACGTATGATGCTGGCGCCGGAGCATCGTGGCGACGGCGACGTCAACGTCCTGGTCGAGTAGGAACAGCACTCTCAGCCGGCAGCAGCAGACAGCCGGCGGGCCTGGGCGATGTCGGCGGGCTTCAGGTCCGGGAATGCCGCAAGTATCGCGTCGGTGTCGCAGCCGCGCTCTAGGTAGCGCTGGACGGTGGCGACGCGGATACGGGTGCCTGCGAAGACCGGAGCGCTGGCGTGAACTCCGCGACGCTGCTCGACTCGCCCGGCGCGGGCGCTGCGACTGCTGGCTGCCTGACTGATACGTGCGCGGAGCGGCGTGAGGTGGAGCACCTTCTCAAGGACGATCTGGTCCGGTATCAGCTCGCCCTCCCACGAACCGTCAGGGTGCTGGAAGTAGATCCGGGTGCCGATCGTCGCAAACTTTAGCTGGCGCAGCGGCGCCACATAGCCACGCGAACGGAGATGCTCGACAACTTTCCGGATGTGCTGCAGGCTCATCCCTTTCTCTGTGCGCAGCTCGGAAACGACAAGGAGCGCCAGGAGGTCGGCGAAGTCATATAGCCGGACGGTGTTCCGCTCGCTGAGCTGCCGCGTGATAGACGGCCCGACGAGGCGCTTCTCGTCCCAGTAGCGGAGTCGCCGGGTTGACACCTTCGCCAGCCTGGCAGCCTGCGCTTCAGGAAATGCGATGAACTCCTCGGCAACTGCTGTCACTGCATCAGCCCTCCGTCGCCTGGCCCGATCGTAAGCTGCGGCCGCACCTCATGTCCTGCCGCAACGCCTGCAGGCAGGGGAAGGATTCCCTGCGCACAACGTAGCCTAACCGGGCTGTTTCGACTCATATGACGCCCCGACAGAGTTGATAGATACACCGGCGCTGCGTGCGCCGCGAGCAGTCAGTGACGGCTCAAGAGTCTCGGTTGTCTGCGTCGGGATGCCTGACACCCCTCCTTGCGGGCTGCGCCAGCCGGGTCGCAGGCCCGGCTCAGCGAGCCGGTGGTTGCCGCCAGATTCACTTGGGCGAGTAGACCAGCTCCATCAGGCCCGATGAAAAGCCCTTGCACGAAATCAGGCGCAGGGTCAGCGGGTGGTCAAGGTCGGTGAACAGCGCCTGCCCTTGCCCTGCAGCGGCGGGCAGCACCAGCAGCCGATATTCGTCCACCAGACCGAGCCGGATCAGCGACCGCGCAAACCCGACTCCGCCATGGGCGACGATGTCACCACCTGGCTCGGCTTTGAGCCTGGCGATCTCCTCCGCCGTGTCACCGCTGGCGATTCGAGTGCCGGACCAGTCGGCGGATCGCAGCGTTCTGGAGAAGACCACCTTGGGAATGTCGTTCAGCGCCCTCGCGACCGGGGTGTCAAGCTGGGGCCAGAACTCAGCCCAGCTCTCGTAGGTAGCCCTGCCCATGATGTGGGTACCAACCCCGCGCAGCCGGCTGACGAAGTAGTCATCCTGTTGCTCGTCATCGGGCATCTCCCGCATCACCTGGTAAAGCTCAGTGCCGTCGTCACAGCTGTAGCCATCGAGCGAGATCCAGAATGACAGCACCACGCGCTGCATCGTGTCTCCAGAGGTTGATCTTCGCGACGCCGCCATAGTGCCATGGACTGCTCTGCATATTGCTTAGCCATGCAGTCACGTGAGATTAATGTGCCGTGAAGAGACTGACGATCGGTGCGCTCGTAACGGCATCAGCACTCACAGCCGGACTTGCGGGAGCCGCGGAGATAGCGCAGGCGTCGCCCGCCAGCGAACCGGTGACCTGGCACACGGCGTGGACCGGGCCCCGCGACGGTGTGCTGGAGTCGGTCACGGCCCCGGCCAGGGACTCGGCGTGGGCCGTTGGCTGGGTCCGTCACCGGCCTCTTCTCGTTCACTGGAACGGGCGCGGCTGGCGCGAGGTCACGTTCCCGGTCAAGGGCTACACCCCGTACGCGATCGCCGCATCGGCGGCCAACGACGTCTGGATGTTCGGCGTTACCGCAAACGAAACAGCGGAGGCGCTGAGCTGGAACGGCGCCGCCTGGATCAAGGTGGCCGAGCCGGACATCGGCGGGGAGGCGCTGAGCGGTGTGGCGGTCCTCGGCCCGGCCGATGTCTGGATCGCCACGCAGACGGCCGCCTACCACGACCTCGGCGGCATCTGGTCGAAGGTCCGGCTGCCCTCGAACTTCGTTATGTGGGCCGGCGGTCAGCTCGGTCAGCTTGCTGGCACCAGTGACCGGAATATGTGGGTCGCAGGAACCCTGACGACGTCGCAGGGCTACCAGATCCTGGCTGCTTACCGCTGGAGCGTCGACCGCTGGCGCCGGGTACGCATCCCGCGCACCCCGAGTTACACCGCCGAGATCCAGGTGGATTCGCGCCGGAACGTTGTGATCGTCACACCGCACAAGGTCTTGCACTGGAACGGCGCCAGGTGGACTGCGATGGCCAATCAGAACAGCCCTACGGTCGGGCCGCTCGCGCCGTTTGGCCCGCACGGATTCTGGATCGGCGCCTACTCGCTGTGGACGGGGTCAACCTGGCTGACTGTGCTGCCGATGAGTTCCGGCTATCCCGCGTTCAGTAACGGTCTTGCGCAGATACCCGGCACCCACCAGAGCTGGATGGCGGGCGATACGCATCTGGGCGCGGTCATCATGAGGTCGTCGGGCTGAACGGCGAGCTGGACCGAGCAGTAGCCCCGGGCGTCTTGTCAGCGGAACGCTAGAGCGATCTCCTCGATGAAGAGGTCGCAGGTGTCCTTCTTCCGAGCGGGCGAGCCGAGCGTGGAATCTGGGACGATCAGTTCCCGCGCGCCGGCCTCGATGTACTGGCCGACGATGTCGGTGACCTCGGCCGGCGTGCCAATGATCACCTGCGGCCGCCCGGTCCACTGCTCGCGGCGCTCCGCCAGCCAGTCCTCGTCGGTGGACAGGAACATCAGCGCCTGGGTGGAGACGTGAATGTCGGCGGGGTCGCGTCGGACCTCGTCGCAGTGCGCGCGCAGCACTGACATCTTCCGCACCCCGTTGCCAAGCTGTAATTGAAGTATTAACTCAAGCTATACACTCGGTGTCTACCTCTCGAGTACTATCGCGGTTGTGACAGTTCCCCTCACACTGCTCGGGCTGCTCGAGCGTGAGCCGAGCTACGGCTATGACCTGAAGCGCGACTACGACGCGTACTTCGGCGGAGACAAGCCGCTGCCGTTCGGCCAGGTGTACTCCACGCTCAGGAGGCTCGCCAGGGACGGCAAGGTAACCGGCGGCGAGGCCGAGCCTGGAGCGGGTCCGGACCGCAAGCCGTACACGATCACCGAGCTGGGGACGCGCGAGTTTGACACCTGGCTCGCGAAGCCAATCGAGCCTGAGCCGCATCTGCAGACGACGCTTTTCTCCAAGGTCGTCCTGGCCCTGCTGCTTGGTCGCCCGGCGGCCTCCTACCTCGACATCCAGCGAACCGCGCATATGCAGCGGATGCGCCAGCTGACCGAGCTCAAGCGAACAGGCAGCCTCATGCAGACGCTGCTCGCCGATCACGGGCTCTTCCACCTCGAAGCCGACCTCCGATGGATTGATGTGACCTCAGCCAGGCTTGACGCCCTGGCGGAAATGGTGCGTTCGATATGACGTCCGTGAATCAGCTCCCGACGAATGCCCCGCGACAGGCCGAGCGGCCCATCATCGAGGCCAGAGACGTCTACAAGCTGTTCGGTCAGACCCCGGCCCTGCTCGGGGCCACCCTGGCCGCCAGGACGGGCGAGATCCTGGCGGTCATGGGTCCCAGCGGATCCGGCAAGTCGACGCTGCTGCACTGCATGGCCGGGATCTACACCCCTGATAAGGGCGAGATCTGGTTCGACGGCCAGCGGCTCGACACGCTCAGCGATACCAGGCGCACCGAGCTGCGGCGCACGGCGTTCGGCTTCGTGTTCCAGTTCGGCCAGCTGGTGCCCGAGCTCACGGTCGCCGACAACATCGCGCTCCCGCTGCTGCTCAGTCGCATGAGCCGCAAGGCGGCGTACGCCAGGGCCGGCGCCTGGCTGCCCCGGCTCGGGCTTGACGGCCTGGGCGACCGGCGCACCGGCGAGCTATCCGGCGGCCAGGCGCAGCGTGTCGCGCTGGCACGGGCCCTGGTGGCGCAGCCCAAGGTTCTGTTCGCGGACGAGCCGACCGGCTCCCTCGACACCCTGACCGGCGAGATGGTCATGGAACTGCTGGTCGGAAACGCGCGCGCGGAGGGCACCACCGTTGTTCTGGTAACGCACGACGCTCGGGTCGCCGCCTACGCCGACCGGCAGGTCCTGGTGCGAGACGGCAAGGTCACGCATGCCGAGGCGACACACACTGACGGGACGGTCGCCGACACCGAGGTCGAGGTCGGGCGATGACGTACCGGCTGGGGCTGCGGCTCACACTCCGCAGCGGACGCGAGGCCTTGGTCCGCCTGCTGATCACGGCAGGCGCGGTCGCTGTCGGCGTCGCCATCATGCTCTGCGTGCTGGCCGACTTCCACGCCTTCACGGTCACCAATAACCGGCCGTCCTGGGAGTCCACGGTAGGCACCAGCCGGAGCCCGGCATCGGCGACGAGCTCCGAGCTGTGGAACTACAGCAACGACATCTATATGAGCCAGACGATCGAGCGGCTCGACGTTGCCGCGCTCGGGCCGAAGGCGCCGGTCCCGCCGGGAATTGCCAGGCTGCCCGCGGCTGGCCAGTACTACGCCTCGCCCGCTCTCGCCGCGCTCGTCCGCAGCGCGCCGCGCGACGAGCTGGGGGACAGGTTCCCCGGCAAGCTGGCCGGCACCATCGGCCAGCCGGCCCTGACCGGCCCGACCGAGCTGGTGATCTACGTCGGCTACACCCCTGCGAAGCTCGCAGGCCTGCCGGCCACCATCGTCGTCAATCACATCGCCACGGTGCCCGGTAAGCAGGTCTGGACAAGCTACTTCCGCGACCTGTTCGTGGTCGGCGCGATCGCCTTTATCTTCCCGATCCTCATCCTGGTCGCTACCGCGACCCGGCTTGCGGCAGCGCGGCGCGAGGAGCGATTCGCCGCGCTGCGGCTGGTGGGCGCCACGTCCCGGCAGATCGGCGTGATCGCTTCCGTCGACGCCGCCGTTGGCGCGCTGCTCGGCGGCCTCGCCGGCATCGGGATCTTCCAGCTGCTGCAGCATCCGCTGGCCGACACCGCGATCACGAGCTCGCGGTACTTCGCTGACGAGGTCACTCCGACGCTCGCCGGGTATCTGGCCGTGCTGATCGCCGTGCCGCTGCTGTCCGCTGTCTGGTCGGTGCTCTCGCTTCGGCAGGTCAGGATGTCTCCGCTCGGCGTGACCCGCCGGATGACCCCGCCCGCTCCTCGCACGTGGACCATCGCTCCGCTGCTGGTGGGCGTCGCTTTGGTGCTCCTCGGCATCGAGTCAACGACCAGTCAGCAAATAGGCTCTGCCCTGTTCCCCGGCCTGATCATTGTTCTGATCGGGCTCGTGATCGCGGGGCCGTGGCTCACCGACCAGGCTGCCCGGCTGCTCGGCAGGATCAGCAGTCATGCCTCGTCGCTGCTGGCCGCACGGCGGCTGGCTGACAACCCGAAGGCCGCGTTCAGGTCGGTGCGCGGACTCGTGCTGGCGGTGTTCCTCGGGACGCTCCTGGCTGGCCTGCTGCCCGCCGTCGAGGCAGTGACGGCCACGCCGAACGCGAAGGCGCTCAGCAACGTGCTGCTCGACGGGTTCACGTCTGCGCCAGTCTGCGGCAACACCGTCAACTGCACTGGCAACACCGGTTTCAGCAGTACGCCGACTCGCCAGGAGCAGATGATCGCGGCGGAAGGGCTGCCGCCGCAGGCCGCGGCCGCGCTCATGCAGGGGCTGAGCGCGTTCCGGGGCGTTACGGTGATCCCGGTCTACTCAGAGGTGGTCAAGGGAAGCAGCAGTTCGCCGGGGAAGGGTCCTGGCGGCGGTTCTGGCGGACCAGGCGGCTCGGGCGGCGTCATCATCCAGGGCCAGGGCCGGGGCCAGGGCCAGGGCCCGAATGTTGTCGCCGTGATGAGCTGCGCGGGCCTGCGGGAACTGAAGGTGCTCGGGCAGTGCGCGCCTGGCCAGAAGGCTCAGCAGGTCAATGCGGGCAGCATGTTCGGCGACAACCCGCGGTACAGCACCCAGGCGATTGCCAGCCCGCAGAACCCGTCTGCGTCCGGCAACTTCAGTCATCTGTACCTGCAGGCGCTGCTGGTCAAGGTCAACGGCTCCGCGACGCTGGAGAAGATCCGTACCTATCTGGACACGCACACCTCGGAGTCGGCTTCGGGGACCGCGCCGCGCACCTTCGGTGAGGCTGTCCAGGCCCGCCAGGGCGTTGCGACCACGGTGGAGCGCCTGCTGTACATCGCGGTGCTCCTCACGCTGATCGTCGCCGGGTGCAGCCTGGCGGTCGCGGTGGGCGGCGGCCTGGCGGAGCGCAAGCGGCCGTTCACGCTGCTGCGCCTGACCGGCACGCAGCCCGGCACGCTCTACCGAGTCGTGTTGCTCGAGGCCGTGCTCCCGCTGGTGGCCGCGACCGTCGTGGCAGGCGGGATCGGCTACGGGCTTGCGGCTGCGGCGGTCGGCAAGCTGGCGGCCGGGGCGCCGGTACCCAACCCTGGTGGCGACTACTTCATGATCATTGGCGGTGGCCTCGTCGCCTCGCTGCTGGTGATCCTCGCGTCGCTGCCCCTGCTGGGCCGCATCACCGCACCGGAGAGCGTGCGCTTCGAGTAACCCCGCGGGCGCTATCCCGCCATCGGGGATCCGAACCGGATGAGGTTGCCGTCCGGGTCAGTGTGCGAACCCTCGCGCAGCTTGTATGGCGTCGGCTCGACCGGCGACGTGTGCCCGCCGATGCCGGGCTGACTCCACTCCGCATACAGCGCGTCGGCGTCGCGCACATACAGGTACGCCGCGCTGCCGCCGTGGTCGGACAGGTCGTGACCGTGATGTCCGGCCAGATGCAGGCTGAGGCCGTCGCGGTTGGCAAAGCCATAGTCCGCGCCGCCCGCGTAGGCGATCGTGCTGAAGCCGAGCGCGGCATAGTGCTCAAGTGCCGTGGCAAGGTCACGCACCGGGAAGATCGGACTGAACTGCTGGAACTGGCGGGCCGGCCGCGGCAGTCCAGCCCCGCTGGCCGTGTCCGCAACCTTGATCTCCGCCAGTGCGCGCAGCGCCGAGCGCATGCCCTCGATCTGCTCGCCTCCCACCCGGTCTCGCAGCTGAGCGTCGACTGCCGCCACGCCCTCGGCGGCGGCTTCCAGCACGTGCTCGCCGCGTTCGGTCAGCGTGAGAGCTATCCGGCGGCGATCATCCGGGTCGGCCTCCCGGCTCACGTATCCGCGGCTGACCAGAGTGTCAATGAGCTGGCTGACGGCTTGCTTCGTGATGCCGAGCTCGGCTGTCATGTCCTGCCGCGCCGCGCCCGAGTCGGCGATGCCGGCCAGCATGAACACGCCGTTCCGCGGCAGGTCGTCGATGCCGATGGCGGTCAGCTGCGCTCGCATCGAGCGCGCGTAGACGCCCCTGGCAGCACGGATCAAGGTCGGTGTGGAGTAGTAGCGCGCCTCGGGTTCGGTCATGCTGTCACCGTAAGACCAGCCACCGCCGATAGTCAATTTCCTTGACTATCGCACACGCGAACCCCCCGTCATCGGTGTACTGCACCGAAGTAAGCTCGGCGGACATGAGCGATCACGTGACTAGCGCGGCGCAGAATGCGGATCAGATCCGTCAGGCCGGGCGGCCAGAACCGCCGGCTGCGCGGCGGGTTCAGTCGGAGCGGGCGCATCACGGCGACACCGTCATCGACGAGTACGCCTGGCTCGCGGTCAAGGACAACCCAGAGACGATCGCGTTCCTCGAGGCCGAGAACGCCTACACCCAGGCGCTGACTGCGGGGCAGGAAAGCCTGCGCGCGGCAATCTTCGACGAGATCAAGTCCCGGACTAAGGAGACCGATCTGTCGGTGCCGGTCCGCGACAGCGGCTGGTGGTATTACGCCAGGACCGTCGAGGGCAAGCAGTACGCGCTGCGCTGCCGGCGGGCTGTCCGGGCGGACGATGCCGGGCCGCCGAAGTCCGAGGACGGGGCGCCGCTCGACGGCGAGCAGGTGCTGCTCGACGGCAACGAGGTCGCGGGTGACAGCCCGTTCTTCTCCGTCGGCGCGTTCGATGTCAGCCCGGACGGCAACCTGCTGGCCTACTCCACCGACCTCGCCGGCGACGAGCGGTTCACGATGAGGTTCAAGGACCTGCGCACCGGCGAGCTGGCCCCGGACGAGATCCCCGATACCTTCTACGGCACTGCCTGGTCCGCCGACGGCACGGTGCTCTTCTACATCACGGTGAATGACGCCTGGCGGCCGTACCGGGTATGGCGCCACGTCATGGGCACGCCGGCCAGCGATGACGTGACCGTCTACCAGGAGGACGACGAGAAGTTCAACGTCGCCGTCGGTCTGTCGCGCAGCAAGCGGTATCTGATGATCGGCTCGTCCAGCTCGCTCACCAGCGAGATCCGGCTGCTGGACGCCACGAATCCGACTGGCGAGTTCACTGTGGTCGCGCCGCGCCGGCCCGGCGTCGAGTACGGCGTCGAGCACCAGGTGCAGGCGGACGGCACGCAGCGGCTGCTGATCCTGCACAACGACGGGGCGCTTAACTTCCAGCTGGCGCAGGCGCCCGTCGACGAGCCAGGCCGGTGGACCACGCTCATCCCGCACCGCGAGGACACCAGGCTGCTCGGCGTCGACGCGTTCGCCGGCTATCTGGTGGTGTACCAGCGCAAGGCCGGCCTTACCGGCCTGCGCGTCATCGGGGCAGCGGGCCCCGGCGGTCCGGGCGACTACGAGATGACCTTCCCCGAGCCGATCTACGACGTGGAGCCTGGTGCGAACCCGGAGTACGACTCGGCCACCTACCGGCTGCACTACACGTCCCTGCTGACGCCCAGCTCCGTGTACGACTGCGACCTTGCGACCGGCGAACTGACGCTGCTCAAGCAGACCCCGGTGCTGCCAGGGCCGGACGGCAGGCCGTACAACCCGGCGGATTACGAGCAGTACCGGCTGTGGGCGACGGCTGAGGACGGGACGGCGATTCCTATCTCGGTGGTGTCCCGGACGGACGTGCCGCGGGATGGAACGGCCCCGTTCCTGTTGTATGGGTATGGAAGTTACGAGATCTCATCCGACCCGCGCTTCTTCATCCGGCTGATCTCACTGCTCGACCGTGGCTTCGGGTACGGCATTGCGCACATCCGCGGCGGCGGCGAGATGGGTCGCCGCTGGTACGACGACGGCAAGATGCTGAAGAAGATCAACACGTTCACGGACTTCATCGCCTGCGCGCGGCATGTGATCGCCGAGGGGTGGTCCGCGCCGGACCGGCTGATCGCGCGCGGCGGGTCGGCCGGCGGCCTGCTAATGGGCGCCGTCGTGAACCTGGCGCCCGAGGTCTTCAGCGGCATTGTCGCGCAGGTGCCGTTCGTGGACGCGGTCACGTCGATGCTCGACCCGACACTGCCGCTGACCGTGCCGGAATGGGAGGAGTGGGGCGACCCGCTGCACGATCCCGAGGTCTACCGGTACATGAAGTCCTACTCGCCGTACGAGAACGTCGCGCGCGGCGTGCCGTACCCGCCGATTCTGGCCGTGACCAGCCTCAACGACACCAGGGTCCTCTATCACGAGCCGGCCAAGTGGATCGCTCGCCTGCAGGCCGATGCTGACGGCGGGCCGTTCCTGCTCAAGACCGAGATGTCAGCGGGTCACGGTGGCCGCAGCGGCCGCTACGACGCCTGGCATGAGGAGGCGTTCATCCTGGCCTGGATCGTGACGACGGCGGGTGTTCGCGGGCCGGGATGGCAGGCAGAATCGACAGGGTGAGCGTGCAACTGAACCACACCATCGTGTCGTGCCGTGATCAGCAGCGATCCGCGGCTTTCCTCACCGGGATACTCGGCCTGCCTGCTGCCACGCGTTTCGGCCACTTCCTCGTCGTGGCGGCGGACAACGACGTGTCACTGGACTTCGCCGAGACAAGCAGGGACATTACCGCCCAGCACTACGCGTTCCTTGTCGGCGAGGAGGACTTCGACGCGGCGTTCGGCCGTATTACCGCGGAGGGCCTGACGTACTGGGCCGACCCCGGCAGGACCAGGCCGGGCACCATCAACACTCGCGACGGTGGCCGAGGGCTGTACTTCGAGGACCCCGACGGCCATCTGATGGAGATCCTGACCAGGCCGTACGGAAGCGGCTAGCGCGGCACCTTGTACTGCGCGGCAGCTCTGGTTGCTCGGTGCAGCCGCCCTCAGCGAAGTCGCCCTCCGCCGGGTACCAGATCTCGCACGGAAAGCCCCTTGCGCGGTCCTGGCCGAGAACTTCGAGCGTGCGAACGCCAACGCTGAAATGGCCAGGCCCGAATGGGTCGTTCTGAGCTGCAGGCATGACCACCAGCATTCCGTGTCACAGCGATGTCACACCCCCTCCGCTGTACTAACTCGCCTGACGCCGGGCTGGCCTGCCTGGCGAGCCGTGAGCGACGGGATGGTCGATGCGAGGTCCCTGGTACGAGCCCGAGCCGGACGAGCCGGCCGCTCCCGGTCACGGCGCCTTCCCCGCGCCGCGCAGGCCAGCCGGCTCCCGGTCAGCCAGCCACCGGCCTGCAAGGCCCGGCGGCGACACTCTGCGGTGGCCGCACCCCGAGTCCTGGCCGCCCGCTGAGCGGAACGCCTCCCGGTCAGCCATGCCGCCGGCCGTCTCGAGCGCGGATCGGGTTGGCTGGCTTCTCGACGATTGGGTGCAGCCGCAAATACCGGAGCAAGAACGACCTTTACCGGCCGACAGTAAATCTTCCGCCCGAATCGACGGCGCGCCTGTCGGGATGAACGACCGATTTGCAGCAGAATGGTGGCCGCTTAGAGCATCGGCACGCATCGGCACTGGTGAATCACGCCGCCCGCACACCGGCCGGTCCACCTCAGCTGTACCGGAGGGCGAGCGCCCGGCACGGCAAGCGGGCGGGCCACGGGAGAAGAGGAGCGGAGGTGTGATGGTTCGCAGGGCCCTTCTCGATCGGAGTGACGAAACTGCCGATGAGGAGGCGCTGCCAGCTGATCAGCCGTACTCCGCTCGATCCGGCGCTGCTACTGTTCCGTGGCGCGGGGCCGGAGGCCGCTGGGTTGTATGGGTCGCCCGTGCGCTTGCCTGGGCGGCGCTTCTGCTCATTGGCTACCGGGGCGTCCTCGCGATCATCGAGGGACAGGGCACTGGCACGACTGTCCCGCGGTCCGGTGCCGCGACGAGCGCCGGCGCGTTCCCGGTTACCTCAGCGGAGGCCTACGCGCTGGAGTTCGGCGATGTGTACCTGAACTTCAGCCCGGCGACCGCTGCGCGGCGCAGTCACGATCTGGCAAGCTTCCTGCCGCGCCGCACCGTCTCTCAGCTTGGCTGGAACGGGGCAGGCAGTCAGCAGGTCGTGGACTTGCAGGTTGCGAACGTGTCCGTGACCGGCGCGCACACTGCAATGGTGACGCTCCTGGCGCGGCTGAGCACCGGTCACCTGATCGAGCTCGGCGTGCCGGTCTACGCAGCGAGCGGTGGCATGAGCGTGTCCGGTGATCCGGCGTTGCTCCCCGGCCCGGCGACGGCGGTACCGCTAGCGCGCGGCCGGGCAGACGCCGACACCGCCACCGAGGCGGCGCTGCGCGGCCAGCTTCCCGCGTTCTTCGCGGCCTACGCCAGCGGCGATCAGGCCACGCTGGCCAGGTATGCCGCGCCGGGCGCTCACATCGCCGGTCTTGGCGGCGGGGTGACGTTCCGTGCGATCGATAGCGTGTACGCCCCGGCCGGCGGTTCGAGCCGCACGATTCTCGTGACCGTTACCTGGCAAATGCCGTCCGCAGCCGGCGTCCCGGGTGGATCCGCCACTGTCGGGGCCGCGCCTGCCTCGCTTCAGATGACCTACCAGCTAACGGTGGCGCGGCAGCGCGGCACCTGGGATGTCCAGTCGATCGGCGCCGCCGCGCAGGGACCGTCATGATGCGCCGAGACGGCCAGCACCGAAATAGCGGCAGCGGCCAGCACCATACGCCAGCACGTGCCTCCGACGGCCGCGCTTACTCACCACCGGAGATTCGATGTCGGCTCACCTTCTCATCGCTGCGCATCCACTGGCTCTCAGCACTAAAGGCCTCGTGTCTTATCTGCAAGGGCTGTTCGGGCCGCTATTCCTGGGCATTGTCGGAATCGTCGCGATCTTCTTCCTGTTCACTCGCGAGATCATCCGGTTCGTGCAGTTCATTGTGCTGGCAATCGCTATCGCGGTCGTTTTCTACACGCCCAGCATTGTGCAGACGATCGCGACCGGGATCGCTAACGCGCTCGGCGTGCACTGAGCCGGAGGACGGCATCGGCAGACCGCGGCGCTGACGAAGGCACGGGCACTGGCTGTCTGGCGCGAGCGGACACGCGCCGGCGGGACCGCACAGACGAAACGGCACTGCCTTGCGGGGCACTGGCGACGGAAGGAGGCGGCAGGTGGAGCTTCCGACGTACACGAACATCTGGAAGATCGAGAAGCGGCTGTACAAGCTGTATGACTTCCGGCTGCCGATGCCGCTGCCCGTCGGCCAGGTGGCCGCGTTCCTTGCGATTGCGATCCCGTACACACTGATCCTGACCATGGCCGGTATGCCGTTCAGTCACACCTGGCTGTGGCTTTACCTACTGCCGCCGGGCGCGCTCGCCTGGCTGGTCACGCGGCCCGTGCTCGAGGGCAAGCGGCTTCCCGAGCTGCTGCTGTCTCAGCTCCGGTACCTGACGGAGCCGCGGGTCTGGTGCCGCATGGCGCCAGCGTCCGAGCCGGACCAGATCTTCGTCATGGCGCGCGTCTGGCGGAGCGCCGCCCTGCTCGCGATAGCCAGCGCTGGCGCGAGCACGGAGACTTTGGTGCGTCCTGGCGCACCTAAGTCTCCGCGATCACAGGACGCTGAGTTCGCTGAGCTCACCGGACTCGAGCTCGCCGAGCCCCAGCTCGCCGAGCCCCAGCTCGCCGAGCCCCAGCTCGCCGAGCCCGAAATCGCTGATGCCGATTTCGCCGATTCTCAGCTCGCCGAGCCAGTACGGGCGCGCGCACAAGCAACTGCCGAAGTCAGCTCGCAGCAGCCTGCTCGCCCGGTGTGGCCCACGCGGCCAAGCATGGGCCATCCGGCTGCGGCCACAGCGGAGCGCGCGCCCGCCGAGGGCGCGCCCGAGGAGCGCGAGTCAGCGGATCGCCCGGCTGGCCGGCCGTCCGTTACGGTGCGGACGGACGGCACCGTCTCGCGGCAGCTTCCGCTGGTGGAACGCGCCCTTCGCAGCACACCAGATCGCCGGAACGGCGGCTGGGGCGACCACGTCGTCGTCGTGCCTGGCGGTCACCGGCCGGGTAAACCCGACCTACTGCAGCGCGATCGCGGCCGGGCGCGGCTGCCGCTGCCCGGCCCGGCCCGCATCGTGGTGCTGGGTTGCACCGCCGGTGCCGGCCAGACAGTGACCACGCTGCTGACCGGTCAGTTGCTCGCCAGCATTCGCGGCCAGGCAGTTGCTGTGGTCGACCTCAGTCCCGGTCCCGGCTCACTAACCGAGCAGGCTCGCCTGATTCCCCGCCTCCTGCCAGGTCGCCGGAACGCGGCCGAGACGGCACCCGGTAGCACAGACGATCGACTGAGCCGGGAACGAGGCTTGCAAGTGGTAACTGCCGGCCGGGACGTCGGTGCCGCAGATACTGGTGCCGTCGAGGACGGCGGCACGATCATCGACGCGGTGGTCGCTCGCTACCCGCTGACACTGGCCGACCCGTCAGCTAACCAGGTGCCGTGGTCACTGCGCGCGGCAGACCAGCTCGTCCTCGTCGTGCCCGCGACTGCTGACGGTCCCGGCGCTCTGGCGATGACGTTCGAGTGGCTGGAAGCTCACGGTTATGGCGAGTCTGCCAGAGCGGCCGTCATCGCGCTGAATGGCGTCAGCGACCAGACCTCTGCGCACGCTGACCGAACGGTCGCCGTGGCGGCGGGGCAGTGCCGCGCCATCGTGCGGCTGCCGTGGGATGACGGGCTCGCGGCAGGCCAGTCGATCGGTGCCGGCGCCGTCCGCGCCT
>Ga0335074_10002692_pt1 | contig 24191 bp, 13 predicted proteins | sample Lox_Sample_23_FD_206715 | JGI IMG/M metagenome (GOLD analysis project Ga0335074, IMG submission 206715) | Soil microbial communities from Loxahatchee National Wildlife Refuge, Florida, United States - Lox_Sample_2.3 | ecosystem: Environmental > Terrestrial > Soil > Wetlands | place: USA... | reverse complement strand
ACGCCAACCGGGTGCTGTCCAAGATGCAGATACTCGATCACGTTTGGGATTACGACTTCCGCGGTGATACCGGCATCGTGGAGTCGTACGTCTCGGTGCTGCGGCGCAAGATCGACACCACGGAGCCGCACCTGCTGCACACGCTGCGCGGCGTCGGTTACGTGCTGCGGCTACCGTCAACCTAGGGAAGCAGAAGGCCATGTCGGCGGGGCGGATTGGCCAGGCCTGGGGCACACTGCGGAGCCTGCCGGACCGTACGCCGCTGCGCGTCAAGATGGTGACCGCGGTTCTCGCGCTCACCGCGGTCGCGCTGGCGGCCATCAGTATCGCGGGCATCTCGGTGCTCAAGAACTACCTGCTCAACCAGTCGGACCGGACGCTGCAGAGCTACCTGCACGGGGCCCAGAACGCCGTTGAGGAGTACGTGAGCAGCGGGCCCTTGCAGAACCCTTACTCCACCCAGGCGTACGTGATCTGGATCCCGTCTGGGGGGCAGCCGGTCGCTGTACTGCAACAGGTCCAGGGCGGTGGCTTCCATCCGGGCACGGGTTTCCCCTCGTCCCAGCAGGTGCTGTCGGCACCGCAGATTCCGGACAGCTCGGCGTGGCTTGCCGCCAACGACAACCACGAGGTGACGCTTCCGGCGCACTCGGGCGGCGGCCGCTGGCGGGTGTTCGTCGAGGCCGCCTCGGTCCAGAACGCCAGCGGCTTGTTCACCCCTGGCACGATGATCGTGGCCGTCGACGTCACCAGCGTCTACAGCGCGATCGGCCAGCTGACCTATCTGGACCTCGTCGTCAGCGGGCTCTTGCTGCTGGTCATCCTCATCGTCGGCATCGCGGTCGTGCGGGCCAGCCTGCGGCCGCTTACCGACATCGAGAAGACCGCTGGGGCCATCGCGGCCGGTGATCTGACCCGCCGGGTGCCGGATCTCGACCCGCGGACCGAGGTCGGGCGGCTGGCGCAGTCGCTCAACGCGATGCTGGCCCAGATCGAGATGGCGTTCGACGCGCGAGCCGAATCCGAGTTCGCCGCGCGCAAATCCGAGGAGCGGATGCGCCAGTTCGTCGCCGACGCCAGCCACGAACTCCGCACCCCGCTGACCGCCATCCGCGGCTTCGCCGAGTACTACCGGCAGCGCGGCGGGGCGATCGAGAACCCCGGCGCGGCCGCCAGCCTGCCACCGGCCGGCGACGAAGCGGCGGCCGGTACGGGCGCGGTGGTGTCACCACGGCACGGCTCGAACGCCGAGCCGGCGGACCGGATCGGGTCCGGGCCGCTTCCCCGGGCCGACCTGGACCGGATCATGCAGCGAGTGGAGCAGGAATCCTCCCGGATGGGCGGGCTGGTGGAGGACATGCTGCTGCTCGCCCGCCTGGACCAGCAGCGGCCGCTGGAACTCGGCACCGTCGACATGCTGACACTCGCGGCCGACGCCGTGCACGACGCGCGAATGGTCGCGCCGGACCGCAGCATCAACCTCACCGTGGGATCGGGCGCGGCGCTGCTCGTGCTCGGCGACGAGGCCCGGCTCCGCCAGGTGATCGGAAACCTGATCAACAACGCGATCAGCCACACACCCGAGGGATCGGCGGTCGAGGTCCGGGTGCGGCTGGGCAGCCTCGATGAATGGCGCTCGGCCGCGGCCGCCGCCCGGCGAGCGGCGGCGAACCGCGGCGGGCAGGCCGCGTTCGCCGTGGCGAGCCCCAACGTCCAGCCGTTCCCCGCAGTGGTCTTCGAAATCGCCGATCAGGGACCCGGGCTCACGCAGGCTCAAGCGGAGCACGTCTTCGAGCGGTTCTTCCGGGCGGATCAGGCCAGGACCAGGCAGTCGGGCGGGGCCGGGCTCGGCCTGGCCATCGTGGCCGCTCTGGTGGCCGCGCACGGCGGAAATGTGTGGGTCGAGTCCCCGCCCAGCGGCGGTGCGATCTTCCGCATCGCGATCCCGCTGGCGCCCGAAGCCAGGAACAGCGGCCCGGACTTCGACGACGGCACGGATCAGGACATCCTGGACTCACACCGCACATTAAGCTCCCCGCCAAGCTCCCCGCCGGCCGTTTCGCCCGAGCCGGGCTATCCGGGGCCGCCTGCCGAGCCGGAACCGGGCTACCCGGCGCCGCCGTCAGGGTCCCCGCAGCAGGGCCATGCAGGCCCGGGCCATCCCGATCCGGCCTCGGCCACCGAGCCGGCCCCTCTCACCGAGCCGGCGCCTCTCACCGAGCGGGCTCCTTCCACGACGCCACCGGCGCCCCCGCTGCCCAAGCGGCGGCCCGGCTACTCCGGGCATACACGGACGTAACAGCGTCAGCTCAGCTGGACCCGGACCTCGTGGATGAAGTTCGCCGCGTAACCCAGCCCGTTCCACTCCGGCTCCTCCGGCTGGCCCCGGCCGGCCAGGTCCGTGGCCCGGGCCCGGATCGGCGTCTCCCCCGGCCGCAGGCCGCTGGCCAGGAATTCCCACCGCTGCCAGCCGTGCGTCGCCGGCATCCCGATCAGGCGTGCCTTCTGCCACGGGCCGTCTGCCACGCTGACCTCGACCCGTGTGATGGGCGCCGCGCCCGACCACGCGACCCCGCGCACGGTCATGGTCCCGCACGCCAGTTCCTGGCCGGCGGCCGGACGGGTGATCACTGCGCGGACCTGCATCAGGCGGATCGGCTCCCGGACCCGGATCCCGTTGCGGTTCCACTCGTACACGTAGTGACTGTCCTGGAAGAAGCCGCGGAATGGCTCGGCGACCACCCGGATGTCGGTGAGCCACTTCACCGACGCGACCGCATACCAGCCGGGCACCACCAGCCGGAGCGGGTAGCCGTGCCGGGGCGGCAGCGGATGGCCGTTCATCGCGTGGGCGAGCAGCGCGCCCGACTCCATGGCGTCGCTGACCAGCAGGCTGCGCTCGAACCTGATCGGGTGCGGCACGCCCTCGACCATGCCGCGGTCGGCACCGCCGAACACCACCTCACAGGCGTCGGGCTTCACGCCGGCGCGCGCCAGCACATCGGCGAGGAGCGGCCCTGTCCATTCCGCGGTGCCCGCGGCGCCGAACCCCCACTGCACCCCGGGGGCCCTCGGCCGGAACAGGGTCCGGCCGTTGCCGGCGCACTCGAGCGTGACCTCGGCGGTCTCGGCCGGCATCTGGGTCACCTCGTGCAAGCTGAGGCGCAGTGGCTGCCGCACCATGCCGCGTACGTCGAGCCGCCATGCTGACGGGTCCAGCGCCGGGGTCGGGAAGTGGCTGCGGCGGTAGAACTGGGCCGTCGGCGTCAGCGCGCCGTCGAGAAGAGCGGGCGGCGTCTCACAGTTCAGGTACTCGGCCCCGTGCACCACGAGGCCGGCCTGAGCCGCTAGCGCGCGTTCGGCCTCCATGCCAGCGGCGAGCGAGCTCATCTAGATCCGGTTCCTGGTCGTCATCGCCTGCCCCCGCCGCAATTCCAGCACTTAACCTATTATATACATAGGAATTATCGACATGCCCTGTTCTCAGGCTATCTGCAGTAGGGCGTCAGGCCGGCGGGCAATCAGGGCCTTTGGGCCAGAGCTGCCCTGGCGGCGTCCAGCGTTGCCGCGCGGTATCCGGCGCCGAACAGGCACACGTGCACGAGCAGCGGATGCAGCTGGTGCAACGGCACCCGCTCGCGCCAGCCCGCGGCCAGCGGCGCGACCTCTTGGTAGCAGGCGATGATCCGGTCCAGGAACGGCGCGCCGAACAAGGCCAGCATCGCCAGGTCGGTCTCCCGGTGGCCGCCGTGCGCGGCCGGGTCGATCAGCCAGCCCCTGCCGCCGGACCACAGGACATTCCCGGCCCAGCAGTCGCCGTGGATCCGGCTGGGCCGCTCGGCCGGCCCGGCCAGCTCGCCGATCCGGTCGGCAACGGACTCGATTACCCCGACGTCGCCCGGGCTCAGCGAGCCCGCGTCCCTGGCACGGCGGGCGAACGGCAGCAGCCGCTGCGCGGCGAACCATTCCGGCCAGGAGCGCCCGGCCCCGTTGCCGAGCGGCAGCCCGGCGATGACGCCGGGCCAGGGAGCGCCGTAGGTGTCGGCGCCGGCCGCGTGCAGGCCGGCGAGATCACGGCCAAACCGCTCCGCCGCCTGCCGGTCCGGTGATCGCGTGGGCAGCCAGGAGATGACCAGCGCGTCCTCATCCCAGCCCGCGACCTCGGGCACCGGCGCGGCCTGGGCCTCGCCAAGCCAGCGCAGCCCTCGCGCTTCGGCGCCGAAGCCGGGGTCACCGGCCCGGCCGCCGGCGATCTTGGCGAACATCACCCGGCCGTCGGCGAGCGCCGCGCGGCAGTGGCGGACGCCAAACTGCCCGCCGATCACCTGGCAGTCGCGGACCTGCGTGCCGAGCAGCCTCTCCAGCCGGAGCCGCGGCTCCAGCTCGGCCGTCACTCCGGCGCCGCTGGCCGGTCTGCCAGCAGCGAGGCAAGCTCCGCGGCCAGCCCCCGGGCCGCCGGCCGAACCAGCTCAAAGACCAGCGCATAGTCTTCGGGGCCGCCGTCGTACGGATCCGGCACCTCGAGGTCGCGCCCGCTCCCCTGGCCGTTCCTGGCCGGATCGAAGCTCAGGAATGGTGCGGTTCGCTCCGCCGCCTGCCGGTCCGGCGCCATCCGCCGCAGCCGCTCCAGGTTCCCCCGGTCCATGCCAGCGACCAGGTCGTAGCGCCCAAACCAGGACGGCTCGAACAGCCGCGAGCGGTGCCCGGTTCCGTCGTAGCCGCGCCGCGACAGCTCCGCCCTGGCCCGCCCGTCCATCGGCTCGCCGAGGTGCCAGTCACCGGTTCCGGCGCTGTCCACCTCGACCCGGCCGGAGAGCCCCGCCCGATCGAGTTCATCGCGCAGGATCACCTCGGCCATCGGCGACCGGCAGATGTTTCCCAGGCACACCAGGCAGACCCGGTATGGCCCGGACGCGTGCCTCGGTGCCGGCGCCGTCATCAGAGCCTCATCGCAGCCGTCATGGCTCAAGCATGCCCGATGCGATCAGCTGGTCCGGTGCCTGCCACGATGGTCCGCATGCGCGAGGCCGACAAGTACCGGAAGCTGTCGTTCTGGCACGACACCGTGCCGGGTTCGCTCGAACCCGGTAAGCCGCTGCCCGGCGACGTGGACGCCGACGTCGCGATCGTCGGGGCCGGGTACACCGGCATGTGGACCGCGTACTACCTGTCCCAGGCCGATCCGGGCCTGAAGATCGTGATCTGCGAGCGCGAGATCGCCGGGTTCGGCGCCTCGGGCCGCAATGGCGGCTGGTGCTCGGCCCTCTTTCCCGCTTCGCTGGGCAAGCTGGAGCGGATGGCGGGCGCGGGCGCGGCGACCGCGATGTACCGCGCAATGCAGGCGACGGTCGACGAGGTAGGCCGGGTAACCGCGGCCGAGGGCATCGACTGTCACTATGCGAAGGGCGGAACCGTCGAGTTCGCCCGTTCGGAGGTCCAGCTTGAACGGGCCGCCGAGGACGTCGCCGAGTCCCGGTCGTTCGGGTTCGGCGAGGAAGACCTGCGGCTGATGTCGGCTGTGGAGGCCAGGGAGCTTGCTGGCGCCACCGGCGCGCTTGGCGGCACGTTCACGCCGCACTGCGCGGCGATCCATCCAGCCCGCCTGGCCCGGGGGCTGGCGAGCGTGCTCCGCGCTCGCGGCGTCTCGCTGTTCGAGCGCACCCCGGTGGCCGAGATCGGCCCGAGGCGGCTGGTGACGGCCACGGGCACCGTGCGGGCACGGTACGTGATCCGGGCGACCGAGGGCTACACCGCGCTGCTCCCCGGCCAGCGCAGGTCCATCGCCCCGGTGTATTCGCTGATGATCGCGACCGCCCCGCTGCCGGAGGCCGCCTGGGCACAAATCGGGCTGACCAGCCGGCCGACGTTCGGCGACCTGCGCCACCTGATCATCTACGGGCAGCGCACGGCGGACGGGCGCCTTGCGTTCGGCGGCCGGGGTGCCCCCTATCACCTCGGCTCCGCGGTGCGGCCGTCGTTCGACCGCGTCCCCGCGGTGTTCACGGCGCTGCGGCACACCCTCGCCGAGCTATTCCCCGTGCTCGCCGACGTCGAGGTGACGCACGGGTGGGGCGGCCCGATCGGCGTGCCCAGGGACTGGTGCGCCTCGGTCGGCCTCGACCGCGCCACCGGCCTCGGCTGGGCGGGCGGCTACGTCGGCGACGGCGTCGCCACCACCAACCTGGCCGGGCGCACCCTGGCCGATCTCATCACCGGAACGGACAGCGAGCTCACCCGGCTGCCGTGGGTCGGCCACCGCTCGCCGCAATGGGAACCCGAGCCACTGCGGTGGCTCGGCGTCAACGCCGGGCTGCAGACGATGGCCTGGGCCGATCGCCACGAGGCCAGAACCGGCCGGCCATCCCGGGCGGCCCGGGCCGTCAGCAGGTTTCTCGGCGTCTGACACGGCGGCCGCAACGGCGCAGGTGTCCGCCGCGCGTGAGCGGACATAATTCGCTCCGGCGTTGCTGGGCTGCTACCATCACTGGGTCTTCGCGCCGCTAGCTCAATTGGCAGAGCAGCGGACTCTTAATCCGCGGGTTCGGGGTTCAAGTCCCTGGCGGCGCACCCGCCCTGACCTGGCTATATAGGCGCGTGTCTATGTGAGCGCTGTGATTATGGGGCACAGATGGGGCATTCCTGGGTCACGCGCGGTCACGCGCGGGCGCCCCGGCTGACGACCGTGTGCCCCCGCGGTAACCCCAGGAACCTTGTTCTATAGGCCTTTTGAGCTGGGCGAACTCACATCGAGCTGCGGCCAGACACGTGGGCCTTGCCCGAGATGTGGGTCACGCGGAAGCGCCGAGCCGGGATCCGGCGATGCTGCGCGCTGCCTCGATGATCATGTCGGCGGTGGCTTGCGCGGCCCGGTGGGCGGTCTCGGGCAGGACGCTGGTGTAGGTGTCGGCGGTGGTGACGATGCTGGAGTGGCCGAGCATCTGCTGGATGATCTTCAGGTCGGTGTGCGAGGCCAGGGCGAGCGTGGCGGCGCCGTGGCGCAGGTCGTGCAGCCTGATTGGCGGCAGGCCGAGCTGCCTGATCAGCTGGCGGAACCGGTGGGTGAGGTACTCGGGCCGGATCGGCCGCCCGTCGGCGTAGGTGAACATGGCCCGTCCGGGCCGCCAGCCTGGCCCGGTGCGGGCACGGGAGTCGCTGCGGCGCTGTTCGGTGAGCTGGTGCCTGAGCAGCTCGATGTTCTGCTGGATGGCCTGGTCGACGAGCCTGCGGGTGCAGGCCTCGTCCAGCGCGATGGTCCGGTTGCTGGCCCGGCTCTTGGGCGGTCCGCAGTACAGCTCGCCGGGCAGGGCGACGAGCTGGCGGCTGATGGTCAGCTCCTGGGCCTCCGAATCGAGGTCGTCGCGGTCCAGGGCGGCGGCCTCGCCGCGGCGCAGGCCGCGCAGCGCGATCAGCCACCACAGCGATGCGAGCCGGTCATCTTCCACCCCGGCCAGGAAGGTGATCAGCTGCCGCAGCGTCCACACTGCTACCGGCGGGCGGATGGCGTCGCGCCGCCACGCGGCCACGCGCTCGTCGGTCCAGATGACCGGATGCGGGCGCACCGGCCGGGCCAGCCGGACCTGCGCCAGCGGATTGGTGGCGATCAGGCCCTCGCGGACGGCGGCGTTCAGCGCCGACCGCAGCGTGGCCCGGACCCGGTCGACCGTGGACGCGGCGATCAGGGTCCGGTTGCGGGTGCGCTGGCGGGCGAGCAGGTCGAAGCATGCCTGCAGCCGCCTGGCGTCCAGGTCGGCCAGGGTGATGCGGCCCAAACTGGGGATCAGGTACCGGTCGAGGTGGTCGCGGTAGCCGTGCAGAGTGGACGGGCGCAGGTGCGGCTCGGCCTGCGCCAGCCAGTGCCGCAGCCACCGCGCCACCGTCCACGCCCCGGCGGCGGCCAGGTCCGGCGGACCGTCGAGTATTGCCCGGCGGGCTGCGGCTGCCGCCTCCCAAGTCGCGAACCCGCCCCGCCGGTAGCGCGCTTTCCGCCCGCCGACGGTGGTCACCTGCACCGCGTAGTACCAGCTGCCGTGCCCGGGCTCGGCCAGCCGCGGGCAGTGGCCGGCAAGCTGCCGACCGGTGTCCTCGCCAGTGCAGCCGCACCGCTTGAACACGATGTCCCGTTTGCCGTTCATGACATGCCTCCAAGGTGAGAGCACGGATCCTTGATCTGGGATTTGACCCACCGTCACCAGCGCAAACTGAGCCCAATGACTTTAGAAACGGCCACACGAGAACTCGACGGTCATCACCGTGAGCAACCCTCGGGACACTGTCCGAGACTTGTCATCGGATGCGCATCCAGCCGCCTGGATAGTCGTTTGTGCGCTGCCATTAATCGCGCAAATACCAGCTTTGCTTAATTAAACTGCTGGGAGTACCCGGTGAGCTCCGCGCAATATTGTATAATCAATTTAGCTGCCGTGATGAGCTGCCGCCTGCAGCCAGTCCTTAGCGCGACAGGCCGGTGCGCCATAGATGCACCGAGGTCAACACAGGGCTCGCTATAAGAATGCGTGGACACGGGCGAGATGGCAGTGAACAGGACCCGGCGCCATCGACAATAAGCGCAGCATCCAGGGTTTAATTCGCGGCTGGGAGGTACGTGTCAGCCGACGGCGAGGTCGGCAAGAAGGCGGTCTAGGACCGTTTCTTCTTCTACGGCAATGAGGCGGTCACGCATCGCGTGAGCAAGGGTGTCGTCCCATGGGGTCCGCACTTTGCCGGTCGGAGTGGGCAGGCGCTTCAGCCGATTGTTGAGAGTAAGTCCGTCACGATAATCGGTGGCTTCGAAACGCCATGGCGCGGCGCCAGCTGCGATGATGGGTGCGGCGATAGCCAGGCCCGGCCAGTCGAAATCGCCGTGGTAGTAGAGCCCAGAGCCAGTGTTCTGGAGTTCGTTTAGGAGCAGGTTCGCGGCGACGCTTGGCCTGCCTTCGACGCAGACCAGCGGGGCGCACCGGGCACCGAGGATGTCGGCAACGGCCTCGGCGACAGTCGGGTTCTCGCAGACGAACACCCTGGCTGGCGTGTTACCGGCCTGGATGCGTTCGCCGTCTAAGTAGTGCCGTACTTGGGCGAGGGTGAGCCGGGCCGGCAGGCCCGCCGCGGCGTTAACTGCCAGTGTGGACGCTACCGGTCCGTTGCCGGGGAGAGTGAGGCCAAGTACCAGGACGGTGGATGAGACGGTGTCCAGGGCTACCCCCGCGCTTGCCCATAGCTTGCGCCTTCGCGCAGATCCTCCTGACGCGCCGGGCTCGTCATCGAGCCAGGCGAGCGCACGCAATACGGCTGCCTGGACGGGCCCGTCGTCGAGCGCGTGCGCGTGGCCAAGTATGCGGCTGGCGAGCCGGGCCAGTCCGGTGCCCGGATCTGGTAGGGCAGCGAGGACGGCAAGAGCGTCAGACAGTATCTGCCGGCGGGCCGACGAGTTGGCAGGCAGTCGCCCGGTTCGCCGCTCGTCTGCTAGCCAAGCTCTCAGCGAGGGGTAGCGGGCGAGGGCGGGATGGGCGACGGCTTCGTCCCATAGCTGGTCACTGGCTGCCTCACGGGCTGCCTTGTCGGCGCGGCGTCGGGCAGCTTCGTCGTTCAGCGGCCCGCCGACTACAGTCAGGCAGGTGGCGAGCCCGGCGGATAGCCCGCTAGCACGCAGCAATGCATCGAGCCGGGGCAGGCTGACGGTCACGGTTGCGGTCTTGTGCGTAGACCAGCCGAGGAAGTCGGCCATCGCGGCGGTTTCGGAGTCACCCAAGGCCGATGGATCCACGCGCACGCGCCGTCGCGACAGGTCTTTTTCCCAGGCCGCCCGTATTGTGCGGGTAAGCCATCGCCACGAGTCGGCGCTGAGCACCTCACGAATTCGCGCGATGCCCTGCTGATCGATGGTTTCGGGAGTGGATAGGTTGTCCAGGCTCGGGGTTCCGCTCGCCAGGCCGGTGAGGGTACTCACTGGGCGTGCCCATTTGGCTCGCCATCGCCTAGCGAGGTTTCGGGATCGAGCACTCTGTGCGGCGCCTTTCCGTCCCAGATGGTGCGGGTTCCGAGTACTGCGTCGGAGCTGCCGACGAGGTTATAGATCGCCAGACCGTCCAACTGGCGGTAGAAGCCCTGCTCGCTTTCGCTGGTAGCTACCAAGTCGAGGTCCAGTGTGCGGACGAGCTCGAACAGGTCGCCGCGGTTATCCTCGTCGACTCCGGCGAATACCTCGTCGAGCAGGATCAGCCTGGGCGAACCGGGTTCCTGCCTCCCATCGGATCTGGCTGCACGCACGCCGGCTGAGTCACAGTAAGATGCGGCGGCAGCGAACAGGGGCAGGTGCAGGCAGACTGCTTTCTCACCGCCGGACAGTGAGCCGTGAGCCTTGCTGGTAAGCCGCTCATAGACCTGGTCCGGGCCGCGCCTGAAGCTGATGGTGAAGCGCCACCACTGACGGTAGTCGAGGAGCTTCCTCATCTGTTCCTTGTAATCGGCGTCGGGTGTGGCGCGGACCGCCGCGAGGTGTGATCTGAAGAAGTCCTGTAGGCGTGTCCGTTCGGATTCGAGGGGTGCGTCCTTTGCCATGAGCGTCACGATGTCTTGCATGCCGGGCGCGTTCTTTTCGTCGGGTACCCAGTTGAGCCGGACCTGGATGCCGCTGCCGGTGGGATGAGCGGATATGAGGCTGGACATCGATTTGATCGCCGTGCGGGCGTCCCGCACTTTGGTGGTGACCTCGCGGCGCGTGGAATCAGCCAGGAACTTACGGAACAGGTCGGCTTCGTGCTGGGCCAGCAACTGCTGGGCCGCGACGTGTTCCTCGGCGATCACCGAGAGCATGTCCACCAGGGGCAGCGAGTGGGTGCCGCGGGCGGCCTGCAGGACCAGCATGCCGTCGCGGTGCTCATCCCGGACGCTGACCTTCCCGGCAAGGTCGGGCTCAAGCTGGTAGCGGACCTCGTTGACGCGGTTAGCGGCGGTCTCGACTGCTGACGCATCCCGGCGCACTTTGTCCCCGACGGAGTCCCGGATAGCGCGGGCCCAGTCGCGTGCGGCCCGGACGCCAATCGACATGACAGCTGGAAGCTCTGCGGCCTGTTCATCCGGGATGCCGACGGACGGTGAGTCGGGCAGTCCGGCCAGCGCGAACAAGCCGAGGCGGTGGGCGGCGAGAAATGCGGCGGTGGCATCTGTTCTCGCGGCTTCGGCGGCCGCTCGCTGCCCTTCTAGCGCGCGAAGTTCTGCTTGTGCGGTTGCCAAGGCGGTGTTCTGCTCACGTTCCTGGTCCGCAAGTTGGCTTTCTTCCTGGTCTATTCGCTCTCGGTCCACCGCGAGCTGTTCCAGTTCCGAGATGATCTGCTGGTAATCGCTTCCGTAGGAACTGGCAAGCTCAGATAGCTCGGTTTCCTTCTCGATCAGCTGCTGCCGTTGGCGGTCTGCTTCAGCGCGCTCTTTGCTGGCAGTCTCAGCGCTGGCAATGGAACGGGCGTGGGCCAGCTGCGCTGCGCCTGCCGTCCTTAGCTGGTCAATCCCTGCGCGCAGCCAGCGCTCCGCGGTGGCCCGGTAGCCTCTGACGGCTTCAGCCAGCGTGCCGGTGTCGCAGTCATCTGGGAGCGCGGCGGCCAGCAGCGCGGCCCGCAGCGCGCTGGCGCTGGTGTCGGCCTGATTCCGGGCTGTCGCTTCTTCCCCTTCTCGGATTGCTAGCCGGGCTTGTGCTCGCGAGAGTTCTGTGGTGGCTGCTGTGACATTTGCCCGCATTTCGCGCACTGCTGACGCGTCGGGGATCGCCGTGCGCTCACGCTCGACCGTTGCGCATAGCGCATGGCAGTCATCGGCGCTGGCTCGCAGCGATTCTGCCGCGGCCGTCCAGGCGGAGGCCAGGGCGCTCGCCTGCGCGGCTAGGGCGCTCATCGGCGGGGCGAGTGCTGCGGCCGACGGCGTGGCGGCGGCCTGGTCGGCTAGCTGCCCGAGCGATACGGCGAGCTTGGCTGCGCTGGCGTGGTGAGGCGTCTCGTCCAGCCAGGTGGTCTGGGGCGGCCCGAGCGCGGCGTGTGCGAGGGCCTCTCGGAACTCGGAGGCTGCGCGGGACGTGCTGTCGGCAGCGTCTTGTGCCTGTGTGCGGTACCGGCGGACGTCGTCGTCCTTAGGCAGGCTGCCTCGTTCGCTGTCAAGGCGGGCGAGCGAGGTGGTGACCTGAGTCTTGTGGTCCTCATGCTGGCGCAGCTCTTCATGCTGTTGCGCAAGCTGGCGGCGGATGCCTGCGAGCGCGGCCAGGCGGGCTGCTTCCCGGTTGCCGGCGCCAATGAGGGTAACGGCATCAACACGGTGGGCTCCGGCCAGGGTTCCGGCGCGCCAGGATCCGTCCCTGCCTAGCAGAAGGCTCCCGTCTGGTGGACCTGTCTGGGCTGATGCGGAGCATGCGATGCGGGCCAGCACCGATGTGACGATGCTGGCTGGAACGTCCGCAGCCGGGCTGCTGTTGTCGGCTACCAGCACATCAGCGAGGGTGTCTCCGCGGGGCGGAGCCGCTAGGGCGTCGAGTTGTGTGTCCAGGAGCGGTTCGCCGTCATCACCTGACAACAGCTGGCCGTCCGGACTGAGCCATGCATCGGCCACGCCGCTGCCGAGGGCTGCTGCTTCGATGCCTAGCCGGTCTGTGTCACTGACGGATGCGGCGAAGTCGACGAGCATGTAGAACGGGGCGCCGACGCGCCCGTGGCGGCTGACCTGCCTGGTCGGCGGGGCTTCGGGTTCGGGCAGGCCGCCTTCGGCGAGATGCTGTTCTCTGGCTGTGAGGTCGTCGATCACGCCGGAGACCCGGCTGATGTCCGCATCGACGGTGGCCTGCTCGGCGAGCAGCACGCGAGAGCGGATGGCGGCGGACCGGTCTGCCCAGTCACTGGCGGCCTCGTGGATTGCCTCGCCGGGCACGGCCGTGAGATCCGGGGCAGGCACCCCCGCGGAAAGCTCACGCGCCGTGGCGGCCCACGCTGTGGCTGCTTCCCGGTAGGCCGTCACGGCCCTGCTGTAGGTGGCGGCGGCTGCATCCGCTGCGACCAGCAGGCCGGCGATCTGCTGCGCTCGCCGGGCGGCGTCGGTGGCCGCCGCAGCCGTCTGGTCGCGCTTGCCCGCTGCGATGAGGTGTTCTTGCTGCCGGGCGAGCAGCGCGCTGGTGCGGGCGCCTGCAGCCTCGGCGGCCCAACGCGGTCCGCGTTCTAGCGCGGTCGCCGGGTCCCACGGCAGCGGTGGTGTCTGACCGGCGCGAAGCTGCGTGCTGGATTCCGTCCACTGGCCCAGCTCCCCTACCCATGCCAGGGTGACGCGGGTGTCTTCCTCTAGCGTGCTGTTAAGGGCCTCCTCTGCGCCGTCTACCTCTTCCTGCGCGCGCCGGGTCTCGCCGCTGGCGGTCTCGAGAGTGTGAGCATGATGCTGGGCGGTGCGGCTGAGGGTGCATAGTGCATCGACCTCCGTTGCCCACGTGCTGACCGCGGTGTCGAGTCGGCTTATCAGCTCGCGCGCCTGGCTGAGCAGGGCGCTGAGATCGCCGTTGTCCTCTACGTCGGCTTGTGTCAGGGCTTCGAGCGCCGTTGCGAACTCGTCGTCTAGTGCGCGGGCGCGGGCGAATTCTGCGCGAGCGAGGGCTTGATCGCGTTCGAAGGCGCTGTTATCGCGGGCGGTGATGGCGTCGTCGGTGGCGCGTTCCGCCGACGCCGCATCGTCGCGCTCGGACTGGTCGGCGCGGCGGGCGGCTTCGGCTGCGTGGCCGGAGCTGGTGCGCAGGGAGCTCACCAGCTCCCGCAGGGGCTCGACTTCCTGGCCCTTCGTGTAGGCCTCGCGCCGTGTCAGCGTGGTGGTACGGCCTCGGATCCGTGCCTGCTCTTCTCTGATCCCGCTCTGGCGTGCGGCTATGCCGTCCAGCGCGGATTGTGCTGTCTCCTGGGCGGCGAGGGCTGCGCTGGTTTTCTCTCCTAGGGTGCTCATCGCTGTCTCGGCGGCTGCGACGGCATCGGCTCGCGCGGCGCTTGCCGTGCGCGCGTAGCTGCGGTAGGCATCGCGGATCCGGCGCAGGTCGCGGATGGTTTTCTCTAGTTCTTCGACGGCGCTGGAGTGGCGGTCGAGTCGTTCGAAGCCCTCGGCGAGATCTTCGACTATTGCATCGGAGACTGGCGGGAGGCTGTCTCGGAGTATGTCGTTCAGGCCTCTCTCATCCAGTTTGTCGGAGAGCTTGGGTCGCCGCAGCTGGAGCAAGGTCCGCCGCAGCGCGGCGTACCGCGGGGCGCTCAAGCGGTATAGGGCGTCGTTTACCGCCGCGCGGTGAGCATCGCTGTCGGGGTGAAGGCTCCCAGCCCTGCCAGCCGTTGCCTGCGCGGCAAGCTCCGCAGTCAACTGCTGGGCGTTGAGTGGTTCAGCACCAGGCCTGCCCACCGAGAAATGGACGCCTACACGGGCAGCGGTGGTGAAGTAGCGGGCCTTGACGGGACCTTCACGCGTGCCTTCGAGCAGCGCCCCTGCGGTGAAGTACTCGCTGCTGCCGTCGGGAAGGCGCCTGCCGAATTCAACCCACGTGTACCCGCGCTCGCTGGAGCGGGCACCGGACTTGTCAAAGCCGATGAGCCATAGGTACATGTTCCGGTCACGGCCGCCGAAGGTTGACAGTCGGGATGGCGTGAGGTCGGCGTCCAGCAGATAGGGAAGAAGCACTTCGAGCGCCATCGACTTGCCGGTGCCGTTGTTGCCACGCAGCAGGAGACGGCCGTGGTGGAACGCGAAGACTTGCTCGTCGTAAAGATAGAGGTTGAGGATTCCCGCGCGCAGCGGCTGCCAGCGGCCTCGCTCGGGCTCGGGTATGCCGAGGATGACGTCCATCGGCAAAGTGGAGGTCATCGTCACGGGCTCTGCTCCTGTTCTGCGGTCGGGGAAACCACGGCCCGCCCGGAGGGGGGACTGCTGCTGTGGCCGTCGGCGCGTCGGGAAGCTGCCTCGCCTGCGGGTGCGAGGTCGGCGATTTGAGGGCGATAGCGCCCGGCGGCCGGGAGTAGCGAGAATCCTGCTGAGTCAACTGCGGCCAGGCCGAGACTGGCGAGTTGATCCAGGGCGGTAGCAGCCAGCCTTGCGGGACCGTCGCTGGTCTGGTAGGTGCGCGCCCACGTCGGGTTGGCCCGCAGACGCTCGGCAATCACGCGTTCGGCACTGTGACGCGCGTAGCGAACCGGTCCGGCTGGAACGGAATCGGGCTGGAGCGCGCTGAGTAGCACCAGGGCGGCGAACTTCACGAGGTCGTTTCCCTCCGGGAACCGCATATCCGTCGCGATGTCGTCGGGGTCGATGAGTGCCCAGCCCTCTGCCCTGCGCTCCAGGACCATTCCCGCCTCGGCTGCCCAGTTCGCGATTCCTCCGATGGCCTGCTGGAGGTAGGCCCGTTCCGCAGGGCTAAGTGAGTTGAGGTAGAGCACGGGGTCGTCAAGCAGGATCCGCATGATACGGTGGCGGGTTCTGCGGCGAAGTTGCTCGTCTGTGGTACCCGGCGTCCCTGTGGCGGCGAGGACTCGGGCTTTGCCGATGGCTTGAATCGCTCCCGGGGCATCATCGGTGAAGGAGGTATCGACGTTCACGGACTGTTGATCCTGGGCGGCCGTCGGTGTCCACGGTCCGTAGCGGCTCTCGTGAAGCATTTGCTCAACCGAGGAGGCGAGACTCGGCGGGTACGGGGCTGCGATCAGGTGCCCAAGGCGCCGATCGTCGATGTCATAAAGCGCGTTGGCATCCTCATCGTTGGCGTAGTCTCCGCGTGTTTCGACGATACTGAGAACGCCCAGGTCAACAAGGCGTGTCACGGCATCGGCGAGCGCGATCCGCTCGTCCCTGCGGGGAGTGAAATCAGCGATTTGAGGGGCCTCTGCGGTAACGGCCTGGACCCGGCTGACTAGGTCTCGCAGACTGATCTGCGGTCGCGCGGTATCGGACAGCACTGCGGCTATCACGGCAAGGAGGCTGTATCGCCGCCGCGTGAATGGGCGCGGTGTGGAACGGTTAGTGAGGGCTCCGCGGTGTGTGCTGGGCTGCGCGGGTACCTTGCGCAGCCTGGCGAATCCGTGTCGTGCGTCAATCACGAGGACCCAGCCGCATTTGTCGTCGAACCAGCGCTGGAGCCACTGCGCATGCGCAACGATGGCGGTGAAGTCAATACCAGAACGCCGGTCGGTCAGCGGACGAGCGAGAAGAACCCGGATCGCCCTGGCCCGGACCGTAGCGACCTCCTGGGCGCTCACATTCGTCACGGCATCTCCTGCAAGGAAAGAGGCCGTTGACCGGCAGATGGGGCAGGGGCTGCTTCCGCAGCGGAGCGTTCCGCAACCCGCACGTTCTCTCGCCACTCCACGCAGATGCGGTAGTCCGGGAGCGTCCAGGTGCCGGTTATTGCCTCCAGGCGCGCTGCCCGAGGTGGCACCGCCTCGGCGACATCAATTTGCAGGATGCCGTCCACACTTATGGCGTGTCGGGTACCGTCGCGGCGCCGGGTTCCCCGGAATGCCCGGTAGAGGAGCGAGGCCAGCAGCCGCAGCGTGGCCGCGTCGATGAGTTCGCCCAGCCGGTAGTTGATCTCGCTGACGCTGACGATGCCGAGTCCGGTCAGCGTATTCGCGGCCCGTGCAACCTCATCCTGGGCGGCACGCGCCCTGGCTGCGAGGGCCCGCTTGGCTGCAGACCGATCTGCGACGTGCTTGGCACGGCGCACATAGTCGGTATGGCCACCTGACCGGAGCTGCCGCGATATCGTCACGGCAGCGCGTGGCTCCCACCAGCTGGTCGTACCGGGCACTGTGTCGTCGTCGAGCGCGATCCCGAGGTGCCGGGCAGAGGCCAGGCCGAATGCCGCGTGCCAGAGCCGGTGGCCCTCCTCGTCAGTGTCGGCGGCCTCGAACCGGGCAGCGAGGTTCAGCAGGTCAGCCGACCGGCTCGACGGGCTGGAGGACGACTCGCGAATGCGCTCGGCTGCGCGCGCGATGCCCAAGACGGCTGCGCGCGTTTTCTCATGCAAGGCCCCGGCGCCAGTGCGGGCTTCCGCGTCAGCGCGGAACCATTCAGCCAGGCCCGTCAGATGCATCTGCGCCTGGCGCGCCCAGGTCAGTGAGTCCGCATCACCGTCTAGGGCGATCTGGCCAGACACCGCCTCGCCTGCCGCGAGCGCCGCCCTGAACGCCGCTGGATCAATCTGGTCCAGATCATCCAGGCGCTGACGAATCCGGACTGCCAGGGCGTCCAGGTCAGCGATGAAGTCATTCAGGTAGGTGATCGTATCCGCCTTGAACAAGGCAAAATCCCGGGCATCGAGTACCGGCGCCGCCAGCAACCGGTTCACCTTCTGCATGAACAACGCCGCGTTCGAGGTCAGGCCCTTGAACCTCGCGTGCAGGTCCTCACACAGGCCGAAGACGCGCTCTCCTTCCGGCGGCGCGACGCGCAATGCATCGACGAGATGGCCGAGCATTTCCTCGATATGACGCAGCGCGACGGCCTGCAGGCCACCCACCCGCCGAAGTGCCTCGTCGAGAGCCGCGAGTGCCTCCGCGGCCGCTTCGCCACCCGGCGTAAGGTCGTAGACATAGGCCGTCCGCTCATAGCTTTCCAGGCTGGTGGCCCGTGCGGTGTCAAAGTCCTGGGACAGGTTCCCCCACTCCCACAGCTTTACGAGCCGTTCCTTCACCGCAGCAATGCCTGGCATGTCCTCGACGGGCTCGCCGGCACCGGGATCCAGGCGTGCCAGCAGCGCTGCATGAACATCCTCGGGAGACAGCCTGCTCGCGTAGCCGGCAGCGGCATCGGCGAATACTTCAATGATCTCGCGGTACATCGGCGCCTCGGGCACGGTGGCATATCGCAGCAGCGGCTGCGTATCAAAGCGCCAACGGGCCATTGCGGACTCCGGTCCTTCTCACGTGACGAGGCCACGGTAGGCGATGCCGCTGACATTTCCGCGCGAGCCAGGCCCAGGGGCACGATGCGAGGATCCCGGCAGAGGGCTTCACGCGCTCGCTGCCTCGATTCCGATTACCTCGACGGCGATCTGGTACCGAGACTCCAGTTCGCGGGCGGTGGTGGCCAGTGTGACCTGTGAGAATGGGAACAGCGTGTCGGGCGTCAAGTCCGCGCCGTTCTTCAGCAAGATCGCGAACACCACCTTCTTCGGCTGGAAGTCGGCGGGAAGATTGCGGCCCTTGGGCAATGCACGGACCTTCGCGGCGAATCGCTCGCGAGCCTGCGGGGAGGTGGCGAGTGCCTGGGCGGACACCAGCCCCTGGCTGAAAAGGTGACTCAGCGGGCTGGATCCCTTGGCTCGCTTGACGTGAATCAGCTCATTACCAGGCCCCAGCAGATCGCAGACCTCAAAGCCCGGTGCTTCGTGCAGGCCTGCCTGGACCGGGTCCCGGTCCAGGCAGATGTAACCCGGGCGAACGTCCTGGACATGCTGGTTATAGCTCCGCTCGTCCCGCTGGAGATCCCATTTCGGGAGGTCAAGTGAGGGAATCACAGTCAGCAGGCGCTCAACGTCCGCGCGCATCGCAATAAGGTAATCGGCGGCTATTTCATACCAGCTTCCATCGAGCAGGAAGAACCGGCGCGGCCCCACGGGCAGCGTGGCCTCGATCCAGTTGATGGCCTTTGAGCCGCCGAGGAACTCGGTGCCGTCCGCGTCGGCGAACAGTCGCACCTCTCCGCGACGCAATGCCGCAGCCCGCTCGCCTGGTTTTTGGCATTGAGTGCGGTGCAGGAAGTCGCGGAGATCGAGATGATCGACCAGACGGGGATGCGCACTTCCGATCTTGATGGTGAGGGAGTGAGCTGACAAGAACGCGTCCATGCGGGACATCGGCACGACTGGGGACAGGTATCCGGCGGCATCAGCCACGGGCCAGGTGAGCAGTTCGTCCAGGTCGGCGTCAAGCTGCCCGGTGATCTTCCGGTCAGTTACCGGGAAAATGTTTTCGATTGATTCCAGCAGCGGATCGGGGGCGCGCTCGCTGCAAATCTTGGCGATCGCACGGATGTCGGCAACCAGGTCAGATGGCAGGACACCCAGCCGGGTATCCAGTCCGGCCGCGCCGTCTATGCGTACCCGCCGGGTTCCGTCCAGGCAGAAAGTGAGTCTTGTGTGCCTGAGGTCGCCGCCGATGTGCCCGACAACGCTGGTGTAGCCGTCGAGCCCGTAGCACCAGATTGGCAATCCGCCAGGGACGAGGATAGAGTCCTGGCGCCCACGCCGACCGGGCAGGCGGTGTACCAGGCGGCGGATCCGGTCGGAGTCGAGCTGGCGGACCCCGAACCGGAGCCCGAACCGCTGATCCTTGAACTCGTCCCGGATGAGCCAGCACCCGGCCCCATAGCTGACCGCGTAGACGAGGCCGTCCACGACCAGCAGCAGGACCGCGCCGGCGGACCGGTCGGTGTACGACATAGCGACCCCGGTGGTCGCCGATGCTTCCCCGCACCACCCCGCTCTGCGGGTCCCGGTCCCATGGACCAGCAATGCCGGGATGCCGCCCAGGTCAGGGAACTCGAGGTGATAATCGCTGGAGACTAGCTTCTGGTCATCCAGAGCCTCCAGCATCCCCTCCACGGTAGGTTCTGCGTACGCGAGAAGGTGCAGGGTCTGGCGTCGTGTACGCGGACGTGAGGTCATGCGAGCCATCCAAGTAATCTCGCTCAGGAAGGAGCCACGCTTCACAGGTGAAGTAACGGCTATTGCGGGTCCCCCGCGATCGGGATCGCAGGGTGCTCCACTAGGAAAAGGTTCCGGCAGGTACCTCGAAGTTCGAGCGGCGAGAGACGCGCCGCAGCACCAGCACGTATTCGGTGCGCATGCGCGGGCCGAACGCGGCCTCCAGGTACGGCATAACCCGCCGATGATCGTGGATCGTCCGTTCACGGCAATCCACAAGGTCCAGCCGGAGGGGTGGAGGCAGCGTGCCGGCCAGTTCGGCCAGGAGCCTGTGGGTCGGGATCACCACTCGGCGGATGTTGGACGGGCATACCACAAGCACGACGTGCCCACCGGGCCGGGTTACCCTTGCGCACTCGGATAGGACTTCGCGCATCTCACGGAAGTAGCGGTGAACGATCCAAGCACGACGGGGTCCATCGCTCAGGGCCGCAATCGCCGTGTCGACCCCGACCACGCCGAGCGTTCCCGGTAGCCGTTGGTCGCCCCGCACCCCCGCCAACGCCGCACGCTCGCTGCCCAGGTACTCACGGCCCAGTAGCCGGTATTGCGCAATGGTGACGCCAAGGACATCGGCCATCCAGGCCACCGCAAACATGTGCGCTCGCGTGTAGTCCAGCGCGGAGCAGTACGGGGGCGATGAAAGCACCAAGTCAACCGTGCCGTCGTCCATGCGCACCACGCGGGCATCCTGGCCAACGAGTGCCACATTGGGGGCAGCGACGCCGTTCGCATCCAGGCGGGCCAGGTATTCGCCCATCATCCGCCGCGCCTGCGCCGTCCGCGCCCGGAAGCGCCGAATACACAGAGGATCCTGCTCCCACAGCCGGTAATGATGACGTGAGTGGACAAGATCCCTGGCATTCGCAACCGACGTGCGGGCCACAATCAGCGACGAAAAGCAAACCCACAGAAGATCCGTCACATCTTGCTCGGCGTCGACTGCCAGGATCGCCGCCCGGAGCCGGGAAAGATCTTGAGCGACGTCCAAGCGGAACCAGCGTTCCCATCCGGGCAGCGCGGGGCGCCAGCTGTCGTCGACGGCGCCCTCCTCCGCCAGTCGCAGCACCTCGGCACCAGCCTTGCCGAAGGCATCGGGGTCGACCAGGGTTGCCTTCGCCTTGGCGATGAGCCGGGCGAGTGGATCGATGTCAGCCCCGCGCGCCACCCGGCCGAGCAGGCATGCTTCGACCAGGGTGGTGCCGCTGCCTGCCATCGGGTCGAGCACAATCTGGCCGGGCTCGCTAAAATGGGTTATCGCCCAGGCCGCTAGCGGTGGTGGGCAACGCGCCGCGAAGGGGTGCAGGCCATGGGTGGCATACAGATTCCCGGCCGCGGAGAACGTCAGGTCACCAGGCGCAGGAAGCACCACGAGACGATACCGCGGGATCAGGATCCAGTAGCACGGAACTTCCACGGCCTGCCGACCTAGTGGGGATCAGTCGATCATCCGCAGGCGGCAGGGGGCGGGGTCGATCGACACCAGCAGTGGTCGGGTCATGTGCGTGAACGACACGATCGCCTGGCCCGGCGCCAGCGCCGGGAGGCGGCGCCACAATCCGTCGTCAATGCCGGGAATGACATTGCGCAGGCTGCGGATCACCACGTCATCAGTGATCTTGTGCAAGATCTGGTTGTTCACAAGCCCGAGCACCTCGCGCGGCAGGTGCTGCGGCAGCTGAGTGACGAACACCAGCCCGATCCAGCGCTTGCGCCCTCGTTTCGCGATGCGGCTAACCTGCTCAAACAGAATGGGCATCTTGGAGATCCGGCTGCCGGACAGGAATTCGTGTGCCTCTTCGATGATGATCAGCACCCTGACCGGATCAACGGTGCGGGCACCGACTTCCCACTGCTGGTATGCCTCGTCCTGGCGGTGCTGGATGCCGCGCAGGATGTCGGCGATCACGATGTTGCTCAGCTGCGGAGAGTCGGTGCCGGACAGGTCGATGATGGACACCTGGCCCCGCCTGAGGAAATCCCTGTGCTCAAGCGCCGGGCTTCCTGCCTGGTCGAAGATTTTGTACCGGTTTAGCTGCCACAGGCGCGCCAACAGGGTGCGCCAGCTCACCGGATTCTGTGACTTCACCGTCCGGGCGCGCTCCAGGAGCTTTCCCTTCGCGTCGGGAGTCATAAACTCTGCGCAGGAGGGCCGGAAACTGTCTGGGTCCTTCTCTACGTCAGCGATGAATGCGCGCACGATATCCATCAGCCGCGGAAGCGTCAGCTCCGGGTATCCTTCGTCGAACTCATTCAGTTCCAGAGCGCGCCGTTCATCTGCGGCGCTTCCCCGCCGGGGGAACATACCGAACTCACGAAGAATACTCTTGCCGACGTCGAATGCCTTGAAGAACCGCTCCTGCTGAGCGTCTGTCATGTCGACGATCTCCGCAACCGTGTAGGGCGACAGCGACTCGAATTTCAGGCCAAACGGCTTGCATCGTGGATGCCCAGGGTTCGCGGTGTCGGTTCCCGTCAGGTGGTATAGCCAGGTGTTATCCACTCCTGTCGCAGGCACGCCAAGATCCGCGAGGGCTCGTCCCATCCGCTGGTCGTCTGTCGGCTCGCCGATGTGGACATATTCCCCTTCGGTGTCGAGGAGAACGACCGCCATACCGGCCCGCTGTGCCTGCCAGACCAGTCCGCCGATCGTGGTGGACTTGCCGCCGCCAGTCGTACCGAGCACGGCGACATGGCGAGGGAGCACGGACTTGCGATCTGATGGCACACCAATTTCGACCTCTTCATCACCAAGCACCCGGCCAAGCCGCAAGTCGCCGAACGCCCGCAGAGCCTTCCTCTTCTCCTCTATGTCGAGGACGAACACGGGACTGTTCGGCAACGGACGCAGCCGCGGCGGCACGAGTTCGCCGTCCGCCTCCTGCCCGAGGATTTCCACACGCACTCGCCCGTGGTAGCGCGGCATGAAAATCCCACGGTTGACGGTAGTGGTAACGATCACGTTGGCGTCAGCGCGCAGCCCGTCTGGCTCGGCGAACGGCCCTGACACCACGATACCGAGATAGGTCCGGCCGTCCTCACGGGAGACAATCCGCACCAGCGACTGGAGCGGGACTTTCGCGATCTCCTCCTTGGGCAGTAGCACGGTCACCGAACCATCCTCCGCACCCGGGGTATCGAACATGGTGCGCCCAACCGCGCCCGGGTCGGGCTCCGGCAGCTCGGCGTCGCTGGAAATAGGCTGGAGGTACTCGCCAGGCAACCGTTGAGGAGCATTCTCCGGGCTGAGTGGGTCGAACAAGGTAGGGCTGTCTGTCATGCTTCTCCTCAGGAGTCCCCCAAGTAGGCGATCGACGCGCCGCGAGCCGCGTATGCCGCCCGGATCGGGCCTTCAAAATCTTCCCGGCCAAAAGCCGACTCGCAGTGCTGATGAGCCATGTCAAGCAGCAGCGGATAACCGCGATGTTCCTGCAGGACAGCATCCGCCATAGCGATGGTGGCGGCCTGCGCACACAACTCACGCTGTGCGGGGGCGTAGAAAACCCTCGGTGGCGCCCACTTCGAGACGCGGAGCACTCCCATGACTACCTCGCGGCCTGCGTCTGCGACGAAGTCCTGGGCGATGCGCCGCTGCGCGCCCCGCAAATGGCCAGTCTCGACGACGTTCTCGATCTCCGACCGCAGCGGCCAGATCACCGCAAACTCCAACGGTCCCAGCGCGTTCCCTACCGTTAGGAGGCCACGATGCCTAGTGTTCGGCGAGACGAACACGAACTTTTGATGTTCGAGGAGTAGTTCGCGCAGCACCGCGACAGCCGGGTCCACGAGGCGCATCGTCCCCGACCCGGTGAGGAGCTCGTATGGTGCCGGTGATCCTCTCCCCATCCGCCACGTCGCTCCGGATTTGCGAGCAAGGACAGCACGCTGGGCGAACGTACTAAGACCTCGTCGGCCAAGCTCGGCTATTACTAGGTCGTGGGAGTCGTGCTGGTCAGCTACGGAAGCACGGACATCCAGCAGAGCCATCGCCTGCTCATAAGTGTCGGAGGGCCCACCCGCAAGATCGCGCCGAAACAGGCGGCATGACCAGGTGCCTTCGTCACCACGGTAGCCGATCAACCCGACACCGAACTGCATGATCGTCAGTGCGAGAGTGTCATGGACCTGGACAACACCGTCGCACGCCTCGACGTCTCCTGTGAACAGAGTGCACCGGTGCACTTTCTTCAGCTCTTCAATCGTCACCTGCCATCGACCTGCGAGCGGTGGCCTTTCCGGCCAGGCTGCTAGGTCGTCGAAGAACCGCTGCCTCAATGTGGTGGCAACCTTCTCCTCCGCGGCAATCCCCGTCTCGATATTATTTTCAAGTTCGGACTGCAAACGGGCGTATATTCGGTTGAGATCAGTGCCGGTGTGCCAGGTGTCAAGGTTAAGGAATTTCTCGACGGGCTCGTGGAACGCCCGCTCGTAAGCATGGCTAAGCTCAGGCGCTGGCTCGCCATCGCCCGGCGGAAGTGGTGCAGTCCCCGCCAACCTCGCG
>Ga0335074_10002691_pt1 | contig 24191 bp, 24 predicted proteins | sample Lox_Sample_23_FD_206715 | JGI IMG/M metagenome (GOLD analysis project Ga0335074, IMG submission 206715) | Soil microbial communities from Loxahatchee National Wildlife Refuge, Florida, United States - Lox_Sample_2.3 | ecosystem: Environmental > Terrestrial > Soil > Wetlands | place: USA... | reverse complement strand
TTCTGAATCCACTCGACGTCAGGTGTCCCTATTGGGATATTGCTGAGGAGTCGGAATCCGACGACGCCAACGCAGCCATGGCGGCGGCTCTTTTCCCAGACAAAGATTTTGAGAAGGACTATTTCACTGACGCGCCCCGCCGAGTCTTTACGTTCCTCATGCGACGGCGGCCCAGCCCTCAGCAGCTGATCGCATGGATGAGCGATTCGGAACAAATTGAGGCGATGGCGAAAGGCACTCCTTATGCGGCGTTTCTTGACCCTGGCGCGCCTGCCCAAAGAGGGGGCGTGCTTTCGAGCTTCAATATGATCGCCGAGAGCCTCGAACTCTTGCCGTCTCGGGATGGCGCGCGCCCGGTCTACTCGTCGGGGCACTGGAATGCCGAACGGCGTCGGTGGATATTCCTGACTTCCAGTGCTGCCTCCCGCCAAAAGATTCTGCCCCTTCACAGTGCGTGGCTGGACATGCTGATCCTCCGCACCATGGAGCCGGCAATTCATGGCGCTAAGCCAGTCTGGTTTGTCCTCGATGAGGTTGCGAGCCTGAATAAGCTGCCTCAGCTCCATACGGCGGTCACGGAGGCGCGGAAATCCGGGAATCCGCTGGTGTTGGGTTTCCAGGGGCGGAGCCAAATCGAAAAGAGGTATGGGAAAGATGCTGAGACAATGCTCTCTCAGCCGGCGACAAAGCTCTTTTTGAAAACCTCTGAGCCGCATTCGGCGAAGTGGGTTTCTGACGCCATTGGCGAGATCGAGGTGGAGCGCCTCAAGGAATCGCGACGACACAGCTTGCTCCCAAGGAGTCAATTCACGATGGAGATTGCGAATAAGCCGCTCGTGATGGCTTCGGAAATAGCCGGATTGGAGCCCCTTCATGGCTACGTCAAACAGGAGAATCTTGTCGTCAAGGTCCGATTCCCATACGTCGCCACAATTGAGCGCCAGCCTGCGTTCCTGGAGCGAGGAGGTGCGGTCGTTTCGGCGCCAACAAAGACGATCAGCGAAAAGAGTGGACCGGACTCACGCGAGGGAGTCATCCCAATGCCCGCGAAAAGTCCGGCCGGAAGACAAGGCATGTTTCCCCTCCCCTCGCAGCGGAAGGTTGCGAATGCGGAACCAGTCGTCTGGGACGAATCGGAATGGATTGACTGAATTTTGTCCGCCGATTCGGGGGCGCTGACACGCCTCGGAATTTGGAGTTGAAGACGATGTTGACGATTTCCAAGGCGCTCTCTGCTGGGCAGGCGCAAACGTATCACTCTCGCGAGTTCACTTCTGAAGAACAGAACTATTGGAGCCGAGACCGTCAGGCGCATAGCGAGTGGCGGGGAGAATTGGCAGAAGAGTGGGATCTGAGAGGTCCCGTAGGCGCGACTCATTTTGCACGCTTGAGCGAAGGTCAGCACCCTGAAACTGGCGAACAACTTGTCAAACATCAGCCCGCACGCACATATGAAAACGAATATGGGAGGCAGATCACGAGCGCTGAGCATCGGGCCGGATGGGATGCGACCTTCTCGGCGCCGAAGTCGGTCTCGTTGACGGCTCTCGTTGGTGGCGATGATCGGATACGCGATGCTCATCGCGAGAGTGTCCGCGTTGCATTGGGGGAGTTGGAGCGTTATTCGCAGGCCAGGATCGGAAATATCCGTCTTCCAGAAACGACAGGGAAATTCGTTGCCGCAACCTTTGAGCATGACACCGCGCGGCCTGTCGAGGGATATGCGGCCCCGCAGCTCCACACCCATGCTGTCATCTTCAATGTGACCGTCCGCGAGAATGGGGAAACCCGAGCGCTTCAGGAGCGCAGTCTTTTCCAGTCGCAGCACTACGTGACAAGTGTCTACCGCTCGGAACTTGCTCAGCGCCTCCAGGGTCTGGGCTATTCGATCGAACGCGGCAAATATGGACAGCCCGAGATCAGAGGCTACACCCAGGAATACCTCGACGCTTCCAGTCCGCGGCGGGAGCAAATCCAACAGCACCTGAAGTCCCTCGGTATGGAAGGTGCAGGGGTGGCCCAGGTCGCCGCTCACAGAACCCGTGACCAGAAAGAGCTGCTTTCGCAGGGGGATGTTCTCAAGCGGCACCGCGAATTGGCGGCCCACCACGGGAATCAGCCGGATCGAGTGGTTGCGGAAGCCCGCCAGCACGCGCCAGCTCGCTCTCACGAGCCGGAAAGAATCACTCAGCAAGCGGTGACCTATGCCCGTAGTCATGTATTCGAGCGCGCCGCTATTCGGGATGAGCGCGTTGTCCTTCAGTCTGTGCTGGATCGTGGAATGGGCACCATCAACTTTCAGCAGGCACGGGAAGAACTCCAGCGGCGAGTGAAGACAGGTGAGTTTCGCACTCTGGAGCCGCAAGAGGGCGAAGCTGGGCGACGATACACAACGGCGGAAATGATACGGCTTGAAAAGGAAACAATCTCCCGAATGCAGGAGGGCAATGAACGTAGCGTGGCCAATCCGCCGCTTGTCCGCTCGGAAAGCGGTATCGCATTGTTAGATCGGCACCCTGAGATGAATGCTGCCCAACGCAGCGCTGTTCTCGAAATCCTAGATTCGCGCGAGCAGCTCGTTGGACTTGACGGCAAAGCGGGTGCCGGAAAAACGACGGCTCTTTCAGTTGTGCGTGAGGCGGTCGAGGCAGAGGGCTACCGCATTGAGGGATTCGCGCCTACCTCTCGGGCCGCGCAGAAGCTTGCAGAAGCCGGCATCGAGACAATGACCCTGCAGCGGCACCTCGCCCGAGGCGATCAGCCCGACACCGGTGACCGGCGCCTTTATGTTCTGGACGAATCGTCTCTCGCATCGACGAAGCAAATGCACGAGTTCGTGAGCCGTTTGCATCCGAGTGACAGAGTGCTCTTTGTAGGCGATACGCGGCAGCACGAAGCAATTGAAGCGGGCCGACCCTTCGCGCAGCTTCAGGAAGCCGGCATGAGGACGGTACGGCTCGACCAAATCGTCCGTCAGCGCGATCCCGAGCTGAGGCAGGTCGTAGACCAGTTGGCACACGGGCAAATACAGGCGGCCGTGGCAAATCTTGAGCGACAGGCACGGGTGATTGAAATGCCTGCCCGCGCGGACCGGATCGCTGCCATTGCGCGAGAATATGCCCGCGCTCCGGACGGCACATTGGTGGTATCCCCCGATAATCGCTCCCGCACAGAAATCAATGAGCGGATTCATGCGGAACTCCAGGCGCGTGGCATCGTGAGTCAGCGTGAATACCAGGTGACCACGCTCGTTACTCGCCAGGAATTGACGGGAGCTGACCGCAGTTGGGCGCAGAAATACCAGGTTAACGACGTATTGCGATATTCCCGCACCTCAAACGAAACTGGTCTCCAAAAAGGCGAGTACACTCGCATCGCGGGCATCGACGCGCGCAGCAATTTGCTAACGGTGTTGCGAGCGGATGGAAGCGAGCGCACGTACGACCCACGACGGCACACCGGGGTGTCGGTATACCGTGACGAGCAGCGCGCCTTCTCTGTCGGCGACAGGATTCAGTTCACCGCTCCGAATCAGGACCTGAAGATCGCAAACCGGGAAATTGGAACAATCACGGACGTGGATGAGAACGGGAGAATGGCGATACGGCTCGATAGCGGGCACGATCTTCGCATCGATCCCCAGCGTCACCTGCACCTGGACCACGGCTATGCGGTGACCAGCTATTCCGGACAAGGACAGACCGCCGAGCGCGTATTGATCCACGTCGATACCGATCTGCCCGCGAAAGACCTGATCAATGATCGAATGGCGTACGTCGCCGTTTCGCGTGGGGCGCACGATGCGCAGATCTTTACGAATGATCGTGGCAGACTTGCCGAAGCGTTAAGTCGAGATGTGTCCCACGAGAGTGCGCATAAACCCGAGAAGGCGATTCCTCCCATCCAGGAAGATGTTGCGCAGTCGCCACAATTCTCACGCACCCATGAAGTGGAAGTCGGCATTGGCGTCTAACGGCTCCGCAGCGCGGTGATGCCTGGAAGACTCTATGCCGAATGCGTTCATAATTCCGTATTGTGCGTAGATCGGACACACTTGACGCTTTGTTCCCATCCGTCTGCTCTCGAGGGCTTGGAAAGCACTGAGTGTCGCCACATTTGCTTTACCCAGTTGCTTACCTGTTCGTGCTCAGCGAAACCTAAAGGCCAACGGCGGCCTACAGACGTCGCAATCCCGCCAGGTGCCACCCTAGATGTCGTAGCGACTAGCCCACGATACGCGCCTTCATAATGAACGTCGGTCCAGAACGCCTTGACACTATCGATTTCCACGTCATTCGTTTGCTTATATCGCTTGCATTGAATCAGTAGCAGGGGCGGCCCGGTGAGCTTCGTCTCTTTGTTCCACACACGCACGTCAACACCTCCGTCGTCTCCTCCGGGGCCCAGCTCCACTTCAAAGCCTTTTCGGCTGAAGAACTCCGTGGTTAACCGCTCGAAGTTGCGCCAGTGAATGGAGTGCAAGTCTTCGGAGTTCTGAGCCAAGTAGTCCAGATACCTCTGATCGAGATAGGTCTCAGGATCCGCCGGGATATTCTCCGCTTGAAAGAGCTCACCCAACGGCAGCGCCCAAGACGTGTCGATCTCCTCAACCTGAAACCACTGGACGGATCGGTCCATCGTTTCGGAAACCACGGCGGCGAAGCGCTCGACATATGAGCGATCAATGTTACAGATCACACCGATTTCGTCGGCAAGGTCGTGCACACTCACAAACTGCTTGCCCGCTCCGGTTAGGTCTCGGAGTGCCTTGATCAGCGGTGATGGGTCCACGCCATCCTTTTCCATGGCTTTCCAAAGCTCAATCCGAATCGCTATTGGATGACGAGGATCGGGTAGGTCTCCAATGAAATATCGCAAGTGCCGGATCAGTTCCTCAACATCTTCTGGTCGGACGCGCATGCCGTTGTCACCAGCGCCTTCGAAAACGGAAATATCAGGATATGCATGACGACGAAGAACAGTACTGCATTCGCTGATCGTAAGCAGCAGACCGCTTTTCAAAGCGATCTGTTCCGAGATCGTGTCGCGCATGAATCTTTTCGAACTGCTGATGTTCCCCACAAGACGGCTCCTCGTCATCGCAGAATACAGGGTATGCAGAATTAGCGTGCGTGCATGATCGTTGCCGCAGAAGAACTTTACGCCTTCGGTTCGACCGTCAAGAATCACGGGCTCATGGTGCAATAGATAGATGCCGACTATCGGATATGAAAGCGCTGGCTTTGGAGCGACGTTGGCGCCTTTGAACGGCGGTGGAGTGCTCGCCTGCACTTGGGCGCAATTGGTCTGGGCGGCGGTGACGGTCGGGAAGGCTTTCGGCGACGAAGCTGCCTTCGGTCTTTTTTCAACGTTCGAACGCATACACCGCGGGTCCATGTTGTATGCATACCTTCTGGAGGCACCGAGCGGCGCCATAGTGCGGGCCGATACCTATTTGGGTGCCGACCCCAGCGAAAAGAGCAACATTTCCTATTCTCTTGGCATGACGCTTGCGAAGTTATATAGCGAGGTGGCGCTCGCGACGCCCCGTCTCCTGCACTACGCGATATACGCTGGCGGCTACGCGATTGCGACAGCGGCAGGAGAATCACGACCCGACCTGATCGGGCTGACGGCTACGGGTGATTGGGTGGTGTTCGAGGCCAAGGGAAGATCGAATGGCTTGGAGACCGGTGTCTTAGAGGCAGCCAAACTCCAGTCTCTCCAGATTCTGACGATAGATGGCCTGGCTCCGGTTTGCAGAGCAGGCCTCGTTGAATATTTTTCTCCTAGCGGCCTAAGATTTGCAGTGGAGGATCCGACTGGCCATGGAAGCCGGAAAGTCAATCTCACTCGGCAACAATTCGAAGCGAAGTACGACGGCTCCTTGCGAAGGCCCATTCAAATGAGAACACCGAACGCTCGGCACCGAATTGGCGGACGTGAGTACCTTGGGGCTCAATATCCTGAGGCGGATCTCTTTCTCAGCATTGCAACCGACGAAAAACTGGATGGAGGAAGAATCCTGAGCAATACAGCGTATTTAGGAAGTGATGGCCTCTTGATCGAGTTGGGCCCTTCGTGGCGCGCGGACAGAATGACGCTTCAACCCCAGCTGCGGTAGGCTACGGAGATAGCCGAGAGCTCGAATCGGTGAGGGTACTTCGACGTCTTGGTGGGAAGGTGCACTGTGATGCGAATGGATCGCAGGCGTGCGGTCGGCCTCTATGGCGTGCGCTCAGCCGGCCGTGAAATGCCACGGTCAGGCGTCCGCGTCCAAGTCGTTTCCGCGCGGTGGCAGGCGGCTGTAACCGGCTGTAACCCCAGCCAATCACCTTTTCGCGTATTCGCGATATTCATTGAGCAACATTATGCACAGATTCAGCGACAGAATGGTCGGACCGCAACGCATGCGGATGTTGCGGGATCAACCTCGTCTGGTTGTGGTCACAGTCGGCAGTCGATCTAATGCAGCCTGGCAGCTCAGGATTACCCTCTTCCCGATTCGCGGAGTGCTTTTCCCGGACGTTTCGGGGAGCTCGCACCTCTGTGCAGAGTCTGGATTATAGGTGCGCTGCTCTTGATCTACCTGAATTCTCAGCGCATGTCTCGCAAGTCCGATTGCCTTTCAGCCCTTGAAAGGAACTGTCCCCGGATAGCGGGATGATGAGGTACCGCGTAGAATCCAGCCGTTTCTGCATGTTCTCATGCCTTCAAGAAGTTCAATAGGGCTCTGAAGTAGTTCTGCTGATCGTCGTACATGGCAAAATGGCTCCCGGTTCCCGATATCCACGCTTCTCCGCGCGGCATGAGAGTAGCCATTCTTCGCATATCCTCCGGATCCATCTCGTCGTATCGCGCACCCATCGTCAGAGCCCTGACTTTGATCGTCGGCAGATCGGCCCACCGGTCCCATCCCTTCATGCGACCGGTCGCTTCGAATTCACTTCGTCCCTGCAATACCCGATAGACGTGTTGATTCCACCCTGCCAGGCTCCGCTGGACGGGATCGGGCCATGGATCCAGCCGACAGATAAAGACCTTGTAAAGCTTATCAAATAACAATTCCTGATATGCAGGGTCGTCTGTCCTGTTGGCGTTTTCGTAGTGCTCCAACCGCGCGCGAATATCAGCAGGAAAGTGAGAACGGATCTCCGTCACATGCCTTACAAATGAAGCGGTGCTCGCCGCCATATTTGAGATCACCAACCCCTTCAAATGCCGCTGGAATTTCAGACCATATTCGATCGCCAGCAGCCCGCCCCATGAATGTCCAAGCAGATAGAACTGATCCAGGCCGAGGCCCCTGCGAACGGCCTCTACTTCGTCGGTATAACGCTCGATTGTCCACAAGGCAGGGTTATCGGGTTTTTGGGAATTGGTCGAGTCCAACTGATCGTAGTAGTAGAACTCAATTCCATTGAGGGGGAGGAAGTCTTCAAATCCCTCGAAATACTGATGATCTGCACCCGGGCCACCGTGTAAGAGGAGAACCTTAATGTCCCCACTGCCGACTTTCTTCGTCCAGACCCAATGCCCGCCTCCGATATCAATCCGTCGTGAGCCGCCCACATGCACTATGTCTGCCGAGGGCAGCTGAATCCCGTTGGGAGATGCAAGCAGCGGTGCCCCTTCATAAACTGATGCTGCAGCAAGGGGACCACACCTTATAAAGGTCCTGCGGTTCACGAGATCAGTGCTCCCATCATCGGAGAATGCTCTTTGCGAAAGCTGCGTAGTTTGACGGTGTGAGTCGCAGTCACACTTCCGGCGAAATTAGAATTCCCGCCTCAGGGGTGAGGCGTGTTGTAAGTTCATCGCGAAGCGCTGCCCCCCGGTGTCCAAATGCCTCCACGACATGCTGTCTTCTGTGTCAGCAGGGCGACTGCAGCTTCAGAAATCATCTTTAATTTGGAACCGTAACCAGGATCTTCGTCTCCGCGCACTTCCAGCTCGATCAGCCCGGCCTTATCCGTCCGGGCACAGGAGTTGATTTCTCTGCGAAGGCTTCGACGCGGGCGGGACGTTCATGGTTTGAGCAAGGTACCGCAAGCTTTTTTGACGATTGGCAAAAATCAAGCGGGTCGTCACATTCTGGTCCAGGCACAGATTTGCGGCGCACCTGCAACTTGGCTCCGAGCTTGGCGCACAGCATCCCTCACCCGCGTCTCCAGCGTTTCTACCCCCATGAAGTCGGCTGCTATGATCCCCAAACGCTGCAGTTGAGGTAAAACTCCGCGTAACGTGTCCACGGCCCACGCAAAGTAAGGAGCGTCTGCGGCTCCCCAAACATGGGTTTCGCAGAACAAGCCGGGTTCAGGCAAACCCGCATGCCCAAAATGCTCTATCAGCCTATCTCCCGCGTCGTAGTGCGGCAGGGCGCTGGAAAAGGCTATGCGAAGTAATCTGTCGATCATCTCCCACAGCGGCACGTTTGGAACAGAACGGCATGCGTCGCGCAACCGAAGCTCGTGGAAGGCCATTGAGCCGCCCGGTCTGGTCAACCGCGCAGCGGCCTGCAAAAAAGCGACCGGATCAGCCTGATGAATCAAAACGTAGCGACCGACCACAAGGTCAAATCCAGCGTCGTCCACGAAAGTTTCAGCCGCCGCTTGGCGAAAGGACAGATGCCGAAGACCGGCGCGGTCAGCCCGCTCCGCAGCCAGCCATAAGATCTGCGAATTCCTGTCAATTCCAACCACCCTACCAGAGGGACCGACCAGCTCAGCCGCCAGCATTGCAACATCACCTGCGCCGCTGCCCAGATCCAGTACGCGCATGCCTGGCGCGATTCCGGCGCTTCGGAGAAGACGCTCCGTGATCGGCCGCAAAATCTTCGCTTGCGTTTGCAGGCGAAGAATTTCAGCATCCGAATGGCCGAGGATATAGGTAGCTTCACCTTTATTCGCTTCGCTCATTTTAGATTTCTCCATTCTTCGAGAATCCCCCTTTGTCCGACTATTCCAAAGCCATTGAGAACTCCAGTGAGGCCGGCTCCTGGTCGTCGGTGCGAATATCGCCTTTGCCGTCGAATCCGTCCATGCTCCGGAACGACTGCGAAGGAGCTGGTTCGCACAACACTTTCGGTGCAGGCTCTGGCACACTCTCGTGGAGAAGTGCCAACGCCTGATCGATCAGAACCCGGAGTAGCCAGCCGTGAAACTCGCCTTCATGTTCAAAGCGCTGCGGGTGACGAGAGACAATTCTCCAACAACCGCCTATCGCTTCCTCTGCGCGTTCAGAGCCGCCAAGGACACGGCGGGCAATGAAATGCAACGTCCGGTGGCAGCGGCAGAACATGGCATCAACGGTCATCCTTTGCTGATCGAGCCGCACTCGGTCCGCGAGGTCCGTCCCGGAGTCATTATTGAAACGGGCATCAACTCCACTGTTCGCCATGCGCCGACACTAGCACCCATGGCGAAGAGCGTCCTCTGAAGAAGTGCGATATTTCGGAGGGAGTGATAGACGTTGCGGCTATAGCGCTTAAGATTTTAGCGCCGCAGTTCCTTCGCACGAATTCAGAAGCGAAGCACTTTCCTGGCATATCTCCCGTCTCGATTGCGGGTATCGTCATTGCAGTCAGAGGAAGCCGCTCACGGGATGTGGTCAGAACGAGACATCGCTGCCAGGAAAGTCGATTCGCATTAGCTTGCACGCTCTCCCTACGTGTGTTTCCGTCGCATATCCGATCTGCAGGATGAGATGAACACCAAGATGAGGCTAAAGGGAAAAGCTGCTTTGGTCACCGGAGGAAACAGCGGAATTGGTCTCGCGACAGCGCGCTTGTTCATTGCGGAGGGAGCAGGCGTAGCGATCACCGGAAGAAAACAGGAAACGCTTGACACCGCCCAGGCAGAATTGGGAAGCAATGCTCTCGCCATGCGAGCCGATGTGGCGGACCTGCCGGAGATGGAGAAAGTGATCGCCGCAGTCGTCGAAAGATTTGGAAAAATTGACATATTATTTGCGAACGCCGGGATCGGACCGTATACACCCCTGGGGTCGGCATCGGTTGATACGTTTGAACAGATTATGCGGGTCAATGTCACATCCATCTTCTTCCTTGTCCAGGCATGCATGCCGCATCTGCCAGACGGCGCGTCGATCATTTTCAATAGCTCGGTACAGAGTGTCAATGGCAGACCTGGCCTGTCGGCGTACGCTGCAAGCAAGGCAGCTGTGCGTACCATGGCGAGAGTCATGGCATCGGAACTGTCATCACGCTCGATTCGCGTTAATGTCGTCACCCCGGGTTCAGTTGACACTCCGATATGGGACGCGGTAGGCAGTCAAAAAGAACGACAGTTATGTCTCGCCAATATGAAGGACACAATTCCTTTGGGCCGGATAGGCAACCCCATGGAGGTTGCCAACGCTGTCCTGTTTCTGGCGACTGATGAATCATCCTTCATTCAAGGCGCAGAGATTGTCGTAGACGGTGGAGCTACGAATGCGCCATTGGGCGCGCGGATCTATCACGAACGACCATAGGTACCTCCAGCCCGGCCGATCGCTCGGATGACGATGCGGGAAGGCGGCCGGAATGGCCAATTATTCTGACGAAATGTAGGCCAAATCGATATTTGGAGTGGGATTTGACCAATGAAAGGTTCCTGCAGACTATGCACCATCGGTATTGTGGCGGGCTTGTTAGCCACACCCGTTCTTCAAAGGACGAGTTTCGCGGGAAATAAGCAGGAGTTTGGTGCTGATCACCCGGACAGTCTGGCAGGTAAGTGGGTACTCGACCTGAAGGAATCATCCCTCGGATCCGACCCATATGAACAGTTTGACGCCTGGACTTTGACATTTACCCGGGTCACAACCACGACTCTGGCATGGACCTCGCACGCTACTATACATGGCAAGACGATAACATTTTCATGGACCGGCCCGATCGACGGTTCTCCAAAGCCCCTAATCGGGACAGAAGGAGCAGATGCTTATCGGTGGCGCAAGAGTGCCCTGATTCGACTGAGCGATCTTGGCCATGGGGAGACAAAACGCGACACCGTGACGATTTCCCGGGATGGTAAGACGATGACGATTCAAGATCGGTCGACTACTCCGCATGGTGTGGTCTTTGCGACCTTGATAATGCGCCGCCAAGACTAAGGCTGCTTCTCACAACGCGATGTGGGTCCATACACACACTTACGCAGACGCAGCGCGAGTCTCGTTCAATAGGCCCATCTTAGCGCCCCTAATTCGAAGGAGCGCCTGCCGAACCCCAGCGAAGTGAATCAAGACAACAAGGCTAACCGAGGTGTTTCCATTCGTAGGACGAGAACTGCTTGAGTGGCTTCTCGACTGGTGTTCGCGCCGGGAAGCTAGATCAGACGCCACTCTTCTCGAGTCGCTTATCCTTGGCTTTAGCGCGGATACCGAGGCGAGCGAGTCCCAGCGCGGCAGGACGGAAGGGAGCAGGGACCATAGGAGAGATGAGGTTGAGTGAAAGTTCTGATTGACATAGGGGGAACGATATGGAACCTCATCGGAGGCCGCTGGTGCTGGTCGCCGCATGGCCGATGAATAATACGGAGACTACAGTTCATGCGCGACTTGCAGAAGATCAGCTTCGACGAGTGGGTGAGTCCTCTGCCGAGGGACTCGCGATCGGAAAACAGGTCGCACTTGCGAAATGGAAGAGCAGCGCCTGTCGAAAACGGGATTCGAGAGGCACGCATTATAGGCGACGCTGTCAGAGTCGTAGAGTCGCGGGGGCCACACTCATACGAAACCTGATGGCTATTCACGGCTCAAATCGAAACTAACAAGTTTGTTCAATATTCATTCTTATCGGCGAAGTGGCAAAGCGCCAGAGCTCCAGGCTGCCAGGCTAGTCTCAGGTCGTTCACAGCGGGATCTATTGGGGTTAGAGTTCATTGACGAATTAACCAGATCAGCGGCGATCCGGGCGAGCCGTTCATGCGCAGCAACATTGCAAAACAGGTCGGTAAATATGGGTCCGCAGATGGGAATTAGCTTGAGAGTCTCAATGCAGTCGCCCTTGATCGATCTCCCGCTGCTGGCTGCACTGCGCGAGTCGGCTCTGGTCTCTAGGTCGGCAGGTGCGGCCACTATTATTGCCTCCGAACTCCGACGGGCGACCTGATAGTCGACGGCTCTCGAGGGACATACGCTGCTCCACTTCAACTGATTCATACCCGTGAGCAAAACATCTACGCGGTGGCTCTTTCCTACATGACAATGGAGGATGGAAGCCGAGACGCCACGCGCAAGGCTCTGAGAGAGATCAGTGAGTCAGAACTGAAGATGCTGAGGCAGATACGAAAAGCCTGGGGAACGATTCGATGGAAGATGATGATCATCTTCTCTGTCTTCAGCGTTATCTCTATAACCATGGTCACATGTTTCTCGATTGCGTTGCTGAATGTTCTGATACGACGGGAAGGCGCCTACCTGATTGAGGAACAGATCAAGATAATTGTCGAGAGCCGCAAGGGAATGATGGATCCCACCCTGGACAGGATGGAAGGATGTCAATTCGCATCCAATGCAGTCCCATTCGCGTTCTTCACAGAGCACTTGAATGCCTCGTGGCCCGGCAGTCAAAGTGTTGTAAGCGTATTGTCTTCAGGAGAGGCACACAGCGCCCATCCGTTGTGGCTTGGGACGCAGTCATTTGCCGGCATCGTCGAAGATCGAGGCGAGTTGGAAATCCGCTTTCTGCGAATGGTGAGACGGAACGGTTGTTTTGTAAGAGTGCTTGTCAGAATACCTCTCGGCGAGGCCTTTATAGGCCAAATGTCAACTGCGTCAGGACTTGAGGTAGTCGATAGTCAACCAGTGATTCTCTCTCGTTATAGACAGAAAGAAGGCATGGTCGATGAAATCCTAGCGAACTTTGTCCCCGGATCCCGGCGTCCCGTCCCGGTTGTGGTGGTCGCACGAGATTGGCAATCCGGGTCACTTGAAAGTTGGGTAATCTACCAGATTCGGCCCGGCTATTCACAGACGATCGAAGACCTTTCGCGCATGGGATTGCGTAGAGCGTCTTGGATCTTCCCCTTGATCGGCATCGGGTCAGTCCTGTGTTTGGCGTATGCATGTGGAGTGTGTCTGTCTGTTCGTCTGAGCAGACGTATTGTCACGGTCATCGACAGGTTGAGTCGTGCTGCGCTCCACGTGGGACAAGGCGACTTTTCGGTGACCATTCCGGTGGCCGAAGAGGATCAGCTCGGCTTGCTTGTTACGTCGTTTAATTCGATGACAGCCCATCTGAAAGAACTGCGCGAACAGGAGAAGCAGCGGATTATTCTCGAACGGGACATCAGTTTGGCTCGGGAAGCGCAGCAATTTCTTTATCCGCGGGATTCGCCTCTCTTGGCCGGAGCAAAAGTATGTGGTATGACTGCGCCCGCCCGTATTGTGAGCGGTGATCTGTACGACTTCTTTCCGTTCTCTGACAGCGTCGTCGGTTTGCTCTGTGCGGATGTAAGCGGGAAGGGAATGTCAGCCGCCTTAATGATGGCCCATCTTCAGGCGGTTGCGCACGGCAGGATGCTGAGCCTCGAACAGAGCAGCGCGAGGCCGTCACCTTCGGCGTTTGCGGCGATGCTTAATCGCGATTTCTGCGGCCGGTTCGGAGACAATCGGTATGCCACGATGTTCTATGGGGAATATGACTCAAGTACACGCTCGTTGCGGTACATCAACGCGGGGCATTGTCCACCCATCTTGATCTCCGCTACTGGTGAAGTGACTGTGCTTCGAAATGGGGATTTGCCCATAGGACTATTCCCCGACATGGCTTATCGGGAGGTGCGCAGTCCGCTTTCGAAAGGTTGTTCCGTCGTGGTATACAGCGATGGATTGATCGACGCATTGAACCTGGAAGGTGAGGAATTTGGCGAAGAAAGACTCGTGAGCTGCTGCTGGCAGTTGCGCAAAGAAACATCGGCCGAGTCGATCTGCAAATCGTTATTGCAACGCGTTTCGGAATGGTCAGCGGGAGCGGAGCGGTTCGACGATACCACCATTCTCGTATTGGCTGTGAACTAATCGCACACTGTCGCCACCGAGAACGAGTTTTGCTGTTCTGGGCGGTTCGAGACGCTTGCCGGAACTACCGCTTTCGCGCGTTGGGGAATACATCGGCGCGCAGACGCGCTAGCTCCCGCTTAATCGTGTCTTCCATTCTCCGGGAGCGCTAAAGCGCCATGTTTTAATGCAGCTTAAGGTGCTTTCCAGTATCAAACCAGGCCGCAGATTCCGCATCACGGACTCCCTGCCTTCCTCCCGAGCGGATAATCGAGACACTGTCGGAATAGACCGACCTGACGTTATATTGTCATCATGCCCGCATCGACGCTGTACGCCAGGATCGAGGAGACCATTGCAACAGAAATCGCCCAAGGCGAGTATCGCCCCGGAGATCAATTACCTACCGAGGATGAATTGCTTCAGCGATTTCAGGTCAGCCGCATCACTGTTCGTCGTGCGATCCAGAATCTCGTACGTCGTGACTTGCTCGAGATTCGTCGTGGGCTTGGAACCTTCGTTCTGTCACCAAAGATCGAAGCGGAACTCACAAAGTTGACGGGTTTCGTCGAGGACATGAATGCGGCCGGACGCAAAGCCAGTGCCCGTGTGGTAAGCCAGGCCGTCGTTGCCGCTTCCACGCGCGTTGCAGAACGCCTTCAGTTGGCGAAAGGGACCAGGGTGATGCAGATCAAGCGGGTGCGGCTCGCCGGTGGCCTCCCGATCTCCTTTGACGAGAGCTATCTGCCCCTCCCCCTCGGAAAGCAGATCGTGCGCAACGATCTGCGGCTGCGTCCGATATTCACTCTTCTCGAAGAAGAATATGGAATCCCTTTGATCGAAGCAGATTATGAACTGGAGGCGGTGATCGCAACCAAAGCCGTCTCTGACGCCCTTCGGGTAAGAGTCGGTTCTCCGATCTTTCAGATCGAACGTACTTCGATGACCACCGGCAATCAGCCGGTTGACTATGAGGTTCTGTCTTATCGGGGCGATCTCATCCGCTTCACAACAAAACTCCTTCGTCACCCGGGAAACTCGGCGAGTTCGCAGGCCTTGCACTTCCGCAAGCGATAGCCATCGATGGACCATGGGCTTGGGCTGAGGAACACGAGAGCCAGGATGCACGCGATATAGAGAAGGTCGCATTCATACCCGGGAGGTCCGAACTGCGCCCGGCCATCCACGATCGCTTTGATTTTGATGGAGCTGAAGCCGTAGGGGAGATGGACCGTGAACATCGCGGTTAGCAGGACCACGATTGTAGGAATGCTTGCCCAGGCGACAAACGCGCCGCAAAGAAGCGCTGCTCCTCCCAGCAACTCTACCGAAATCGTGAGGTACGCCGACACATGCGGGAAGGGGACGTGCAGGGCCTGCAGAATTGCTGAGAAGGCATCGGGGCCCTTGACGATCTTCGCCCAGCCGTGTTGTATGAAGCCACCACCGACGATGGCGCGAAGGGGTAGCGCGGCGTAACGTTGCATAGCTGAAGGAATGCGAGTTGCTGCGGCAGGCCGGGATTGCGATGGCATGGATTTCCCTTCTGGACCGAGCTCTGGAATCTAGGAAGGAGCTCGTACATTATGATGTTATGACGTCATCTGAAGTTACAGAGTTTTCGTGCCTAAGAATCGATCGAGGGGCCAACGGTCCATCCTTCCCCTCCTGAGACGCTCGGATTCTGGCGGAAGCTCGTCTGGATCGCTTCGGGGGCATAGCAACTCATCTCGCCATCATGTCGGCCGGCCGACCCCGACGCTCCTCAGGCCGGCCGAGATTCATCGAATCTTTTCTCGACGCACTTCCAGAAACTGACAGAGATCCTTCGAGAACATCAGGTCGAGTGTCCTCCAAGGCGTGGACGGGGCGGCGAAGGCTGCTTGTCGAAGTTTCGTGTGGGTCTTCGCGGTCGCGGATGCCCCGGATGACCGCATGTTCTATTCGCCCACAGTTTTCAACCATGCCGGAGGATTTCTCCATGTTCTCGGCTCTGGGTAAGGCCAAGCGCACCCGCAATTGCGCAAGGTGCATACCACTCATAGACGGAACAATACGTTGCAGACGGCACGCGTCTTCTGAAGAAGCGCGCTATTTCGGAGGTCGTGCTAAATGCTGCGGCGATATTCGAGTGGTGTAACACCAAGCCGTTTCCGGAAGACATCGTTCATGTGTGTCTGGCTGGAGAAACCACACTTGAGGGCGATATCAGCCAGCAACATCTTCGACTGTCGAAGTAACTGCTGCGCAGTACTGAGCCGCCTCTCCAGCACATATTGGTGTGGCGTCAACCCAGTGGCTGCGCGAAACATGCGCAGAAAGTGCGCTCGACTGTAGCCGCTCTCCTTCGCGAGGGAGGCAAGCGAGAGTTCTGTATCCAATTCAGCCTCGATCCGATCGCGAATTCTGCGGAGAATCCTCGATGGCAGGGGCTCGACTGAAGAATTCAGGGTATATTCCGACGAGCTCCCATGAAGCAGGAACCGCATCGCCAATGCATGTGCCAGCGTGTCAGAGTACAGCGGACAGGGACTGGACGCCTCGGACTCTTTGATCATCAGCTCAACGAGCCCTTCAATGGATGTATCACGAATGTGAAATTCAGTACCACTGGCAGGTTGCCGATCAATCTCCAAAGCGATCTCACGAGTGAAGTTCTTCTCTAACGCGCAGACAATCATGTCGGAAGGAGTAAGAAGGCGAACCTCGGGAACCGGTCCCGACGGTACAATTGCCAACGATCCACGCTCTAGCGGAAATTGGACCCAGCTTCCGTTCGTGCCGCGACGTTCAGCCCACGGAGAGTCGCGCATTTGCACGATGACGTGCCGTTCATTTGGTTGTTTAAGATATTCTCCAGCATAGGCCTGATACCTCTGGATCTGAAATCTCTGTCCGGGGAAGAATGCATTGAAGAAGGCATTTGTTATTACACGTTCAGAAGCAGAAGCTGGATCTGATGAGGCTACTGACGCAAAACTGCTCATTGCTTATACAGTTCCTCCAATGATATGACATTATAACATTATAATATGTCGTTTTGTTTGGTTCGAGATGCTGGCCATCGGTCGAAATGTTGCCAGGAACATGATTGCGAGGCTCAAAATGAGCCTGCCCTATCTCCTGGGCCAGGGGTACGGTTGTGCCGAAGATTAACATTCGCCGCAGTCCAACATTCCCGGGGCCGATTAATGTGGGACTCGCGAATATCAAAATGGTTACAGGCTTTGCCCCATCTGCGAACGCGATACCAACCGGTCGAAGGAATAGCAATTCCATCGAACGAGAGCCAGGAGTGCCGCGTACACAACTGCGTAGACCAATTGAATGCCGGTCGTATTCCAGTCCTGGCGCAGCGTTGTGCCGAAGGTGAGCATCAGGATGAGCAGGGCGCCGCAGACAAGTGCCGGCACTGTCCAGAGACCAATGAGGAGGAGAGACCCCAAAATAGCCTCCACCCAGGGGAGAGCGAGTCCGAACACGTACACGGTCCAGGCAGGCAGCAGCGTATTTTGAAACATCGGAATCAGCGAGTCGGCAAACTTCGCAGGCCCCGCCGCGATCCGGGATACACCGTGCATGCAGATGTCGAGCCCGAGGGTGAGCCGCAGGAGCAGGAAGGCGAGGGCAGGACCGAACCGCCGTGGTTTCTCCGGGGAGTTCACATTCTTCTCCAGTGACACGCGTTGGGGATGGCGTCAGGTGCACCTCCGAAGGCCATTGTTTACATGACATGTCCGGATGCGGCAATCCAGCCCAGCCGGGATGCATGCGCGAAGATCTTCTGAATGGTGGTGGTCTGTTCTTCAGGTGCTTGCCGGCTGCCCGCAAGGGCGCTGCTGACGGCCGAATCCAATGTATGGCCATCGCGGAGGGCGGAAAGGAGCCGGAACTGCACGGAAGTGAGACGGCTGTGATACACGGAATCGTTGTAACGATGGACGGCGAGATAGATATCGAAGCGCCGCATCTTCGGAAGCCGCTCGCGCGCAGGCCGTTTGTGCATCATCGCCGCGCTGCTGACGATCTCGACATCGGGCTTGCTGCGGTGGACAGCGACGACGATATCGTCGACGGGATAGCTAAGGTGCAACAACTGAACGTGAGGCTGGAGCCCGAGTACGATGGCAGGCGAAACCAGCAGCGCGCCGGCTTCCGTCAGCGGAGGCAGAGCACCCCCGTCGAAAGCTTCGACGCACGCCCACTCCACGCGGGAAGCATCTACGGCGAGTTTGTGGCGCCTGCCTGTGAGCTCCGGATGGCGGTCGAGCCAGGCGGGCAGGCTTTTTCCCAGGTTCCGCAGAGAAAAGGATGTCGAAGGAGTCTCGCTGAGGTACGCACGGATCAAGGCGTCGAAGCGCTTTGGACCAACGATGGCGCTGAGGGCGGGATAGTCCTCCGAAAGCGCATCGAGGACGCGAAACCAGTACTGACGGTTGTAGATCTCGAGGCGTTCGAACGAGGTGAGCGTCGCGCTCGGTTTGATGTAGTGGGATGTCATCGTCGCGGTTGGCCGCCCGTCTTCAGCGACCATCTGCATGCTGAAGTTCGGCGTGAGGGGCCGGCGAACGTCCTCAGCCATGCGACGTTGCAGATCGAGGAGATTCACGCAGCTTCCTCCTCATCCGCCTGAACTCTCTCTTCATCACCTGGCGGATGCAGCAGGAACCTGTTCGCTTTGAGCGCCTCGGCATGAACTTCCTCAAACGAGGGAATGTTGTCGTCCCACTCCAGCAGCGTGGCAGTGGGGCCGGTGCGCTCGATGGCGCGCGCATAGAGCTTCCAGACGGGATCGAGGACTGGATGATCGTGCGTGTCGAGGGTGTACTTCTCGAATTTTGAGTGGCCAGCGATGTGAATCTGCGCGACACGCTCCGCATCCACCGCGTTGACGTACTCCATGGGATCGAATCCATGGTTCTGCGAGGATACGTAGATGTTATTGACATCGAGCAATATGCCGCAGTCGGCCGTGTGAACCACTTCGTTGAGGAACTCCCACTCGGTCATCTGCGACTCGTGGAACTCGGCGTAGCTGCTGACGTTTTCGACGGCAACGGGAATTTCGAGGTAGTCCTGTACTTCGCGAATGCGTGCGGCTGTGGTGCGAATGGCTTCAAACGTGTAGGGCAAAGGCAGAAGGTCATGGGTATAGTTACCATCCACGCTGCCCCAGCAAAGGTGATCGGAGAGCCAAGGCGTTTTCGTGCGCCGAGTCAGATCCTTCAGTCGCCTGAGATGTTCGCGGTTCAGCGGCTGCGCCGAGCCGAAGTACATCGAAACTCCATGCTGGACAACCCGGTACTGATCGAGAATGCGGTCGAGGATCGTCAGCGGGCGGCCCCCATCCACCATGTAGTTCTCGGAGATGATCTCAAACCAGTCGACGGCGGGTTTGCGCGAGAGGATGTGATCGTAGTGCGGGATGCGCAGACCGATTCCCACACCGTAATTCGTGAAGGCATTAAAGCGATTGGCCGGCACGGCAAACTCCTGTAATTCAAAAAGCGTCGGCTGAAAGCCCCGGCGGAGCGAAGCCTCCAGCTCGACGTGGGGCGCTCAGATGAGCGAGGGTTTGGATCCGTCGGTTGCGCAGCCGCCCTTGCCCTTGCAGCTGTTCTTGCCTTTGCAGCCGTTGTCGCTGCTCTTGCAGCCGCCCTGGCCTTTACAGTCGTTCTTGCCCTTGCAGGAGTGCTTGGCGGCGCCGGAGGTCTGGCCATGCGCGAGCACGAGAACTCCCGCACCGCCGGAGGCGTTTACGGCCGAGGTGCTATCGTGCTGCGTTGTCTGTGCGTTGAGGCGAGCCGACGTGCCGCCGAGAAGTCCGGCAACAGCGGCAGCGAGAGCGAGATTATGTACGGTGCTTGTCTTCATGAAGAGTACCTTCCTTCGGTTAGGCCGCGCCCTCTTCCGGGCTGGGCGTTGCTGATTCGGAATTCCGAGAACGGAGTACGCAGGAATTCCCACCCAGGCCGCTCGTTCCGCTGGTATACGGCCTGCTACGCCTATAGGAGCCCCGGCGAAGCAGAGGGTTACATGGTGACGCGGAGAATCGAATCGAGAGGGCGGCGGACGGGTGGGACGCGGTGCAGAATGCGGGGAACTCACCAAAAGGCTGTTTGCCTGACGAGGGATGAAAGCTGTGGCTGCATCTGTAACGATTCGTGGCCTTGTGGCTCCAATGAGGTGCAGTGAAGCTCTTGTCAGGCGGTCATGCCATGAACTCTGTAACAGCAGTTCCTGTCGGGAAACCCACAAAGCCGGTAAGCTGGCTTGTGCGGGCCTTCGAAGGCTTCTGCACCTCGGGAACGTCCCTGCAAGCGCCGTTTCTGCTGGCCGTGCGGTTGTACTGGGGATTCCAGTTCGCGCAGACGGGGTGGGGCAAGCTGCATCATCTGGCACGGGTCACGATTTTCTTCAGGAGCCTGGACATTCCGCGTCCAGCGTTCAGTGCCCACTGCGTTGCGGGTCTGGAGTTTGTTGGCGGAATATTCCTGATCGCCGGGCTGGCTTCACGACTGGTGGGCTTTCTGCTGGCGGCCAACATGTTCGTCGCCTACTGGACCGCCGACCACGCAGCTCTCCTCTCGGTCTTTTCCAACCCCGGCAGTTTCTACGGAGCCGATCCGTGGACGTTCCTTTTTGCCTCCTTGCTCATTCTGATCTTCGGAGCGGGCTATTTTTCGCTGGATAGCGCAGTCGCGCGGCGCTGGAGGAAGCGGGTGTGAACCTGGCGGATGCAAGGTTTCTGGAGCGGGACGAGGCAGAGATGATTGCCGCCATTCTGGCGGGCGACAGAGATCTCTACCACCAGCTCATCCAGCCCTACGAGCTCAGTGTTTACCGCATGGCGTTGTCCTTCGTGAAAGACGAGACGGAGGCGGAAGATGTGGCGCAGGAGGCCTTTCTGAAGGCCTTTCGCAATCTGGCGAATTTCCGCGCTGAGTCGAAGTTCAGCACCTGGCTAATTAGCATCACGCTGAACGAAGCTCGAAGACGGCTGCGGCGGCAGCGCACGGTGCGGATGGAGTCGCTCGACGAGCCTCCCGAGGAGGGAGGCAAAGTCTCGCCCGCGCTGCTGCGGGACTGGCGAGAAATCCCTTCCGAAGCTCTGGAGCGAAAGGAAGTGAGAACCTTGCTGCAGGAAGCGATCGGACACCTTTCGCCGATTTACCGGGAAGTAGTGGTGCTGCGCGACATCGAAGAGCTCAGCATTGAGGAGACGGCCGGCGCTCTGGCCATCAGTATCTCTTCGGCAAAGGTCCGGCTGCATCGGGCACGTCTCATGCTGCAAAAGGAGCTTGCGCCTAAACTGAAGCTGGCGAGTTCCAAGAAAAGGAGGTGGCTCTCGTGGTAATAGAATGCAAGCACGTCTGGGATTACATCTCCGAATTCCTCGATGACTCGCTACCTGCGGAAACCAGAGAGCTGGTGCAGAAGCACCTGGAGAATTGTGAAATCTGCTCCGCCATTCTCGACTCGACACGCAACATCCTCATCCTCACTGCCGACAGCCGCGTCTTCGAGCTGCCCGCCGGCTACAGCGAACGGCTGCATGCGCGGCTGGCGCGGGAGATCCGCGGGACGAACAGCCGCCCGGAGAAGCCCACCCCGGATCAGGATTAGATTGCGCCGTGCAGATAAATGTGGAATCCCCATTCCACGGCAACCAGCAGCAGAGTCACAACCGCCAACCCGATCTGCCATGACTCCGAGCGCAGCTGCTTTTTGGTGGCGGGCTTCATTCTCCACTGAGACGAAGGGCGCGCGCGCAGCCTTCGAATCCTCCGGACGGCAATCAGATTCACGACAGAGCCGGCGATGGCAGCCATCTCCATGGGGATGCGAAGCGCCGCGAAATGCAGCACAGTCAGGAATTTGAGCCCCGCCGTTGCCGCGGCAAGCGCGCCTATCCCGATCAGCAGCCGCAAACCGCTAATGGCAAAAAATGCCGTGCATGCGCTTTGCAGCAGGATAAAGAACAGGCTGGTGAGGCCAACCGCAAGGCCGCGGCCCTCATTATGCTTCGGCTCTGCCAGGTTAACTTCCAGCTCTGGTTCGGGCATCGCGTCCTCAGTGTATCGAAAGTAACCCGGACGGAGCGACCGAAGCCGGGGCGTCTCAGCGAGAGCGCCCCGGATCACGGTTAGTAGGCGGCGATGCCGTTGAGGCCGGCGGATGCCGGCAGGCCATCCTGCTGCCCAAGGTTCACCAGGCTTCCATCCTCTTGAACGGCGAAGGTGGAAATGACGCCGGCAATGGTATCCAGGGTATACAGATAGCGGCCGTCATCGCTGGCTGCGATGTCGATGTTGAGGCTGCCGGTGGGAGTCTGGCCTACAACGCCATTGTCAATGGGAGTGAGCGCGCCATTACGCTCGATATTGAAGCCCGAGAGTGTCGAATTGTTCGGATTGGATGTATACACGGAACGGCCAAACCGGCCGATCACATCCCAGCAGGTAGCCTGGCCGCCCGTGGAAAGAGCGTTCGAGACGACACGGAGGGATCCGTTCCAGTCCAGCTGATAGGACGAAATCGTAGACGAAACCGTATTCGCGTTGGTTACGTTGCCAACAATCAAGGCTCCGCCGGGAGCAAACACCGCAGCAAAAGGGGTCACGCCTGCGCTTTCGTTGACCACTGGATTCGAGAGGGTTCCGCTCGGAAAAACCCGGAACACATCGATCTTATTGGTCGCAGACTCAAGGACGACCAGAAACTGCCCGTTGGGACTCAGAACCACATCTGTCGGCGCAGAGGCTGACCCGCTAAGATAGCCTGTCGAGTGCGGGATAGGCTGCAGATGGCCATTGCCGAGGATGCGGAGGCCGCTCACGCTGCCATTGCCTCCGGCATTCAGCACGTACACCAGATCCCCCGCCTGCGTAACGGAAGTGGGCATACTGCCGCCAGTGGGGACAGTATCGAGGAGAGAAAGCTGGGCGCCGCGCACGGCGAACGAGGAGACTGTACCGCTGCCGGCATTCACCGCGAACAGCAGACGGTGGTCCGCACTCAGCATCAGCGAGCCCTGCGAGTGCAGCGGATCGAGGGTGCCTCCACTGCCATTACCCCCAGTCGGAAAGGCGGCCGAGAACTGGAGTGAACCGTCCTCGCCACGAGTGTAGGCGTTGATCTGGTTGTTCGAAGCGGCATTCGTCATAGCGAAGACAGCGCCACCCTCGTCCTGCGCGGCAGCGCGGTGCGGCGCGAAGGCCAGAACAGCAACTGCCGCGAGGAACAGCCCATAAGGGAGCCTCAGGCTTTTCATCACAATTCAACTCCAATAATTAAGATTTGGCCCGGGGCGCACACGTTCGTCGTCCACACCAGGGGCCGGGTGTTGAATGAGAGTCCCGTGGGCGCGAAAGGTTACACGGAGCCCGCGGCGGAGGGGTTCGGCAGAAATCATGCGGCTCGCTCACGCGAGCGGTCGACAGTCGCCCGAGCGGCTACGATCTCCAGGAGGTCATCGTGGAGAGTCTTTCGATTCCGGGGTTGCCTCTCGGATCCCAGGACCGTGACTCTTCACATGAAGGTGAGAGCCTCCTCGGAAGGTTTTTTCGAAATATCCGGCACGCGAGCCTCTTCGTCCGGATAGCCGACAACAAGAATCAGGAAGGGTTTCTCCTGGGCGGGCCGTCCGAGTATTTGGTTCAGGAATCCCATTGGGCTCGGCGTATGCGTAAGGGCGACCAGGCCCGCCATATGAATCGCCGAGATGAGCATGCCCGTCGCAATCCCAACTGACTCCGTCACATAGTAGTTTTTCATCTTGCGCCCAGCCTTCGAAATTTCGTAGTGCTGCGCAAAAATGACGATGAGGTAAGGGGCGACTTCCAGATACGGCTTGTTTTCGTCTGTCCCCAGTGGGGCGAGAGCATCGAGCCACTCTTTGGGAGCACGCCCATGGTAGAAGCGACGCTCCTCTGCCTCCGCAGCAACACGAATCCTGGCCTTTAACTCCGCATCGCTGACGACCACGAAATGCCAGGGCTGCTTATTGGCGCCGCTCGGAGCGCTTCGCGCAACGCACAGGCAATCCTCGATCACGCCCCGCGGAACCGGACGCGAAGAAAACTGCCGTACTGTGCGACGTCGGAGCATTTCATCCCGAAATGACGTCGCTCGACTCACCATTTCCTGGGCAGGAAATTCACGATACGTGGTAAGAGGAACAA
>Ga0335074_10002690_pt1 | contig 24192 bp, 21 predicted proteins | sample Lox_Sample_23_FD_206715 | JGI IMG/M metagenome (GOLD analysis project Ga0335074, IMG submission 206715) | Soil microbial communities from Loxahatchee National Wildlife Refuge, Florida, United States - Lox_Sample_2.3 | ecosystem: Environmental > Terrestrial > Soil > Wetlands | place: USA... | reverse complement strand
ACTTCCCTGCGGCAGGATTATTACCAGATTCCGATTGACCCCGATCCGAACTCCCAGGGCAATCAGATTCTGGAAGCCTCGGGCGAGGTACCTAGTTACGGTCTGCATGATGCCGAGCGTGAACCTGACGGCTACGCCATTGTCTCTTGGGTTCACACCTTCGACCCCACTACTTCTCTCACGCTCTCACCCTTTTATCACTACAACGCAGCCTATTATCAGGGCGGTCCAGACGACTATCCCGTCATCAGCACCGTGAATCAGGTCGCCAACTACGCGGGGCTGCAAACGGTGGTGAACAAGACCTTCTGGAGGAACGATCTGGAAGCGGGAATTTACGGCTTCTTCCAGCATCAATACAACTACTTCGACAACCAGTACACCGACGGCACGCCCAACTATCCTGCCTCGTCGATTGCGGTCAACGGAGGAGATGTCGCGGAATACGTCAGCGACCGCTTCAATGCAACCAAATGGTTAACCATCATCGCCGGCCTTCGGGGCACCGAATTCCGTTCGTCGATCGCCGAGAATCAAGCTGACCCGCGCGTTGGCGTCGCCGTCAGAATTCCCCGCCTGAATTGGGTTCTGCGCGGCTTCTACGGCCACTACTACCAACCGCCGCCGCTGGTCACTGCCACGGGGGCGCTCTTCGGTTTCGCCAGCAGTCAAAACTTCACCTTTGCACCACTCTACGGCGAGCGCGATAAGCAAGCCGAGGCCAGTCTCATCATTCCCTATCGCGGCTGGAGCATGCAGATCGACAACTATAAGACCGACGCCCGCAATTGGCTGGACCATAACAATATCGGCGAGTCGAATCTGTTCTGGCCGATTACCTGGTACGGCGCCGTGATTCGTGGCTGGGACCTGATGCTGCACTCGCCCATGTTGTGGCATCGCATGCAGGCTCATGTGGTCTATGCCAACCAGATTGCGGAGGCGACCTCACCCATCACTGGCGGCTTGATCTGTCCCGTTCCCGTAACCTCTTCGTGTCCGCTCGATATACCGCCGGGATTAGCGCCGGTCGATCACGATCAGCGCAATACCTTGAATTGGGGCATCAATAGCAGCCTTCCCTGGCATGCCTACGCGTCGGGCAATGTTTACTACGGCTCGGGATTTACCAATGGCTTGTACGGTACGCCGCTGTCGCAATATCCGGGACCGTACTTGCCAAGCCATACCACGGTTGACCTTTCGTTGGGGAAGAGCTTCACGGAAGGAAAATACGCTGTCTCGGTGACCGCGTTGAACGTCGCCAACCGCCGCGTGCAACTTGACAATAGTCTCACCTTCGGCGGATTTCACTGGAACGAGCCGCGACAGATTTATGGCGAGTTCCGCTACCACTTCCACTACTAAAGCGTGGGTACCTCACTCATTCGTGGCTTTTGAATGAATGGAGATTTCTTGGCTCCTGTGCCCCAGGTTCGGCCTTGGCGCCGCAGTCGAAGGACCCCAATATCGCGCGGGTGTCTGCCTGGGTCGGTTTGGACTCGTTTCCCTTGATTATCCCGATGCCTTCGGTTCGCGATGATCCGGCTCTCCCGGACCGCGTCTCAAAAAGCTCATCGACAAATACGCACCAATCCATGACCCCAGCGCCGCGAAGCACACGTACACCCAGTTCCGTGTGTAGCTGATCACGGCAAACGCCGACAGCAGATACCACACGCCGCTCCAGGTCGCCGCCGGCAAGCGCCGTCGCGACGCCACGGCCGCGCTGAACATCACGTAAACCGCATCCGTCGCCGCCGTTGATGCCACCACTCCTATCGCCAGCCAGGGATGAATCTGCCACACGTCGCACCTCGCTCGAGAAGAACTTGTTCGTGAGATAACCACTGTCGCCCGAGCATAACAGGAGGGACAAACGCACGCGGCGCTGGCCACCAGCGATTGTCGAGTCGCCCTCCCGCGATCGCGCAGCCCGCTAGTTGCGGCGCGCCGGCGCACTCTCGTAGCGCGCGGTCTCGTCATAGTTATGCGGGAATGAGGTTTGACCTGATGTTCACATAACGATATGATCCAAATGCGGGGTGGAGCAGTCTGGTAGCTCGTTGGGCTCATAACCCAAAGGTCGGTGGTTCAAATCCACCCCCCGCAACCAAACAAGCTCTGATACATCAATGGCTTAGGCGTTCGATGCGCTTAAGCCATTTTCGTTGTCGGCTCCAAAACGCTCCAAAACTGCTGGAGAAATTGGAGCCAACATCCGGCCAAACTCAGAGGCGAGATGCCGGTCATCTGCACCGATGACATGCGAGTAGTGAGTCATCATGCGAATGTCACCATGTCCCAGACGATTCAGACGCAATGCAATGGGAGTCTGTAGTCCGTCCATCACGGTTTCGTTGCCGTGTCTGAAGCTGTGAAAGCCTGCCTGCTTCAGTCCTCGTCGATCTGCACTTCGTCCCATGGCTTCGTTCAACTCGTCCTGTGCCTCTGCGTACTCCAGTTGCGATTGCAGAAGCTGTGTCTGAACTTCCGACTCCAGGACAACCGCCATGCGGCACTTTTGGAACGCAAGCGTTGTCGAGTGGCGCCCAACACCGAGCACCGTTGCTCCTGGAGTCGTTCGGTGGCCTGCTCTACTCTCCCCGCAGCGCTTTCATTGGGTCCACGCTGGCGGCGCGCTGGGCGGGCAGCGCAGCTGCGAGCAGAGCCACAACGGCCAGCACCACCGTCGTAGTACCCAGAACGAGTGGATTCCAGGCTCGGACGCCGAAGAGTTCGGCCTGCATAAGATGGCCGGCAGCGAGGGCGGCGGGAATACCGATCACCAGTCCGAGGCCCACCTGCAAAAAGGCCTCGCTCAGCACCATTTTCCGTAGGTGAGTGTGGTTGGCGCCAAGCGCCATGCGGATGCCGATCTCGCTGGTGCGCTGGGCGACGGCGTAGGCAGTGACGCCATACAGACCGATGGCGGCGAGGGCGAGGGCGACTAATCCGAACAGCGAGGTCAGCTGCACGATCATCTGCTGCTCGCTGAAGCCGAGGTCTACCTGCTGAGCGAAGCTCTGCCAGCGGGTGATGATAAGGTTGGGATTGATCTGCTGCAGCGCGCCGCGAACGCGTTCTTCCAGATGCGGCACTGTGCCATGGGTTGCAATCTCCAGCGAACCCATGTAGTGCGTGGAGGTCAGAAACTCTTCGTATAAGGATGCGTTTGGGGTGGAAGCCGGCAATTGCGGCCACTGCGACGCCGGCACGAAGAACATTGGGTGACCCTGCTCCTGCGGATCGCTCGGCGGCCAGTACTGCGCAGCTTCAACCACGCCGACGATGGTGTACATGCCGGTAATGGAGGGATCCCATTCGCCAAAATGCACCCCGATGGGATCCTGGCCGTGAAGAAACTTCTTAACGAAGGTCTCATCGACGATGGCGACATTAGAAGCGTTGCGATCGTCACTGTCGGTGAACTCACGGCCTTCGAGCAGTTTGGTTCCGATGGTCGTGAAATAGTCCGGGCTCACGCGAACCCAAGATGCCAGATTCACATTCGAACCGGGCGGCGGCGCGGGTTGGCCCTCGATGTAAACCGTTTCGCTGCGGTTGTTACCGTCCATCGGACTCCAGAGCGACCAGGCCACGTGCGAGACACCAGGGATGGCAGAGATTGACTGGTTCAGGCGGCGATAGAAGTTGTCGAGCTGATCGGGCTGGAGACCCGCGGTCTGGGCATTGAACTGCACCATCGTGCGGTGCGCGGGGTCAAAGCCGAAGCGCTGGTGTTCAAGCTTCTGCAGGCTGAGAATGAGCAGGCCGGCGGCGCACAGCAGAACCACTGAGACGGCAGCCTGGCCGACGACCAATCCGTTTTGTGCAAGAGTGGTGTGGCGTCCCGTGGCACGGTTGGCGCCGCGCAGAGCCTCGATAGGATCAGCGCGCGCCGCCAGCCAAGCCGGTGCAACGCCGAAGAGCAGGCCGGTAATCAGCGACACGGCAAAGGCAAAGCCCATGACCACGAATGACGGGCTGGGGTCGATACTGATCGGATTTTGCTGAAAGGCGACATGCAGGATAAGCCGAGCTCCGCCCCAGGCGACGAACAACCCGGCGAATCCGCCGAATACCGCCAGGAGGATGCATTCCACGAACGCGCGCCGTACCAGGCGGTTGCGCGATGCGCCCAGCGCCGCGCGCACGGCTGTCTGTTGGCGCTGCGTGGCGGCGTGAGCCAGCATGAGATTGGCAAGGTTCGCGCACGCGATGAGAAGCACGAAGGTCGCGATCCACATCAGCAGGTGCAGGTCGGCCTTGTAGTGCTCCTGCATACGCTGCACGCCCGCGCCGCCAGGCGCGAGACGAAGATATTGCTTGGGAATGAGGCTGCGCTCGGGACCTGTGAGTTCGGCTAGCGGACTTTCAAGGAATTGCTGGAGCTCAACCTGCATCTGCGCCTGGATGGCCTCCGGCTTTGCGCCGGGCGCGACGCGGCCGATGAGGTTCAGCCACTCCAGACCGCCGCGCTCCAGCAGGTCAGCGTCGATGGGCGAGATGGCGGGCAGCAGATGGATCGGCAGCCAGACCGCAGGCGGCGTGGGGCTGAGGCGCTCGCTGTAGAAACCGGGCGGCGCGATGCCGACGATGGTAACCGGCTGGCCGTTGATGGTGAAGCTGGAGCCAACGACAGAAGGATCGCGGCCGAGTTCCTGATCCCAGGTACGGAAGCTGATAACGCCGGCCGGGGCTGCGCCTTTCACATCGTCAGAAGGCTGCAGAAGGCGTCCGGCGTAGGCGCGCAGGCCGAGCGTCTCGAACGAATTTCCGGAGACGAACTCGCCGTACCAGGGCTGCGCTGGATCAGCACTGCCGGTGCGGCGCACGGCCATCTGGCGATCACTGGATTCGAAGGCGGCAAGACTCGAGAAGCCCGGAGTGTGATCGCGGAACTGCTCGTATTGCGGGTAGGAGAAGAGCGACCAGTCGTACACTGGGTCCTGATAGTCAGGAAGACCACCGTTAAAACAGCACTGCTCATTGTCACCAACGCGCAGAAGGGTCGCGGGATCGGCCACCGGGAGCGATCGGAGCAACACGGCATGCACCAGGGTGAAGATAGCCGTGGTAGCACCAATGCCGAGCGCAAGAGTGAGGACAGCCGTTAAGGTGAAGGCCGGCGCTCGGCGCAGTTGCCGCAGTGCATGTTTCAGGTCAGCGAGCATTAGGAAATGCGTCCTCTACGCATGGGTGTTCACCACCCAGGCGACTCTTCTCTGATTGATGCAATGCGCGTGCCAACCGACGAACAAAGTGATGTGCTGATAACTAAAGACTTCTGCGAGCGAGGTAGCTGGGCAAGGTGTCCATTCGAGCCGATACTGTTCGAATTCAGACAGCAGGCTCGATCTCTGTGCGGACATTTTCCTCACGAGATCTGAACGGGCCGCATTCATTCCCAACTGACATCACCTCACCCAATATCAATCGAAGCAGCAGCGTTGAAGATCGAAGACCTGCAGCTTGGTGAGGGCCATACGGCGAAACTTCCGGCTGGTGGCTGCTCCACGACGATCACCGCAGCATTGCCAATTGGGACATGAACGAGCAGCGCCCGGGCGCCGCCCGAATCGAAAATCACTTGCATGTGATCTTCTTGATCACCGGCTGGCCGTCGATTTGCTGTCGCGGATCGTAGGTCACAACGCACGTCGTGATGGTCGCCGGCAACGCCTTCGTCAACTGAATCGACGTGCCCGCATAGCTGCACGCCAGCCAGATCGGCCGATCCTTCTGCGCCGCGAAGCTCCACGTCGCAACCTGCTCGGTTTTGCCGTGCGTGATCCGGTCGTAGACCAGCGACGCTTTCTCCGACGGCGGCCCATCGTAGAAGGTAATGCCGGCGAGATTGTGCGGCGTGTCGTTCTCCATTGCTGTCCAGCCGGCGAGCGGCGCGGCTAGCTGCTGCCGCGCGGCGATGGTCGCGGGACAGCTGACGTTGTCGGCGCCCAAGCCGACCGAGCTGACGAGGGCGACCAAGATCAAGACGACGAAGCGGCGTGGGAGGGTCATGGTTCAGGGCCTGTGGCCAGATTTTAGACGTTGAAAAACGCAACAATATTCGCTTATCGCCAGCATCTAAGTGCTATACTTGTTTCACGCTGGCCAATTTTTGTACTTTGCTGAGTATCAGGCTCGCCTAGAATGCCTAGTAATCGCGTTTGCAGGCCGCTACAGCGACGATCTCAACGCAGATGTCCTTGGATGCCCGCGAATCGGTTTTCGTCGCTGTACGGGCGTCCTACGCGATTTCCCCATTTCTGGCACGCGAATACATGGTAAATATAAACCACTAAAGTGTTGGCAATTTCCTAGACGTCCACGATCGAGTCAACATCCCCGGTTAACGTCCAAAATCCGGCCGCGAAACGGGCGCTGCAGTTTACTGACAACTGATTACTGACAACTGACAACCGGCAACTGACAACTGCTTTTCACACCCCCACCGGGAACGGCTTGGGACTGCGCTCTTCGGCGCGCTGGTGTACCAAACTGTCGAAGCGCCCTTGCAGCAGCGACATCAGTCCGGTGTACCAGTATCCGAAGACAAACAGCACCAGGAACGGCACGGTGATGAAGTTCTCGTTGACCACGGCGTACCAGACAGTCAACGCAAAATATCCGCCCACCAGCAGCTCAATCCATGGCACCCAGCCCAGCCGCTTGCGATATTTTTTCGCCGCGACGGCCTTGTCCTCTTTGGTGACGACACGATACTTCGGAGTGCGCGCAAACGCGGTCTGATGCCCGATGAGAGCCTCGATCACGGCTTTGCTGTTGGTGAGCGTCAGCCCGATGCCCAGCGCCATCAGCGCCGGCAAGAACATAAACGTCCGATACCAGGTCTTGGGGAAGATTTCTTTTTGCGAAACTAGATAGAAGCTGGAGATGGAGAACGTCGACGCCAGGAACAGCGGGACGTCGATATACAGCATTTGAAACCATCCCTGGTAGAAGCGAATGACCATCGCCGGCAGCAGCAGCACACTCAGCACGATCATCAGCGGATAGCTCAGGTTGGCGGTCAGGTGATAGAAGGCTTCGCGCTTCTCGCGGCCCGAAACCTTCGCCCGGAATAGCTTCGGCAGATCTTTCTTGGCGCACTGGATCAGGCCTTTGGCCCAGCGCGCCTGCTGCGTCTTGAACGCGGTCATCTCGATGGGTAGTTCCGCCGGACACTCCACGTCCTGCAGGTAGCGGAACTTCCATCCCGCCAGCTGCGAGCGATAGCTGAGGTCGGTGTCCTCGGTGAGGGTGTCGTGCTCCCAGCCGCCGGCGTCGTCGATGGCCTTGCGCCGCCACATGCCGGCCGTACCGTTGAAGTTGAAGAAGACGCCGGCGCGCGAGCGGCCGCCGTGCTCCAGCACAAAGTGCCCATCGAGCAGAATTGCTTCGACCTCGGTCAGGAAGGAGTAGTTGCGATTCAGGTGCGCCCAGCGCGTCTGCACCATGCCGATCTCGGGATTGGCAAAGTGGTGGATGACCTTCATCAGCCAATCCGATTGCGGGGTAAAGTCGGCGTCGAAGATGGCGGCGAACTCGCCGGTTGCGGTCTTCAGGCCATTGTCGAGCGCGCCCGCCTTGAAGCCCTGACGATTGATGCGATGGATGTAGACAATGTCGTGGCCGAGCGCCGCATAGCGCTCCACCACGCCGCGCGCCACATCGACGGTTTCGTCGGTCGAGTCGTCGAGCACCTGGATCTGCAGCTTCTTGCGCGGATACTCCATCTTGCAGACGCAGTCGACCAGACGGTCGACGACGTATTGCTCGTTGAAAATCGGCAGCTGAATGGTGACCCGCGGCAGCTCGCCGAAATGCGCCTCCGGCTCCGTAACCTTATTCTTACGGTTCTTGTAGTACATGTAAACCAGCTGGTAGCGGTGCATGCCGTATAACGCCAACAGGATCAGGACCACGAAATACGGAATCAGCAACGCCATGTCGAAGGCGTTGGCCTGATACAGGCCTTTGAAGGTTGGGTCGAGAAAATGCGCCTTCAGGTAATGGCGCAAGCCATGGGGCTCGGCCACGGCACAAGCCAGCAGGCTGAAGACAGGGTTCAGAAGAGCGCTCCTTGCACAGCATCCCCAAGAAGCGACGAGTTTGCGGCTCTTGGGATGAATCAGCGTCGAAGAGTGACCGTCGGGTGCCCCGTTCTAGCCTTCTCTTGGCTAGGGCGGGAATGCCAGGAATCGGCGGCCGACAAAGCCCAGCGAACAATAAATTCTACCTGAGTGGACAAGGAAAATGCCCCGCCTTGCTACCAAAGAGGTATCCGGCATGGCACTGTGGAGGAACCGTCGCAGGCCGGCGCCCCAGAGCCCGCCCTGAGCGGAGCCGAAGGCTTCACCCTTCTGTTGGGCCTAACCTGGGTGCTTTGGTTTGACTCCCACCCCATAACGTCGAACAATAGAGCGAAGCGGTTGGCGATGCGTATCCCGGCGAAATTACTTACCGCATTTCTCTGCACTGTGCTCAGTGGCGGCCTGTCGCTCAGCGCCCAGAGTTCACCGCCATCGCCGGCTCCCGCCAATCCTGCAGCCTCCGCGGCGATGCCGGGCAAACCCGCGGCGCCGCCAACTTCCGCTGTAAGCGCTGCTTCCAAAAACGCGAAGGACGAGCCTTATCCTGAGCAGGCCTATTTGTCTGCATCGCGCTACACCAATCAATTCTTCGACTTCAGCTTCGATCTTCCGCCCGAAGCGCAACTCCACGCCGTGCCTTTGCCCGCTGCGCGCGATGGCAGCATTCAGCTGCTGGAGCTCGGAGGTCCTCCGCCGCTCGATGCGGAGATTTCGATCGCGGCGATTCCCACCGTCGGCAGCGGCAATAAGCAGGATGCCAAGACATTCTTGCGCTATGCCCTCGATCAGGAACTTTACATCGGCGTGGAAGAGCTGCGCGGGCTATCGAAGGCCAACATCGCGGGCCATCCGTTTTTTCTCTTCGAGACCCGGCGCGGCATCGATCAGCATGTCGTGCTGGCAACCGTGCTCGGCGACTACATCCTGCGCGTGGTTGTGGCCGCACATGACGAGAAGATGGTTCACCGTCTGGAGGCAGCCTTCGATCACGTCATCTTCTTTGCGCCGCCTGAGCTGAAGCAGTTCGTCGCCGGCGATGCGCATTCCTATGACGGGCCTTCGGTCTCATCGCATCGGCTGGCGGTGCTGGAGTCCGATCCGCCCGCCAGGCACATCGATCCTGGGACCATTCGCGGCGACTTTTACGAGAATCCGACCATTGGCTTCAGCTATCGCATTCCCCAGGGCTGGGTGCTGGAAGCCAACGGGGCAGTGCAGCCCGCGGTTGAACGCTATCGGGAACGCGAAGATTTTGGCCGCCCGCGCGTCGGCCGCACCGAACACCGCCTGATGGAGGCCTGCAGCCGCACGCTGTTCTCGGTCTGGGCCAAGCGTCCCGACGCCCACGGCCAGATCTCCTACGACGACTTCGGCGAGGTCACGGTTTCGGCGATCTCGCTGGCCTGTTATCCGCGCATGAAGTTCCCCGCCGATTCCTCCGACCAGAAATCGGCCAAGGATTTCCTGCTGCAGTTCGCCCTCACCCATCCCATCATCGACGACATGCGCGATGCCAAGGAGTTTGCCGCCGGCGGCAACGTATTTCTGTATTTGCACGGCACGGTGGGATTTTTGATTCCTAACGACGAGCTCGCGCGCCGCTTCTCCATTGCCATGGCGATCACGCAGCGCCGCGGCTATGTTCTGATCTGGTTCTTCGCCGCGCCGCACGATCAGGAACTGCAGGCTCTAACCGACGAGCGCGTGCTCTTCGACACTGCTCCACCGGTGACGGTCTTGAGTGCCACCAAGCCCGGCGGCGGGGTGGCGAATTCCGCGAGCACGGCCTCAGCGCCAACTTCCACAGCTTCGTCGCCGAGCGCAACTCCGGCAGCCGCGGCCAGCTCGACGAGTGGCTCGACCGTCAATCCACCGGCGACGGCAACCAGTACCCCGGCTACGAGTGCGCCTGATTCAATAGCCGCGTCGCAAACCCCTGCTGCCAGTACCAACAGCGCAAATGCGACAGATTCTGCTGGCGCCTCTTCGTCGGCCAATGCTGCTGCTGCGTCACCCTCTGCCACGGATGCCGATCCATCTGCCTCCACCGATCAAGGGCCGGGCGACCATCCTTCGCTGCTGCGTCCCGGCGAGACCGTTCAACCGAGCCAAGGCGTGCCGATTCCAAAGAAGAATTAGCAGCAATAAATCGATCGACCTTTCTTGGCAGTGTCATCCCGAGCGGAGCGTCCGCTTGTTTTCTCCGGTCGTGCTTTTCGACCAAGCGGACGCGCAGTCGAGGGACCTGCTTTTCGTACGAGATGGTTTTGCTGCGGTCAAACAGCAGTTCTCTCCGCTCGTCGCTGCGCTCCTCGGTCGGATGACACAATTGCAATAAAATCCAGGTTTTGACCCAGCGCGTACTTCCTGTGTAACTTTCTTTCGCATTCGTGATCTCATCCTCTAGCGAAGAGAACTACATGCCCGACGAACCACAATCCCGAGACGATCGCTCCGCAGATTCGGAACTACGGAAAGGCGCGACTCCATCGATCCAGATGCCGGAAACTCAACACGTCTCCGATGGTGAAGAGCCGAACGCCGGCGCCGAACCACACGCCGAAGAGGACCCACACGCCGAGGTCCATGACCAGACGCCACATCCCCGCTTCGGTCCCGCGGGCGAAGAAATCCGCGATCTCACCCCTCGCGAGCGCGGGCGCATCAATCGCCGCGAACTGTTGAAGCTCGCTCCCGTCGCGGTTCTTGGCGCCTTTGCCATCCCGTCATTGCAACCGCCTTTGCTGAACACCGGCCTGCGTTTCAGCGACTGGACGGCGGAAAAGCTCTTCGGCGCTCGCCGTCTCGAACCGACCTACAGCAACAGTGAGGTCGCGCCCTTCGACAGGTTTCCCTACAACTACTACGACGTGCTCGATCCCGAGGTCGATCTCGCGCGCTGGACGCTGACCGTCGAGGGTCTCGTCAAGCGCCCTGGCAACTACACCCTGCAACAAATTCAGGCGCTGCCCAAGGTCGTGCAGAACACGCGCCACATTTGCGTCGAAGGCTGGGACGTGGTGGGAAACTTCGGCGGGGTGCGCGGATCGGATTTCCTGCGCTGGGCGGGCGCCGATCTCACCGCGCGTTTTGTCGAATTCGAGTGCGCCGATGACTACTACGAGTCGATCGACATGGCGACCATGCTCCATCCGCAAACGCTTTTCTGCTACGAGATGTACGGCCGGCCGCTCGACCGCGGCCACGGCGCGCCGCTGGGTCTGCGGATGCCCACCAAGCTTGGCTACAAGCAGGCCAAATATCTGGTTGCCATTCGCGTGACTAACGTGCTGAAGAACGGCATGCGTGGCTATTGGGAAGACCAGGGCTACGACTGGTATGGAGGTCTGTGATGGCGAGTAACGCGAACGTCGTCGAAACCCCCAAGCCGCCAACCATCACCGTCGCGAATGAGCATCCGTTTATCGTGCGCCTGGCGCATTGGCTGAATGCGGTTGCCGTCGTCGTCCTCATCACCAGCGGCCTGCGCATCTTCCGCGCCTTTCCCAGCTTCGGGCCAAAAATTCCGCAGCAGAATTTCTGGGTCCCACCGCCCGGCATCACGCTGGGCGGATGGCTGGCCGGCGCCATTCAGTGGCACTTCACCTTCATGTGGATCTTCGTCGGCAGCGGTTTGATGTACGTGGTCTACCAGATCGTCAGCGGCCACTGGCGGCAGGTGCTGTTTATGCCGCGCGATATTCCGGGCGTGTGGCCGATGGTGCGGCATTATTTTTTGTTCGGCAAGAAGCCGCCGGTTGTTGCCGCCTACAACCCGCTGCAGAAGCTGGCCTACACCTCGACGGTCTTCTTCGGTGTGGTCTCATTCCTCAGCGGACTGGTGATGTACAAGCCGGTGCAGTTCTGGTGGCTGACCGCGATGCTGGGCGGCTTTCGCCTGGCGCGCGTCTGGCATTTCATGGCGATGTGCGGATTCGTGGCCTTCATCCCTGGCCACCTGATCATGGTAGCGTTGCACGGCTGGAACAACTTCTATTCGATGATCACCGGCTGGAAGCGCGATCCCGAGTACATCGATTGAAAGGTTAATCTGATGGCTGCACCTGGCAGCGCCGTTGCCACTAATTCACCGGGCGAAATCCGATCCGTCCCTCCGAACGTACTTGTGATGAACCACCAATCTCCCATGGCGTCGCCACGCTGCGGCAGATTGCTTGGTAACTTTTCCGCAACTGGCGACTCTAATGGCTTGAACATGGGTCGGAAGAGGAAAGACATGAAGTCTATGCTTCGTTATGTTTTTCTGGCCGCGCTGATCGCGGCGCTTACCGTCGCCTGCACGGTCGGCAATGTCGCCGCCAGCGATACCGCGACCGCGCTGCCCAAGCCGGCGGTAGACGAGCCGCTCGCCTCGTCGCCCGGCCAAGAGACTGCGGTCATCGCAGGCGGCTGCTTCTGGGGAATTCAGGCGGTCTTCCAGCACGTGAAGGGCGTTATCAGCGCGACGTCCGGTTACTCCGGCGGCGCTAAGGCTACCGCCGAGTACGAGATCGTCAGCACCGGCACGACCAACCACGCCGAGTCGGTGAAGATCGTATTCGATCCGTCGAAGGTCACCTACGGCCAGTTGCTGCAGGTGTTCTTCTCGGTGGCGCACGACCCCACGCAACTGAACCAGCAATATCCCGACGAGGGCACGCAGTACCGTTCAGTGATCTTTTACGCGAACGACGAGCAGAAGAAGATTGCGACCGATTACATCGCGCAGGTGGACGCGGCCAAAGCCTTTAAGAGCAAGATTGTTACGCAGGTCGTACCGCTGAAGGCGTTTTATCCGGCCGAGGGCTATCACCAGAACTACGCCAGGCTGCATCCGGATAATCCGTACATCGCGCGCTTCGATCTGCCCAAGGTGGCGAATCTGCAACAGATGTTTCCGCAGCTGTACCGGAATCAGTAAGGATGTTAGAGCGGGCGTATACGTGTTGCTGCGCTTTGGCGCCGCGTATCGATGAGCCCTGTAGGAGTTGTCCGCAATTGATCTCCGAAGCCGGAGGTCAATTGCGAGCGACGCAGAATCGAGTCTCGCGCAGCGAGACGGCATAACTTAGCCCAGCACGCATCCGAAGGCGGAGTGCTGGGTTGGATTGAAAATGAATCCGAGTCCCGCAGGGACGGCATATGGCCTCTCAACCGGGCCAGCGCTTCAAAATTGGATACACTATGACCAACCGCAGAAGCTTTCTCAAAACTTCGTTTTCGTTTCTCTCAGGAGCTGCAATCATGAGCCTACTGAATCGTACCGCTGCCGAGGCCGCATCGACTTCAACCCAATACGTCGAGATCGTCGAGTTCAAGAACGACGGTGAGAAGATCGGCGCCAAGCGGGTGCCCAAAGTCGTCAAGACTGAAGCCCAGTGGCGCGCCCAGCTCACACCCGAGCAATTCGACGTCACGCGCCAGGCCGGTACGGAGCGCGCCTTCACCGGCCAGTACTGGGATCTGCACGCGAAAGGCATCTTCCGCTGCGTCTGCTGCCAGAACGCGCTGTTCAGCTCGACAACCAAGTTCGACTCCGGCACCGGCTGGCCCAGCTTTTGGGAGCCGATTGCCAAACAGAACGTCAAGACCGACCGCGACGCCAGCCTGGGCATGGTGCGCGACGAGGTGAAGTGCACCGAGTGCGACGCTCACCTCGGCCACGTCTTCGACGACGGCCCGCGCCCCACCGGCCTGCGCTATTGCATGAATTCCGCCGCACTGACCTTCGTCAAGGCGTAAACGCTCCGCCATCCGTCTCTGTGCGCTCGGTGCCCCAGGTTCACGTCCTTCTTTTGCACGTTAACCTGGGTTTTACCAGTTCTGCATCGTTATAACTTCCGTTATAATCTGCTCATGAAGACCAAGCTCCGCAAGATCGGTAACGGCCTTGGCGTCCTGCTTCCCAAGGAAGCCATCGCAAGATTGCGCGTGGAAGAAGGCAGCACACTGACCATCTCCGAAACCTCGGCGGGTATTGAGCTGTCTCCCTTCGATGCCGACTTCTCCGCGCAGGTAGAAGCCTTCCGGCGTACCGAACCGCGTCATCGCAACTCCTACCGCGAGTTGGCGAAGTGAAACGCCTGCGCTGGCTCACCTCCAGCGCTGTTATTGCCATTCATCAAGAGTTGATTGCGACGTATGGGGGCGTGGAGGGTTTGCGCGCTCCCGCTTCGCTGGAATCCGCGCTCGCCCGGCCCAAGCATCTGGCATCCTACAAGCGAGGAGTAACCGTTCCAGAGCTAGCTGCTGCCTATGCTTGGGGCTTGCTCCGCAACCACCCCTTCACTGATGGCAACAAGCGGGTCGCGCTCGCGGCGATGATCGTCTTCCTGGAATTGAACAGATGGGAGCTGGCGTGCAGCGAAGCCAAAGAAACAGCCATGGTGCTGCGCGCCGCGTCCGGCGAAATCACCGAAGCTGAGTGGCGAGCGTGGGTCTCGCGGAATGCGAGAAGAGGGTGATCATCGAGAAGAGCGAATGGCGAGCACCGAATAGCGGTTTTTACTCCACCGTAACTGACTTCGCCAGGTTCCGCGGTTGATCCACATCACACCCTCTTCGCACGGCGATGTGATAGGCCAACAACTGGCACGGCACCACTTCCAGAATCGGCGACAGCAACTCCGGCGCATCCGGAACATACAGCACGTGATCGGCAGCCTCGCGAATTTCTTCGTCGCCCTCGGTGGCAATCGCAATCACCGTTCCCGAGCGCGCCTTCACTTCCTTCAAATTCGACAGCGTCTTCTCGTACCGCAGCACCGATCCCGGATCGTTCACATCCCGCGTCGCCAGAATCACCACCGGCAGGTCTTCATCGATCAGCGCATTCGGCCCGTGCTTCATCTCGCCCGCGGGGTATCCTTCGGCGTGAATGTACGAAATCTCCTTCAGCTTCAACGCGCCTTCCAGAGCAATCGGATAATGCACCCCGCGTCCCAGGAACAAGAAATCGGACGCGCGGTGATATTCCTTGGCCAGATCTTCCGTCTCCTCATCGCGCGTCAGCAGCGACTCCAGCTTGCCCGGAATCCTGGTCAGCTCTTCCAGCAGCTTCTTCGAATGATCGGCATCGATCGTCCCGCGAAGCTGCCCTAGATAAACCGCGAACAGAAACAGCGCCGTCAATTGCGCGGTAAACGCCTTGGTCGACGCCACGCCAATCTCCGGCCCAGCGTGGGTGTAGATCGTGCCATTCGATTCGCGCGCGATCATCGACCCGACAACGTTGCAAACCCCCAGCGTCTTCGCGCCCTTCGCGCGTGACTCGCGCATCGCCGCGATGGTATCCGCAGTCTCGCCCGACTGCGTGATCAAAATGCACAGATCGCCCGCGCCGGTCAGCGGATCGCGATAACGAAACTCGCTGGCGTAATCGACCTCGACCGGCAGCTTGGCCAGCCGCTCGATCATGAACTTGCCCGCCAGCGCCGCGTGCCAGCTGGTGCCGCAGGCCGCGATGTAAACCTTGTTGAGATTGCGGAAATCGTCTTCCGTAATGTCCATCTCGTCGAGAAAGACCTTGCCCGAGTCGAGCGAGACGCGGCCCAGCGTAGTGTCGCGCACGGCGCGCGGCTGCTCGTAAATCTCCTTCAGCATGAAATGCTTGAAGCCGCCCTTCTCCGCCATGATCGGATCCCAGGTGATGTGCTGCACCTGGCGCGAAATGGGCCGGCCTTCGAAGTCGGTGAGCTGCACGCCGCTGGGCGTGATGACGGCCAGGTCGCCGTCGGCGAGAAAGAACAGGTCGCGCGTGTGATAGAGAATTGCCGGCACGTCGCTGGCGACAAAATACTCGTTCTTGCCCAGCCCAATCACCGCCGGCGGGCCATTGCGCGCGGCAACAATCTTGTTCGGCTCGTCGGATGAGATGACCGCAATGGCAAACACGCCGGTCAGCATCTGCACTGTCTTGCGAACCGCTTCTTCCAGTGGCACGCGATGTCCATTGCCCTCGGCGCTCAGATGCTTCTCGACCAGGTGCGCGATGACTTCGGTGTCCGTCTCAGTCGTGAACTTGTGGCCTTCGTCGATCAGCTTGCGCTTCAGGCTGACGTAGTTCTCGATGATGCCGTTGTGCACCACCACCACGTGCCCGGTGCAGTCGCGATGCGGATGGGCGTTCTCTTCGGTAGGACGTCCGTGCGTAGCCCAGCGGGTGTGGCCGATGCCGTAAGTGCCATCGAGCGGCTTGAGCCGGATAACTTCTTCCAGGTTGCGCAGCTTGCCTTCGGCGCGCCGCACCTGCAGCCCCTCGCCGTTGCCCGCTACCGCAATGCCCGCCGAGTCATAGCCGCGATACTCCAGCCGCCGCAGCCCGTCGATGATCACCGGCACCACCCGCTTCTGCCCAACATACCCAACAATGCCACACATAACTCAGCTCCCCGTTGCGCACCACGTTAGACGGAAGAAGACGAAGGAGGAATGCTTCTTGAAATGTAAGTGTAGCTGATTGGATGTTGCAGAGCGAATTCCTGATGCGGAAAAGGATCTATGCTGGTAAGCAGAGAATCGCCGCGGTGCCTGCTCGGCGGGAGTGAATGAATTACGACCATCCTTGCAACTGAAAGAACCCCGCCCGATTCAGCACATCGGCCGAGTAATTGGCGTGCGCGGTGAAGGTGTCGACGTCTTTTGATTCCTGCACAGCCTTTTGTACATTGCCGGCGCCGCAGTTATAGGCCGCGATCGTGCCGCGCAGCAACATCAGTGCCGCCAGCGACGTGTGCTTGCTCAGGAAAATGAAATTGCTGTGCAGCACCTGCGCCCCCGGATTGATGTTCGCGGCCGGATCCTGCCAGTTTCCCGTGCGCGCGAAATCGAAGGCGTCATAATCGATCTGCATCAGGCCCCGGCCAAAGCCCTGACCATCAGGCGGCATTGGCCCGGAGCGCCAAGGCTTGGTATTGGGCCACGGCGCAAAGTCGCCGGTGCCCGCCGGTCCAGGCGGCTTTAGCAGCAATCCCCAGCCCGACTCACGCGATCCAACGCCGCAAATCACCGCCGGCTGAAAACCGAACTGCTGCGCAGCTGCGAGGATGAACTCCCGGTAGTTGTTGGCAGCTGCCGCCTGTGTCAGCATGCTCGGATCGCCGGCGGAAATTGTGGTCGGAAACGTAACAGGACTTGCCGAGGGAGTCGCCATTTCACACCTCGTGTGACATCTGCGATCGCTTGGAATTTGCGGGAGCGGTCGCTTATTGTACTTCTCGGCGCCGTTCTCGGCCACAAGATTCCACAGGAAGTAATATCGCTAGCCGTCGACAGCGCCGCTGTCGTGATAAAACCAGAACGCTTGAGCAGGGCTATACGTACTCTAGCGTGGAGGGAGCGGCCATGATCGTCACCAGCATAATCGACCAGTCACAACAGCGGGCTGCGAAGGTGGCGGGGTGTGCTTACCTGGCCACGTTCGTCATCGTGGTGTACGTCAACTTTGCCATTCACGACCGCCTGATTGTTGACAACGCTGCCGAGACTGCGCGGAACATTTTGGCGCACGAACGGCTCTTCCGCATCGGCATCGTCGGCGATCTCATTTATTGCGTGGGGATTGTCGTGCTCCTGACCGCGCTGTACGTGATTCTGAAACCGGTCAGCCACGGCTTGGCATTGCTGGCTGCCTTCTGGAGACTGGTGTGGGTCCTGATGTGGCTGGTCATGACGCTGAATCTCTTCAACGCGCTGCGTCTGTTGGAGGGCGCCGATTTCGCCCACGCCTTGCAGGCGGAGCAGGTGCAGGCGTTCGCCACGGTATTTCTCAGGAGCCGTTTTGACTACTACTACGTTGGCTTGCTGTTCGGTTCGTTGGCCTCAACCCTGTGCGGGTATCTCTGGTTAAAGTCACGCTATATTCCGCGATGGTTGGCCGCCTTCGGCTTGATTTCGTCAGCCTGGTGCGTGTTCTGCACGCTGGTCTTCTACATCTTTCCCGGCTTCGACAAACTCGTGAATCTCTGGTGGTTCGATACCCCGATGGGAATTTTCGATATCGTGACGAGTTTCTGGCTGCTGATCCGAGGGTTACGGGCGTCGGCGGCGCACGCCGCAAAAGCGAGCGCTTGACGGCTCATCAGCCCTCGAGTTTGAAGCTGTACTCTTCGATCACCGGATTGGTGAGCACCTCGCGGGCGATGCGCTCGACCTCGGCTTGCGCGTCTTCGCGGCTGACGCTGTCATCCAGCGCAATTTCGAAGTACTTGCCCTGGCGCAGATCGTCGATGCCGCGATAGCCCATCTTCTTCAGGGCGCCGTGAATGGTTTTGCCCTGCGGATCGAGCACACTTTTCTTGAGCGAGACGTAGACGTAGGCTTTCATGGAAAGAGCCATTATAGCGTGGGCAGCAGTTACTCTTTAATTTGTCATCCTGAGCGAAGTGAGGCCGCCACTGCGGCCGAACGCAGTCGAAGGATTCGCGGTTCCTCCCAGCGCCATCAACCGCAGATACTTCGGCGGATCGTCCCTTTGGCTGACTGCCGACTGCTGACTGCTACTTAAACTGCTCATCCACCTCAATGCGATACCCGTTCGCCAGCCGGTTGGTCTCATTCGCCATGCCCACCACCGACATCAGCTCATAAAACATGGCGTCGTTCATTCCCTTCTTGCGCGCCGCCGCTGTGTGCGACGCGATGCAATACTCGCAGCCGTTGCTCGCGCTGACCGCGACGTAGATCATCTCCTTCATCAGCGGATCGAGCGCGCCCGGCGCCATGATCTGCTTGATGTCCTCCCACGTCCGCTTCAGTGTCGCCGGATCGTTGGCCAGCGCCTTCCAGAAATTGTTGATCCAGTCGACCTTGCGCGTGGCCATGATGTCGTCATACACCGCGCGCACTCCCGGGCTGGCATCGGAGTATTCAATCAGCTTGGTTGCCATTAGAAACCCCTTTTTCACCACTGAGGACACTGAGCGCACTGAGAAAACTAGCGAATTAGAAGATTGTCATCACAAGTGGACTTTAGTCCGCGCGGATCTGCTGTCCGCGGCGAAAAGCAGATCCATCGCAGGCTGAAGCCCGCTCGTGATGACAATTCTTCAGGCTGACCTTTTCCGTGTCTTCCGTGTCTTCCGTGGTGAACCTTGGCCCTACTCCACTTCCACTTTCTGCCGATATCCCGCCACCTGCACATTCCACCGCAACTCTTTCGTCATGGCATCGCGCAACTCCGCCGCCGCGTCCGGCTCGCCGTGTACCAGGAAAACTTCCTTCGGCGGACGCTGGAACGTGTGCAGCCATTCCAGCAGCTCCGGCGTATCGGCATGATCGCTGAACTGCTCCAGCGAAGCCACCTGTGCACGGATCGGCACCTCCTGCCCGAACATCTTCACCGTCTCCGCGCCGTTCTTGATGGTGAAGCCGCGCGTCCCCGGCGCCTGAAAGCCGATAAACAGTACCAGATTCTTGCGATCCGGCAACCGTTGCATCAGGTGATGCAGGATGCGCCCGCCGGTCACCATGCCGCTCGACGACACGATGATCACTGGCGATTCGATCGCATTGATCTTCTTCGAATCCTCCTGCGTCTGGTCGAAGAAGAAATTCGGCCACTCCAGCGGCGAACCGTACTTCTCAATCAGCGCCTTGGTCTGCGGCGTGAACTCTTCGCTGTGCTTCAGGAAAATCTGCACCGCCTTGATCGCCATGGGACTGTCGGCGTGCACCGGTACCGACGGCACTTGCTGCGTCTCCATCAGCTCTTTCAGCAGGAAGAGAAATTTCTGCGTGCGCTCCACGGCAAACGAGGGCACCACAACGGTTCCACCGCGCTGAAGGGCGGTGCGAATCAGCGCCGCCATTTGCGGGCGCGGGTCGGCGTGCGGATGCTCGCGATTGCCGTAGGTGCTCTCCATCACCAGCAGATCGCAAGCTTCGCCTTCGGTCGGGCCGGAGTGCACCACCTTGCCCGGCGCGACCTCGCTATTGCGCACGCGCCCGATGTCGCCGGTGAACAGCAGCTTCTCCGGCTTCGCCGCCGAGTTCAACGTGATCTCCGCCATCGCCGATCCCAGAATGTGCGCCGCACGCACAAAGCGGAATGAGAACTGTTGAGTGAGTTGCTTGGTCTCGCCGAAATTCACTGGACGAAACAGCGTCAGGCACTGCTCCGCCTCTTCCATGGTGTAGAGCGGCAGCGCGGGATGGTGCTTGGTGGCCTGCGTCTTGTTGTAGTACGCCGCGTCTTCTTCCTGCAGATGCCCGGAGTCAGGCAGCAAAATGCTGCATAGGTCAATCGTCGGCGGTGTCGCGTAAATCGGGCCGTGAAAGCCCTCTTTCACCAGCCGCGGAATCCAGCCGCAGTGGTCGAGATGGGCGTGCGTGAGAATCACCGCGTCAATCGTCTTCGCCGGAACCGGCAAGTCCTGCCAGTTGCGTTCGCGCCACTCTTTTTGACCCTGGAACATGCCGCAGTCGACCAGCACTTGCAAAGGTCGCCCGCCGTTGTTGTCGATGTGGATGAGATGCTTCGATCCCGTAACCACGCCTGCCGCGCCAAGAAATTGTATGTAGCTCATAAGATTATTTTTCACCACGGAGGCACGGAGACCACGGAAAAGCAAAGATCATAAGGACGGAGCACAAGCGACATTCTCAGCTCTTCGTTTCCAAAGTCATCCCACGACATGAAGAATTGAGGATCATGAATCCTCCGTGTCCTCCGTGCCTCCGTGGTGAAAACCCTCACAGCTACTCCATCTTTGCCGGTGGTGGAACATCATACACGTTACTTCCCGGCGCCTTCGCCTCCGGCACGCTGCCGTCGTTCACCACCACCTTATCCGGCGCAACCGGCACTTCAATTCGTCCAGTTCCCTTCTCGCCGGCCTTGACCACCACGCGCATCACCTTCTCACCGGACGGCGTCTGCATCAGCACCGGCACTTCGGCCCCAGCCAGTCCGCGGTTTTCGATCGTCGCCGTCACCAGAAAACTCTTCGCTTCACTCAGCAGCGTCCGGGCATAAGCCGACTCGACATGAAAGTCCGGCAAGCCGCGATCGCGATAGACCCAGTCGTCGAAGAACCACTCCAGATCCTGCTTTGAGCTGGTCTGCAACAGCCGCTGCAGATAGCTTGGATCCTTGTCGGCTCCCGGGCGATACGCCGCCAGCGCCGATTGCATCGCCGTGTCGCCCAGCATGTCGCGCAGCATCCAGAACACGAAGCTTCCCTTGCCGCGCAAGTACAACTCATCGTTCGTGTTGAGCAGTGTATTGTTGGCGCTCGCCTCGGCAGCCGGTTTCGACGTCACGCCGGCTTTCGGATGCGCCGCCTCTTCGGCCTTCACCAGCGGCTCGCGATATTCGTCCAGAAAATCCAGCGCGGCTCTGCGGCCCGAGCGGTTGTCGACCAGTACGGTTTGCAGAAATCGCTCCATCCCTTCCTGGATCCACGCATGCGGCGAATGAAAGCGCGCCGCAACCTGCGTCGGCATCAGCAGCAGTTGCAGCGTCGGCGTGGGCGCCTGGCGAAACGGGGTAAACAGAATCGATCCGCTCTGGTAAGGGTTGGCGTTGGGATCGGTCAACTCCACGATTCGCGCCGGCTGCCCTGGCTCGCCCAGCCAATCGTGCAGCAGAGGATCGTTGGCCTCAGCCGCCAGCGCGTAATCCCGCGCCAGCTGCGTCTCTTCGGGCAGATGCAGCAGCGAAACTGTCGGCCGATCCAGCAACTGGTAATTGGCAATCGCGAAGGCCGGCACTGTCTGCTGCAGGCTATTCAGCGTGATGGTGTTGCTGAATTCCTTCAGCTTCGTGCCGGCTTGCGTCTCGCCGCTGTCCCGGCTTTCGCCACAAGTGGAAACTGTAGTATTCAGCGCAATGCAAAGCGATTCCGTGCTCGCGCCCAGCACCATGATGCGGGCGTCGAATTCGCTGTGCGCCTGCCGCTGTTTCCACGCCGCAATTGCATCGAACACAGCGTTGCCGTCGCTCATGCTGACAGCTTCGATTGCCACCGGATACCACACGACGTAGCCTAGCCCGCGCACGGCGGTGAAGCTGTCGCTGATTTCGTCCCAGTCGTTGCGGGCGGCAACTTCGTCGGGCGCGCCCATGCGCGTCAGGCGCGTCCCATCCGGCGTGATGGTCCCGCCATACTGAATGTCCAGCGTCACCGAGTTTGCAGGAGGCACAGCTTTCGGCAGCGTAACGATCGCCTCCGAAAGACTGCCGGTGTGATCGATGTCGGAGGTGTAGTTTTCACCCAGCCATTGCAACGGTGCGTCGTTCAGCAAAATGGCGTTCCACGCCAGCGACGACGACACCTGCAAGGTGACGTGCTTCTGCGGAGTGGTGGAGTCATTGCGCAGCGTGACTTTGCCGGTCACCGCCATCACATGCGCCGTGCGATCGATCTGCACCTCGAGTTGATAACGCGTGATGGTGAAGGCCTGGCGATCGAGGGCCGCAGCGCTGGCCACCGCGCTGCTGAGCAGCAATAGTGTGAGAAGGAACCGCTTCACTGCGAAGGTTTCCAGAACCAGAGAAAGTAGATCAAGAACAGATCGAACACCCAGAGCGCGACTCCTGCACACCGCACATAGGTAGGGTACCAGCTCTGCGTGGACATGCTGGAGTTCAGCGAGACTTGCGTCAGCCGTTTCTTTTGCAGACGCGCGCGCGCGTCCGCCACCACAGCGTCGGTGCGAAACAGATAGCGCCAGCCAACCACTGCCATCAAAATATTGATCACCAACAGGAGCACGGTTCCAATCATTGCTCTGGCCCTCCCACAACGACGGCTTCCATCCCAAAGCTCACTTGCCTGCTGCCCTGCGTTGTCGCGCGACCTCGTACATCACCACCGCTCCGGCTACAGAAACATTCAACGATGGCACATGCCCCATCATCGGGATCGACACCAGGAAATCGCATCGCCTGCGCACCAGATCGTGCAATCCTTTGCCCTCCGCACCGAGCACAATCGCGCAATGCATCTTATAGTCGAGCTCGTCGTAGCCTTGTGCGCCCCGCTCGTCCAGTCCTACGGTCCAGACATTCCGCTCCTTCAACTCGTCCAGCGTGCGCGAAATGTTGGTGACGCGCGCGATCGGCACATGCTCCGACGCACCTGCCGACGCTTTCACCGCAGTGCCAGTCAGCCCGACCGCCCTCCGCTCGGGGATGATGACCCCGTCGGCGCCTGCACCCTCCGCACTGCGTATCAGCGCGCCGAGATTGTGCGGATCTTCCACGCCGTCCAAAACCAGCAGAAAACTGTACTCGCCGCGGCGCTGCTCCAGCAGCGTGTCGACATCGGCATATTGCTTGCTGGTCGTAACGGCAATCACGCCCTGATGCGTGTTGGTATTCGCCGTACGATCGAGCTGTTCGCGCGGCAGGAAGCGCACCGGCACACCGCTGGCGCGGCAATCGTCGATCAGGCGCTGCACTCTCTGATCATGTCGTTCGCGCGCGATGCCGACGTACTCAAAGCTGCGTGCGCCCGACTTCAGCGCCTCGCTGACTGCATGAATCCCATAGATGACCACCATGTTTGCGACTAGTGTAAACGCAGGTGTCGCTTTCAGCTATTACCGGAAAGTGCGCTCTTAATCCCACGCCTGGTCGCCTTTCGCTCTTCGCTTTTCGCTGCGGAATGTTGGCGCACGGCTGTTTCCTGCTTGGCAGGCTTCTTCCCTTTCGATACTGTCATCCCGAACGGAGCCGGCCTGCGGTTGGCCGGCGTAGCCGAGGGATCTGCGGTTGGTCACAACAGTCAAGACACCGGAATCCGGCAGCTGAATTGGCAATCAAACATGCCATGACACTCCTCGCCCAACTCCGCCGCCAGTTTGAATACGATTTCTGGGCCAATCGCGAAGAAATCCGGGTTCTGACGCAACTCCCTGACCCACCACTGCCAGCGCTGCGATTGCTGTCTCATCTCATTGCTGCGGAATTCTTGTGGCTCGACCGCCTGCAGCAGACTCCTGCGCGGCTTGCCGTCTGGCCCGATTTTGCCCTAAGCACGTGTGCGGCCAGATTGCACGAATCGCAAGGCGAATGGCGAGCCTATCTCGAAATCCTGAGCGAGGACACTCTCGCTTCCCAGTGTGCCTACAAAAACTCGAAGGGCGAGGT
>Ga0335074_10002689_pt1 | contig 24192 bp, 27 predicted proteins | sample Lox_Sample_23_FD_206715 | JGI IMG/M metagenome (GOLD analysis project Ga0335074, IMG submission 206715) | Soil microbial communities from Loxahatchee National Wildlife Refuge, Florida, United States - Lox_Sample_2.3 | ecosystem: Environmental > Terrestrial > Soil > Wetlands | place: USA... | reverse complement strand
CAGGAAAACAAGAAGCGAGCGCATTTGAGCGATAGAGAACTGACTCGGCAAGGGCTGTTTTGAAATTCATCCGCTTGAGTCGCCGGCGACGTTTCGAAGCTCTTCAAGAAAAATCCGTTCGATCTGACTCGAAGGCCGCATGCAGAGTTGTGTTTCTCGCGTAACGTGCAGTTTTGGCGCGGTTCTCTCACAGTAAGGGCCGAAACCCAACAAATGGTAGTCTGCCAAGGCGCAAAGGTTTTAGAATCAACTAGGCGCCCGTAGCTCAGCTGGATAGAGCATCTGCCTTCTAAGCAGAGGGTCGGGGGTTCAAGTCCCTCCGGGCGCGCCACTTATCTCTCTTGAATCAACCGGATACAGCCACTTCCAACAAGGGCTCAGATTCGGTTTTCGGTCCATTCGGTCCAATTGACAGCTTTTCGGAAGGAAGCTCGAACCCGAGTCCAACTCGAACTGCTACCTGTTTGCGAAACTCAAGATCATCCTTCAATTTGCTGTAGTGGTCGGTCACACTGCCTGCCGCGTGCCCCAACCAGAAGTGGATGAGGTCCTCAGGGACGCCATTTCTTCGGAGGTGCGTAACGCGGAACCGGCGAAAAGCATGACAACCACATGTGGGCTGATTGAGATTTTGCAGAATCGGGTGAAGAGTGCGCCGAAGGACATTGGACTGGTGAAGGGGCTTACCCGACTTGGATTGGAATAGCAGGTCGGACTTGGGTTTTCCTCCGCACTTCTCCAAATATCTCTTCAGCATCACCGCTAGTGGCGGGCAGAGATCGATTTCTCGTGTGCCGCTGTCCGTTTTGAGAAAATCGTGAATCTCTGACCGCCATGCTTTCTGCACGATCTTGATGGTGGAACAGTCGGGAGAGATGTACTGCACCTGGATTCCAAGAGCCTCCCCAAATCGCAAACCTGTACCAGCGCAAAGCGCGAATAGAAGCTGATATTTCTCTTTCCTCGTACCGTCGACGATCTTGGTAACCACGTCGCTTGAAAAGCAGGGTTGCTTTGGCTTACCCAGTTTGGGGAGGTCAATGAAAGCGTGATTCCACTTGCGCGGGAATAGCTGCTCACCCTCTTCATTGACAGCCGACGCAACCACCATCTTGACGACGTTCGTGTACCCTCGAATGGCTGACTCGCCCAAACCGCCGTCAAGCATCTTGATCCCCAAGTTCTTGAGCGCGAGATTCTTGATGCTATCGAGCGGCGTGTCGCCGATATTTGGATTAAGCCAGTTCTCCAAACACCCTTCCCAATTTGCCAGCGTGGATGGAGCCACCGGCTTACGCTTGCGATTTCTCATCTGTTCCAACCAAATTGTGGCCTGCTCACGGAAAGTAGTGCCCTGGTTCGACTGAACGACTTTCTCAACGTACTCGGCACTGTCTGCTCCGCTGGCCGCAATGATTTCCTTGGCCTTACGCTTTCGTTCGGAGGTTGAGAGTCTGCCGGGACCGGAAATAGGGCAGATTCTCTCGCGAACCCTCTGCCTCTTCTCTTGTCCGACGACATCCTTCCAAAACCGAACGACGTACCACTTGCCGTCCTCCTGAATACAACCGCTCTGACCAGACCGACGTGACATGGATTTTCTCCCTGTCCGCCTTCCTGGTGTCGCTATCGCGACAGTACCAGCGGCTTTCCGCAGTAGCAAGTTTTCAGTAGTACTCATACGTGACTGCAACAGTTGCTGACGAACGTATGATCCGCCTAATAGGTCGGACCGCGATTGACTTCGGAATCTATCGGTTCTTTCATTTCACGCGATGTCGCTTGCAGAGCAAACTGCGCCTGAGCCTTCGCTACGGTATGTCGGGCGTAATACTCGGGATCGGGCTTGTCCTCGGCTCGGAAATCGGCGATGCGTTGAATTACGGTTGCAGGGTCGTCGCCGCGAGCAAGGGCGCGTTTTGCGTAGGCCCAATCCTGTTCGGACTGGCTCCTATGCCCAGGCGACATCGCCCGCCCGGCGTTAGGCTCGAACCGGCGCGGAGTTTCCGGGGAATCTTCCTGAAGTTGGAAGTCGCGTGCGTGATGAATTGCGTCAGACTCGTGATGAGCTTGTACGATGAACTCCGCGTCATATTTCCTGTTTGCGAAGCCGGGTAGCCGGAGCACTCTGGCCGAATCGGTTGCTGCAGGATCGCCGCCGAATTGACTGGCCATCGCTCGCAGCATTGCCTCAGCTTCTTCGATGGCGAATCCATCCACTCGCCAGACCACTTGATGCTTGTCGGGCGATGTGTCGAGGATGAAGTTCGGAGCTGGCACATCGGGTGAGTTTCTGGTCGCGTCTAGGGCATTTCCCCCGCCTCTATCCAGGTCGAGATAAAGATGCCGAATCTCACGGATGTTCTCTTTCGTTCGGCTATTCGCACCGTTCTTGATTGGATTCATGCCAACAAAGATGTCGGCTCCCGCTGCGCTTTCGCTTCGCAGCCAACTCTGGAACTGAGGGCCGGTTATCGTCTCTGCTGTTGCGATTCGCTGTACCGTTCGGCCTGTTCTGCGATTTCGGGTGAGAATCGCTACTTCATCGGCAGGCTCGAACAGCCCAAGAACGTATTCGGGGGCGGACAAGGAATGAGGTGTGAACGTTTTGTCCCGGTTCATGGGTTCTCTCGCTTTCTTAAGTAAACAGCACCGAAATCGTAGAGATCTGCGTCGGGGTCGTAGCCGTTGATTTCAATCACTTCGGAGATATAGCGGCGTCCGGGCCTGCGCTCGATATGAATCACTACATTGAGCGAGTCGGCGATATTCGTCTTGATGGCGCGGTAAGGCAATTCAACTCCGCTCTGAAGCACACAGCTTGTGAACCGCGCGAGCGCCTGCCGGGCCGAGTTCGCATGGATCGTCGAAAGGGTTCCTGAATGGCCGGTATTGAGAAGCTGCAGGAGATCGAATGCCTCTCCGCCGCGAATCTCACCGAGAATCAGGCGGTCGGGCCGATGCCGAAGGGCCGCTTTGAGGAGGTCCCGAATCGGCACTGCCGGCACGCCGTTTTGTGCCTGGCGAGCCTCGAACCGGACGAGGTCCGGCTGCGACATCTGAATCTCCGCCGTGTCCTCTATCAGTAGGATTCGTTCGTCCTCAGGGATAAATCTTCCGAGAATGCTCAGTAGTGTGGTTTTGCCAGTTCCCGTGCCGCCGCCAATGAGAAGGTTCTTGCGGCTGAGAATGTAATCTTCGAGCCGATTCGCAAGGGACCGGTCGAGCATTCCCGAGCGGATAAGGTCTTCCATTTCGAAGCGCCGCGCCGTGAACTTGCGAATGGTGAGTGTGACGCCCCGCAAGCTGCACGGCGGGATGACAGCGGCAACACGACTCCCGTCCGGGAGCCTTGAGTCCAGGATGGGCTTTGCTTCGGAGATGTCATCACCCAGACGCCGTGCGATATTCTTCACGGCGACCATAAGGGATTTCTCTCCCAGCGAAACGTCTTTGACTTGCTCCAGGAAGCCACCCTTCTCGATAAATACCTGATCGGGTCCGTTAACCATCACTTCGCTGACCGAGTCGTCGAGAATCAGGTGCTCGATAGGCTTCAAGAACGGCAGGATCATTTCGAACCCGCTATCTCCGGTTGTTCCGTTTCCGGTCGTCATAGCTGTCCATCCGCAAGCTGGCGGAAATACGATTTGTTCGGATCGTTGTAATAGGGCTTGAGGTAGCAAAACATCGGCGGCATTGGGTTAAAGCCGTCGTAGGCGACAGTGACCGACTGCGCGTTCCGCAATTCGGTGAACGTCTTCACGTCGAAGCGATAATCGCTTTGCGTGTTGTAGCTCTTCGAGGCGGTGATATTAGCTTTGTGAGAGACCGCTTTTCCAGTGAGCAGGCTGACGCGGGCGTCGTGACCACTTTCGGACAGGTTATAGCTGACCTTGAGTTGATCTTCGCGTCCGCAAAGCTCACTTGCCGTCTTCGCGGAAAAATCATCTGATAACGCGAGGAAAATCTTCGTTCGAAAGGTCTGCAAGAGTGTTCGCCAGGAATCGCCGGGCAGAGCGGACTTGAGCGAACTGATACTCTGGGTCGCGATAATCGAGATGCACCGGGGCTGCCGCGCAAGACTGAAGAATTTCTCATCACCTGTGGGGTCGTTCTCTCCCACGGTGGCGAAGTGCTGATATTCGTCGCACAGGAACAGAACCTGCCGGAAGTGCCGCTCGGGATGCGCTTCAATTGCGGGTATTCGATTCAGAGTGGCTCGCTCGAAGTCGAGCTTCATCATGACGCCGAGCGCCTTTGCCAGTCCGGGGTTCATCCCGACTGGGAAATTGAGGGCGCAAACCTTCCCGTTCTCGATCAACCAGGAGAAAGAAGGCAAAGGCTTACCAAGCTGTTGATTCGCGTTCTTTGCGGGGTCGTAGCACTCTTTCTTCGGGCAGAAGATTCTCTTTACCTTTGGGTTGTCGTCAAAGAGCGAAAGGAATACGGAAATACCCTCGACAATCGAGGTTCGCAGCTTCGGTTCGATGCGTTTCCAATCGTCTTCAAACCAGCGCTTTACCGCTTCGAGTTGTTCGAGCTTTTCCGGGTCGGCTTGGGAAGGATCAAGCACGCTTCGAGACTCGAAGCCGATGCCCTTGCTTTGCAGGGTCTGTCGAAGCTCTGGCGTTGCAGGCGCAATGTAGCGGTCTTCCTTCGCATCGTGAACGAATCCCAGGCCGGCCACGTCAGCTGCCCTCTGGCCGTACACATCGGGTTTGATGGCGACAGAGTGGCGGCCCATTACGATGTCCTCAGCCTCGTGAATCCGCTCTTCGAGAAGAGACGGCGAGATTGCGCACTGGTAGACATCGAACAGCGTCACGTAGTCGTAGGCGACCTTATGAAGAAGGACGATGAACTTGACCAGATTCGTGTACGCCTGCTGCCAGAATGGTTCCTTGCCCTTGCCGAATAAGTTGTTCAGAAGCGACGCAATACTGAACGCGAGAGCGTAGGCATCGAGATCGTTGTGAAGCGGGTTGTAACGGTATTCGGAATCGAGGCTGATCTCGATGTAATCTTCGCCGCGTCCGTGCTTGTCGAGGATGCTCTTTACTTTGCGGCAGAAGTCGCCTTTGACTTCGAGAATCAAGCCTCCGATCCGCTTGTGTTCGTCACTCGCTTTGTGGGCCAAAACCTGTTCGGCAAATGGGTACATGCAACAGCTTGTTTTGCCGCTCCCGACCGCGCCGAAGATGGCGATGCCGGTGAACAGCCCACGCTCGGGAATCGAGAGCCATCGCGGAGTCTCGGATGGCCCAGGTTTACGCGGGTTGTGAACTTCTCCTAAGACAACGTAAAGGTTGCCCCGCCGCTCCGGGGCAACGTACTTCGGCAAATGTCCAGGCGAGATGTCATGGCGCACTTTGAGCGTGAATATGTAGACCCCCGAAAGCACGGTCGAGAAGAGTAGGAATGGCGTAGTGAACAGAAACAGGTTGTAGAGGTACTCGAAGCTGAGAAAGGCGCGTGGGGCGCGGATGGCGGTTATGCGCAAGAAAATCTGGTCGGATGGAAATGGGTGCGTGTAATAAAGGACGGCCCCGGTGCCCATCGCCAGCAGAGCAGAGACGAAGCCGCGCGAGTGGAGAATCCGCTGGATCATGCCCTCGTTCTCCCTTCTGTGGCCTGCGGCCTGTCCGAACCGCTGCGGCGCTGCTCCCGCCACTTGCGGTAGTCCTGGTCGCGCCAGAGGACCTTCTTCAGTGCGGCGTTGATGACGTGATCGGGGCTGCTTTCGATGAACCTGGCGTAATCTTCGACCAATTCGTTCACGGGTTCCTCGAGACGAACTTCACGGGTTTGGATTGTTGGTGCTTTCTTGATGATCGACATCTTGTCCTCCTAAAGGCGTTCGGGTTTTAGCTCTTTCTTCTCACCGTGGAAAAAACGCGGGCACCTCATCTGTGCCGAAGGGCGGGAGCGACCCACGATTCGCTTGGGCGGCTGAAAGCCGAAAAAGCGGGGTCGCTCCCGCCCGATTTTGCGTTTTTTCCACGGTGACTTTTGCTTTTCATAGTCCTTTCACCTGGGCCTGAACAAAGGGGTTCTGTTCCTCGGGCGGTGCGGAAACTGGTGAAGACGGCGTTGTAGGTCGGATTTCCGCGCTCTGCACCCTCGATTCACCCGTTTCAGTGCTTGCCGGAATGATTCGCGGAAGGATTTGCGCGGCGAAATGGACCGTACGCGCGCGACCGTCTCCGCCGAACTCTTGACGAATATTGTCTTCGGTCAGTCGCCCGGCCTTCCAGGCGCGATAAAGATTCTCGAAACGGTTCCCTGGGAAACGGGCTTTGGCACTGTTGCGGAAGACTAGGTCGGCTTCGCTCAGCGTGCCGTACTGTTTCAGGTCCCAAGCCTTGCGGATTTGGAAGTAACGAACGATGTCCGCCGACGCATCGGACTGAACCGGAATCGTGACCAGCGAATCGAACAGTTCCTTGGCCGCGTGGAAGTGCGAGTCCACGCGTGCCAGATAGAGAAACCGAAAGGCGGACAACTGCCGAAAGAGCGGCAGATAAGCCTTCAGGTGATGAACGAACTCGGCCATGCTTGCTTCGCTGCCCTGCAGGAAGGTAAACGTCACCACAGGAGAGGCGAGAGTCTCATCACCCAGAAACATCGGAAACTTGTCCACGAAATAACGAATCGTGGGCTGGAAAGCGCGGCTTCCCTGATAGGTCTTGGCGGGCAGAAAGTGGCTTGGAACTTTCAGTCTCTCGCCGAAGAACCGGACCTTTTCCGGTTCGGTTTCGAGATAGCGATGCTTCTGATTCGCCAGCACAAAATCAAGCATGGCGATGCGCTGGCGGATGAACTCGATCTCATGCTCGCGGCGGTTGCGAAGGTTCTCGCGTCCGATCTGGCGATAGAGCCTGCGAGAGAAGAGGTGATAGATCACGCCACTCTTCGGAAAGCATTCGGTCCGGGCATGTTTCTGCGCGTGGAGTTTGGCCCAGAACATGGTCGTCCGCTTGCCCCAATGAGCGCCGGTAAATCCAAGGAACTGGCGCGCGACAAAGTAGCCGGAATGCGTAGCGACGAGATACAGGAAATGCGCTTCGGGTTCTGTATAACCGAGGGCCTTCAGGGCATCGAGATGGGATTGCGAGATGTTCATAGCGAAAGAATCTTTGCCGTGATGTCCTGGTCGTTTAGAATGCGGCGCAGACGCGAGGTGTCTTGCGAGTGGCTGTAGAGAGAGAATCCGGCTCTGGCTTTCGCCGCCAGTCCCTGCGGGCGATAATGCCGCGTCGCGAGCTCCGCATCTATGCGGTCTAGCTCGCCATGGGCGTTTTCGTACTCGATGCGAAGGTCGGGTAGTTGTACCTTTCCGTTGACCACCGGAAGGTGGTGCTTTTCTGCTACCGCTTGCTTAATCTCGGGATCGTCTTTTTGCGGGCCAAGAGCAGTAATGTCGCGATTCAGATCGCGCTTGAGTTCGTAATCGAGAATGACACGCAGCGGCCTGCCGCCTGCGCGCTCAATGCGTGCGGTTTCCTTCTGGTAGAGCCTGTACAGATCTGCATCGTGCTTGGCTTCTTTGGGCTTGCGCAAACCGTGATAAATCTCCTGCTCGTCCGCGATTCGATTCGTGCTGCGGAGGAGCTTCGCTCCCTGTTTCGTCAGCGTGACGATGCGAAGTGTGTTTCTGCCCGAGATTTCCAGAGTCTTTTCGCTCAGCAGCGACTGCTCTTTGAGCCGCCGAATATCCCATTCCATCCGGGCATTGTCACCGGCGTAGCTGTATTTGGCGAGATCGTGCGGAGCTACAACGCGGAACCTGCCCACTTCAGCAAGCGTATGGAGGTCGGATTCGCAGAGCAGGTATTTGCGGTCGCGCAAATAATAGGCGCGCGGCGAATCCTCGCGGTTGGGCTTGAGAACCCTGTGCTCGCGTGCTTCCGGCTCTTGCCGGTCAGGAAGCGACGCCTCTCCCGATCCTCTGCCCGATGGACTGTGCGTCGCTTCGCTCCCACGATGGTGACCCGGAGTGCGACGAACCACATCGCGGGTGTCCTGGGGATCGTGGGGATAGAAGTCGCGGGACATCTCAATTCGCCTCCTCGTTGTCGGAAGGAGCGGGCATCTCGGCTTGACCGACATTGAACTGCTTGTCGAGGTGGGAAAGCTTGCGACCCGTATCTTTCAAAAAGAATCGGCGGTTGATAGCTAGGAACGCTGCAAAAACATTTAGGAAAAGCACGGCAGTCGCAATAAGGAGGGCATTGCCATAGGCATGGAGAATGACGGCTTTGTACGGGGCCATGAACTTCAATTGGTCCATCAGCCAGAAGCCGTACGCGAGCAGCACGGCAATCGTCAGCAGTAGTGCGTTTGCGATCATGGCATCCTCAGTTGAACGCCTCGTCTTCGCGGAAGTAGGTGATGGTCAGTCCAAGCGGGTTGACGGGGATCAATTCGTTCGGGACTTTGCTGCGGAATATGAAAACGAAATCGGCGGTGTAGAGCTCTCGCTTAAGCTCGCTGTGGTCTACGGGCGAGTAATACACCATGTCGAAGTCCACACGGGCGCGATACGGCGGGTTCTGCAAGCCTTCAAGGGCGACGTTCTTAACGTCAACGTCGATCTGGGGCGCAGAGGAATTCGCAAGAAAAGTCTTTATGATCGCGCCTTTCTTGTAGGCGTCGAAGACGCTATTCGCCAGACTGCTGTCCAGGAAGTAGAGCGACTTCGAGAAATCGTCCTGAATCGTGTAGCGATTGCGGCGGTAGTAGAGCGTGCAGAATTGCGTCAGGAAATAGCGCACCTCGGCGTCCTGGGGCTTGTAATCGAAGGTGTGATAGTCGAGCGCCTCGGCTCTTCCCAGTTGGTCGATGCGGATCACCAATGGCCTGAAATTCTGAAACGTCCGAATCGTTTTCAGGTCCACCAACGCGAGGCCGATGGCCACAAGGGAGAGGAGCACCAACGTAATCTTGAGATAGGTGTTGGTCACCATAGGATCACCGTACTGTTCGAGATAGAGCCGCTTGGCGTTTTCGAAGCTCGCATCGTTGTTCATCCGAACACCTTTTCGAGAATGGCGGCAGAGGACGTTCCCGAGGTGCCGCTAAAGATGTGGTTGGTAAGCGCCGGAATCTTGAGGAGCGCATAGATTGCCGCCAGGAAGGTGATGAAGAGGACGGGAAAAGCTTCCATGAGTTGAACCACGGAAATCGTGCCGGTCGGCTCCAGATCGAGGATGCCGAGAATGAGGTTCCCAATGATGTAAACGACGGCTGCGGCAATCACTTGGTAGAAGGCGTACTGGATGAACGCCTTGAACCATCCCCAGAAGAGCCATTCGAGCTTCGGAACGATAAAGAACGGCACAAAGATGGGACCTACCAGAACGCACACTGCGGTGGCAATAAATCCGTAAGCGATCACGACAATCGCGATGGCCTGCGCCGCCGCGAGAAGAATCGTGATGACTACGTATTCTGCTGTGCCGAGGATGTCGCCGAATGTCGGAGAATTCATGCGCACTTCGAAGTCTGCAATTCGCTCTTCGACGGTTTGCAATTCGGTCTGATTGATCTTGGTCGAAAGGAACTGCGATTCGTCCGTAATCAGGTTGTGAAAACTCCTGCCGATGCCAGGAATGGGAGTGCTGTAGTAATTCACCATCCCAAATCCAAAGCTGATCGTAAGAAGGAGAGCCGCGAAATTGTCGAAGTGGAGGAAGTGCCTGCCACTAGCGGAGGACAGTGCGGATTTCACGCCGTACCAGACGACCAGGATCGTCGCAAACATGCGAAACAGGTTCTGGCCCATCGCGTCGAAGAAGCCGAGATTCTGAGTGAGGAGATTGTTGATGGCCTGAAAGATGAACTGAAGGTAATCGGTCTGCATGGTTGCGGCTCCTCCGGCGCGGTCGGACGTTTCGATCTAGGGCATCTGGAAACTCTGAAGAGAACTCGTGAGCGTGCCGGTGACCTGGGTCATATTGCCGGCGAGATTGGCGCGGCGCTCGATGTCGGCATTTATGGAGTTGGTGGTACCTTCACGCTGCTGCTTAGCGAGGATGGTCTGCTCCTCAAGCAGCGAGGCCAGGAGCTTGTTCGAGTCTTGAAGAGTTCGCAGCGTCAAAACGCCTGCGGCGTTAATCTTGTTCAGCACGCCAACTTCGGTGTTGAGATCCGGGTCGGACGAAAAGGAATCCTGTTCGAGGTTGTTGATTTGGGTCTGAATGTCCTGAGAGTCGCCGCGAATCGAGCCAATCGTTTCCATCGCGGTGGTGTTTGCACCGTCCGAGAGCTCAACTGAAGCGTATTGAGACTGGACGCGAGTCAGTTCGTCGGGAGTCATTCCGACGAGTTGCGCGGAACTGTATGGAAGTAAGGCGGTCGTTGCCTGCTGATAGCCGTTTGTGACACTCGGTACGGCTCCCGAATTGATGCCGCTGATCCAGCCTCCGGTGTTGCCGTAGGTGTTTGGCGCGGTCGCATAGCGCCACTGAGAGAAGACTGCTTTATAGCGCGCAGGCATGTTCTGAAGGTTTTTGGACATTTGAAGCGCGAGGTTGTAGGCAGTGACAAGCTGTGTGTAGCTGTTCTTTAGCTGGACGAGTTGCTGTTCGAGTTCGGCATAACGGAGCAGAGCGTTGGCGTAATTCGTGGGGTCGTAGACGATCCCGAAACCGAACTGGGCCGACGCGGTGCCAACGCACAAACCTGCCATCAAGAAAAGACCGACGACTTTCTTTTTCATAGGAATTCCATCCTTTCTCGCCTTCATAGGTTCGAAGGCAGTTGGTGATTGTTGTAATCGGGCAATGCCAGATCGCCCGAGAGATAGACCTTTACCCGGTGACCCTCGCGGATCGTCACGGTCGGGAGAATGTTCAGGAAGCGGTCGAGAATCTGTTCAGAGGACTGGGCCATGCTTGAAGCGAACTGCTGGCGCATCAAGTCGCTGCCGGATTCGTTGAAGACGCTGCCGGTCCCGGTTTCAGCCACGGCTCCGAGAGCGCCAATGGCGAGGGATGTACCAAAGATGCGCAGATAGTGGTTGTTTACCTTGTCGCGCAGGCCGGTATCGCCGATCTGGTCGAGTCCCTGGAACTGATCGAGGCTGACCGAAAAGCCGTCCGGCATGATCAGCCGGTGGAAGGCGACGGCGAGGCGTGTCTGTCCGAGGGCTTCGACCTTCTTTGCCTCTCCGAGAATCTTCGTTCCCGCTGGGATCAAAAGATGCTGGCGGTCGTGCGAATATACGTCGTCGCTGAGCAGGCATTCGACCGGGCCGACGAACGATCCATCGAGCCGGTTCATAAGGACGCCTTCGAGGACGGTTCCTTCAAAGAGGATGTAGGTTTTCCCCGCCGCCACGCCCGTTGTGCCGGACGGCGTGGCGGCAGGCTTGCTCACCTCCTTAGTGTCGTGGTCGGCCTCGCTTTTGTTTTGAGCAGAAGTGCTGGTCGCAACAGGAGGCGCGACGTTGGATTGAGGAGGGGCCGGGACTTGTTCCGCGAAAGGCGGCTGCAACTGTTTCAGCAGCTGAGCGATCTGAGCGGTTGAATCGAGACCATTGCCGGAGGCCGTGGGGGCGGAGGAATTAGGATTCGGCCCAACTGTACCGGCGTCCTGCTCGGACGGAACCGGATTTTTTCGATAGCTGAGGGCTACGTTCGAAGCAAACAACGAGAGGTATGCCCGCTTCTTCTGTTCAGACTGAATGGGGTCTTCGCTACGCGCCGGGCTACTGGCGGACTCGCCCGATTGAGTGGTTTGTGAATTAGAAGGCGCGCTGCCTAGCACCTTGGTCTGCTCGGCAAGCGCATTCTGTGCGACTAATTCTTGTCTCTGCAATTCCGCGATATGGTTTTGTAGCTCGTTTATTTCGGTCTGATTCACCTGCATGGCTGCGGGCGGCTGGGTGACTGGAGTATTCGATTTGGCCTGGGCTTGCGGCTTCTTCGGACTGGTCAGCCACATAATGACCACCATCAACAGGGCTAGACCCACGATGAGCCAGGACTGAACGTGTTTGGGCAGCAAGCCGGGCGGCTTTGGGGCTTTTTCTTCAATGGGTTCGTTCATTGCTCCCGTCCTTCTGTGAGTTGTGTCGCGCCGTGCCGCACAAATGAGAGCTTCTTTTTGCCGATCGCGAGATAGCCGCTGTCCAGAATCTTCGGGATGACGTACGTTCCGTTCTCGAATTGAAAATTGATGAGGTTGGGTTTGCCGTCCTTGAGTTCGTAAACGGTGGGCTTCTCTCTTGCTGAGCACTGAATGTAGGTAAAGGCGGCGTCGTGATAAATGGCCGTCACGAGGAATGGGGGCTTCGAGCCTTTCTTGTCGATTTGGTAGTCGAAGCGCAGTTGCTCGGGATATTCGTAGCGGAATTTCTCGATCTGCTCCTTGGCCTGGGCCTGCGCTGTTGTTACTTCTGCGCTTGCCTGTTCGCGGACTGTTTGTATTTCCTTCCGGTAAGCATCGGCTTCGCTAGCTGGCACATAGTTCTGGAAAACAGCTTGCCCGCCGACGCTGGACTGATCTTTCGGTTCAATGAAAATCTTCAGGTCCGGTTGCGCATTCGGCTCGTTGCTGATTTCAGTCAGCAGGAACGAGTAGACATGTCCGCTCGCGGTAATGAGGTTGAGATCGGTACTGATGCCGGTCTGCGCGGGATGAACAAAGCAGAGGTTGCGGACGCCGTTGACGATCCAGAAGTCTTTATCGCCGGTCGTGAAGTCGAGAATCTCCTCGCCTTCCGGGAGCACGATCAAAGTCGAAAAGCGGATTTTTGCCCGCACGGACACGATGTCGTTTTGCGAATACTTGACGACACGCGCGCCTGTGGTGTCGGCGTGAAGCGGCAACGCCGACCAGCAGGCAATACAAAGCAGGGCAAGGAGCGCGGCTGTTTTGCGTGAGCAAACCGATGGGACGCGGAACACGATCTTCATTTGGTTTCTCCTTCATCGAAAGAATCTCTGCGGGATTGGGTCTTGATGGTCCTAACACCGGAGTCGTGTCGAACTAGAATCAGGACAACCGCGGCGAACAGGACTCCGCTGAGCGTGAAGGCAATAATCGAAAAGAGGGCTGCGGAAGTCTGCGAAACAAGTTCTGGCGATAGGATCGGTCCCGGAGAGAGCGGATTCATCGGGTGCCTCCTGCCAGGACTTCGAGTCCCTTCTCAAAGCCGTATTGTTCAAATGCTTCCTTGCGTTTGCGGTTGTCGTAAGGATCGTTGGTGTAAAGCCAGTAGCTTTTGGGATCGACCGTCAGATTTGCGACCTTCGCCAGTTCTGGCGTTTTGATCAGCAACTGCTGTTTGGGGATGAGGCCGGCGATCAGCTCTACTTCGTTTTGGTTCAGGTGGAACTGTCGGCGGTACAGATCCCGGTCCATATCGGGATTCGCAAGAAAAATCTTGGTTGCACAACTTTCGATGATTACGTCGAGGATGTCGGAACGCCGTAGCTCATCGAGCGATTGGGTCGAGAGCACCATTGCCGCGTTGTGTTTGCGCCAGGTCTTCAGGGCTTCGACTACGTAACGCTGAATGCTCGGGTTCTTCAGGAATACCCATGCCTCATCAATGAAGAATGCCTTGAAAGCGGAGCCGATCTCCCTATCTGCGATGACCGCGTTGGCCCGATGGAGGATGTAGAAGAGCAATGGCTCCAGCAACTCGGGATACTGGCTCATCTTCTGGAAGTCGAAGCACTGGAACCGGGAGAAGGAGATCGTGTCTTCGGCATTGTCGAAGAGGAATCCGAACTGCCCGCCCCGCGTCCACTTCGCGAGGCGTTCGGCCATTCCGTGGCCGAGAATGTTTGAGAAAACGCTTAACGTGCGTAGGGCCGGATCAACGGCGTAAAGATTTTCAATCTGCTGGTAGAGATCACGTTCCGTTGCCGGATCAAGTTCTCCGGCTCCCGAGATCTGCATCAATACCTTCAGGAATAGCGCAAGAAAATCGAGGTTTTCTTTGGTGGGCGAGAGCGAGAACGGATTGATCTTGAAGCTCCGGAATTCGAGGCCCACCTGTGCGTAAGAGCCACCGAATAGGTGCGTGAGACTCTCGAAGCTCCCTCCCAGGTCAAAAATGAATGTGTAAGGTGCATATTTCTGGAGATTCGTAATCAGGAAATTCAAAAGGAATGATTTTCCTGCACCCGTGCGGCCGAGGATCATCGTGTGGGCTACGTCCCGGTAATGGAGATTCAGAAAGTACGGTGTGTGGTGGTTGGTTTCGAGGACGGCGAGGTACTCCTGCCGCAACTGTCGATTTCGAGGCTCACCGCAGTGAAGGGTAAACAGAAACGAGAAATCGGTGTAGTTCGTATTCAGCAGGTATAGGTAACGGAGATTAAAGGCGTAGTTGCCGGGAACGGCTGCCAAAAACGCATTCAGCAAGTTGTATTTCTCTTCGTAAAGCTGGGCGTCATGGACGCTGAAGACTTTGTAGAATTCAGCACAGGCCCGATCCACCTTGGCTAAATCCAGGTCGTAGATCACGACGGTTAGCGAGAACTGCCCGAAGTAGTTCCCCTGAAGCTCGATCTGCTGGACGGCATCACCGAGTTCCCGGACTTGGGATTCTTTCGAGTCGTCAGTCAGGACATCGCGTTGCGGGGCATCGTTGAGATTGACCTGGCTGAAAAACGAATGCTTCGTATTGTGGAAGTGGCGGCGTTTGGCTTGAATGAGCCGACGAGTCTTGCCGGAATCCTCTTTCTTCCATTCAGTGACGACGTAGTAGTTCGCTCCGACTTCGAGCAGGCGCTGCAGAATCAGTGGGAAGCTCTGCGCGGATGGCTCCTTGAGTGTCAGAACTTTGACGTAGTAATCATCGAGGCGCAGATGCCCACGGTGACATTCGAGGTGCGACTCACAAACGTAGTAATCGAGGAAAGTGTCGTGCTTGAGTTTCGCTTGTTCGAGCTTCAGAGGAGTGAAATTCAACGTCTTCTTGAGAATGCGAAAGGCTTCCTGCTTGTCGAGCAGACGAACAGGCAGGAAATCGCTTACCTGCAAGATGAAGCTTTCAATCTTCTGGAGAAGCACCGCCTGAGCTTTGCCTGTCTCAGCGGCCATCAGCACAACCTGCTTTTTGGTCGAGAGGTTTCCTATCAGGTTGCCGAGCGTCCTGCCTGGGTGCGCTGGGAATTCCTGAAGGATGTTGCTCAACCGGCGTGACGGTCGAAAGCCTTCGTACAAGACGACGTAATAGATGGAAAGCGAAAAGAGTGTGTCGGCCTTGCTCGCCAGATAAGCGATCCGGTTCTGAATGGCTGCGTCCACGACCGGACTGTCGTACAGTTTGTAGGGAATGGTTTCGTTGTTGCGTTTGAAGAGGTACTGGTAGACGCGGTAGCGTTCATCAAACAGCTTCAGGGCGGATTCGAGGCGTTTAGTTAGGCCATCAAGCGTGGCTCCATCGAGGCATTCGTAATCGACTCCACGCACTTCGAGAATGACGCCAAGGTCGCCGGTCTTGGTGAGGAAGGCATGCTCGTCGATGAAGCCGTACAAATTTACAAGCTCATTGAACGAGCCGGTCTCTTCGTAATTCTTGAAAATGCGCTTGAGCCTAAGCATGACTCTCTCTGCGAATCGAAATCGGACTGAACTTTGCGGGATCGTACTGGGTGCGCAGTTTCGGAGCGGTGAGCAGAAAGCGCAGAATTTGTGGATCGGTTTTGGTCGCCCAGCGCGCAACGATGTAGAGCAGCACAAACATCAGAACGCCGCCGAGTAAGCTGTCCAGTAGGTTGAAGGTCCCTGCGCCCACACACATCGCGAAGAAAAACAGCTTCCGCTCGGCCCCGAGAATCATGAGGGGCCTTGAGAGCGAACGATGTACGGTGTTGATCCTTCTGGCTTCCGCCATGATCTGCACTCTTTTTAGGAGCCTGGGAACAACCAGGCGAGGAAGTTGACGGCGGCGATAGCCATGCCGACGCCGAATAGCACTCCGGCGAGAACGCGTTTCGAGCCGCCTTCGCCGAAAGCGAACGTGAGGCCGGATACGACAATCGCGACGAGGGACAAACCGCGTGCGATGGTGCTGGTGAACGCCGTCTCCAGAACATTGACCGCATTTTCCCAGGGAGAATTGCCGGCCTGAGCGAACGCTGGCGCGGCGATAATCAATCCTGTCGCCGCTACCAGTAGATACTGCGATTGCCGTTTGAACCTGCGTGCTTTTCTCCAGAGTTTTCTCATCTTGTGTGTTCCTCTTCGGTTGATCGGGTGGAGCTCTCGCCGGACTATTGGCGGTCGCGGAGAGTCGAGGCGAAGGAGAAAGCGCTTTCTGGTTCGTCTTTACACACCTGGAGCGGGCGCTCTAACCAGTGGGTTTCTACCTTCGCGCCCGGTTCGTCGTTACCAGCCGTGCGCGATACCTGACGGCGGACCGTTGTTTCCCGGTACCGTCGGGATCGTGGAGAGTGTGTCCGGCGAGAACTCCCCTCTATTTATACAGAGGCGTTTTTTGAGGAAAAACCAACCAACAAAATGCAACTTTTTTGAACTTTTTTATGACTGGGACGATTTTGCGGAATGGGCTTTCGGCTTGCGATGAGCGCTCTTCACCGAAGCCTTCCCGAGAAAATCGCTGAAGATGTTGTAGCAAGGGGAACATAGGGTGACGTGGTTGAGGGTTTCTTCGCTCATTTGGGCGGGATGTTCGACTGCTTCCTTCAGCACGCTGTCGTCGGGACATCCCTGGCGGGTCGGATTGGGAAAGTCTTCGGCCAGATGCCTGTTGCCAATTTCGAGGAAGGCTTTGTCGGATAGCTTCCGTCTTCCTGCGCCCGATTTTCCCTTCGCGCCCGGCACGCGTGAAGCCCTCCTGGAGGGAACGTTCACTTTTGTATTCTCAGAGTTTTTCTGGCGCGGTCAAGGGCTTTGCGATAACGGGTCTCTGCCGCGTAAGGCGATATACCGAGGTGTTTGCCAATTTCGTCCCAAGACTGATCGCGAAGGCGAAGCAATATAATCTCTCGCGAGACCTGATCGCACGCGGCCATGATTTCGTTAATGAGTACCGCAGTCTCCGCTCTACCTTCTTCCGTCAAAGTGGACTGCGTTTTGCCGTATTCCTGAACCGCGTCCTCGAAACTCATCTCTTTTCGCTTGGCCTTATCGATCAGATGAATAAACGTGCGGAACAGATAGGCGCTCACATCCCGCACTGCGGGCGCTCCTGTCCGCTGCTTTTCTTCGATTGCTGCGGATACAGATGCAGCCGCTTCCTCGAGACAGGTAACCGCGACGGCGGGATCGCCGATCAGATTTTCGGCGTACGCCACAGCGCGCGGGCCAATCTCTCGCGCGACTGACAGAACATCAGGCGCAATGGGTCTACCTGAACGATCCACCTCGTTCAGCAAGAACGGAGGGAGGGTCTTCGTTCCTCGCTTCGAGGGCATGGGTCCCCCAGAAACTACCTGGCCCTGAGTCTTGGTGAATTGGATGTGGTACCGTGAGCGTTGGTTTCTGCTAGGTTATTGACTTCTATAGTACTTCCGTACCATCGGGCTTTCGCTCTTTCGCCTGTCAGAGGAAAGAGGTGAGCCAAGGCGTGCCGCACAGCCTTATGCGGCTACTGGCCGGACCCTGTCGCGGGCGGCATCGCAATACGTGGCGTCGAGTTCGATGCCGAGGAAACGGCGGCTTTCGAGTTTCGCTGCCAGAAGCGTCGAACCCGAACCGCAGAACGGATCAAGCACGAGATCGCCAGGACGCGAGAACGTCCGAATCAGCGGCGTGAGCACGCACAGCGGCTTCTGCGTAGGGTGTAGCTTGTTGCCGGAATACTTCCATTCGAGGACGTCGGGAATGCGCTCAGCGGGCGGCTGCGGATTGTCCTTCGCGAGCAAGTACGCGTTCTCGTGCCGATATTGCAGGAACCGCTCGGTCGAAGCGTATTGCTTCGGGAAGGTCAGGTGGCCAGCCAGCCGAAAGCCCGCCTCACGCCATGCGGCGATAAACTTGTCCGCTTGATGCCAGCCGTAGAAGCTTATGCAGAACGAATCGCGGCGCAACACGCGGAAGATTTCGGCGAAGGCAGGCTTGAGCCAAGCGGCATCGCCGTCGTTAGCAACCCGGCGACCGTCGCGCGAGCAGTAGTGCGCGAGATACGGCGGATCGGTCAGCACAAAATCGAAGCTGCGACTGCAGAACCCGCGCAGGACTTCGATGCAATCGCCCTGCACGACGGTGTTCGCCTGCGGCCCGCTGAGAATTTGCTTGCTCTGCTGTTGAATCATCTGAGTTCTCCTCCGTGTCGGAATTTGTTTCCTTCACCTAGAGCCGAGGAACAAATCCGACACGGTGGGAACGCGCTGCGCAGGCGTTGCTGGTTGGGGATGGAGCGGATGGCAACGCGAGTGACGAGAGCGGCTTTTGCGATTGGCGCGAGAGATTGCTAGCGAAAGCCGGGCGTGAAGCGCGGCACGATAGTGTCCGAGACCAGCAACACGAGTAGCATCTGCCGCAGAGCGGGTAAGTTCAGACGGCGGCTGTAGAAGACGGGCTAACTTCCGTTCAGCGGCACACCGTGGTTCAATGTGAGGCTCATTGGAGGCGAAGTCATGGTGATCGGCGACCGTTTGCGCGAATTGCGGGAGCAAAAGCAGTTGTCACAGGGAGATATCGAGAAGCGGACTGGGTTGCTGCGCTGCTACATCTCGCGCGTCGAAAATGGGCACACCGTTCCTTCCGTAGAAACGCTCGAAAAGATGGCGCGGGCGCTAGAATCGCCGCTCTACCGGCTGTTCTACGATGGCGAGGCACCGCCCAAGCTCGACAATTTGCCGAAACGGAAGACCGCCGATGCCTTTGCTTGGGGAGGTTCCGGCAAGGAAGCGCGGTTCCTGACGAAATTTCGACAACTTCTGGGCAGGATCGACGAGAAGGATAGAAAACTCCTGATGGCTTTCACTCAGAAAGTGGCAGCGAAGCGCAACGGGCGCACATCCATCGCGGCGTAGATCCGTGAAGTTCATTCCAACTCCACGCGGCTGACGCGAGGAAATTTGGCGGTGTCTAGGAGATGAAGCTCTTTTCATACGTGGTGCAACACGATTACGGAGACGCACCGAATCCTTATTTTGGATACTGCACGCTGTGTCGCTGCAAGTATCGAGAGCACCGCGGCGCTCGGCGGAACGTTGTGGAACTAGCGAAGCAGGCGGTGGACGAAGGCGAGACGGTGTGGGTGGTTGGTACTGGAGGAGCGGACCCCAAAAAGAGCGCGGGAAACGGCAAGCTCGTTTATGCGATGCGCGTGGACGAGGTGCTTTCCCGCGGAGAGTATCTCAAGGACTCTCGCTTCAAGAGAAAACGGCCCCTTGGCAATGGAGCCTACAAACGTCAACGCGGCGACAACATTAAGCCGAACGGCAAATTTGAGACAGACAAGCAATTCGTCCTAGTCTCCCGGCATTTTTATTACTTTGGCCGAAAAGCCATCGAGATTCCCGACAGATTTCGCGACCGCGATAAACTCGGCAACATAGAGAAAACAGGGCGGGGCTTTCGATCACGTTTCGATACCTCGTTCATTAAGACATTCGTGAAATGGATTGAGAATCGTCGGCGTCGTGGAAGGCTGGGCGAACCTTGTGGGAAAGGGTGGCTTGCAGGGAGGGAGTTAAAGCGATGCAAGTCGTCTTGTTGAGGGTTGGCATAGACACCGGCTCGGGTGGTATTCATGGCCCCTTGTTCGAGAACGGAGATTTTGAGTTCATCCCCATATGCGACAAACGAAACCGGTTCAAAATTAACCGAGAGACGTACGGAAATACGAAAGGCCCGAAGCATCGAAGACTTCTGGTCGAATACTTCCCGCAGCGGCGACGGGAGAGGATGCAGGGCATGTGTCTCCATCGTGATCCCGAGTTTGAAACATTCACGTATGGCGATCCAACACGTCCGAAACGTGGCCTGAGAAAACTCCGTAAGGGAGACTTACTCGTCTTCTATGCAGGCTTGGAAGGTTGGGACTTCCGATGCGATCCGGCGCTGTATATTGTTGGATACTTTGAAATAGAAAAGGCCCTTGAGGCGAAAAGATTCGCTTGGAGTGAACTCCGCAAAGACTTGGGCATGAATTTTCATGTCCGGCACCGTCCTGTATTTGAACACCAAAAGGATAGGCTGGTTCTTGTCAAAGGCAACGGGCGGAGCCGGTTACTCAGAAAAGCCCGCAGAATTAGCGTGCTGGCGAAGAATAAGGCCGGTACTCCGATTCACGTTCTGTCGTCTGAGATGCGTAAGATTTTCGGAGACTTCAACGGTCACATCAGCATCCACAGATCGCCGCCACGGTTTGTATCTCCGGAGTTCGTTGAGAAGGCGGCGAGCTTCGTAAGGTCTTTGAAGTAGACAGATACTCAAATGTTGCGCCCGCTATGATGCGGGCGGCGCGGACGAATCATCCGCGCCGATGGCATTGAGAATTTGGGATGCCGTCCTCTGGACGTATCCGAGGCTCTCGCTGAGGAGTTTCGCATCGCCGCCATACAAGCCGATGTAATCTTGCGCGGCACTTCCGGTTTCGAGGCCGATTGCACTGCAAACAACAAATGCGACAGCCTCGGCTTCGGTCTCGCGTAGGCGCTTCGTCGTGCTGCTGCGCCGTTCGTCGCGGTGCATCATTTCGTGTGCGACTTCATGTGCGAGCGTGGAAAATTCCTCAGCCGGAGACTGGCCGGAAAGCAAAGTGATCTTGCCGCCTGACGACGTGCCGCGTGCCGGCGCGATTGCGTCCGAGTATTCGAGCGCGATTCCTTGGTCGGCGACGAATTTTGCGAGCCGCTCGCGGTATTCGCGCGGATCGCCGGTTACGCTGCCTATCTCCGGCAATGGTTGGCCATCAGTCTGGCTGATGTCAAACACGTAGGCCGCGCGGAATCCGACGGCAACTGACGATTCGTCTGGCTCGGTCTCGGCGTTGTTGTCGGCGTTCTTCCGAATGATAGGGGCGAGAATCAGAATGCCTTTCTCGCCCTTCTTAACGAAGCGACCCAGCTTGTGCCATGCCTGAAAGCCCGCCACGTGCGTAGCACTCGGCTTCTGCGAAGCGATGAGCATCACGTTATGCAGTGAGTAGCGATGGAACCGCGCCATAGCCGCGAGATGTTGCGTTAGCTTCTCACTGTGGCCTGCTTCGAGGGCTTGCCGGAGTTGCTCGATTGCGTTGCTTGCGATCTGCTTTGCTTGATCTACCTTCATTTTCTTGTCCTCCTGTTTCGGGGAGTCCTTGCTCCCTTCACCGACAGCCAGGGAGCAAGGACGCGAAACAGGGGACAGAAGCGGAGAGATTGGTGCGTCCAGGTCGTAACGGGCCGCACGCCTGAGTGACACTGCGGTTGGGTGGCGCGAAGCGTGCTAGCGGAGACCGGAGGCGCGATTTCGGTGCCGGGGCGCGACAATCTCGGAGCAGGAAACCAAAAAGCAGAGACAAACGGCAAACGCCGAAGTCAGGCGGGCACGACATTTCTAGGACAAAAAGTCGGACAAGAGGTATGCTGTTCGCAATCGGGCAAGCAGAGGTGATGACATGGACTTACGCTGCCCACAATGCAACAGCACTGACCTCAAGAAGCTGTCCCTCGCCTACGAAGAAGGAATCTCTCACATAAATGCGCACACACGGCTGCGTGGTGTCGTGGTCGGAAGTGACGGTCCAGATTTGGTCGTCGGCAGCGGGACAACGAAAGGAATCCAGCAAACCGCTATTTCTAAGGCGGCGGCTCCGCCCACTAGGTGGTCGTACAAGAGGCTCGTCGGTTGGTCAGTCTTAGTATTTCTTGCGGTGGGTTGGATTGTCTTTTATACGAATACGGTCACAACGAATTCCCAAACCCTCCTCTCAGTCCCGTTGGCAATCTATTGCATTGTTGCCGTCTGCGCTTTTGCCGCAATCGTCACAGGCGTTTGGAGGCATAACGCTGGCTACGTGCTGAAATTTGAGAGGTGGAATCGGTCGTTCTTATGCAATCGCTGCGGGACCGTCAGTGAGCATTAGAGCACTCGAATACCCAAGGGTCGGAATCCACATCCCAACAGCGCATCCTCACTACTCGCCATATCGTAACGTCGGAGAGTCCTCAATCACGTGCACGCGTATCTCATAAAACCGCCGGATGGGGACCATCGTTAAGCGTCGGACGAAGAGGTTCAGCGCACGCCGCAAGTCAAACTGAGACATCTGATTGAGTACTGCCTATCATGGGGTCTTCCCATTCTTGCTGGGATTTGCTGGCGCTACTCGCTGTATTCTGCCTAACTTTTCATCGAGCTTCTGGATTTTCTGTTCCAAAAGCTTCAACTCTCCCTCCGTCGCTTTGGCGCTCGATAGTTTCTCGATCTCCTTTTTCATGGCCGCTACATCGCCGCTCAATGAAATCAGTTCTGGGGATGAAAATGTGACGGGCCCAACAATCTGAGTCTGGACGGGCGAGGTTGGAGCGGTAGAGAGGGCGATGCTTGCCGGAATTGCTGCCACGAGCAAGACGACGACGGCGGCAGCAGTGAGTATATGCGCTCCCTTTACGAACTGAGCTATATGATCGTTCATCGCTGTGTTCATCGACGCACAGTAAAGAAGCCCCCGCGCGTGAAATGATTCACTGTATTTTCTGAATTGTCCGCTTTCGTCTATGACGGAATTGAGGAAAAGCGTCTCGCCTCCTTTTACCGCAACCGCCCTGACTGCCGAAATGAAACCCAGAAGCAAGAAGGATGCGGATATCACCGCCAGCACCGAAGTCAAGAAAAGGGTCCTAGACGTAGTACCTCTGCTTAGGATGAATACAAAAATCGAGGCAAGCAGAGGAACTAGGAACACCATTAGGGAGAAGGTGGATTGTGCCTTCTGTTCAAGATTAACGCGTCTCGACTCAGCTTGGTCGAATATCCATTGGCACTGCTTCACATGCGATTCCGAGACCGTTATCGATGGATCCGGCTCAGGAAGCGGCTCGATTTCGTCAGGACGGCTTTTGAAGGGTACGACGATCTGCCAGATTATGTACGCGACACTCTGACCCATCCGCCTGAGATATTGGGGAATTGCATTCCATTTGACCGGGGACGGCGGTTTGGCGATAAAGTGAGAAGTCATGCGCCAGCACCGAAAAACAGTTCAATGAATGCGTCTCGCATCGGAAACCCAAGGCGGTCCTCAAGCCATGCCCACTCCCCGGTGGGATTCACTTCTAGGAAAACCAGCTCGCCATCAACAGTCCTGACAAAATCAAACGCTCCATAGAGCAAGCCAAGCCTTTGCAGCATCGCTCTGCACATATTTTCCACTTCAGTGCTCAAAGTGGATTGTGAATAACGCACAGAGATTTCAGGATCTCGCCAATCGACGAGAGATGAGTCCCCCCTGATGTCGGCCACATAGCACTTGCGTCCAATAAACGTCGCACGCACATCCGCGCTCCGCGGGATTTCTTCTTGAAGGAGGACAGGGCAATTGATGACACTGTCCGCGTCGATGGATTCCGGTCTTACGCGCCGGGTATATACAGAATAGGAGACCGTCTCATCGACGAACAGCCCGTGGAAGATGGGTTTGCAGATCGTTCCGGTTTGACTTGCAGCCGCGAAACTCCGCAGCTCCAGGGGATCGCGAGAGACAAGCGTGCGAGGTACCCGGAAGCCCAACTGTCTAGCGATCTGGAGTTGGTAGAGCTTAAGTTCGGCCACGGACACATTAGCGATCGGATTAACCCAGGTCACGTCTGGATTCTGTACGAGGCCCATTGCGAGATGCCGAAGTTCACCCGCAACAAACACGCGTTCGCTCGGCGAGAGATCTGCTATCGGGCCAGGGTAGATCGCACGGCGATACCACACCGCCTTAACTTCGCCGACATCCAACGTCCGGCTCCCTACGGAGATTTCGCGACGGACCTGTTTCTCGGATAGGGAGAAGGTGAATCCCGCTCTCGTCAGCTCTTCGGCATTCAAACGAAAATAAGGCAAACGGCGATTGATTAGCTCGACGATGAGAAAATCAGCCGTCAGGTCCTTGTCAGAAGTGAGAATGAGGAGCATCGAAAGCCGGGACGACAGCCCCTTCTGCCCGATCCGCGCCTTCACGCGTCTTGGTCAACGTTGTCTCACCGAGTTGGGATGCTCGGAACGGGTTTCCCTCCGCCTGATCGGCACCCTCGCGCGTCCTAGTGTGGACAGTCTCACCGA
>Ga0335074_10002688_pt1 | contig 24205 bp, 18 predicted proteins | sample Lox_Sample_23_FD_206715 | JGI IMG/M metagenome (GOLD analysis project Ga0335074, IMG submission 206715) | Soil microbial communities from Loxahatchee National Wildlife Refuge, Florida, United States - Lox_Sample_2.3 | ecosystem: Environmental > Terrestrial > Soil > Wetlands | place: USA... | reverse complement strand
CGCCGGGCCCAGGTCGGTCTCGGCGGCGGTCCGGGCCGCGGCGCGGAGCTGGGCGGCCGACGAATCCACCTGGCGGAGCACCCCGCCCGGATCTGCGGATTCAATCGCCGCCAGGTCGTCGAGTCGTGCTTGGGCGGTCAGGGTCATGCCGCCCGAGCATAGCGTTCCCCTCGGCGCCTTGGGGCGGGCCCGCGCCACCGGGCCGGCGCCGGTTACTACGAAACGTAGTAACATGTCAAGCGTGAACGGCGCCGTGCCCACGACGATCATCGTCGCCGGTCTCGCGCTGGCCGGGTACGCGCTGCTGACGACCGCCAGGAACCGGCGGATGGGCGTTGGCCTGCTCGCCGGACTCGGCGTCCTTGAGATCCTGCTGCTGGTCGAGGACGGCCTGGTCGCGGCCAGACTCGCCAGCGGTCCACACCCGGCCAGCATGGCCACGCTCATCGGATACCTGATCGCGATGCCGATCGTCCCGCTGGCCGCGGCGTTCTGGGGGCTGCTGGAGCGATCACGCTGGGGCGCCGCGGTCGTCGCCGTGGCCGGGCTCGTCGCGCCCGTGCTGATGGTCCGGCTGCACCAGATCTGGCCCGTCATCCATGTCTGAGCCCGTGGCACCGCCTGAGCCGGCGGCACCGCCTGGGCCCGCGGTCTCGCAGCCGGGTTCGACCAGGACCGGCCCGGGCCGGCTGCTGGTCGCCGTCTACGGGTTGTTCGCGCTGTCCGCTTCCGCGCGGGCCGGAGTACAGATCGCGACGAAGTTCCACCACGCCCCGGTCGCCTACCTGCTGTCGGCCTTCGCCGCCGTGGTCTACATCCTGGCCACGGTCACCCTCACCGTCGGCAGTTCCACCGCGCGCCGGATCGCCGTCGTGTCCTGCTCGATCGAACTCGCCGGCGTCCTGGCGGTCGGCACCTGGAGCCTCGCCGACCCGGCCACCTTCCCCGACGCCACGGTGTGGTCTAGCTACGGCAGCGGTTACGGCTTCGTCCCGCTCGTCCTTCCGGTGTTCGGCCTGCTCTGGCTGAGCCGCTGGAGCCGGCGGGCCAGAACCCGGCGGCCGACGGCACCAGCGGACAGGGCCTAGCGCACCGCAGGCTCCGGGGTCAGATGTGCATGGCCGGTGCCCGGTCGGCCTGCTGCGTGGCCGTCCCGGCCGGGTCGGCCGCCGGCGGCAGCGGGAGGTGGAGCGGGCCGGAGCGGAACAGCGTGCCACAGATCACGGCGCCGGCGCCGAAGATGGCCGCCCCGACCCAGAACCCGGTCGTGTAGCCGTGAATCAGCGACATCCCGATCAGGGACGGAGCGGGGTGGCCGTCGACCAGGGTGGCCGGGCTCAGGTGGCTGGCCAGGTAGTGCGCCACCGCGCTGGCGAAGATGGTGTTGAGGAGCGAGGTGCCGATCGAGCCGCCGATCTGCTGGCCGGTGTTGAGCGTGGCGGAGGCCACGCCCGCGTCCTGCGGCGCCACCCCGAACGTCCCGGTGTTCATCGACGGCGCGAACGTGAAGCCGAAGCCCAGGCCGGTCACCATCAGCGGGGGTAGCACCGCCGACGCGTAGCCCGAGTGCACGCCGATCCTGGTCAGCCACACCAGGCTGCCCGCGGCCAGCAGCATGCCGGCGATGACCAGCGGCTTGGGGCCGAGCCTGGGCATCAGCACCACGTTGGACAGGTTGGCGCTCACCACCACCATCGCGATCATCGGCAGGAACGCGACCCCGGTGACCACGGGAGAGTAGTGCAGGGTCTGCTGCAGGTAGTAGGTGAGGAACAGGAAGATGCCGAACATGCCGGCGCCGACGATGAGCACCGCCAGGTAGGCCGCGCCCCGGTTGCGGTCGAGCACCACCCGGGGCGGCAGCAGCGGGCTGGCCGCGCGGGACTGCCGGAGCGCGAAGACGGCCAGCAGCGCGACACCCGCGGCCAGGAAGCCGTAGGTGGACGGCGTGTGCCAGTTGTGGGCCGCCGCGTTGGAGAACCCGTAGACCAGGCAGAACATCGAGGCCGAGACGAACGCGACGCCGGGCAGGTCCAGCCGGGTCCTGGTCCGGGCGCGCTGCTGCTTGAACAGCAGCACCGCTCCGGTCACGGCGAGCCCCGCGAAGATCAGGTTCACGTACAGGCACCAGCGCCAGGACAGGTACTCGGTCAGGACCCCGCCGAGCACCAGGCCGATCGCGCCGCCGGCACCGACGATGGCGCCGTAGACGCCGAACGCCTTGCCGCGCTCCTTCGGGTCGCTGAACGTCGTGGACAGGATCGACAGGGCCGCGGGCGCCAGCAGCGCGCCGAACGCACCCTGGGCGGCGCGCGCCGTGATCAGCATGCCGAAACTGGTTGCCGCTCCGCCGACGGCCGACGCGGCGGCGAAGCCGAGCGCGCCGGTCAGGAACGTGATCTTGCGCCCGACCAGGTCGCCGAGCCGCCCGCCGAGCAGCAGCAGGCTGCCGAACGCGAGCGCGTAGGCGGTCACCACCCACTGCCGGTCAACGGTGGAGAAGCCCAGGGCTCGCTGCGCGGACGGCAGCGCGATGTTCACGATCGTCGCATCGAGCACGACCATGAGCTGGGCGAGGCCGACGGTGCCCAGGATGAGCCACCGGCGCGGATCGGGGGCGGCGCTGCCCTGCCCTGTAGCCCCCGTGACATGAACTCCCATGATCTTTCCTTCCCCGTAGATCCCTTCACCTGGAAGACGGGGCACCGCGCCACAATGTGACAACTCCGGCCGGGATCCCGGAGGGGCACGGGCGCGCGCACTACGGCGTTCGGGGAAATATCCCTACGCCATCGCGTGAGGCGTAGCGGGAACGCCACCTTAAGGTCATCGGCGCTGCGCCTAAGCGGTGGCGATGACCTGGCTCTTATATCTTGTTGCGGGCTACGATTCGGCATGGGAGAAGAGGATGCCGAGCAGGCGACGCCGGCTTGATCCTGTCGGGCCGTTTGGTAATCCCGATGGATCGCGCGCCGACATCGAGGATCTAATCAGCGAGTTCGTCGACTTCGGCGGCGATCCCGCGTACGGCCATCTGGCGACCCGTGCCAACGACTCCATGGTGCGGGTCATCGTGGGGAAGCTCGGCGCCGGCAAGACGGTCTACCTGCGGCGTCTTCAGGATTTCCAGTCCCATCAGGACTCCGTCTACGCCGCAGCGCCGCAGCAGGACCTGCCGAAGACCGAAGTCATCGTGAAGGCGTGCCAGTGGTTCTCGGACCGCGTCCTGGTCGAGAAGTGGATGCAGATCTGGGAACGCGCGATCATGCGGTCGGTGGCCTCGCACCTGCTGCGTCGTCCCGAGTTGCGTCAGCAGCTGCGCGACGAGCAGGCCGACGAACTCGAGCACTCCTACGCGCGGCTGCTCGATGACTTCCGCCGGCCTCGGACGATCTACAGCCAGGTGCGCGACATCATTAATGAGCGGCAGACGGCCCATCAGCTTTCGACGTATCTCGACGATCCGCTCTGGGACGACCTCGAGGATCTGCTGGGCGAGATCATCGGCCAGTGCAAGCCGGTCTATTTCTACCTTGACGCGGTGGATGAGGAGTTCAGCCACGCCCCGATGTACTGGCTGAAGTGCCAGGAGGGGCTGTTCTACCAGGTCATGCGGCTGCTCCGCGACCACAGGCTGGGCGGCCGCCTGCATGTCGTGGTCTGCATCCGCGACATTGTCATGTCGTCGGTGTACCGGTCAGAACACGCGCCCCGGTACTACAACGAACCGCACATACGGGTCCTGACCTGGGACCGCGGCTCGCTGCTCTACCTGCTCGGGCAAAAGCTGCGGCGGCTGCCGCCGTCACTGCTGATGCGGCGCGCCGCCAGCGGCCCGCCCACGATCCGCGACTGGCTCGGGGTCGACGGGCATTGGCAGGGACCCGATGGTGACGGAACGATAGAGGACTACCTGCTCAGCTATACCAGGCTGATCCCGCGCGACATCATCTCGCTGGGCAACGAGCTGAGCGAGGAGGTGCTGCGGCAAAAGCAGGCCGGTCAGGAAGGCCTTCCCCCGTTGGCTCTCCAGGGGGTGGTGCAACGCTGTGCCAAGCGGTTCGGCGATTCCCAGCTCGCCCAGTGCGCCAACCAGATCTCGTCGGACCTGATGCCGCAGGGCGCTGCCCTGCACGATTACTCCGAGTTGTTCACCAGTACCCAGGCCTACATCAGCGACGTGCAGGAGCAAGTTCGCTCCTTCGTCCGGATGATCGGCGTCGACCGGTTCCCGCGCGGGGATCTCGAGGCCCTGCAGGAGGTAGCGGACCTGCACTTCGAGCAGGCGACGAACCTCTCCTCCGTCCTGTGGCAGAACGGGTTGCTCGGGTACGTCGACGAGGCCGGCCGGCGCCGCTTCTACTCCATGGGCGACGTCGAGCAGTTTCACCTCCCGCCGGACGTCGGCACCTACGTGCTGCACCCGTGCCTGGTGCACGCCGTCGGGGGAATCCGGCATGTCCGGCCGGACGCCGCCGGGGCCGGAGACGGGCACCGCACCCGCCGGCTCACGTCGTCCCATCTTCTCGGGGCACCATCCTCTGTTGGAGCCAGGGTCGCTGACTACGCTGTCGGCGACGTCATCGACGGCCGCTTCGAGATTCTCCAGATCATCGGGGAGGGCGGCTTTTCGAAGGTCTACCGCGTGCGCGATGACCTCGAGGGCGAACAGCGAGCGCTCAAGCTCTTCGGCAGCGCCGCCGGGTATGAAGCGGTGCGCCGCGAGATCGGCGCCCTACGGAAGATCCATCATCCCAACGTGGTGACGGTCTTCTGGGCCGACCAGACCGACGCCGGCGACTGGTACCTCATCACCGAGTTCATCGACGGAGAATCACTCGAGGAGTTCGTCGCCGGGAAGCGGCGCCTTCGCGACCGGGAGGCAGCCGATGTCGCCCTCGACCTGCTGGACGCGCTCGCCGCTTTCCATCCTGACGCGGCGCGCCTCAAAGAGCTTGAGACTAAACGCCGCGACGGCGAGTTGCCGGACGCCGAGGCGCACGAGTGGACGGAACTGAACGACAAGGGGCTCGTCCACCGCGACATCAAACCGCGCAACGTGATACTCACCCGCACGGGAGCGAAACTGCTCGACTTCAACATCGCCTCCCGGGTCGGCGACCCCGTGCATACGCAGTCGGGCACACCCCCCTATCAGTCCCCCGACGCCGACCTGACCCGCTGGGACGTTTCCACGGACCTGTTCGCCGTCGGCGTGCTGCTCTACCAGCTGCTCTGCGACGGCAACCACCCATATCCCCACGCGATGCCCACGGTCTTTGGACCAGTGGTCGATCCGAGGACGATCCGCCCCGAACTCGGCCCCGACCTCGCCGAGTTCCTGCTCAAGGCCTGCGCTCCCGTGGCCGTTGATCGCTTCTCCACGGCGGCCGAGATGCAGGACGCCCTGCGCACTATCCGCGCTCACCTGTGAGCGGGCAACTCTGGCACTATCGATAGGTGGCCACCCTTCTTGAACGCCTCGCCCAGGCTGCCTACGAAGCCCACCGCGACACGCTTACGACGCCCCTCCCGCCCTGGGAAGACCTGACCAGCCAGGAGCAGCAGGCCTGGAAGGCCGCCGCGTCCGCCGTCGCGGGGCAAACCGGCACCACCATCCCCGAGGGACCTGACACCCCGCCGCTGGTCATCCAGATCGGAGACCAGCGCCAGAGTTTCACCGCCGACTTCACCGCTGGCCGTGACGGCATTCTCGCCATCGACGACGACTTCGCCTCCGGCCAGCACGCCCGCTTCCACACCGTCCGCGGCGTGTGGTACGTCGACGACCTCGGTTCAACCAACGGCACCGTCCTCAACGGGCGCCGCATCCGTGGAGCCCAGCTGCTGAGGAAGCGCGACAAAATCAAGATCGGCCACACGGTCATCACCGTGGTTTCGGCATGACCCGGCGCGTCCTGGGAATTATGCGCTCTCGCACGCGTTAACATGAGCAGTACGCGAGAACCGAACCGATCGTCCGGCGACGAGTTTCCCTGTGCCGTGATCACCAGCGCAGTCACCGGCGGTTCCGGATCCGCGTGAGAGGTTTGTCGGGCCTGCTGCGTTGATCCCCCGGGATCCGCGAGTCGGCTCGGCGCTCGAAGCACCAGGCCCTGTGCTCAGGAGGCCACCGTGGCCCCGGCACTCCGGAGGAGGAGTTTGTGGCTGGACCAGGCCAGCGCCAGGCGGTCGCTCGCCGTACCGCCCCGCGGAAGCAGCGAAGTGTCCACCAGCGCGGCGACGTCGCCTCGGTGCTCTTCCGAACCGCCCGCGAGGTCGAGACGGCGGCCCGGCACGGCCGCGTGACGCCTGCCGTGCGCGCGAAGTTCCAGGCTGTCGCCCTGCTGCTGCGGGACGAGCGCGCCCGGGTCCGGGCCGCGGCCGGAACCGACCGCCACCGGGCTGAGCAGCTCAAGCGCCTGGACGGCATCGCGACCATCCTCGCGACGACCGCCGTCCGGGACGCTGGGCTACTAGCGCTGCTCGCCGAGGATGCCGGTGTCTCCGACGCGGCCCGGTCGCTCAAGCTGGAGATGATGCGGGACCTCGGCATCGAGCCGGCGCCCGAAGAGATCGCGCCCGCGCAGACCGCGACCGCTCCCAACGGCACGGAGCTGCGGGTCCCGCCGCAGTCGGTGATCTCCCGGCAGCTGGCGAACCCCTTCCTCTCCCCTGACTTCTCCGCCGTTCCGCAGCGCAACTCCCGTCCGCGCCGCCTGGCCAGCTGGGAGCTGCTCGGCCCGCTGCTGAGTTCCTTCGAGCGCGCCGACGCGGGAGCCCCGGCGTGCATGGCGCTCCCGGCGCCGACGGCACGGTTCACCCCCGCGGGCCTGGAACTGATGCCGCACCAGGGGCAGGTGGTCGCCGCGGCCGCTGCCGGTCACCGGACGTTCCTGCTCGCCGATGAGCCGGGCCTGGGCAAAACAGCCGAGGCGCTGCTCGCCGCGGAAGCGGCGAACGCCTACCCGCTGCTGGTCGTCGTGCCCAACGTCGTCAAGACCAACTGGGCCCGTGAGGCGGCCCGCTGGACGCCCCGCCGCCCGGCCACCGTGGTGCAGGGCGACGGCGACAATGTTGACGGCTTCGCCGACATCGTCGTGCTCAACTACGAGGTACTCGACCGCCACATGGGCTGGCTCGGCAACTTCGGCTTCCGCGGCATGGTCGTGGACGAGGCTCACTTCATCAAGAACAAGGCCTCCCAGCGTTCGCAGCACGTCCTCGCGCTTTCGGACCGCATCCGGTCCCGTACGGTGCGGCCCCTGCTGATGGCGCTGACCGGCACCCCGCTGATCAACGACATCGAGGACTTCCGGGCGATCTGGCAGTTCCTCGGCTGGATCGACGACAGCAAGCCCCTCGGCGAGCTGATGGACGCGCTCGAGGAGACGGGCCTGACGCCCGCCGACCGGGGCTTCTACGCCACGGCGCGGCAGTGCGTCATCGACCTCGGCATCGTGCGCCACCGCAAGCTCGACGTGGCCGCCGACATACCCGCCCGCCGCATTGCCGACCTCCCCGTCGAGCTGGACGGGCCGGCCGGCCGGTCCATCCGGGCGGCAGAGCGGGACCTCACCGACCGGATGGTGGCGCAGTACCAGACCGCGCTCGCCAACCGATCCGGCGCCGACGGCATCGACCACGACCTCATCCGCCGGGTAGCCCGGTCCGAGCTGAAGGACTCGACCACTCAGTCCGGCGAGAACGTGTTCACCATGATGCGACGTATCGGCCAGGCGAAGGCCGAACTGGCTGCGGACTACGCGGCGCAGCTGGCCCACAGCGCCGGCAAGGTCGTCTTCTTCGCCAAGCACATCGACGTGATGGACGCCGCCGAACAGACCTTCGCCCGGAAGGGAGTGCGCTTCTCGTCGATCCGCGGCGACCAGACGCCCACGGTGAGGCAGGCGAACATCGACGCCTTCGTGAACGACCCGGACGTCGCGGTCGCGGTGTGCTCGCTGACCGCGGCTGGGGTGGGCATAAATCTTCAGGTCGCCTCCAACATCGTGCTGGCCGAGCTGTCCTGGACGGACGCAGAGCAGACCCAGGCCATCGACCGCAGCCACCGCATCGGGCAGACCGAACCGGTCACCGCGTGGCGCATCATCGCCGCGCAGACCATCGACGCCCGGATCGCCGAGCTGATCGGCAGCAAGGCGGGGCTCGCCGCCCGGGCGCTGGACGGGTCGGACCAGGAGGTCTCCTCGCCGGCCGACGTGCAGCTCGATGCGCTGGTCGCGTTGCTGACCGACGCGCTGCGGGCAACTTCCGGACCTGGCGACACCCCGGGTTCCTGACCGTCAGGATTCCCAGGCCAGACTTGCCTAGGGCCACCCCGGCCAGCTTCAGGGCTTCACGCGGCCTGGACCCGGGGCTGAACCGTCCGGGAACCGCGCGATAGCCTCCGTGCAGCCGCTCCGGCGCGGGCGTCCGCGCAGTCGCCGCCCGACGCCGGTCCCCGCAGTTGCGTAGCCCCGCCAGTGCCGGAGTCCCGCCGTCACCGCCGGTGCCGGCAGATCGGAGGATGGATCATGACCGGTTTGCTCGACGGTCTGCGCTGGCGCCTGGTGGGGCCGTTCCGCGGCGGCCGCTCGGTAGCGGTGGCCGGCCACCCGGCAGACCGGCTGACGTTCTACTTCGGGTCGACCGGCGGCGGGGTCTGGAAGACCGCCGACGCCGGACAAAGCTGGCGCAACGTCAGCGACGGCTTCTTCAGGCGGGCATCGGTCGGCGCGCTCGCGGTCAGCGAGGCGGATCCGAACGTGATCTACGCGGGGATGGGCGAGGCGTGCCTGCGCAACACGGTCTCGCACGGCGACGGCGTCTACCGCTCGGCCGACGGCGGCCGGACCTGGGTACACCGCGGGCTCGCCGAGACCAGGCACATCGGGCGGGTCCGGGTGGACCCTCAGGATCCGGCCCGGGTGTACGTGGCGGCGCTCGGCCATGCGCACGGGCCCAACCCCGAGCGCGGCGTGTACCGGTCGGCGGACGGCGGCGCGAGCTGGGAGCACGTGCTCGACCGGGGCCCCGACGCGGGCGCGGTTGACCTGTGCCTGGACCGGGCCAATCCGCGCCGGCTGTACGCGGCGACCTGGCAGGTGCGCAGGCTCCCGTGGCGGATGGACTCCGGCGGCGAGGGCAGCGGGCTGTGGCGGACCGACGACGGCGGGGACTCGTGGTCCGAGCTGTCCGGTAAGCCCGGCCTGCCCAAGGGGCCGCTCGGCCGGATCGGGGTGGCCGCCTCGCCAGCGCGAGAGGGGCGGGTGTGGGCGATCGTCGAGGCCGAAACCGGGGGCGTGTACCGCTCCGACGACTTCGGTGAGCACTGGCTGCGGCTGTCCGAGCAGTGGGACCTGCGCTGGCGGCCGTTCTATTACAGCCACATCTTCGCCGACCCAGCGGACCCGGATACGGTCTGGGTGCTGGCGAACAGCCCGATGAAGTCGGTCGATGCGGGCAAGACGTTCGCCAAGATCCCCCAGCAGCACGGGGACAACCACGACCTGTGGATCGACCCGAACGAGCCCGGCCGGCTCATCCTCGGCCATGACGGCGGCGCCTCGGTGAGCCTGGACGGCGGCCAGAGCTGGTCGCCGGTGCTGAACCAGGCGACGGCCGAGCTGTACCACGTCACCACCGACACCCGTCAGCCGTACCGGGTCTACGCCTCGCAGCAGGACAACAGCAGCCTCTCGCTGGCCACGCAGTCGGAGGCCGGCGCGATCACCAGCCGGGATTTCTACCCGGTGGGCGGCGGCGAGTCAGGCTACATCGCGGTTGACCCGCGCGACCCGGACATCGTGTTCGCCACCGACTACAACGGGGAAGTGACCCGCTACGACCACCGGACGAGGACCGCGGAGTCGATCTGGGTGTGGCCGGACTGGCGGATCGGCGGCGGCGCCAGCGATGAGCGGTACCGGTTCAACTGGACGACCCCGCTGCTCATCTCCCCGCACGACCCGGACCTGCTCTACATCGCGGGTAACCGCATCTTCGCCTCGAGGGACCAGGGGCACACCTGGGAGCCGGTCAGCCCGGACCTGACCCGCAACGACCCGGACAAGCTGCGCAGCTCCGGGTTGATCACCACGGAGAACATCGGCGCGGAGTTCTGGTGCACGGTGTTCACGCTGGCCGAGTCGCCGCTGCGGCAGGGCCTGCTGTGGGCGGGTACCGACGACGGGCTCGTCCACGTCAGCGAGGATGCGGGCGGCTCCTGGCGGGAGGTGACGCCGCCCGACCTGCCGGACTGGACGGTGATCAGCATCCTCGAGCCGTCACGGCACAACCCGGCGGCCTGCTACCTGGCCGCCGAGAACCACAGGCAGGACGACTTCACCCCCTGCCTGCTGCGTACCGCCGATCTCGGCGCCACCTGGCAGCGGATCGACGCGGGGATCCCCGACGGCGAGTTCTGCCGGGTGATCAGGGCCGATCCGGCCCGGGCCGGGCTGCTGTACGCGGGCACGGAGGCGGGAGTGTACGTCTCCTACGACGACGGCGCGAGCTGGCGCTCCTGCCGCGGCAACCTGCCGGTAGTGCCCGTGCACGACCTGCACGTGACGGGCGACGAGCTGGTTGCGGCCACCCACGGCCGGTCGATCTGGATACTCGACGAGCTGCCCGCGCTGCGGGTCGGCCCGGCTCCGCACGAGAGCCAGGCCCAAGATGCGGGGCGGGCCGACGGCGTCCGCGTCTACCCGCCGCACCCGTTCGTGCGGTGGGCAGGCCAGCGGGATCCTGGCGGCGAAGCTAAGCCGGGCAAGGCCGAGGGCGGGCCCCGCCGGTCCATTGCCTGGGCCTTCGGGGTCGGCAACATAACCGTGCTGGAGCAACCGGTGCCGGGCCGCGACGAGTCCGAGGCACGGCTGCTCGATGCGGGCAGCAACCCGCCCGCCGGGGCGGTCATCCTCTACGAACTGCCCGAGCCTGGGGACCGGGAGCTCACCATCACGATCCTGGACGACGAGGGCGCCGAGATCCGGCGGTTCACCACCAAGCCTGCAGACGAGGAGCCGAAGCCGGAGCGAGAGGGAGACGACAAGGAGCGCCAGCCGGAGCCGCCCCACCCGCCTCGGCGGCTCGGCCTCAACCGGTTTACCTGGGACGGCGCGCACGCACCCGCCACGAAGATCGTGGTTGACGCCGCGGCCGAGGACATGATCGATGAGTTCGCTCCGCCGGCACTGCCCGGGACGTACCAGGTCCGGGTGCGGCTCGGCGACAGCGAGTCCTCGGCCAGCCTGGAGATCCGGCTGGACCCGAGAAACGAGCCGCCCCGCGAAGCCGTCGAGGATCGTCACCGGATGCTTACCGCGGCGTACCGGCAGTGGTCCGCCCTGAACGAGGCCGTCAACCGACTGCGCCGGATCAAGCAGGCCCTGGGCCGCTGGATCCCCGAGCAGCAAGCAGGAGCGGAGGGTGTACCCGCGGCCGGGGCGCCGGGCGATGCCGGAGCCGAGACCGGCGGTGACGACGGCGGCGGCCATCCGGAGGAGGGGAGCCAGGCGGTCCGCGCGCCAGGCGGAGACCTGGCCGCGGCCGCCATCAAGCTCCGCGAACTGCTCACCGGCATCGAGGACAAGCTGACCGCGACCGACGTGAAGGCCTGGAACCTAGAGCAACTGATCTCGATGCGCCCGATCCGGCTCGACCTGCGGCTGGCCCGGATCATCCTGATGCTCGCCGAGGGCGCCGGCGCGGTGCCCCGGTCCGCCCGTGAGGTGGCCGAGGACCTGATCGGCCAGGTCGGCGCCGAGCTTGACCGCTTCGCCGGGGCCGTGGACGGGCCCGTCGCCGATTTTGAGCGGAGGCTGCGCGATACCGGAGTACCGATCCTGGACCGCCCGGCCCCGTAGTCGTCGGGCATAACTCGCTAGCCGGCGCCAGAAGCCAGCAGTCCCGGCCCGGCCGGTACTCGTACTCGCCGCGCCCGGAGCCGTCGGCCGCCGATGCGGCCCCGGCACGCGGGTAATCCGCAGGAAAGGCACACCGCGGGACCTGAACTGGGGATTGTCACTGGCTGTCCCTTGGCGACCGGCCAGGATGATGGCCGCGCCGGGAACCCCCACCGTGCGCGCGCCATGCACAGCCGCTACGCTGTCCAGTCCTGCTCCCTGAGGCGCTGCGCCGGAATTCGTCCGATCGGCGGCACGACAGGAAGCTGGGAGAAGCTGCCGATAAGGAGGCCGAGCGGAGCGTTTCGACGCGACACCGCGGGCCGGGGACGCGTGCCAGCCGCCTGTCGCCGGTGAGCAGCGTGACGTCTAGCGCTTCAGCGAGGGCGACGTAGGAGGCGTCGTACACGGTGAGATTGTCGCGGAGTTCCCAGCAGCGGGCCAGCAGGGGCCGGTGCGGTGCCCGCCGGAGCGGCAAGGCGGCCAGATCGGCCAGCGCAAAGGCCGCGCGGCGGACATCAACCTCGCCGCCGTGCACCTGCCGGCGCAGTACCGAGGCGACTTCAAGGTCCACGAGTTCTGGCGCGCTCAGCCGTTCCCCCCGCAGGCGGGCACGGGCCCGGTCGCCGTCCGGGCCGTCATCGCCAAGGGCGGTGGCCAGGACGCTGGCGTCAACGACGATCACGATCGGCGCGCAGCGTCGCTACCGCTGTCTTCAGCGGCACTGAACCTCCCGAGCGGCCGCCCGCCCGGTCAAGGACCTCCTCAAGGGTCGGTTCGCTGGCCTCCTCGATGAGCCGGGCCCTCAGGTACTCCTGGAGGGACTGGTGCGCGGCAGCTGCGCGCTGACGCAGGACGGCATGAGTCTGCTCGGGCACATCTTTGATCTGCACGCTAGGCATGGCGCCATTATGGCGCTAGAAGCGCCAGTTCGCAAACGCGCTGTCATTGCGTGTGCAGTCGCCTTCATGTCCTTGCCGGACATGTCAGCATGTTGCGCCGCGGCGCTGCCGTTTGCTTGTTCCCCCGTAGCGATCAGGCCCGAAGCGGCGTTGTCGCGTGACGGAAGGTACGGTCGGAATCGGTGCTCGCACAGGCTTTTACGCCTTGCGTTGTGAGGTGCCAGAAGTCAGCCTGGCCTGTGAGCTGCAGCGATGGGCCAGGGCCAGCCGTAGGGCATGATGATCATCCGTGTCCCTCCGCCTGCTCTACCTCATCTTCGTCCGGCTCTGCGGCTGGCTGGTCCTGCGGCCGGTCTGTCGACGGCCTCAAAAGACGCGGAGCTCCTCGTGCTGCGGCATGAGGTCGCCGTGCTGCGCCGCACTCATCCGCGGCCCCGGCTGGACTGGGCCAACCGCGCGGTCCTGGCCGCGCTGATCCGGCTCCTGCCGGCACGGCTGCGGATGCACCGGCTGGTCACCCCCCGCACCAGGGCATCGCCCAGCACGTCCCCGAGGCAGAACATGACTCCCGCCGCAGCGCCGAAACCCGCCTCGACAGCCAGCGGATCCGGCGAAAAGCCGTCCTCAACGGCCTGATCAACGAGTACACACGAGCCGCCTGACGCTCAAGAACCACAGGTCACCGCGCCAATCATATTTTCGAGCGGGACACCCTGGTCCGCGGTTATCCGCGCTGGCACGAGCCGTGGCTGCCCGGGTTACCGCGGGCCGGCGACGGCATCGATCTGCGTATCCGGCTGGTAGGTGTAGGCCGCCTCGCGCACGGTCTCGCTGCTCTCCAGGGCCGCGCCGAGCGCGCCGCCCAGCGTCGCGATCGAGGTGGCCAGCCAGGCCAGCCTGACCTGATCGGCCACCCCGGCCGGGTGCCCGAGGACCAGGCCGAGCAGGTTTCCCGGCACCAGCAGCAGTGCGGCGGCGAGCATGGCGACGAACAGGGCCAGGTACAGCGCGGCCACGCCCAGGCCGACAGTGGCCGCGGTGACAATGTTGAACAAAGCGACCTGCTCGCGCGCGGCCGGGTGCGGGCTGCGCTCCCACAGCCCGGTGGTGACCATGATCGTCACGGTGATGGCCGCCACCGAGCCCAGACCGATGACGACCAGGCGCAGCGGCCCGAGATAGTAGGAGAGCCGCCAGATGTCGCTAGTCACCAGCGCGAACACCCCGGCCGCGAAGGCCACGGCCAGGGCGCGCATGAGCCGCAGCGCCAGCCGCCACGGGCGGTTGGCGCGCAGCATGCCCAGCAGCAGCCAGATGTTGCCGGTGATGACCCGCGCGACGAAACCCACCCCTTGCTCGCCGCGCTCCGTGCGGGCACCCAGTTCGCGCAGGCGGCGGATCACGGCTTCCGCCGGCGGGAGCCGTCCGGCGGCATCCTCGGCCTGCGCCAGGTCACCGAGTATGTTGCCGACCAGGCGGACGATCGTCTCGGCGGTGCGCTTGCGCACCGAGACCGGGCCGAGCGCGGGCATAGACAGGACCGCCACGCCGTGCGTCGCGCTGACGTGGGCGATCACCGGCCGCCGCGCGGTCTGCAGCGGGAGGTCGGTGACGCACACCGCCAGGTGCCAGCCGCGCTCGAGGAGCATCCTGCGCCCCGCCGCGATCAGCTCGCTGAGGCCCGTCGGCGGTTGCACCAGCCGGTCGGAGACGAACTCAACCCGCCACCGGACTCCGGGCAGTTGCCCGGCGAGCCGGTCGGCTATCTCCCCGACCAGGCTCTCGGTCAGCTCCGACGCTGGTCCCGGCGCGGCCAGCAGGCCGATGACCAGCTCCGGCCGCGCTTCGGTGTCAGGAACGCTCTCCGCGCCAGGGCCCTCCGCCACGATCCCATTTACCACCACGGAGGCCATGTTCGCCAGGCCGTCCACATCACCAGGTCGGTTAGCTGGGCGGGTCGCCGTACGCCAGAGCCGCGGCGTCCTGATGACCGAGTCGACGGGGGAACCCGTGCAGGCGTACAGCTCGATGAACGTATTGCCGAGCGCGGTGAGGCCGAGCACGGCCCGTTCCATCGGTGTCGTGGAGGCTGCGGGTAGCCGTGTCACCCGGTTCGGTCCGGGCGAGGAGGTTTACGGCGTGACCACGGCCGGCTCGTTCGCCGAATACGCGCGGTCGCGGAAGAGCCACCTGGCCCGCAAGCCCGCCAATCTGAGCTTCGAGCAGGCTGCGGCGGTGCCCGTCTCGGGCATGACCGCGCTGCAGGGCCTGCGCGACGTCGGAGGCGTGCAGCCAGGCCAGCGCGTGCTGGTCATCGGCGCGGCAGGCGGCGTCGGCTCCTTCGCCGTCCAGGAGCGCTCCGAGGACCTGGAGTACCTGACCACGCTGATCGAGCAGGGGAAGGTCACACCAGCGATCGACCGGACCTTCCCGCTGCGTGACGCGCCCGAGGCTATCCGGTACCTGGCCCAAGGTCATCCCGGCGGCAAGGTCGTCGTCACGATCTGACGATCATCGACGCGCAAACGGGCCAGGGCCAATCCGCCGCCCGCGCCAATCGGATATGGCGCCCGAGAACACGGCAACCGCTCGACACAAACCGGGCAAACGTTACCGGTCGCGGCATACTAGCTGGCGGCGATCCTGGGTTGAGGGCTCCGCCCCCGCAACCTGGGTAGGGAACTCGGACGTGGCTGGCCAGGCGCGCACGTGGCCGGCTGGCAGCCGGGCGGCCGGCCGGGGCAGCCAGCTGATCACGATCTGCATGACCTGGAGAAGCTTGGAGGCCGCACAATGCCCGGTGCCGGGGATGAGGTGGACCTCGGTGTCTGGCCGCCCCTGGAACACCAGGGTGTCGGTCTGGGGCACGTGCACGTCGTCCGCGCCGTTGATGATAAGCATCGGCGCGTTCGCCTGCTCATCGAGCAGCGCGCGGCGGATGAACAGGCGACCGCCGCGAACAGCGGCGTACTGCCAGAAGTCGTCGGGCCGCCACTATGCGACCTCATCAAGCAGGTCTAGTTCGGTCCCGCCATGGAGGGCTGCTGCGGCCAGCACTGCGTAGTGGAGCTTCGTGTTTTGCCGGCCGCGGAAGGTGCGCTCGGGCAGAGAACCGCTCGCGTAGTCCCTCCAAGGGCAGAGCTGGTCTCCTCTTTCAGGGCGTCCAAGAGCTCCCGGCAGGCCTGCTCGCAGCGCCGGCAGGCCTCGGCGCCGACCCGGCAGTGCGGAATGTGGGCATGCCGCTCGCAGTCGTGCGCATTGATGGCGGCGGCCAGCAGGGTCGGCGTTGACGTTGAAAGTGCGCGGGTAGGTGTCCAGCATCTGCCTGGCGTAGCTCATGGCAACCTCCTATACCGGCGGCGTTCGGGCCACGAGCGCCTGCTCGACCCAGGACCGCAGCGCTGCGGCCGGCGCAGCCCCGACCTGGCGCGAGGTCACCTTCCCCTCGCGCATCACCAGGAGCGTCGGGATGGACTGCACGCCGAAGCGCTGCTGCAGCCTGGGTGAGTCGTCCACGTTGACCTTCACCAGCTTCAGGCGGCCGGCCATGTCCGTGGCCACCTGCGCCAGCGCCGGGCTCACCATCCGGCACGGGCCGCACCAGGGCGCCCACAGGTCGACCACGACGGGAACGGACGCGCGCTCGGCCACCTCGGCGAAGGTATCATCGCCCGCGTCGGCGATCCAGGGCAGTGGCTTGTGGCAGTTGCCGCAGCGCGGGATCCCGGAGGCCGCGGCGGGCACCCGGTTCCTGCGCCCGCAGTTCGGGCACCGGACTACCTCATCTGACATGCGCAGGCCCGCCTGAACTCACGCCGTATTCTCGTACGTCACGGTGAACACGCCGTCCGCTAGGCCGACGCGGATGACGGCGCCGTCGCGGACATCGCCGGCCACCAGGGCACGTCCGATCCGGGTCTCGACCTCGCGGCTGATGAAGCGGCGCAGCGGGCGGGCGCCGTAGACCGGGTCGAAGCCTTGCTCCGCGATGGACCTGCGGGCCTCCTGGCTGATCTCGAGGGTCATCTGCCGGCCGGCGAGCCTGGCCCGCAGATCGTTGAACATCAGGTCGACGATGCGCTCGATCTCCGGGAGGGTCAGCGGCTTGAACAGCACGATCTCGTCCAGGCGGTTCAAGAACTCGGGCCGGAATGCGGAACGCAGCGAGGCCATGACACGCTCGTGCGCGTCGGGCTTGATCTCCCCGCCCGAGGTCACCCCGTCCAGCAGGTACTCCGAGCCGATGTTCGAGGTCATGATGATCGCCGTATTGCGGAAGTCTGCGGTGCGGCCCTGCGCGTCGGTGAGTCTGCCGTCGTCCAGGACCTGCAGCAGCGTGTTGAACACATCCGGGTGGGCCTTCTCGATCTCGTCGAACAGCACCACCGAGTACGGCTTGCGCCGGACCGCCTCGGTCAGCTGCCCGCCCTCCTCATAGCCGACGTACCCGGGCGGCGCGCCGAGCAGCCGGCTGACCGTGTGCCGCTCCTGGTACTCGCTCATGTCGATCCGGACCATGTTGTCCTCGGTGTCGAACAGCGCCGCCGCCAGGGACTTGGCCAGCTCGGTCTTGCCGACCCCGGTGGGGCCGAGGAAGATGAACGACCCGATCGGCCGGCGCGGATCCTTGATACCCGAACGGGCCCGGATGATCGCGTCGGAGACCAGTTGCACGGCCTCGTCCTGGCCGATCACCCGTTCGTGCAGGATCGTGTCCAGCTGCAGCAGCTTGGCCCGGTCGCCTTCTTGCAGCCGGGCCACCGGGATGCCGGTCCAGCGTGCGACGATCCCGGCGATCTCGTCGTCGGTGACGACCTCTCGCAGCAGCCGTCGGCCGCCCTGCCGGACGGCGAGCTGCTCCTCTTCGGCCGCCAGGCGCCGCTCGAGGTCCGGGATCCGGCCCAGCCGCAGCTCCGCGGCCCGGTTGAGGTCGTAGTCGCGCTCGGCCTGTTCGGCTTCCTGGCGCAGCCGTTCCAGCTCCTTGCGCTGCTCCTGGACCTTGCGCAGCGCCCGCCGCTCGGCCTCCCACTGGGCCCGCAGCGCGTCGGCTTCGGCCCGCAGGTCGGCCAGTTCCTTGCCGAGGTCCTCCAGCCGCGCCTTGCTCGCCGGGTCGGTCTCCTTGGCCAGGGCGGCTTCCTCGATCTCCAGCCGCATCACCCGCCGGGTCAGCTCGTCCAGCTCGGCCGGCATCGAGTCGATCTCGGTCCGCAGCATCGCACATGCCTCGTCGACCAGGTCGATCGCCTTGTCCGGCAAGAACCGGTCGGAGATGTACCGGTGGCTCAGCGTGACCGCGGCGACCAGCCCGCTGTCGGCGATCTTCACGCCGTGGAACACCTCAAGCCGCTCCCGCAGGCCGCGCAGGATCGAGATCGCGTCCTCCACCGACGGCTCGTCCACCAGCACCGGCTGGAACCGGCGCTCCAGCGCCGCGTCCTTCTCGATCCGCTGGCGGTACTCATCCAGCGTCGTCGCGCCGATCAGGTGCAGCTCGCCGCGGGCCAGCATCGGCTTGAGCATGTTGCCGGCGTCCATCGCGCCCTCGGCCGCCCCGGCCCCGACCACGGTGTGCAGCTCGTCCACGAATAGCAAGATGCGTCCCTGCGCCGCCTTGACCTCGGCCAGGACTGCCTTGAGCCGTTCCTCGAACTCGCCGCGGTACTTGGCCCCCGCGACCAGCGCGGCCAGGTCGAGGCTGAAGATGGTCCGGTCCCGCAGCCCCTCGGGCACGTCGCCGCGGTTGATCCGCTGGGCCAGGCCCTCCACGATCGCGGTCTTGCCCACCCCCGGATCGCCGACTAGGACCGGGTTGTTCTTGGTCTTGCGGGACAAGATCTGGATCACCCGCCGGATCTCGGCGTCGCGCCCGATGACCGGGTCGAGCCGGCCCGCCGCGGCGTCGGCGACCAGGTCAGTGCCGTACTTGTCCAGTGCCTCGTAGGCGGTCTCGGGCATCGCGGACCTGACCCGCTGGTTTCCCCGGATCTTGGTCAGCGCCTGCAGGAAGCCGTCCCTGGTCAGCCCTTGCTGCTGCAGCAGCTGTCCCGCAGCAGTCGCCGAGCCCTCGTCGAGCAGCGCCATGACCAGGTGCTCCACGGAGACGTACTCGTCCTTGAGCCGGTCCGCCTCTTGGTTGGCCGCATCGAGCAGGCGGGCCAGCCGCTGCGTGACGTGGATCTGTCCCGGGGTGACGCCCGGGCCGGTGACCTTGGGGCGCCTGGCCAGCTCGGCTTCGAGCGCCGTCCGCAACTGGTCCGGATCGGCGTCGGCCTGGGCCAGCAGGCGGGGGACGATGCCGTCCTGCTGGTCGAGCAGGGCCAGCAGCAGATGCTCGCCGTCCACTTCGGTGTGCCCGTAGCGGAGCGCCTTGGTCTGCGCGTCGTGCAGTGCTTCGGTCGACTTTTGCGTCAGGTGGCTGGGGTCCATGTTCACCTTCCCGGCCGTCGGGCCTCCCGCAGGGCTGCTTCGAGTACCGCGATCCGGTCTAGCAGGTCGGTGACCAGCCCGACGGCCGCGTAGTTGAGGCCGAATCCGGCGCGGAGCCGCTGGACCCGGCCCATGATCGCCACCTGGCTGGCGGCGAACCACAGCTCGCCGGCGGCGTCGCGGTCGGCGTCGAGGATGCCCAGGGCGACGAGCCTGCGGACCAGGTCCGGGTGCGTGCCCGTCGCCAGGGCGAACGCCTCCAGGTTGAGGCTTGCCGACCGGACCAGGACCAGCGCGTAGGCCACTACCGCCTCCTCGGGTCGAAGGTGGAGACCGTGGCGAGCTGCTCGAAGAGCCGACGCTCCTCATCGGTGAGCTTGGCCGGCACCACGATCTTGACCTCGGCGTACAGGTGCCCGGCGCTGCCCCGCGGGTGAGGCAGGCCGTGGTGCCGGAGCCGGAGCCGCTTGCCGGTCGAGGTACCCGGCGGCACCTTGACCTTCATCTCGCCGCGCGGGGTTTCCACGGCCACCGATGTGCCCAGCGCGGCTTCCCACGGCGCCAGCGGGAGATCGACGTACAGATCGCGTCCGTCGATGCGGTATCGGGGGTGCGGGGCGATCCGCACTACGAAATACAGATCACCGTTGGGGGCGCCCTCGGTGCCGCGGCCGCCCTGGCCAGCCAGGCGGATGCGCTGCCCATTGGTCACGCCGGCCGGGATCCTGACGTCAAGGGTGCGCCGGCCGTCGGGACGTTCCAGGGTGACCGACCGGTGGCCGCCCTGGAAGGCCTCCTCCACGGTCAGCTCGAGTTCGGCTTCCTGGTCGGCGCCCGAGATCGGGCCCCAGCCCCGGCCGGCCCGGCCTCCGAAGATCCCGCCGAGGAGGTCCTCTATATCGATGCCGCCCGGGTCGCCGCCCAGGCCTGTGCCGAACCCGCCGGCGCCCCCCGCGCCTCTGGCCTGGCCGGCGCCCGCGGCTCCCGCGCGGGCGCGGCTGCGCTGGAACGCCTCGGGATCCACGTCCTCGGGCACCTGCCGGAAGTCCGGGCCGAAGGCGTCGTAACGGCGCCGGGTCTGCGGATCGGACAGCACGTCGTACGCCTCGGAGATTTCCTTGAACCGGTCCTCGGCTCCGGGATCTTTGTTGACGTCGGGATGGTGCTGGCGGGCCAGCTTGCGGTAAGCCTGCTGGATCTCGTCCTGGGTCGCGGTCCTCGGCACGCCTAGAATCTCGTAGAAGTCATGGCGATCAGCCCTTGGTCCGCCCGGCATCAGTCCGCCTTGGCCACTATGACCTGCGCGGGCCGTAGCTGGCGGTCTGGTTCGCCGTAGCCAGGCCGCACGACCTGCACGACGGTGCCGGGAGGGACGCGGGGATCGTACGTGGCCGCGACCGCCTCGTGCCGGGCCGGATCGAACGCCACGCCGGTGTCGTCCCGGCGCGGGAAGCCGAGGCTGGCCAGCACGCCTAGGGCCTGCTGCCGCACGGCCTGGATTCCCTCGACGATCGTGCGCGGATCGGCTGCGGCGTGCTCGAGCGCGCGCTCGAGGTTGTCGACGACCGGCAGCCACTGCCTGGCGACCTGGGTGCGGGCGTCAGCCCCGGCGCGCTCCACCTGGGTGGCACACCGCTTGCGCAGATTGTCCAGGTCAGCCAGGGCGCGCAGCTTCTGGTCCTCGGCCTCGGCGAGCCGGGTCTGCAGACCCGCAAACCGGGCCTCCAGATCAGCCAGCCGGGCCTCCAGGTCGGCCACGGTGGCGACACCGCCTGGGCGGCCTGCGCTGCCTCCGCCGTCGGTCCGGTCGGTACCGTGCGGGCCAGTATCGGGCGGGCCGGTCTCGGAACCGAAGTCATGCTGGACCTGCGGCGGCTCGCCGCCGCCTCGCCCGGGCTGCCACCCGCCGGTCATGTCACTCATTGGGGGTGAACTCGGCGTCGATCACGTCATCGTCATCACCGCGCGGGGCGCTGGGCTGGTCCTGCGGGGCGGAGGTGGTGGCGCCGAGGCTGTGGTAGACCTGCTGGAGCTCGGTGGCGAGGTCGCGTAGCCGGTCCAGCGGCACATTGTCCTTGAGGGCCTGCCGCGCGTCAGCCACCAGCGTGTCCGCCCGTGCCTTCTCGTGCACGGGCACCGAATCGCCGAGGTCCGCGAGCAGCCGCTCCACCTGGTACGCGGCGGCATCCAGCGCGTTGCGCGCATCGGTCAGCTCGCGCAGCCGCCGGTCCTCGTCGCGGTGCCGCTCGGCATCTTCGATCATCCGGTCGACTTCGGCCTTGTCCAGGTTGGAGCTCTCGCTGATCGTGATCCGCTGCTCGGCGCCGGTGTCCTTGTCCTTCGCCGAGACGTTCAGGATCCCGTTCGCGTCGATGTCGAAAGTGACCTCGACCTGCGGCTCCCCCCGAGAGGCCGGCCGGATGTTCTCCAGCCGGAACCGGCCCAGGACCCGGTCGTCGGCGGCGCGTTCCCGCTCACCCTGCAGCACCACCACGTCGACCGCGGACTGGTTGTCCTCGGCGGTGCTGAACGTCTCGGTGCGCCGGGCGGGGATCGTGGTGTTACGGTCGATGACCTTGGTCATGACCCCGCCGAGCGTCTCGACGCCGAGCGACAGCGGAGTTACGTCCAGCAGCAGAACGTCCTTGACCTCGCCCTTGATCACGGCGGCCTGAACCGCGGCACCCAGGGCGACGACCTCGTCCGGGTTGACCGTCATGTTGGGATCCTTGCCGCCGGTCAGCCTGCGGACCATCGTCTGCACCGACGGCATCCGGGTGGCCCCGCCGACCAGGATTACCTCGTCGATGTCGTTGGCGGTCAGCTTCGCGTCCGCCAGCGCCTGCTGGACCGGCTCCCTGGTGCGCTCGACCAGGTCGGCGGTGATCTGGTCGAACGTCGAGCGCATCAGCGTGGTGTTGAGGTGCTTGGGCCCGGAGGCGTCCGCGGTGATGAACGGCAGGCTGATGGTGGTCTGTGTCACCGACGACAGCTCGACCTTGGCCTTCTCTGCCGCCTCGAACAGCCGCTGCAGGGCCTGCGGGTCCCTGCGCAGGTCGATCCCGTTTTCCCGCTGGAAGTCATCGGCCAGGTAATCGACGATGCGGCGGTCGAAGTCATCCCCGCCCAGGTGGGTGTCACCGGCGGTGGCCCGCACCTCGACCACGCCCTCGCCGATGTCGAGGATGCTGACGTCGAAGGTCCCGCCGCCCAGGTCGAAGACCAGCACCGTCTCGTTGCGCTTCTTGTCAAGGCCGTAGGCCAGCGCGGCCGCGGTCGGTTCGTTGATGATGCGCAGCACCTCGAGCCCGGCGATGCGGCCCGCGTCCCTGGTCGCCTGCCGCTGTGCGTCATTGAAGTACGCGGGGACGGTGATGACGGCTTCGGTGACCTTCTCGCCGAGGAACTTCGACGCGTCCTCGGCGAGCTTCCGAAGCACGAGGGCCGAGATCTCCTCCGGAGCGTACTGCTTGCCGCGGATCTCGAATCGGGCCTCTCCGTTCGGCCCGGGCATCACGTCGAACGACACGGCGTTCAGCTCGCTCTTGACCTCATCGAAACGCCGGCCGATGAACCGCTTGGCCGAGTAGATCGTGCCCTTCGGGTTCAGGATCGCCTGACGGCGGGCCAGCTGGCCGACCAAGCGCTCCCCTTGAGGGGTAAAGGCCACCACCGACGGGGTCGTCCGCGCCCCTTCCGCATTCGGAATCACCGTCGGCTTGCCCCCCTCGCTCACCGCGATCACCGAATTGGTGGTACCCAGGTCAATTCCGACTGCTTTCGCCATCGTTGCCTCATCTCCGGTTACGGCACCGCGGCGGGCGCGCAGCGCCGCCATCAACGAGCAACGGCCTGCCTGCACGGCCCGTCATGCGGAACGTCTGGCGCGGGGGATATGCCCAAACGGCATCATACGTCGGGCACCACAGGCCGATCGCACCCGCCCGCCGTCAGGCATCCGCGAAGGTCAGGACGGCCTTGATGTCGTCAGGCTTGCGGGCGTAGGCGTCCTCCCACTGGTCCAGCGGTACCTGGCGGGTGATGAGATTGACGAGCCGGCCGGGATCGGCCTGGGCGAGAGCCTTGGCGCCAGCTCGTCGTGGTACGGGTGTTGACCGACCCGATTATGACGGAGTTCTGCAGGACAATGCGGACGGCGCGTGATCGTCAAGAGCCTGAACCGCGGCATTCTGCGCTAGTCCGGCGAAACGGCATCCCCTGGCTTTGGCGGCTCGCTGACGGACGATCCCCGAATCTCAGCGAGATCCTCAGGCGACGCCTCCCGGAGGGTGGGCCAGCCAAACCCGTTGGCGCCGCAGACGAACTCGCGCTCCTCGCCCTCCTTCAGGGACATCTGCATCTCCTTGGACCTGCGCAGAAGAACGAACCGCATGCGCAGGCTGTGTTCCCCTGGATCTACGTTGAAGACCCTCACCTGCTCGTTCCCGATCTTGCCCGCGGTGTGGTGGTCGAGAACCACCGTGAAGTTCCAATGAAGCCTGAAGAGGCGAACGAGCAAGCCGATAGGGAGCACCGTCGCGAGCGACACCGACCAGTCTCGCTTCGGCCTCGAGATCCTGATTACTGACATGACGCAAGCTCCTTTTCGTAGTGGAGGGCGTTGGCCAACGCGACCGAATTTCTTCATCCGCAATCGCCGCTGCTCAGTTAGGAGTGCGGCTACTCCAGTTATGCAATCCCCAGTGCTCTTGCGCCTTGGGCGGGATCAAGAGCATAATCAGTATCCCCACGAGCGAAGTGATGAAGACTCCTAGAATTGCACCTAGGAGAGGTCTGCCTTTGCGTATGCCTAGCCAGACGCATATCACCACGTTAATAAGCCAGAGAACGCTAAGTCCCAGGTATGTCATGGTCCTCGCCTTTCCTTGCGCCAGTGCTCGGTAGTTGTAGATCCGGCACTGCTCAGGTGTTGCGGCCGCTTCGCCCCGTGTCCTGCGCTCGGCTGGC
>Ga0335074_10002687_pt1 | contig 24206 bp, 18 predicted proteins | sample Lox_Sample_23_FD_206715 | JGI IMG/M metagenome (GOLD analysis project Ga0335074, IMG submission 206715) | Soil microbial communities from Loxahatchee National Wildlife Refuge, Florida, United States - Lox_Sample_2.3 | ecosystem: Environmental > Terrestrial > Soil > Wetlands | place: USA... | reverse complement strand
AATAATTTCTCTGCTAGCCCTTTCCGGAGGGGGAGGTCAGATCGTGACGACCGCCACCAAGGTTGTTCTCAAGCCGCTCGAAGACCGGATCGTGGTGCGCCCGCTCGAAGCCGAGCAGACCACCGCTTCCGGCCTGGTCATCCCGGACACCGCCAAGGAGAAGCCCCAGGAGGGCGAAGTCCTCGCGGTTGGCCCTGGCCGGTTCGATGACGCAGGCGCCAAGCGCGTCCCGATGGACGTGAGCGTCGGTGACGTCGTGCTCTACAGCAAGTACGGCGGCACCGAGGTCAAGTACAGCGGCGAGGAGTACCTTGTGCTTTCCGCCCGCGACGTGCTCGCGATCATCGAGAAGTAACAATGGGCGCGCAGCAGCGCGTCCAGCACCGCCCCGGGCCGCCAGCAGGCGAGCCCGGGGCGGTGGCATGAAGCCCATCCAGAACACGTAAGTATGAGGTATCCATGGCCAAGAGCTTGGAGTTCGACGAGGACGCGCGGCGGGCGCTGGAGCGCGGAGTCAACCGCCTCGCCGACGCCGTCAAGGTGACGCTGGGCCCCAAGGGCCGCAACGTCGTCATCGACAAGAAGTGGGGCGCCCCGACCATCACCAACGATGGCGTGACCGTCGCCCGTGAGATCGAGCTGGAGGATCCGCACGAGAACCTCGGCGCCCAGCTCGCCAAGGAAGTCGCGACCAAGACCAACGACGTCGCCGGTGACGGCACCACGACAGCGACCGTGCTGGCGCAGGCGATGGTGCACGAGGGGCTGCGCTCGGTCAGCGCTGGCGCCAACCCGATCGCGCTCAAGCGCGGCGTCGACGCCGCCTCGGCCGCGGTGTCAGAGGCCCTGCTCAAGTCCGCCCGCGAGGTGGAAGAGCGGTCCGAGATCGCCAACGTCGCCACGGTTTCCGCGCAGGACAGGAAGATCGGCGACATCATCGCCGAGGCGTTCGACAAGGTCGGCAAGGACGGCGTGATCACGGTCGAGGAGTCGCCCACGATGGGGCTCGAGATCGAGTTCACCGAGGGCATGCAGTTCGACAAGGGCTACATCTCGGCGTACTTCATCACCGACCAGGACCGGATGGAGGCCGTCCTCGAGGACGCCTACGTGCTGCTGAACAGCGGCAAGATCTCGGCGATGACCGACTTCCTGCCGCTGCTCGAGAAGGTCGCGCAGTCCAGGAAGCCGCTGGTGGTGATCGCCGAGGACGTGGACGGCGAGGCCCTGTCCACGCTGGTCGTCAACAAGATCCGCGGGCTGCTTCCGGTGGTCGCCGTGAAGGCCCCCGGCTTCGGCGACCGGCGCAAGGCGATGCTCGAGGACATGGCCGTGCTTACCGGCGGCGAGGTCGTCAGTGAGGAGGTCGGCCTCAAGCTGGAGAACGTCGGCCTGGACACGCTGGGCCACGCCCGCCGGGTCGTCGTGACCAAGGACACCACCACGATCATCGACGGCGCGGGCGACCAGGCCGCGATCGACGACCGGATCCGCCAGCTCCGCACCGAGATCGAGAACTCGGACTCCGACTGGGACCGCGAGAAGCTGCAGGAGCGCGTCGCCAAGCTGTCCGGCGGCGTGTGCGTGCTCCGCGCGGGCGCGGCGACCGAGGTGGAGCTGAAGGAGAAGAAGCACCGTCTGGAGGACGCGATCTCCGCGACCCGGGCCGCGATCGAGGAGGGCATCGTCCCCGGCGGCGGCAGCGCGCTCGTGCACATCGCGGCAGAGCTCGGTGACCTGGGCAAGAAGGGTGACGAGGCAACCGGTGTGCAGGTGGTGCGCAACGCGCTCCAGGCGCCGGCCCGGTGGATCGCGGAGAACGCGGGCGCCGAGGGTGGCGTGGTCGTCGCGGCCATTGCCGACCTGCCTGCGGGCCACGGCTACGACGCAGCGACCGGCGAATACGGCGACCTGATGGCGCGCGGCGTCATCGACCCGGTCAAGGTGACCCGGTCGGCGGTGCAGAACGCGGCGTCGATCGCGGGCATGCTGCTGACGACCGAGGCCCTGGTCACGGAGAAGCCGGAGCCGGAGGCGGGCGCACCGGCCAACGGTCACGGTCACTCGCACTGACGCGGCAGGACACCTAGTCCCGTGGCCGCGCTCGCTCGCCGAGCGCGGCCACGGGTTTTTTTGCGCTCCCAGGCGGCGCCCTGAGCCGTCCTGAGACGTCGCGGGCCGGGTCGCCACGGTTGGGGCACACAGCCAGGCGGGTGAGCCTCACACGCCCACGTCGCCCCCGGGAGGGTCGTGCCGGGTGATACCGGCGTCAACCGCTGCGGACAATGTGCCAGCGGCGAAGTCGGCAATGGCGTGATACTTCCCCTTGTAATGCCCGCTGCTTCAATTGCCAGAATAAAGCAGTCCTAATTGCCATCGTAATTAAAGCATTGAATACGCAGCGTAGTTGTGTGATTACTAATTGTAGTTAACGCCACTCCGCATAGCGCTGTGTCACATCAATGTGACCTTTCCGTTGCTCCATTCTTGATGATTCTCGTCGCTTCTCTGGGGCATGATTCATTCGTGACTCAAGGATGCGACGTCCGGCCACTGGCCGCGGCAAGACGGGCAAAATACCAGGTAGGACGGCATAGGGCCGACGCAGAGCCGACGAGTCTCCCCGACTTGATCGGCCTGGCAGCCCGTGGCCAGGAGGCCGCGATCTCCTCGCTGATCGAGGAGATCCGGCCGATGATCGTTCGGTATTGCCGTGCCCGCCTCGGCCAGATAAGCGGCCAATACCATATCGCCGACGACGTGGCGCAGGAGGTGTGCATCGCCGTCCTTTCCGCGCTCCCCCGCTACCGGGACATGGGCCGGCCGTTCGCGTCATTTGTGTTCGGGATCGCCTCACATAAAGTGGCGGACGCGATGAGGAATGCGGCAAGGCTGGCGATCCCGACCGAGGACCTGCCTGACGGCCCCGACGGCCGTCCCGGGCCCGAGGAGACCGTCGTGGCTTACATCGAGGCCGAGCGGGTGCGGGCCCTGCTGGGGCGGCTCCCGGTGCATCAGCGCGAGCTCCTGGTGCTCCGGGTGCTGACCGGCATGTCGGCCGAGGAGACCGGCCAGGCACTCGGCATGTCGCCGGGGGCGGTCCGGGTCGCGCAGCACCGCGCTCTCGCCAGGCTCCGGGCGATCGCGCGTGAGGAGTGGATCGCCTGACCACGGGCGGGGCGGTGGCCCAGCGGCTGAAAGGGGCCGCCCGGCGGCCGTGAAGGCAGGGTTGCGGGACGCGGCGGAGCGTGGCGCGGACCGAGGCCTCGCCGGAGTCACTACGATGAAACATGGCCAGAACCGAGCAGCCGAAAAATGACATGACCGAAGCCGCCAAGTTCGACCCGCCGGCCCTGACCTTCGACGACGTGCTCCTGCTGCCCGCCCACTCGGCCATCATGCCGAGCGAGGCCGATACCACAGCGGCGCTGACTCGCCGCATCACGCTGCGGGTGCCGCTGGTCTCCGCCGCCATGGATACCGTCACCGAGGCCCGGATGGCCGTTGCCATGGCCCGCCAGGGCGGCGTGGGGGTGCTGCACCGCAACATGTCCATCGAGGACCAGGCGCAGCAGGTTGACATGGTGAAGCGGTCCGAGGCAGGCATGATCACCAACCCGGTGACCTGCGGCCCCGAGGCGACCGTCGCCGACGTCGAGCAGCTTTGTGCCCGCTACCGGATCTCCGGGGTGCCGGTGACCGGCGCCGACGGCGTGCTGCTTGGCATCGTCACAAACCGTGACATCCGGTTCGAGACCGACCACCGGCGCCGGGTCACCGAGGTGATGACGCCGATGCCGCTGGTCACCGCGCCCGTCGGGGTTCCTCCCGACGATGCACTCGGGCTGCTGGCCCGGCATAAGGTCGAGAAGCTGCCGCTGGTCGACGCGGCCGGGCGGCTGCGCGGCCTGATCACGGTCAAGGACTTCACCAAGAGCGAGAAGTTCCCCAGCGCCACCAAGGATTCCGGTGGGCGGCTGGTCGTCGGCGCGGCCGTGGGAGTGGGTGAGGACGCCAAGCGGCGGGCGCAGGCGCTCACCGAAGCGGGCGTCGACTTCCTCGTCGTGGATACCGCGCACGGCCACTCCCAGGCGGTCATCGACATGATCACGCAGGTCAAAGCCAACGCTGCGGTCGACGTGGTTGGGGGCAACGTGGCCACGCGGGCAGGCGCGCAGGCACTCATCGAGGCCGGTGCCGACGCGGTGAAGGTGGGCGTCGGGCCGGGATCGATCTGCACCACCCGGGTCGTGGCCGGGGTGGGCGTGCCGCAGGTCACCGCCATCTACGAGGCGGCCAAGGCGGCGCGCCCCGCGAACGTGCCGGTGATCGGGGACGGCGGCCTGCAGTATTCCGGCGACATCGCCAAGGCGATAGCGGCCGGGGCCGACACCGTCATGCTGGGCGGCCTGCTCGCCGGGTGCGAGGAGGGGCCGGGCGAAATGGTGATCATCCAGGGCGAGCAGTACAAGCTGTACCGGGGCATGGGCTCGCTTGGGGCCATGCGCAACAGCGAGCGCGGCGGGTCCTACTCCAAGGACAGGTACTTCCAGGACGACGTGTTGCGTGAAGACAGGCTGGTGCCGCAGGGTGTCGAGGGCCGGGTGCCTTACCGTGGCCCGCTCGGCGCCGTGGCCAACCAGCTCGTCGGGGGGCTCCGGGCCGCGATGGGCTTCGTCGGGGCCCGGACGATCGCGGAGCTTCAGGAGGCGCGGTTCACCCAGATCACGGGCGCCGGGCTGGCCGAGAGCCATCCGCACGACATCCAGATGGTCGCCGAGGCGCCGAACTACGGTGGAGTGGGCCGGGGCGGTGGGTGGGGGCGGACACCATGACCCAGGTGGAGATCGGGCGCGGGAAGAGCGGCCGCCGCGCCTACGCGCTTGACGAGATCGGAATCGTGCCGTCCCGCCGCACCAGGCACCCGGAGGAGGTGTCGATCGCCTGGCAGATCGACGCCTACCGGTTCGAGCTGCCGCTGGTGGTCGCGCCCATGGACAGCGTCGTCTCGCCCGGGACCGCGATCGAGATCGGCCGCCTCGGCGGCCTGGCCGTACTCGACCTTGAGGGCCTCTGGACCAGGTTCGACGACCCAGAGCCGCTGCTCGCCGAGGTGGCCGGCCTTGACGACGAGGCGGCGACCAAGCGGCTGCAGGAGATCTACTCCGAGCCGATCAAGGAAGACCTGATCGGGCGCAGGATCGAGGAGATCAGGGCGGCCGGGGTGACCACGGCGGCGCGGCTGTCCCCCCAGCAGACCGTCCGCTATCACAAGGCCGTGCTCGACGCCGGGGCGGACATCTTCGTGATCCGCGGCACCACGGTCTCGGCCGAGCACGTCTCCGGCCAGGCCGAGCCGCTGAACCTCAAGCAGTTCATCTACGAGCTCGACATCCCGGTGGTCGTGGGGGGCTGCGCCACGTACACTGCCGCGCTGCACCTGATGCGGACCGGCGCGGCCGGGGTCCTGACCGGGTTCGGCGGCGGGTCCGGCCATACCACGGCCGCGGTCCTCGGCGTGGCCGTGCCGACGGCTACCGCGATCGCCGACGTCGCCGCCGCCCGGCGCGACTACCTGGACGAGTCGGGCGGCCGCTACGTCCACGTGATCGCCGACGGCGGGATGACCAGCAGTGGCGACATCGCGAAGGCCCTGGCCCTGGGCGCCGACGCGGTGATGGTCGGATCGCCGTTCGCCCGGGCCGCCCAGGCCCCGGGCCGGGGCTACCACTGGGGCAGCGAGGCGCATCACCCCGACCTGCCGCGCGGCAGGCGTCTGGCCGTCGGCACGATCGGCACCCTCGAGCAGATCGTGCACGGCCCGTCAAGCCGCGCCGACGGGTCGATGAATCTCATGGGGGCGCTGCGCAAGACCATGGCCACGTCCGGCTACTCGGATCTCAAGGAGTTCCAGCGGGTCGAGGTGGTGGTGACGTCCAGCGCGCCGCGGCTGCCGGACGGCGGCGGGGCGCGCCGGCCGACGTGATTGCCGGCAGCGCCCGGTAGCGTTCAGAACGTGATGTCTGGGGCGGGCGTGACGGCGAGGCTGGGACCCGCCGAGCGGGAGGCTGCGCTCAGGGCGCTGGTGAACACCGAGAGCCAGGTTCTGGTCGTGGGTGGTGGCGTGGTCGGCGCCGGGGTGGCTCTGGACGCGGCCACCCGTGGGCTGTCGGTCGGCCTTGTCGAGGCGCGGGACTTCGGTTCGGGTACCTCCTCGCGGTCCAGCAAGCTGATCCACGGTGGCCTGCGCTACCTGGAGCAGCTCAACATTGGCCTGGTCAGGGAGGCGCTGGGGGAACGCTCGCTGCTGCTGCAGCGGATCGCGCCGCATCTGGTGCAGCCCGTGTCGTTCCTGTTCCCGTTTACCCACCATGCCTGGGAGCGTGCCTACGTCGGCGCCGGGGTCAGCGCGTATGACGTGCTCGGGTTCTCGCTCGGGCAGGCCAGGGGCCTGCCCAGGCACCGTCAGCTGACCCGGCGGGCGGCGCTGCGGATCGCACCTGCGCTGCGGCGGTCGGCCCTGACCGGGGCGCTGATCTACTGGGACGCGCAGGTGGACGACGCCCGGTATGTGATGACCCTGGTCCGGACGGCGGCGGAGTACGGCGCGCACGCGGCGTCGCGTACCCAGGTGACCGGCTTCCTGCGGGAAGGCGAGCGGGTGACGGGCGTCCGCGCCGTGGACCTGGAGTCCGGGGCCGAACTGGAGATCCGCGCCCAGCAGGTCGTCAACGCGACCGGGGTGTGGACCGATGAGATCCAGGCCATGGTCGGCGGCCGCGGCACCATCAACGTGCGCGCGTCCAAGGGCGTGCACCTGGTCGTTCCCAGGGACCGGATCCATTCCGGCAGCGGGATCATCTTGCGCACCCCGTTCAGTGTGCTGTTCGTGATCCCCTGGGGCCGGCACTGGATCATCGGGACGACCGATACCGACTGGTCCCTGGACAAGGCGCACCCGGCCGCGAGCAGGACCGACATCGACTACGTGCTTGGCCAGGTGAACCGGATCCTGGCGGTGCCGCTGACCAGGGACGACGTAGAAGGCGTGTACGCGGGTCTGCGGCCGCTGCTGGCGGGGGAGTCCGAGTCGACGTCGAAGCTGTCACGGGAGCACACGGTCGCCCACCCGGTGCCGGGCCTGGTGATGATCGCGGGCGGGAAGTACACCACCTACCGGCTGATGGCGCGCGACGCCGTGGACGCGGTGGCGCACGGCCTGGACGGCCGGGTGGCGCCGTCGTGCACCGACGCGGTGCCGCTGGCCGGGGCCGACGGTTACGTCGCGCTGTGGAATGCCCGGTACACGCTGGCCCGGTCCTCGGGGCTGCACGTGGCGCGGATAGAGCATCTGCTGCACCGGTACGGGTCGCTGACCGGCGAGGTGCTCGGCCTCATCGCCGCCGAGCCCGGCCTCGGCAAGCCGCTGGCCGGCGCCGACGACTACCTGCGGGCCGAGGTGGTCTACGCCGCGTCGCACGAGGGCGCGCGGCACCTGGACGATGTGCTCGCGCGGCGGACGCACGTGTCGATCGAGACCTGGGACCGGGGGCTGTCCGTGGCCGACGAGGCCGCGGCGCTGATGGCCGGGCCGATGCGGTGGAAGTCGCGGCAGGTGGCCCGCGAGGTCCAGAACTACCGGGCGCGCGTGGAGGCCGAGCGGGCATCCCAGGACGCCGAGACCGACCAGGACGCCGACGCGATCCGGCTGGGAGCCCCAGAAATCGTGCCGGTCGTCAACAACGGCACGGTCGGCGTCTGACCACGTCCGGCCCAACTAGAATTCCGGGCATGTCCCGACCCCGAGTGCTCTCCGGCATCCAGCCCACCGCCGACTCGTTCCATCTCGGCAACTACCTGGGTGCGGTGCGCCAGTGGGTGGCGATGCAGGACAGCCACGATGCCTTCTACTGCGTCGTCGACCTGCACGCGATCACCGTGCCGCAGGACCCCGCGGTGCTGCGCCGCCGGACCAGGATCGCCGCGGCGCAGCTGTTCGGCGCCGGGCTGGACCCGGACCGCTGCACCGTCTTCGTGCAGAGCCACGTGCCCGAGCACGCGGAACTCGCCTGGGTGCTCAGCTGCCAGACGGGGTTCGGCGAGGCCAGCAGGATGGTCCAGTTCAAGGACAAGTCGGCCAAGTCCGGCGCGGACACGGCCAGCGTGGGGCTGTTCACGTATCCGATCCTCCAGGCCGCCGACATCCTGCTGTACCAGACCGACGAGGTCCCCGTTGGCGAGGATCAGCGCCAGCACCTCGAGCTGACCAGGGACCTGGCTCAGCGGTTCAACCGCAGGTACGGCCGGACGTTCGTGATCCCGCGGCCCTACATCCTCGCCGACGTAGCGAAGATCGCCGACCTGCAGGATCCCGCGATCAAGATGAGCAAATCGGCCTCGTCCCCGCAGGGAATCATCGACGTGCTCGAGGATCCGGTGTCCATCTGGCGGAAGATCGGCCGCGCGGTGACCGACACTGGCACCGAGATCCGGGCGGACGAGGAGGCCAAGCCGGGGGTCACCAACCTGCTGCGGATCTACTCGGCGCTGACCGGCGAGAGCGTCGCGGCCGTGGAACAGCGCTACGCGGGCGCTGGCTACGGGACGCTCAAGAAGGACCTGGCCGAGGTGGTGGTCGGCGCGCTGGCGCCGATCCGGGAGCGGACCGAGCAGATGCTCGCCGACGAGGCCCAGCTCGACCAGATGCTCGCCCACGGCGCGGCCCGCGCCAGGAAGGTCGCCGGACCGACCATGGCCGCGGTCAGGGACCGGATCGGATTCCTCCCCCCGGCGTAGCCCCGTCCTGCCGTGGCCCAGGCTGACCAGGGTCTGCGTCGGCGGGCGGCGATCGGACAGGCGCCCCGCGCGCAGAGGCCGCGGGGCTGCGCCGCTGCCGCAGCAGCAAGGCGCCACCGAGCCCGGCGATCAGGGCGAGGCAGCACGTTGCCGCCAGCGGCGCCGCCGGGAGCCCCGAGCTGGCCGGGGCGTCCGCGGCAGTGGTCGCCGGAGCACCCGCCCGCCGCCGCGCCGGGTGCCGTGCCACGCGGCTGGTGGTGACGGCCGGCAGCGGCGAAACCAGCTCGCCGACGGGGCGCACCTTGCCGTCCATGGCAAAGCCCCAGTTCAGCAGCTTCTCCCCGGAAGTGATTTCCTGCAGCGAGGTGCAGTGCAGCACGGTCACGATCAGCGTCGTGCCGTTCCGCCTGGCCATGCCGATGTAGGTGGCCTCGGCGGCTTCGGTCCAGCCGATCTTGCCACCGATGCCGCCCGGGTATTCGGTCAGCAGCGTGTTCTGGTTGACCAGCGGCACGCTCCGCTGCGGAGAGATCGGGAACTCGGCGCTGCGTGTCGAGTCGTACTTCATGAAGGCCGGCATCGCGAGGGCCTGGCGGGCGATCAGCGCCTGGTCATATGCGGATGTCACCTGCCCGGCGGCGGGCAGGCCGTTCGGCTGCTTGGCAACGACGTCGTAGGCCTGCAGATGATGAGCCTCGGCGTTGATCATGGCCATGCCCTTTGCCAGCGATCCCGTCGCCTGGGTGAGCGCCACCGCGGCGTCATTGGCCGAGATCAGCAGCAGCGCGTCGAAAAGGTCGGAGACCTTGTAGCGGTGCCCGGCGATGAGCCCCACGTCGTACTCTTCGGTGTCCGCCGCCTGCTGGCTGGCCAGCACCGTGGCGTTCGCGTTCAGCCGCGGGATCAGCGTGATCGCGGTCAGCACCTTGAGCGTGCTCGCCGGGGGGAACAGGCCGTGCGCGTCCCTGGCGGCGAGCACCTGCCCGGTCTTCGCGTCCGCGATCACGTAGGCCGAAGCGGGCACCTGGGGCAGCGGCACGGCCCCGCTCGCCGGGTAGTGGACGGTGATGCCAGGGCTGGCGAGCTCGGCTCCCCCGACGTCCTGCCGGGCGGCAGACGACGCCGGGCCTGCTGACTCCCTTCCGGCGGCGGCGCCGGCCGCTGGCGGCGTGGCGGCAAGGCCAACTGAAACGGCCAGCCCGGCCAGCCCGGCGAGTGCGGCCGCGGACGCCCGAAGGCGTGATCTCATTGGTGACAGGCCCCCTGTTCCCGCCTAGCCGGCGGCAGGCCGGCCCTCCCATTGGCCGGGTCTGAGCCCGTAATGGCTCTTTGCCTCAGCCTGGTTACTGACGGTGACTTTCCCCACGCTGGCTGTGGCCCACACGCGGCACAATCATGGGCTATGGTGCATTCCGGAAAACCCAGATGAGCCTTTGCGTAAATTTGAATCGGGTAGTAATGGCGCCATTTCCGGGGGCGCCGAGGCCATTACCGGCGATATCCCGCGGGCCGGGTGGAAGCGGGTCGGCCGCCAGGCCGGGGGAGCTGCGAGGGTATGGGGTAGCGCAGTGATCAATCCGTGATCGGGGAGCAAGGTAAAGAATCGGTAATCCTGGGCTAAACTCCCGACACCTGCGCACGTCAGTGTGCGCCTCGGCTACCAGCGCACCGGAGCACACCTGATGACTGACGTCCTTGAGACAGAGACCGTCGCTGCCTCGACGGAGAGACGGAAGCTGCAGCGTCACTTTGGCCGCTTCGACATCCTCTTCTTCCTCATCTGCACCATCGTCGGAGTAGACACCATCGCGGCGGTTGCGCAGGGCGGCGGGCAGGCCTTCACCTGGATGATGATCTTCGCGGTGGTGTTCTTCGTCCCCCAGGCGCTCCTGTTCGCCGAGCTGGGCACCGCGTTCCCGCAGGAGGGCGGGCCGTACATGTGGACCCGGCTGGCCTTCGGGCACCTGGCCGGGGCGGTCAACAACTTCCTGTACTGGATCACGAACCCGGTCTGGATCGGCGGCTCGCTGGCGATCTCGTGCATTGGCGCGATCGAGGTCTTCTTCAACCACGGCGCCAACCTGCCGACGGCCGCCTCGTACATCGTTTCGCTCATCTTCGTCTGGGTCACGATCGTGGCGGCCATCACGTCGTTCCGCGTCGGCAAGTGGCTGCCCACGGCGGGTGCGTTCGCCCGGTTCCTGCTGCTCGGCCTGTTCACGATCACTGTGATCATCTACGCGGCCAAGCACGGCGCCCACGGACTGGGCGCGAGCAGCTACTCCACGTCGTTCGCTGGCTTCGTTCTCCTCGTCGGCGTCCTGCTGTTCAACTTCGTCGGGTTCGAGCTGCCGAACAGCGCGGGCGAGGAGATGATCAACCCGCGGCGCGACGTGCCGTTCGGCATTGCGCGCTCAACGGTCCTGTCCGTCCTGCTGTACGCGCTGCCGGTTATCGGCATCCTGGTGGTGCTGCCACCGAGCGCCATCACCAACTTCAGCGGGTTCATCAGCGCGATCCAGGACGTGTTCACCGTCTACGGCGGCCACGTCACGGCCAGCGGCACGGCAACGCTCAGCGGGGCGGGGCTGGTCCTCGGCGATGCCTGCGCGCTCCTCTTCATCGTGTGCCTGCTGACGTCGGGCGCGACGTGGATCATGGGCTCGGACCGCGCGCTGGCCGTCTCCTGCTACGACGGTTCCGGGCCGCGGTTCCTCGGCGTGATCAACGGCAAGCTCGGCACCCCGGTGCGGGTGAACGTGTTCAGCGGGATCGTCGCGTCGATCGTGGTCGTGCTGGCCACGCAGATCACGAGCGGCAACGCCGCGAAGTACTTCGACGCCGTGCTCGGCGTGACGATCTCGACCACGCTGATCAGTTACCTGCTCATCTACCCCGCGCTGTGGAAGCTGCGCCGCAGCCAGCCAGCGGTCCGGCGGCCGTTCAAGATGCCGCTGTACCGGTCCCTGACCGTGGTGCTGATGGTCCTGGTGGCCATCGCCAGCGTGCAGCTCATAGCCCCAGGCCTCGGCGATTCGTGGTTCGGCAGCGACTTCGCCCCCGACGGCTGGACGTACGCGGAGCGGTTCACGTACCTGTGGACCGAAGCCATCCCCGTGCTCGCGTTCATCGTCGTCGGCGTGCTGTTCTGGTGGCTCGGCCGGGGCACCCGCGCCCAGACCGTCAAGGCGCCGGCCGACGCGAGCGAAATCGACTGACCCAGGCCCGAGGGCGGCGATTGCGCCGCGCCGCGACATACATAACCTTGGGCTATGACGCACATGTCGGAGTCGGGGTCGCCCATCGAGCCGCTCTACGGACCCGGGTCGCTGCAGGGCTTTGATCCCGCCGTGCAACTGGGGGAGCCCGGTGCGTACCCGTACACCCGCGGCGTCTATCCCGGCATGTACACCAAGCGTCCCTGGACGATGCGGCAGTACGCGGGCTTCTCGACCGCCGAGGACTCCAACCGTCGCTATCACCAGCTGATCAAGGCCGGCACCACGGGGCTGTCCGTCGCGTTCGACCTGCCCACCCAGATGGGCTACGACTCGGACGCACCAGCGGCCCGCGGGGAGGTGGGCAAGGTCGGCGTGGCGATCGACTCGATCGAGGACATGCGACTGCTGCTGCACGGCATCCCGCTCGACTCGGTCTCGACGTCGATGACGATCAACGCCCCCGCCGCGCTCCTGCTGCTGCTCTACCAGCTCGTGGCGGAGGAGCAGGGCGTCAGCGCCGGCCAGCTCACCGGGACGATTCAGAACGACATCCTGAAGGAGTACATCGCGCGCGGCACGTACATCTACCCGCCGCAGCCCTCGCTGCGGCTGGTAGCTGACACGTTCGCCTACTGCCGCGACGAGATGCCGAAGTGGAACACGATCTCGATCTCCGGCTACCACATGGCCGAGGCGGGCGCCACGCCGGTGCAGGAGATCGCGTTCACGCTCGCGAACGCCAAGGAGTACGTGCGCGCGGCGATCGCGTCCGGCCTTGCTGTCGACGAGTTCGCGCCGCGGCTCTCGTTCTTCTTCGTGGCGCGCACCACGGTGCTCGAGGAGGTCGCGAAGTTCCGGGCGGCGCGCCGACTGTGGGCGCGGATCATGCGCGAGGAGTTTCTCGCCGCCGACCCCAAGTCGCAGATGCTCCGGTTCCACACGCAGACCGCCGGGGTCCAGCTCACCGCGCAGCAGCCCGAGGTGAACCTGGCCAGGGTCACCGTGCAGGCGCTGGCCGCGGTGCTCGGCGGCACCCAGTCGCTGCACACGAACGCCTACGACGAGGCGATCGCCCTGCCGACCGAGAAGGCGGCCCGGCTCGCGGTGCGAACCCAGCAGGTCCTGGCCTACGAGACCGATCTGACCGCGACCGTGGACCCGTTCGCCGGGTCGTACGCGATCGAGTCCATGACCACCGAGATCGAGCAGGAGGCCGACCGCCTGATCGGGGCGGTCGAGGACTTCGGCGGCGCGGTCGCGGCGATCGAGCAGGGTTTCCAGAAGGCCGAGATCGAGCGGTCCGCTTACCAGGTCGCGCGGCAGATCGACTCCGGAGAGCGCGTCGTCGTCGGCGTCAACAAATTCGGGATCGACGAGGAGGAGCCTTACCAGCCGCTCCGTGTCGATCCGGCGATCGAGCGAGCTCAGGCGGAGCGGCTCGCCACGCTGCGCGAGGACCGGGACCACGCGGAATTCATCCGCCGCATCGACGACCTCAAGCGGGCGGCGGGCAATTCAGAGAATCTGCTCTACCCGATCCGTGAGGCGCTGCGGTCCCGTGCCACGGTTGGTGAAGTCTGTGATGCCCTCCGTGATGTCTGGGGCGTGTACAAGCCACCTGACGTTTACTGAACCTGCCATTTGCCATTTGCGTATCGCCCTCATGGGTAGGGAATGCACCGGCATGGGTAGGAAATGACCGGGCGGAGTGGGACGGCTCGATCATGACCATGAGTGGGCGCAGCGGCGCGCCATATGCCGAGCCGGTCGTGGCGTGCTCACGAGCGCGCTGGCCGCTGATGGCGTCCTGCAAAGCGCGGACTGGGCGGCGCGGCACCCCGAGTCGGCGATGCCAGCGGCAGCGTGGCCGCGGGCCGGCCAGGACTGCTCCGTTTTCCGGCACGGTTCGCCGCGCGCGGCCTGCGCGCGGAAGACAGCCTATGGAGGCTCACGGTGGCCATCAGTTGGAACCCATCTCGCGGCGCGACGCTCGGAATCGAGTGGGAGCTGCAGCTCATAGACGGCCGCAGCAGGATGCTGCGGCAGGACGCCCGGGAGGTTCTCGCTGCGCTGCCAGCGCTCAGCAAGGCTGGTGAGCACCCGAAAATCCGCTATGAGCTCATGCAATCAACGGTCGAAGTGGTCACCGGCATCTGCTCCACCGTGTCCGAGGCGAAGGACGATCTGACTGCGACAATCGCGCAACTTGAGCGAATCACGGGCAGTCGCGGTACGATGCTGGCCTGTGCCGGAACGCATCCTGTCAGCGACTGGCGAGATGCCAAGATGGCCCCCATTCAGCGCTATGCCGAACTTGTCGAGCAGTTGCAGTGGCTTGCCCGCAGGATTCAGACATTCGGAGTCCATGTCCATGTTGGCATCCGCGACGGGAGCAAGGCGATTCCCATCGTCAATGCTCTCGCTGCATATCTGCCGCACTTCCTGGCGCTGACCGCATCGAGCCCGTTCTGGAGCGGGCACGATACGGGGCTCGCATCGAGCCGGGCAGTCATCTTCGGTGGCCTGCCGACGTCGGGGCCACCACAGCCGCTCGCGGACTGGAGTGAGTTCGAGGAGTACATGGACACGCTGCTTCGAGCCGGAACGATCCGGAGCATCAAAGAGGTGTGGTGGGATATCCGGCCACACCCCGATTTTGGCACGGTCGAGATCAGGATGTTCGACGGCGTTCCGACCCTTCGCGAGATCGGCATGGTCGCCGCCATCTCGCAGTGCCTGGTTCAGCAGTTTGACAATCAGCTGGACCGCGGCTACCGGCTGCCGGCCCCTTCTGCCTGGGTAGTGCGCGACAACAAGTGGCGTGCCACCAGGTACGGGCTGGATGCGATCGTGATTACCGATGACTCAGGATCAACGGCGCCTCTCAGGGACGAGCTGTTCGAGCTGGTGCGTGAGCTTGAGCCGGTGGCGGACCGACTGGGCTGCGCCGAGGAGCTCGATGTCGCGTCCGAGGTACTGGATCACGGAGCCTCTTACGAGCGCCAGCGGGCGCTCGTAGCCAACGGGGGCGGGCTCGAGGACGTGGTCGACGCGCTGGTCACCGAGTTCTCGGAGGATCGATTCGTTATACCGGGGGAGGCGGCGTATGGCCGAACATGACCTCGAGGGTGAGCTCGACGCTTTTCTAGCCGGGCACCAGGCCGAACTCGTCGACTTCCGGCGCGACCTGCACGCCCATCCTGAGATCGGTTACCACGAACACCGGACGACACGCCGGATCAAGCTCAGGCTTGAGGCCGCCGGCCTGCATCCGAGGGTCCTGCCCAAGGGCACCGGCCTGCTCGTCGACATTGGGCCCAACGTCGACCGGGGCGGCTTGGGGGGCTTGCCCTCCAGAGTCGGCACCGAGCCGGTGGTGGGCCTGCGGGCCGACCTGGACGCGTTGCCGCTCAGCGACGAGAAGAACGTCCCCTATCGGTCAACGGTCCCCAACGCCTGCCATGCCTGCGGGCACGACGTGCACACCACGGTGCTGCTCGGCACCGGCCTGTTCCTGGCTCGCACGGCGGCGGCCGGGGCGCTTCCCGGCCGGGTCAGGCTGATTTTCCAGCCGGCCGAAGAGGTGCCGTGCGGCGCGCTGGACGTGCTCGCGGCCGGGGGCATCGCATCGGTCGACCGCGTCTTCGCCCTGCACTGCGACCCGCGGCTGGACGTCGGCAAGATCGGGACTCGGGTTGGTGCGATCACCGCGGCGTGCGACAAGATCTCGGTTCGGGTCACCGGCCCGGGCGGGCACACGGCGCGCCCGCATCTCACCGCCGACCTCGTCTATGCGCTTGGCAAGATCATCACCGAGCTGCCGGCGGCGCTGTCCCGCAGGGTGGACCCGAGGTCCAGCCTCAGCCTGGTCTGGGGCCGGGTCGACGCGGGCGCGGCAGCCAACGCGATCCCAGATGACGGCATCGTCGAGGGAACCGTGCGCTGCCTGGACGACGAGGCCTGGCATCAGGCACCCGACCTGCTCAAGGCGCTGGTCGACTCGGTGGCCAGCGCCTACGGGGTTGTCGCCGACGTCACTTATGTGCGGAACGTCCCGCCGACGGTGAACGAGGCCATCTCGACGGCCATGGTCGAGGCCGCCGCCGACCGGGTGCTCGGCACCGACAGCGTGGTGTCGGCCCCCCAGAGCCTGGGCGGGGAGGACTTCGCCTGGTATCTAGAGTCGATTCCCGGCGCTCTGGCCAGGCTCGGCACCAGGAAGCCGGGCTCGGGTGACGATTTCGACATCCACCAGCCCACGTTCGACGTTGACGAGCGGGCGATCGGGATCGGCGTCAAGCTCATGTCGGCCACGGCGCTGACCGCGATGGGCAGCGGCCCCTCAGCCACCGAGCCAATGCCCGGCGTGGCCCGCGCCTGACGGCACTCATCGGCACCACCCGCGCCCTGCGCCTACAGTAGGACATACGGTGTGGTGGGTCCCACGCTGTTGAAAGAGCCACAGCCAGGCTCCCACGACCTATATCCCACGGGAGTTCATCCCTATGCAGCCGGAGCAAGGGCAGGGCGCGGAACTGCCGAACGGCAGAGCGAACGGGCACCTCGCCGGGCAGGCGATCGCCGCTTCGCAGCCTGTCGGGCCGGCCATGCCGCTGCCCGGCGACCCGCCGCAGACCGGGCCGAAGCCCGCCATGGCCACCGGGCCGAAGCCCACAGCGCAGGGCACTCCGCAGCCCGCCGCCACCGCCGTCTCCCCGCCGGAGCACAAGACCTTCCGTCTCCCCGGCGCCGCCGTCGCCTGGTGGGTCTGGCTGATCTTCGCGGCCGCGTGCCTGCTGGACATCCTGATATCGGGCCGCAACCACCTGGCAGCCGAGATCGCCGTGACCCTGTTCTTCGTCACCGGCCTGGTCTACGCGTGCGCGCTATGGCCCCGGGTGGTCACCGACTCCGCCGCGATCACGGTGCGGAACCCGCTCCGCGATCACCGGATTCCCTGGGGATCCGTGGCTGCCGTGGACCTGCGGGAGTCCGTCCAGGTGCACTGCGTGCAGGAGCCGGGAGCCAAGCGGGGAAAGATCATCTATAGCTGGGCGCTGTACGCCCAGCGCCGGAACCGGATGCGGCAGCAGCTGATGGCCCAGGGCAACGACCGCAGGCGGCTGCCGCGCTCGAACCTGACGACGTACGGCACGCCGCAGGACTCCGCGGAGAAGATCGCGAAGCAGAGCGCGGCCAAGATCATGGCCACGCAGCTGGACGAGATGGCCAAGGAGGCACGGGAACAGGGAGCGGCCGCGGGCCCGCGGATCGTGCGCTGGTCCTGGCAGCCGGCGCTGGCGATCATCGTGCCCGGCATCGCGCTCATTCTTGTGATCACGTTGTTCCGCTGACGGCTAGGTGCAGGGGCGCTCCCGCAGCGCCTTGACGTAGTCGTCGGGCGCCCCGGCTGCCTCCGCCGCGTCGGCGATGATGCCCAGGTAGCGGGTGGCGGGCAGACCGCCCTCGTAGGCGTTCAGCACGTACAGCCACGCGACCACGTCGCCGTCCAGGGTCGCCATTCGCACCCTGATCTTCCGGTAGTAGTCGAGGCTCGCGCCATGTTGCTGCCGTACGCCGCGTACATCGACACGGATGATTAGCGTACGGTGCGCAAGCGCCCGGCGTGGTGATCTCACCGTGCGTAGCCGGCACCGGGCGAAATCCGCGCGAGCCGATAGGCCAGAATGGGGCAACGTGAGCCAGCCGCACGCGAAGATTGTGATCATCGGCGGTGGTCCGGGGGGTTATGAGGCGGCTCTGGTCGCCGCCCAGCTCGGCGCCGATGTGACGGTAGTGGACTCGGACGGGCTCGGCGGCGCCTGCGTGCTGACCGACTGCGTGCCGTCCAAGACGCTGATCGCCACCTCGGGCATGATGGCCGCGCTCGAGGGGGCCGCGGCGCTGGGCATCCTGCCGGATCCTGGGCCGGGCCCAGGGCCCGCGCCCCCCGGCACGGCGCTGGCCACCGTCGACGCACCTCGGCTGTACTCGAGGGTCAAGGGGCTGGCCCAGGCGCAGTCAGCGGACGTGGCCCAGCGGCTGGCGGCCGAGGGCGTCGAGGTCATAGCGGGCGCAGGCCGGCTGACCGGCCCGCACACGGTCGCGGTGGAGGACACCGAGCTCAGCGCCGACGCCGTGCTCGTGGCGACCGGTGCCCGCCCCCGGGCGCTGCCCGGCGCGGTGCCGGACGGAGAGCGCATCCTGACCTGCCGGCAGCTCTACGATCTGGACGAGCTGCCGCCGGAGCTGATCGTGATCGGCTCCGGGGTGACCGGGGCGGAGTTTGCCGGTGCCTACCAGGCCCTGGGTTCAAAGGTCACCCTGGTTTCCTCTCGCAGCCGTGTCCTCCCGCAGCAGGACGCGGACGCGGCCATGGTGGTCGAGGAGGTGTTCGGGCGCTTTGGGATGACCGTGCTCGGCCGGTCCCGGGCGGTGTCCGCGCGCCGTGACGGTGACGGGGTCGCCGTGGCGCTCGAGGACGGCAGGACCCTGCGTGGCTCGCACTGCCTGCTGACCGTCGGGATGGTGCCCAACACCGGCGGTCTCGGCCTGGAACAGGCTGGGATTTCTTTGGACAAGGGCGGGTTCATCCCCGTGGACCGGGTGTCGCGGACCTCCGTACGCGGCGTCTACGCGGCAGGCGACTGCACCGGCGTGCAGATGCTCGCCTCGGTCGCGGCCATGCAGGGCCGGATCGCGATGTGGCACGTGCTCGGCGAGGCGGTGCAGCCGCTGCACCTCAGCCACGTCGCCATGACCGTGTTCACTGAGCCCGAGATCGCCTCGGTCGGCGTGTCGCAGCAGGCCGTCGGGGCCGGTGCGGCGGACGCGCTGACGGTCAATCTGCGGCTGGCCACCAACGCCCGCGCGAAGATGCAGGGCTTCCGGGACGGATTCGTCAAGCTGTTCGCCCGCCGCAGCAGCGGTGTCATTCTCGGCGGCGTGGTGGTCGCGCCGCGCGCCAGCGAGCTGATCCTGGCCCTGTCGCTGGCCGTGGAACAGCACGTCACCGTCGACGAGATGGCGCACACGTTCGCCGTCTACCCGAGCCTGTCCGGGAGCATCACCGAGGCAGCCCGCCGCCTCATGCAGCCCGAATACCACTAGTGCGCGGGATGGCCCAGGTCGGGGTCGTCGGGGACGTCCAGGCCGTGCTGGCGCAGCCGGGAGGCGCGGATGTCGTCGGCGTAGGCGGCCACGGTGAACACGCTCCCCGCCAGGATCAGCGCCGTCATCATCAGGCCGAGCCACAGCGGCGCCGGCAGCGCCACGGTGAGCACGACGACAAGGATCGCGCAGATCGGGATAATGATCGCCAGGTGGCGCAGCACGGTGCGCATCCGCCAGCCCGCGTCGGTGAGCTCGTGTTTCACCCAGTCGCGGTTCTCGGCGGGCAGCCGGAACCCGATGGCGAACCACAGCCAGCGCAGTGGGCCCGGGTCGCCGGGCATGTGCGCCACGGCCTCACCCCCGAAGCTGGCAGATGATCTCACCGGACGAGACGGTCTGGCCAACCTGCACGGCAAGGTCGGCGACGGTGCCGTCCTTGTGTGCGGTCAGCGGCTGCTCCATCTTCATGGCCTCGAGCACCACCACCGTGTCACCGGCCGACACCTGCTGGCCGTCCTCGGCGACGATCTTCACGATCGTCCCCTGCATGGGGCTGACCAGGGCGTCGCCGCCAGCGGACCCGGCGCCCCCGCCCCCGCCCCCGCCGCCTCTGCCGCCGCTGCGCCTGCGGGTGGCCGCAGGCCGCGAGGCGGCCTGCCCGCCGGCGGGCCCGGCCAGCGCCAGATCGGCGGGCAGCACCACCTCCAGCCGCTTGCCGCCCACCTCGACCGTGATCCGCTCCCGCTCCGCCACGGCGGAGCCGTCGGCCGAGGCCACCTCGCCCGCGTACGGCGGTATGTCACCAACAAACCCGTCCTCGATCCACCCGGTGTGCACCGTGAACGGCTCCGCGGTGAACGCCGGGTCGTCCACAACGGCCCGGTGGAAGGGCAGCACGGTCGGCATACCGCCGATCTGGAACTCGGCCAGCGCCCTTCGTGAGCGTTCAAGGCACTCGGCACGGTCAGCGCCGGTCACGATCAACTTCGCGATCAGGGAATCGAACGCCTGCGGCACGGTCATGCCCGCGTCGTAGCCTGCGTCCAGCCGGACGCCGGGCCCCGATGGCGGCCGCCACGCCGTGATGGTCCCCGGGGCGGGCAGGAACCCGCGCCCCGGATCCTCGGCGTTGATCCGGAACTCCATCGAGTGGCCGCGCAGCGGCGGGTCGTCGTACGTGAGTTCCTGGCCGTCGGCGATCCGGAACATCTCCCGGACCAGGTCGATGCCGCTGACCTGCTCGGTGACCGGGTGCTCGACCTGCAGCCTGGTGTTCACCTCGAGGAACGAGATCGTGCCGTCCTCGCCGATCAGGAACTCGCAGGTGCCGGCGCCCACGTAGCCCGCCCGGCGCAGCAGCGCCTTCGACGAGGACCGCAGCAGCTGCTCCTGCTCGTCGGAAAGGAACGGGGCCGGGGCCTCCTCGACCAGCTTCTGGTTGCGGCGCTGCAGCGTGCAGTCCCTGGTCGAGACCACGACCACGTTGCCGTGGGAGTCCGCGAGGCACTGCGTCTCCACGTGCCGCGGCCGTTCCAGGAAGCGCTTGACGAAGCACTCGCCGCGCCCGAACGCGGCCACGGCCTCGCGCACCGCGGACTCGTACAGCGCGGGGATCTCCTCCATCGTCCGGGCCACCTTGAGGCCGCGCCCGCCCCCGCCGTAGGCGGCCTGGATCACGATCGGAAGCCCGTATTCGGCGGCGAACGCCGCGACCTCCTCCGGGCCGGAAACCGGGCCGTCGCTGCCCGGCGCGAGCGGCACGCCCACCTCGGTGGCGATCCGCCGGGCCGCGATCTTGTCACCCAGCGCGTCGATGGCCTCCGGCGGCGGCCCGATCCAGTTGAGACCCGCCGCGATGACCTCGCGCGCGAACTCGGCGTTCTCGGCGAGGAAGCCGTACCCGGGGTGGACCGCGTCCGCGCCGGAATCCGCCGCCGCCTTGAGGATCTTGCTGATGTCGAGGTAGCTCTCGGCGGCGCTCTGCCCGCCCAGCGCGTAGGCCTCGTCCGCCATGGTCACGTGCAACGCGTTCAGGTCCAGCTCGCCGTACACGGCGACGCTGCCCAGGCCGGCGTCGCGGCACGCCCGCTCGATCCGGACCGCGATCTCGCCGCGATTGGCGATCAGGACTTTGCGCACGAAAGCGCTCCTCTCGACTGCGAGGAGTCTAGTGACACTCGCCGGCCCGGGCGCCCAGGTGGTGGGGTCAGCGCGGCAGCGCGCTGGCTCTCCAGGCGCCAGGGCCCCGCGAGAGGGGATCGCGCATCATCCGGGACCGGGATGACCAGCCGGAACGGGGAGCCGCGCCGGCCCGGGCCTGCCCAGCGGACTGCAGCCGCGCGGTGAGCACGGCGACGAGCGCGGCGATCTGCTCGGGCGTCGGGTCTCCCCGGACGATCGTGAGCCGTGGTTCCACAGGTCAGCTCCCCGACTTGCCGACGCCGATGTCGAACTGGCGGTGCACCCGGGCCCAGAACGCGTCCCGCAGCCACTCCCGGGCCTCCTGGTAGGACCGCAGCGACTGGCCGAGTTCCTTCTCGGCGTCGACGAGCAGTTCCTTGTCGATGACCGGCGGCAGGATCGGCCCGGGCAGCAGGTCGCGGATGTTGTCCTCGCCGCGGGTCAGGATCCACTTCTGGGCCACGTGCTCGCCGGCCTCCTCCACCCGCTCTTTGTCCGGGCCGCGCCTTGCTGCTGCGGCGGCGATGGCCGAGGCGTGTGCCGCCTTGGCCGCCGCTGCCTGCCGCGGCGCGTGCCGCTCGCCGAACAACTGCGCCGGCGACGGCGCCGTGGAGCCGGGCAGACCGGCCCCAGCCTGGCCGTGCCGGGCGGGGACCGAGCCTGGCGAGGGGAGCGGCTCGGGCGCGAGCTGCCTGGTGAAGAACGGCTCGACGAACGACCGCTCGAGCACCTCGACGGTGTCCGACTCCCAGACGAGCCGCTCGGCCTGGTTCGTGCCGTACGGCGGCTCGACGCCCCACAGGTGCACGCGGACGCCGAACGCCTGAGCCGCCTCCACGGCGGGAACCATGTCCTCGTCACCGGCCACCAGGATCGCGTCGGTGATCGCCCGGTGCCTGGCCAGCGCCTCCATGTCCGCCCTGATCTGAGCGTCCACGCCCTTTTGCTGGCCGCGGGCGTTGAGGTTGCCGAGACGCAGCTTTACCCATGGCATCTGGGCGATGACCCGCTGGTCGATCGTGGGCACCCGGTCCCTAGCGGCGTCATACCAGTAGACCCGGAGCAGCTCGCCGCGCACCTGGTCGTCTGCGTGCCGCGTGAGCGCCTGGATCAGCTTGTCCGCGTCGACGCGGTACTCGCGGCGCGACGCGGCGCCGAACAGCAGCTCGCCGGCGGAAGCGTAGATGTACCCGACGTCGACCATGATGGCGTAGCGGGACAGGAGGGGCAGCGGCGATCCGTTCTCGGTCATGGTGCCCACGACTCTATCGAGTACCCGGCCGGATATTTCGCCGCAGGTGACAAGGGGTTGTCTAGGCAACTGGTCATGGATTGCCTAGAGGACCGGCTATAGAGGGATATTGCCATGCTTGCGCGGCGGCAGCGTCTGGCGCTTGGTCCGGAGCGTGCGCAGCGACCTGATGACCTGGGACCGGGTCTCGGCGGGGCGGATCACGGCGTCGACGTATCCGCGCTCCGCGGCGATGTACGGGTTCGCGAGCGTGTCCTCGTATTCGGCGATCCGGGATGCCCGTAGTTCCGCCTGTTCTTCGGCCGTGGAAGCGGCGGTGAGCTCGCGCCGGTACAGGATGTTCACCGCACCCTGCGCGCCCATCACCGCGATCTGCGCCGTGGGCCAGGCCAGGTTGACGTCGCCGCCGAGGTGCTTGGACCCCATGACGTCGTACGCGCCGCCATAGGCCTTGCGGGTGATCACGGTGATCTTCGGCACCGTCGCCTCGGCGTACGCGTAGATGAGCTTGGCGCCGCGCCGGATGATGCCGTCCCACTCCTGGTCGGTGCCGGGGAGGAACCCCGGGACGTCCACGAACGTGAGCACCGGGATGCTGAACGCGTCGCAGGTCCGCACGAAGCGCGCCGCCTTCTCCGAGGCGTTGATGTCTAGGCATCCAGCGAAGTGCATCGGCTGGTTGGCCACCACGCCGACGGACGCGCCCTCGATCCGGCCGAAGCCGACCACGATGTTCTTGGCGAACCCGGCGTGAATCTCGAGGAATTCCCCGTCGTCCAGGACCCGGGTGATCACCTCGTGCATGTCATAGGGCTGGTTCGGCGAGTCGGGGATGATCGTGTCGAGCTCGGTGTCGGCGTCGGTGATCTCCAGGATCGCCGGGTCGTCGCTGGCCGGCACGGCGGGCTCGTCCAGGTTATTGGACGGCAGGTAGGACAGCAGCTCGCGGGCGAAGCTGAGGCAGTCCTCCTCGTCGGTGGCCTGGTAGTGCGCGACGCCGGACTTGACGTTGTGCGCCTGCGCGCCGCCGAGGTCCTCGAAGCTGACCTCCTCGCCGGTCACCGTCTTGATCACGTCGGGCCCGGTGATGAACATGTGCGAGGTGCCCTCGACCATCAGCGTGAAGTCCGTGATCGCGGGCGAGTACACCGCGCCGCCCGCGCAGGGCCCCATGATCAGTGAGATCTGCGGGATCACGCCGGATGCCATGACGTTCCGGTAGAAGATCTCGGCGAACAGCCCCAGTGCGACCACGCCCTCCTGGATCCGCGCGCCGCCGCCGTCGTTGATGCCGATCACCGGGCAGCCGGTCTTGAGCGCGTGGTCCATCACCTTGACGATCTTCTCGCCGTACACCTCGCCGAGCGACCCGCCGAACACGGTGAAGTCCTGGCTGAACACGCACACCGGCCGGCCTCCGATGGTGCCGTAGCCGGTCACGACGCCGTCGCCGTACGGGCGGTTGGCCGTCATGCCGAAGTCGGTGGCGCGATGCCGGGCCAGCTCGTCGAACTCAGTGAACGAGCCGGGGTCGAGCAGTCCGTCGATCCGCTCGCGCGCGGTCATCTTGCCCCTGGCGTGCTGCCGCTCGACCGCGCGCTGGGAGCCGGCGTGCACCGCTTCGTGCCGGCGCTTCTCGAGGT